>Ga0315284_10000692_pt1 | contig 46088 bp, 43 predicted proteins | sample YL17G09_16_MG_FD_203696 | JGI IMG/M metagenome (GOLD analysis project Ga0315284, IMG submission 203696) | Sediment microbial communities from Yellowstone Lake, YNP, Wyoming, USA - YL17G09_16 | ecosystem: Environmental > Aquatic > Freshwater > Lake > Sediment | place: USA: Wyoming | collected...
TCCGAAGACGGCGAGCTCCTACGACGGCTCACGCTCGATCCGAGCCGGGACTACCAGCCCCAGGGGATAAGGTGAGGTGTCTACGATGTCCCGAGACATCCGTCCACGATGTCCTGTGACATCACACAGTGGAGGTGGGGGGAATCGAACCCCCGTCCCCAGGCGACCAACCAGGGCTTCTCCGGGCGCAGCCGGTGGTGGATCTCGCTTCGAGGCTCCCACCGGCGGAGGACCTCTCGGCCAGCCCGGGTGAGGTGTCCGGCGACGGCCCCCGGGCGGAGCCGTCTCCGTGAGCCTGCTCACGACGCCCGGCCCCCGACCGCAGGCGGATCGAGGCGGACGGCTACCTAGCTACCTAGGCAGCGAGCGCGTATTCAGTGTTGGCGCTTGTATTCGTCCCGGCTTTTAACGAGGCATCCGGGGACCTCGGCCCGCTTCCCCTGGACGGTACACGCCCAGGTCGAAGCCAGTGCACCCCCATATTCGGTTGTCACTGGGAGTATACGGCCGGATGCCGACACGCCTCGAAGCCGACGGCTACCGGCGCCGGCTGGCGGCGCGCTCCATCTCGCGGCGGTGCTCACGCTCGGCGATCGCCTGCCGCTTCTCGAACTGCCGCTTGCCGCGCCCGAGCCCCAGTTCGAGCTTGGCCAGGCCGTGCGCGAAGTAGACGCGGAGCGGCACGAGCGCGAGGCCCCTCTCGGCGGTCTTGCCGATCAGCCGCTGGATCTCCACCCGGTGCAGCAGCAGCTTGCGCGTGCGTACCGGGTCGTAGTGGCGCCTGTCGCCCTGCTCGTAGGGCGGGATGTTCATGCCCTCCAGCCACAGCTCGCCGTCGCGCACCCGCGCGTACGCCTCGGCGAGCGAACCGCGCCCGCCCCGCAGCGACTTCACCTCGGAGCCGGTCAGGGCGATCCCGGCCTCGAGCCGCTCGAGAATCTCGTAGTCGCGCAGCGCCCGGCGGTTCGAGACGGCGGTCTTCCGGCCGGGGTCATCCCTGCTCGGGCTCATAGGCCCGCCAGCCTAGACGTCGAGGAAGCGCCGCATCCCCACGAGCCCGGCGAGGATCGCGACGACCGCACCGGCGACAACCAACCACGGGATCACGGCGACCACGTCGGCGTTCGTCACCCACGGCATGAACTGGATCGTGCCGTACAGGGGGTTGATGAACGCAACCTTCAGCCCGAATAGGAACAGGATCGCCGCCGCCGCTCCGATCAGGCTCTCGACGATGCCCTCGACCAGGAACGGGATCCGGATGCGCCAGTTCGTCGCGCCGACGAGCTTCATGATCCCGATCTCCTTGCGGCGGGCGAACAGTCCCATCCGCACCGTGTTCGCGATCAGGATCGCGGCCGAGATCAGCATCACGAACGAGACGAGCAGCACGCCGACCCGGAACACCCGCGTGACCGCGAACAGCCGGTCGAGGAACCTGCTCTGGTCCACGATGCGGTCGATACCAGGCTGTCCCTCGAGTACCGCGGCGACCTGGTCGTACTGCTCGGGGTCGTCCAGCTTCACGCGGAGCGATGCCGGCAGCGCACTGCAATCCACGTTCTCCACGAGCGCCCGCTGGTTCTGGAACAGCTCTTTGAACCGCGCGCAGGCTTCCTCCTTGGTCTCGTAGTCGACGCTCGCCACCGCGGGGAGCTCCTCCAGCTTGCCCGTCAGGTTCTCCACGGTCGACTGCTGCACGGGGTCGGAGAGGTACACGGCGACCTCGACGTTGCCGGTCGTCGCCGCGATCATGAGGTTCACCTGCCGCGAGATCAGCAGCGCGAGCCCGAACAGCAGCAGCGCGATGAAGGTCGTAGAGATCGCGGCGAACGCGACGAGCCCGTTCCGGCGGAGGCCGACGGTGACCTCCCGGAAGTAGTACTCGACGCGGCGGGCCACTAGCTGTACACCCCGCGGGACTGGTCGCGGACGACCCGACCGGCGTCGAGCTCAATCACGCGGCGCCGCATCGCGTCGACGATGGCCTGGTCGTGGGTAGCCATGACGACCGTCGTGCCGATCCGGTTCACGCGGTCGAGCAGGCGCATGATGTCCACCGACGTCGTCGGGTCGAGGTTCCCGGTGGGCTCGTCGGCCAGGAGCACGAGCGGGCGGTTCACGCACGCGCGGGCCAACGACACCCGCTGCTGCTCTCCGCCCGAGAGCTCGTCCGGGTAGCCGTTGATCTTGTCGCCCAGACCGACCAGTTCGAGGATCTCCGGCACCCGCTGGTCGATCACGTGCTTCGGCTTCCCGATCACCTCGAGAGCGAAGCCGACGTTGTCGAAGACCGTCTTGTCCGAGAGCAGCTTGAAGTCCTGGAACACCGTGCCAATGTTCCGGCGGAGGTACGGGACCTTCCAGGGCGTGAGCTTCGCGAGGTTCTTGCCGGCGACGAATATCTGGCCCTTCGTCGCCTCCTCCTCCTTCAGGAGCAGACGGACGATCGTGGACTTGCCGGAGCCCGACGGTCCGACGATGAAGACGAACTCGCCCTTCTCGACGTCGACGCTCACGTCGTCGACCGCGACGACGCCGTTCTTGTAGACCTTGGTGACGTGCTCAAGGCTGATCATGGCCGATGACCGAGGTAGAGGGGGGACCGAACCGCCGGGAGTCTAGCAGGTCACCCCGGCGAACGGAACGAACCTCCACTACCCTTCCTGCCGATGAGGACGATCGAACACAGCCCGCCCGAGATCGTTGCGCCTGCGCGTACCCTCTCGCGGCTGCGTCGTGCGTTAGCAGCCCTCGCGGGTCCCGCGCTGATCGTCGTGTCGGTCCTGGCCGCGATGCGGGGGTTCGTCTTTGCGGATCACCTGACGAACCAGCATCCCGACATCCTGTCGTTCTGGCTCCCGCGGTCCTGCCTGATGGGCCGGAGCCTCGCGGCCGGTCACGTGCCGCTCTGGAACCCCTTCGAGATGATCGGCACACCGTTCGCCGCCGACCCGCAGTCGGGGTGGCTCTACCTGCCGAACATGCTCCTGTCGTGGCTGTTCGGCTGCGGCGCCGGCCTGCGCGCGTTCATCGTTCTACAGCCGATCCTCGCGGGGCTGGGGCTCCACTGGTTCCTGCGGAAGGAGGCCCTGCACCGCGCCGCGGCGACGGCCGGCGGCCTATCGATCGCGATGATGATGTCGGCCTCGAACGTCGGCATCTCCCTGCCGTTCTCGGGAGCGCTCGCCTGGACGCCGTTCGTGCTCGTCGGTGCGTCGGGCTACTTCTCGGCCGAGCGGTGGTCGCGCCGCTTGCTGTGGCTCGCGCTCGCCGGGCTCGCGTGGGGGCAGGTCGCCAGCGCGCATCTGTCGCATGGGCTCGTGATGTGCACGGGGATCGTGACCGTATACGTCGTCGCCCGCGGCGTGCACGAGGTCCGGGCCGAGCGGCTGCGACCGCGGGGGGCCGTCGCGATGGGGCTCGGGTTCATCGCGTTCCTCCCGCTCGCGAGCCTCGCGATCCTGATCCCGCGCTTCGCGCTGATCTCACGGTCGAGCCTGCGGGGCGGGTACTCCGCGCTCGGCGGGACGCTCGCCCGCATCGCCGGGGTCGAGGACCGGCCGCTGCCGACCGCTGGCGTGTGGAGCGGGTGGCCGTTCGCGCTCGCGGTCGTGCCTAGCGCGTACGCCGGCGCAGTGATCCTGCTCTTGGTCCCGGCATCGCTGCGCGCACACGCGCATCGGTACCTCGTCGCGGCCGTCGGGATCACAGGGGTCGCCGCCTACCTACTGACCCTCAGCCTGTTCATCGGCGCTGCGTGGTTCCGGAACCTGCTCCTCCGGGTGCCGTTCGGCGACGTCTACCTGCACAACCCGGGGCGCCTGCGCTACCTGGTGCTGCTCTTGGTTCCGGTGCTCGGCGCGGTCGGCATCCAGAGCTTCCTCGAGCGACTGCCCTCGCTGCGCGAGGGCGCGTGGTGGCTCGGCGCCGGCGCAGTCCTGTTCCTCGGGCTGCCGCTCGCGATGGGCGCGCATCCGTCGCGCTTCCTGCTATTCGGGATCGGCATCCTGCTCACGGTGCTGGTCCTCGTGTGGCTGCTCCGTGGACGAAGGTGGGCGATGACAGCGCTCGTCGGCGTGCTCGCCGCCGAGCTGCTCGCGAGCGCCGTGTGGTCCTCCGTGTACGAGGGCGGAACGGTGTACCTCGGGCTCGAGGGGACGGTGCACCCGGTCCTCGCCTACCAGCCACTCCGGTGGCCAGACGTGTCGCTCGGCAAGTACCTGGAACCGGGGCCGATCGCTCAGTACCTGCAGCAGCAGGGCACGGACGACGGCCGGTACCTCGCGTGGATCCAGCCCGCGGCGGTCTTCAACAAGGGATACCTGTTCACGCAGGAGTCGGCAGACTGGCCGGCGCTGCTGCTCGGCCGGGCGGTGCTGTTCCGGCTGGGCGACGCGCTCGGCTACTCGCCGATCCAGCTTCCCCGGTACTGGTCGTACGTCCGCGCGACGAACCTCCTGCCGGTCTTCTACAACGCCTCGGTGCTGCAGCTGCCGACGCTCGAGGACGTTCGGCTCCTCGGGATCCGGTACCTCATCGTGCCGGACGGCGTCGACCTGCCGCCGGGTCTCACCGGACGTGAGGTCACCACCGACCACGGCTACGCCCTGCACGAGGTCGACGGCTGGGAGTCGCGCGTCTCGGTCGTGACCGACTGGACCGTGACCGACGGGGCGACGGCGCTGCAGACCGTGCTCCGGCCCGGGTTCGACCCGGGCGCCCGAGCCGTCGTCGAGGGCGGCCCGGGGATCGAGCCGTCTGTGGGCTACGCTGCGCCTGTCGCGTCGACCTACCTGGAGGTGTGGCCCGAGGACGTCCGGGTCACGGTCGACACGAGCACACCGTCGCTCGTGATCGTGCGGAACGCGTGGGATCGCGGCTGGAGCGCAACGATCGACGGGCGGCCGGCGCCCGTGCTGCGAGCCGACTACTTCCTGCAGGGCGTGCCGGTCTCGGCCGGGCACCACGAGGTGCGCCTCACGTACACGGACCCGAACATCGGCCGCGGTCTGCTGGCATCGGCGGTCGTGTGGCTGGGTTGGCTCGGCCTGCTCGTCGGGGCACTCAAGCACGAGCGCCGCCGCCGGGGCGCTACCGGCGCGCGTCCGGTCTGACGAACGGCGGCCGGACCTCCTCGTCGAGCAGGGCCCCGTACAGGCGTGGCTTGCGGTAGGCGTTCCCCCCGCTCTCCTCGTTCCGGTACCGCCGGAGCCGGTCGAGGTCGATGTCGGCGAGGAACACTCCCTCCTCGGACCCGGCCTCGACGACCAACATGTCCCGAGAGGGGCCGTCGATCTCCGCGAACGCGACGCCGTCGAAGGACATGGACCGCCCGCCCTCGCCCGGGTAGTTCGCGAGCGCGATGGCGACCATGTTTTCGTACGCCCGAGCTCGAAGCTGCGTGGTCCTGTTGATCTCCATCTCGCACGAGTTCGGGACCAGGATCAGCTCGGCTCCTTCGAGCATCAGCGCACGCGCGCTCTCCGGGAACTCCCGATCGAAGCAGATCATGGAGCCCATGGTCACCGGCCCCGCCGCCGTGTCGAGCTCGGCCACGCCGAAGCCGTCCCCTCCCGTCAGGTCTGCCTCGTCACTGAAGTCGCACGTGTGGACCTTCGCGTAGGTGAGCACCGGATCGCCCCACCGATCGACGACCGTCACCGTATTCCGCGGCAACGGTTCCCAGGCTTCCAGATACGTGACCGCGATCGCCATGTCGAGCTCCCGCGCGAGCTCGCGGAAGCGAGCGACGAAGGGGCCGTCCTGGGACTGCGCGAGCGCCTTCCAGCCTTCGAGACCTCCCGGATGGTCGGCCGCGAAGCCGTACCCGACGCTGAACATCTCCGGGAACAGAGCGACACCCGCGCCGATCTCCTTCGCCTGCCGGCAGAAGCCTTCCGCCTTCGCCGCGTTCGCCTCGACATCGAAGGCTACACCGTCCATCTGCAGCAGAGCGACCCGCAGCACGGCCACGGCTATGTGCCCTCGCCCGTCTCGGCCCGGTGCCGAAGCTCGGCCTCGATCAGCTGATCGATGTCACCGTCGAGTACGCGGTCGACGTCGCCGATCTCGAAGTTCGTGCGGTGATCCTTCACGAGGCGATACGGCGCGAGCACGTACGAGCGGATCTGTGAGCCGAAGTCGATCCCACGCCTCTGGCCGCGGATGTTCTCGAGCTTCTCCTCGAGCTTCCGGCGCTCGAGTTCGGCGAGGCGCGCCTTCAGGATCCGCATCGCGACGGCCCGGTTCTGCAGCTGCGAGCGTTCGTTCTGGCACGCAGCGGTGATGCCGGTCGGCAAGTGCGTGATCCGCACGGCCGAGTCGGTCGTGTTCACCGACTGCCCGCCGGGCCCAGTCGAACGGTAGACATCGACCCGTAGGTCCTTCGGGTCGATGTCTACATCCCCCTCGTCGGTCTCCTCGAGGAGTGGGATGACATCGAGCGAGGCGAACGAGGTGTGCCTGCGCTTCGCAGCGTCGAACGGCGAGATGCGCACCAGCCGGTGTACGCCGCGTTCGGCCGAGAGCAGCCCATACGCGTTCTGGCCGTGGACGATGAAGGTCGCGCTCTTGATGCCGGCCTCCTCCCCGTAGAGCATCTCGTCGACCTCGACGTCGAAGCGCTCGCGCTCGGCCCAGCGCAGGTACATGCGGAGCAGCATCTCTGCCCAGTCCTGCGATTCGGTGCCGCCGGCCCCGGCGTGGAGCATCGCCACGGCGTCGTTGCGGTCGTACTCGCCACCGAGCAGCGTCGCAAGCTCGAGCTTCTCCATGCCGGCCTCGAGTTCGGCGAAGCTCCGCGCGAGGTCCGCCGCCATCTCACGGTCGGACTCCTCGGCGAGGAGCTGGTCCATGGTTCGGGCGTCGGTCAGGCGGCGCTCGAACGACTCGAACCGTTGGATGTCGCCCCGGAGGCGCGCCAGACGGGTGGTCAGCTCCTGGCCACGGGCGGGGTCGTCCCAGAGCGAGGGGTCCGAGGCCTGCTGCTCCAGCCCGGCCACCTGCGCGCGCTTCGCGTCGACGTCAAAGGAACTCCTTCGCGGACGCGATGCGTTTGGACAGCTCCTCGAGACGCTCGGTGTGCTCGCTCATGGCGCACACCATGTTACCGGCCGTTCCTAGCCGTCGCGTCCTTCAGGCCGTGGCGCCGTGGCACTTCTTGTACTTCTTGCCCGAGCCGCACGGGCAGGGGGCGTTCCGCGGCACCTTGTCGCTCCTAGCCTGCGAAGCCGCACCGGCGTTCGCCTCCGCCTCGCCGTGGCTCATCGTGACGCGCTGCGGCCTCGGCCTTGACGGCTCGTCCTGGCGGACCAGCTCCACGCGGTAGATGTACTTCACGAACTCGTCGCGGATCGCCTGCGTCAGCTCCTGGAACATGTCGAAGGCCTCGCGCCGGTACTCCACCAGCGGGTCCTTCTGCGCGTACGCCCGCAGGTGGATGCCTTCCTGAAGGTAGTCCATCTCGTACAGGTGCTCGCGCCACTTCGTGTCCGTGATCGAGAGCAAGACCATGCGCTCCAGCTCGCGCATGACCTCCGAGCCGAGCGTGCGCTCCTTCTCCTCGTACAGCTCGAGCGCCTCGCTCACCGCCAGCTCGGCCAGCTCGCTCGAGCTCTTCACGTCCTGGAGGTCGGCCTTCGTGATCCGCGTCGGGTAGACCTCGCCCAGGGAGGTGAGCAAGACGTCCAGGTCCCACTCCTCCGCGAACACGTTGGCCGGAGCGTGCTCGGCGACCGTGCGCTCGACGACGTCGGAGACCATGTCGAGGGCCTGTCCCTTGAAGTCCTCGCCTTTGAGGATCTTCTGGCGCTCCTCGTAGATCACCTCGCGCTGAGTGTTCATCACGTCGTCGTACTTCAGGATGTTCTTGCGGCGTTCGAAGTTGAGTTCCTCGATCTGCCGCTGCGCCGACTCGACGGCACGGGTCACCATCCTGGCGGCGATCGGTTCGTCGTCCGGCCACTTCAGACGGTCCATGATCGAGCTCACGCGGTCGCTCGCGAACATCCGCATCAGATCGTCCTCGAGCGAGAGGTAGAAGCGCGACTCGCCGGGGTCGCCCTGACGGCCGGACCGCCCCCGCAGCTGGTTGTCGATGCGGCGCGACTCGTGCCGCTCGGTGCCGAGCACGTACAGGCCGCCGAGCGCGACGACCTCCTCGTGCTCGGCGTCCGTCTGCGGCTTCAACTTGGCGAAGATCGGGGCGTACTCGGCCTCGTACTCGGCGCGCTCCTCCGGTTCCATCACGAACATCAGGTAGCGGTCGTTGTCGAAGCCCTTCGCGGCCATCTCCTGGCGCGCAAGGTACTCGGGGTTGCCACCGAGCAGGATGTCGACACCTCGTCCGGCCATGTTCGTCGCGACCGTCACGGCGCCCAGCCGGCCCGCCTGCGCCACGATCATGGCTTCCTTCTCGTGGTTCTTCGCGTTCAGGACGTGGTGTGGCACGCCGCGGCGGTTGAGGTAGCCCGACAGCCGTTCGGACTTCTCGATCGACACGGTGCCCACGAGACAGGGCTGGCCGCGCTCGTGCCGCTCGACGAGGTCCTCAACGACCGCGTTCCACTTCGCATCCTCGTTCTTGTAGATGAGGTCCTGCTCGTCCGCTCGGATCATCGGCTGGTTCGTCGGGACGTCGACGACGCCCAACTTGTAGACCGCCTCGAACTCGGCCATCTGGGTCTTCGCCGTACCCGTCATGCCGGCGAGCTTCTCGTACATCTTGAAGTAGTTCTGGATCGTAATGGTGGCGAGGGTCTGGTTCTCCTCCTTGATGCGCACCCCCTCCTTGGCCTCGATCGCCTGGTGGAGGCCCTCGGAGTAGCGTCGACCCTCGAGCACACGGCCGGTGAACTCGTCGACGATCTTCACCTCGCCGTTCGTGACCAGGTACTCGACGTCGCGGTGGTACAGCTCCTTCGCCCGGAGCGCGTTCTGCAGATGGTGGACGAGCGGCGTGTGGACGTGCTCGTAGAGGTTGTCTAGGCCGAGCGCCTCCTCGACCTTCGCGACGCCAGACTCGGTGATCGCGACGGTCTTCTTCGCCTCGTCGACCTCGTAGTCGTCATCGCGGCGGAGACGAGGCACGAGGCGCGCGAAGGTCTGGTACCACTTCGCCGAGTCGGCCACCATGCCGCTGATGATGAGCGGCGTTCGCGCCTCGTCGACCAGGATAGAGTCCACCTCGTCGACGATGGCGTAGTAGTGGTCGGGTTGGGCCATGTCGTCGGCGCGCATCGCCATGTTGTCGCGGAGGTAGTCGAACCCGAACTCGTTGTTGGTGCCGTACGTTACGTCGGCGGCGTACGCCGGCCGTCGCTCCGTCGGAGTCATCTGCGCCTGGATCAGGCCGACGCTCGCGCCGAGCGCCCGGTAGATCCCGCCCATCCACTCCGAATCACGTTTGGCCAGGTAGTCGTTCACGGTCACGATGTGGACACCGCGCCCGGTGAGCGAGTTCAGGTACACGGGCATCGTGGCGACCAGCGTCTTGCCTTCGCCGGTCTTCATCTCGGCGATCTTCCCCTCGTGGAGGACTATCGCACCCATCACCTGCACGTCGAAGTGCCGCTGGCCGATCGTCCGCCGCGCCGCCTCGCGCACGCACGCGAACGCCTCCGGGAGGATGTCGTCAAGTGTCTCCCCGTCTGCCAGGCGCCGCCGGAACTCCTCGGTCCTGCCGCGGAGCTCTACGTCGGTGAGATCCTCGACCTCGGGTTCGTAGGTGTTCACGAGGGCGACGATCTGCTCCAGCCGCTTGATCCTGCGACCTTCGCCGATCTGACCGAGCTTCTCGATGACCAACCGGGCACCTCACGCGGAACGGGGGGTTCGACATCCGATTCTAGCCGAGGTGCCCCGGAACGCCGGGCGCCCTGTCCTGGCGGCGGGCAGCGGATCGGGCCGCTAGACGATCTCGATCATCTTCTCGCGCACGGCGTACACGACCGCCTCCATGCGCGAGTGCAGGTGGAGCTTCTCCAAGAGGTTGCGGATGTGGTTCTTCACCGTGTTCTCGGAGATGTACAGCTCCTTCGCGATGTCACGGTTGTTCATACCCTTCGCGACGAGCTTGAGGACCTCCATCTCGCGATCGGTCAGGCGTGGCGCTGGTATCTCCGGCTTCTCGGTCGAAGCCTTCGATATGGCCGCGAACTCGTTCAGGAGCTTCGAGGCCATCGACGGTGAGATGCGCGACTGCCCCGCCCACACCGAGCGGATCGCGTCGGCGACCTCCTCGATCGGGATCTCCTTCAGCAGGTATCCGGACGCGCCGGCCTTGATGGCCTCGTACAGGTCGGCCTCCTCGTCCGAGATCGTGAGCATGAGGATCTTGACGTGAGGCATCAGATCCCGGATCTGCACCGTCGCCTCGATCCCCGACCGCTTGGGCATGCGGACGTCCATGAGGATGACGTCCGGCATGAGCTCCTGGGCCTTCTCGACGGCCTCGGTGCCGTCGGAGGCCTCACCGACCAACTCGAGGTCCGGCTCCTGTTCGAGGACCATCTGGAGTCCACGACGGAACAGCGCGTGGTCGTCGACCACGAGCACTCGGAGCTTCTCCGACTCGCCCGCCTCGTCCTTGCCTTTCGCAGCCACCGGAACCCCCGGATGGGTTCAGGCCCGGGGACCCCCGGTCACTCGGCCGGGCCGGTCTCCTCCGGGCTCACCTCAGGCGATTCTACGCGACCTATCCGCGCCACCAGGCGAGTTCGCCTCTTCGTGTGGTGATCCCTCAGCTGGCGCTCGAGCTTCTCTGCGAGCCGATCTAGGGCCGATCCGATGTCGTTCGCGTCGGCGTGCGCACGGAACGTCTTGCGCGGTGTCTCGAGCGTGGCCTCCACCCGCTTCTTCCCGCCGAGGCGGGGGTTCTTCTCGGAGATGATCTCGATCTCGACGCGCGTGGCGCGCGGTTCCATCCGCTCTAGCCGCCCGAGCTTGTGCTCGGCCGCGGTCCGTATCTGGTCGGTGATCGTCGTGCCACGACCCTTCACGAACAGATCCATCGGTGTTCCTTCCTGCTTCATGTCGTCCCGTGCCGCACGGCCCGGCGGCATTCCGCCGGCCGGGCCCGGAGATGGGCTCACACCCGGCTGACCTGGTCTTTGTCCCCACACTCGCCTGCGGAGGGGATCGCCGTCCACAGGACGGCTTAGCGCCTTCTCCCGGCGAGATCTCCCCGCCGAGGCAGGGCTTACATCTAAACCGCGCCATGCTCAGCAACCAAGGGTCGCCTTACGTGGGTCGCTTCGCCCGCGGCTGGCATCGACTACCGGGGAGCTTCCTCCCCGGGCAACCACAGACCCGGGCGTGAGCCCGACCGAGTATACCGAGCGGGTAGCGGCCCGGATACCGCTCGCGCAGCCGTGAGCAGGCAGACCGAACGCGCTCCGGCTTCGAGGAGCGCGAGGGCACACGCCGCCGCGGTCGCTCCGGTCGTCAGGACGTCGTCGACGAGCAGCACTCGCGGCGGCGGTCGGTCCGCGACGCGGAACGCCCCAGCCATCGCGGCCCGCCTCTCCGCGCCGCCGCGCCGGGCCTGCGGCGAGGTGTTTGTGGCGCGAAGGAGAAGGCCCTGGACCGGCAGGTCGAGCCGCCGCGCGACGACCCGCGCGAGCGCGGCGGCCTGGTCGAACCCGCGCTCCGCGAGCCGTCGGCGGGAGAGCGGCACCCAGGCCACCGCCTCGGGGCGACCACCGGGCGGCGGAACAGCGACCATCGCGGTCGCGAGCGCCTCGGCCACCGCCCGCCAGCCGGAGAACTTCAGCCGGTGGACGGCGGCGCGGACCGGCCCGTTGAACAGGAACGGCGCGCGGGCGGTCGCGACCTCGTGTGGTGGGCAGCCCCGGCACCGGGCAACCTCGCGCTCGGTGGGCAGCCCGCAGCGCGCACACCACGGCGGGGTGAGAGGGACGACGTCGGCGAGACATGCCGGGCAGAAGGGCCAGGAGCCGCTCCCGCATCCCGCGCACCTCCTCGGGAAGAGGATGTCGAGGAGCGGATCCAGCACGCCCGGACGCTAGCATCCGCCGCCGACACGGCCGGGCGGCGGTTCGCGCGGAAGATCAGGGCAACGGGACGACGACCGAGGCCTCCGTACCGCGGCCGTGGCCTTTGAGCTCGATCTTGAGCGAGGTGTGCGAGCGAAGCAGTGGGTACGCCGTGACCTTCACGCGCCCCGACGCCTCGTCCACCTCGTACGCGAGGATCTCGAGCCGGTCTCCGTCGGCCGACAGCTTCGCCGTCAACTGCCCCGGCGGGCTCATGGACAGGTGGAGTCTGACCGAATCGCCGCCGAGTTCCACCTGCTCGATCAGCACCGTCGTCCCTTCGCCGAGCCGCAGCTCTTTGTCGACACGGACCTGGCCCCGGCGCACCGTCGCCCGCGGCCAGGCCACCGCGAAACGCTTGCCCCCTGGGAAGCTCCCCGGCATGCCGTCGACGTCGAGGTCGCACACGAACTCGTACCAACCGGGATCGAGATCAGACACACCGACCTCGAACGGCACGAACACGTCCTGGTGCGGTGCGACATCGAGCGTCACCAGGACCATCGGCAGCGAGCGTGCCGCGCGCCCGCCCACCGCGACTACCCGCGCCTCGCGGAGCACCACCTGATGCGGGTCGCGGTCCTCGCCGCGGATGATGAACGCGCCCTTCACGGTCGCCGGGAACCGCTCGAACCGCGCCCGGATCGAGATGTGCTCGGGCGCCATCACGCCGATCTCCTCCCGGAGAAGAGTGCGCGCAGCGCCGCCCCCGACGGGCGCCGGATCACACCACACTCGGTGACGATCGCCGTCACGAGCGAGGAGGGCGTCACGTCGAACGCCGGGTTCGCTGCAGGCACGCCCGGCGCGGCCATCTGGAACCCCATCGGCGCCGTGATCTCCGACGGGTCCCGTTCCTCGATCGCGATGTCGGCGCCCGAAGGGGTCGAGAGATCGATCGTCGACATCGGCGCCACCACGTAGAACGGCACGTGGTGATGGTGGGCGAGCACCGCGAGCGGGTACGTTCCAACCTTGTTGGCGACGTCGCCGTTCGCCGCGATCCGGTCGGCGCCGACGACGACGAGGTCCACCGCACCTCCCGCAATCAGCGAGCCGGCCGCGTTGTCGGAGATGAGCGTCATCGGGATGCCGAGGCGCATCAGCTCCCATGCCGTCAGCCGTGCGCCCTGCAGCACCGGACGCGTCTCGTCCACCCAGACGTGGATCCCCTTCCCCGCACGGTGCGCCACGACGGCGACCCCAAGGGCCGTGCCGATGCCTGCGGTGCAGAGCATCCCGGTGTTGCAGTGGGTGAGGATGTTCGCACCCTCGGGGACGAGCTCCGCACCCAACGCGCCCATCGATGCGCACGCCTCGCGATCCTCATCCTCGATCCGCAGCGCCTCGGCGACCAGCTCCTCCTGCACGCGCCGGAGCGTGCCGCCGACCGCGCGGCACCGCCCGGCGGCCACCGTCATCATGCGGTCGACGGCCCAGGCGATGTTCACCGCCGTCGGCCGCGTGGCCTTCAGCGTCCTCCCCGCGTGCTCGAGATCCCTCAGCAGCGCACGCGACGTCGGCGCCGTCGATACCGTGGCCGCGAGCGCCAAGCCATACGCCGCCGTGATGCCGAGTACCGGCGCCCCGCGGACGGCGAGCGTCCGGATCGCCTCGGCGACCTGGTCCACCGTGCGGCAATCCAGATACTCCTCGCGGAACGGCAGCGCGCGTTGGTCGAGGATCGCGACCGAGTCGCTCCGCCACTCCACCGGTCGGATCACGGCCTCGCTCACGGCTCCCCCCGGACCTCGTCGACGAGCATCTCCACGGCCCGTCGGAGCGACTGCGCGAACGCGTAGCTCCCGTGCGGCTCGCCCTCGACCCACCCCTCCGGGACCGAGCCCCGCGGATGGTCGTGCGCGATCGCGCCCGGGCCGCGCTCTCGGAACATCCCGACGTGGATCGCGAGGTCCGAGGACGAGCCCTTCGGCGGCTCGTCGAGCGTGCCCGTCAACACGTCGTCGGGACCGAGATCCGACAGATGCGAACCGGTGCGCGTGATCCGCAGCCACTCACCGTCCCAGGTCGACAGGTTACCCTCGCTCTCCTTCACGAGACCGAGGGAGAACAGCGTCCTCCCCGCCAGCTGGAAGTCGGTCAGGTCCCCTGCTCCCACGATCGCAGGTACTCCTCCTGCTCGGCGGTGAGCTCATCTATCTCCACTCCCATCGCCCGGAGCTTGAGCCGGGCGATCTCGGCGTCGATATCGGGGGGCACCGGGTAGACGCCCGGCTCCAGCGCTGCCCGCTGCTTCACGATCCACTCGACCGACAGCGCCTGGTTCGCGAACGACATGTCCATGACCGCCGCCGGGTGGCCCTCCGCCACGGCGAGGTTCACGAGACGGCCCTCGCCGAGCAGGTGGAGCCGCCGTCCGTCGGCCAGCCGGTACTCGTCGACGAACTCGCGGATCCGCCGCTTGCCTCCGACCGCGAGCTCGTCGAGCGCCGACTTGTCGACCTCCACGTCGAAGTGTCCCGAGTTCGCGAGCACCGCGCCGTCCTTCATCAGCTCCATGTGCTCGCGCCGGATCACGGCCTTGTCGCCGGTCACCGTCACGAACACATCGCCGACCCGTGCGGCCTCGCGGAGCGACATGACCCGGTAGCCCTCCATGGCGGCCTCGAGCGCCGGCAACGGGTCGACCTCGGTCACGACAACCTGAGCGCCCATCCCCCGGGCCCGGGATGCGACGCCGCGGCCGCACATCCCGTAGCCGCACACGACGACCGTACGCCCGGCGAGCAGCAGGTTCGTCGCGCGCATGATCGCGTCGATCGTCGACTGGCCGGTCCCGAAACGGTTGTCGAAGAGGTGTTTCGTATCCGCGTCGTTCACCGACACGATCGGGTAACGCAGCGCGCCGTCCTCGTGCATCGCGCGCAGACGGATCACGCCCGTCGTGGTCTCCTCGGTTCCGCCGAGGACCTCGGCGATCTGGTCGGGACGCTCCTTGTGCAGCACGCTCACCATGTCGCAGCCGTCGTCCATGGTGATCTGGGGACGCGTGTCGAGGACGGCGTTGATATGCCGGAAGTAGGTCTCGTTGTCCTCGCCCTTGATCGCCTGGGTGGGGATCCCCTCCTCACAGAGCGCGGCCGCGACGTCGTCCTGCGTCGACAGCGGGTTCGACGCGCAGAGCGCGACCTCGGCGCCGCCGACCTTCAGCGTCTCCATCAGGTTCGCCGTCTCCGTCGTCACGTGCAGGCACGCGCCGATGCGGATCCCGTCGAGGGGCTTCTCCTTCTCGAACCGCTCGCGGATCCGGGCGAGTACCTGCATCTCGCCCGCAGCCCACTCGATCCGTTCCCGCCCCTTCGCGGCGAGCCCGAGGTCTCTAACGTCGTGGTCCATCCCTCACACCCTTCTCAGAGGAGCTTCAACACACCGATGAGCACACGCCCGATCGTCTCGGCGGCCGCGTGCGAGGCCCGCAGGACCTCGTCGTGCGACACCGACGCACCGGCCACGTTCGCCACGAAGCAGAGCCCCAGCACACGCATGCCGAGCGCCCGCGCCGCGACCGCCTCGGGCACCATCGACATGCCCACCACGCTGCCGCCGGCCCGGCGCAGGCACTCCGATTCGGCCGGCGTCTCGTACGTGGGACCCGACACCGCCGCGTACACGCCCTCCACGACCGGGACCGGAACGACGCCGCCCTCGTTCGCGGCCCTCGTCTCGCGCGCGGCGGCGCGCGCCCCCTCTACCGCCGCGGCGGCGAGGTCGTCGTCGTAGACGTGTGACAGGTCGACGAACGGCGGCGAGCCATCCGGCATCCGCCAGCCGCGGAGTGGGTTCTCCCCCATCGCGTTGATGTGGTCGCGCAGGACGACGAGCGTCCCGGCGCCTAGGGTCTCGTCGAGCGCACCGACCGCTGCCGTCAGCACCATCGCGCGGGCGCCTAGCAGTGCCGAGACACGCGAGGTGAGCGAGGCGAGCGCCATCGGGTGGGACTCGTAGTAGTGGATCCGCCCCTGGAAGACCGCGACCGGTCGCCCACCGAGCTCGCCGATCCACAGTTGCCCGGCGTGTCCGGGGACCGACGGTGGAGGGAAGCCGGGCAACTCGGCGAACGGGAACCCGACACCCTCGGTCCGCCCGCCGATCTCACCGGCGATCTCGACCGCACGGCCGAGACCGGAGCCGAGCACGATGCCCGCGACCGGCGCCACGGCGGTTCGCTCTCGGATCGCCTCGACGATCTCCTCGGCGATGCCGTCACGCGGTGAGGGGAACCGAGCCACCACGCTCAGCCCCCCGTAAGCGCCCGCTTGAGGCGCTCGACCACCTCGACCGGCGTCGGGTCCACTCCGCGGGCGAGCGCGAGGTAGACGCTCGCGAAGTCACCGACCACGACGAGCGTGAGCAGCCGCGCGAGCGGCGAGCGGCCGTGCGCCCACACCTCCTCCACGAGAACCCCGGCCTTGCGCGCGATGTCCTCCGACAGCGGGAACCGCGCTACGACCTCGCGGTGCTCACCCTCGTGCCTGAGCGCGATGAGCAGGAACCGTTCGCCGCTTCCCGCCGACCAGCCGACGACCTCGTTGTGGTCGAGCTCCGGCATCGACGAGAAGAACGCCGGCACCTTGGCGTTCTCGTTGAACTGCGTCTTCCACCGCATCGCGGCGACCGCGGCGAATCCCTCGGCGCCCCAGACGACCGGCGTGCGAGAGGTGGCGGCGAGTGCGACCCGTTTCGCGAGGTTCTGCTCCACCGGAACCTCCGGCGCGAGCGACGCTGCGAGCGAAGCGAGCTCGGCGACCGCGTCATCGAGGTCGGCGCCGAGCGGCCGGATCACACCCATCGCGTCGAGCGCGCCGAGCGTCCCGAGCGCGAGCCACCCGAGGGCCGCACGCGGCTGGAACCCCATCGGGATCGCGACCCGCGCGAGCCCGAGCTCCGCGGCCCGGTCCGCAAGGCGGCCCCCCGAGGTGACGACGACGACGCGGCACCCCCGACGCACGGCCTCCTCGAAGCACGCGAGGCTCTCGGCCGTGTTCCCTGAGTACGAGGACCCGATCACCAGGGTGTGCGGGCCGCAGAACTCCGGGAGCGAGGGGCTGCGCACGACCTGCACCGGCACGCCGAGCCGGTCCACGTACAGGGCGCGGAACACGTCACCCGCGACGGCCGATCCGCCCATGCCACAGACCGCGATCGCGGTGACGCCGTCAGCCGACGGGAAGCCCTCCGCCGCGCGCCCCGCCTCGTAGCCCTGCCGACTTTGGTCGGACAAGCCACCCACCGCGGCGAGCATGCCTCCCGGATCCGCGGCCCGGAGGACGTTCGGGTCGTCGAGACTCGTCACCGGCGCTTCTTGCCGGGCGGCGGCTTCTCCGCTTCGTCGATCAGCATCACCGGGATACCGTCACGGACGGGATACCGGTGGCCGCACTTCAGACACACGATGACCTGCTCGGCCTCGTGGAACTCGATCTCCCCGCGATCGTTCGGGCACACGAGGATGTCGAGGAGCTCCTTGTCGAGCGTCACGCTCCTCCCCCTTCCCCCCGGATGAGGTTCAGGACCGCCCCGGTCTTCTCCCGAAGCAGATCCCCGGTCCTGGCCTCCACGTTCAGCCGCACCAGCGGCTCGGTGTTCGAGGGCCGCACGTTGAACCACCAGTCCTTGAACTCTACCGTCAGGCCATCGGTCCGGTCCTGTCGGCCGTCGGCGAAAGCGGCGGCGATCTTCTCGATCGCGCTCTGCTGGTCCGCGACGCGGGAGTTGATCTCGCCGGAGTCGCGGTAGCGCCGGAACGGCGCGAACAGCTGCGAGAGGGGCACGCCGGCGGTCGACAGTTGCTGGAGCACCACGACCGCGGCGATCAGCCCCGAATCGGCACGGTAGTTGTCGCGGAAGTAGTAGTGGCCGGAATGCTCGCCGCCGAACACGGCACCGGTGTCGGCCATCACCTGCTTGATGAACGAGTGGCCGACACGGGTGCGGACGGGCGTTCCGCCGTTCTCCCGTATCACCTCCGGCACCGTCCACGAGCAGATCAGGTTGTGGACGATCTTGGCGCCCGGATGGCGCTGGAGCATCGCCTTGGCGACAAGTGCAGTGACCTCGGACCCGGTAACGCCCTCCGCGCGCTCGTCCACGAGGAAGACGCGGTCCGCATCGCCGTCGAACGCGAGCCCTATGTCGGCGTTCTGCTCGAGCACCGTACGCTTCAGGTCTCGCTGGTTCTCCGGGTCGATAGGGTCGGCCGGATGGTTCGGGAACGTACCGTCGAGCTCCGGGTACAGGTGGACCAGCCGCACCGGCAGGCGCTCCATCACGGCCGGCACGATGAGGCCGCCCATCCCGTTCGCGGTGTCGGCGACGACCGTCAGGGGCGCCATCTTCGCGACGTCCACGAAGGACAGGACGTGGTCGGCGTAGGCGTCCAGGAGGTCGCGCGCCTCGATGCCACCCCTCGAGCCAGACGGCGCGTACTCGTCGCGCTCGGCGAGCGCACGGATGTCGGCGAGGCCCGTGTCCTGACCGACGGGCTTGGCCCCCGTGAGGCAGAATTTCAGGCCGTTCCACTGCGGAGGGTTGTGGCTCGCGGTGAGCATCGCCCCGGGGACGTCCAGGGACCCCGAGGCGAAGTACAGGAGATCGGTGGATGCGAGGCCGATGTCCACGACGCCGACACCGCGGGCGACGGCGCCCTCACACACCGCGGCGGCGAGCTCGGGCGAAGAGATCCTGCAGTCGCGGCCGACGGCGATCTTCGGCGCGGCGGCCCACTCGGCGAACGCGGAGCCGATGCGGCGCGCGACATCCTCGTCCAGGTCATCCGGAACGACGCCGCGGACGTCGTAGGCCTTGAAGATCGAACCGAGGTCGCGATGCGGTGACACCGTCACCGCATCCTACTGAACGAGGCGCCGGGCTAGGCCTTCGGGGAGAGAACGGTGCCGATCACCGACTGGAGCGGTACGGGCTCCCCGTCCCGGTGCCACCACTTGGCTTCGCAGAGGTGGCAGGTCGTGAAGGACAGGTCGCTCCCGCTCACGCTCATCGAGATCGAGATCAGGTCCCCCTGATGGCAGACCGGGCAGGTGCCTTCCGTCTTGCCGTCCATACCCGATATGGTCCCTGCGGGCCCGTCGTTCGACCATAGCACACCGACCTCATTTCCCCGGTCCGTGCGGGCCGTACGGTCCGTGGGGCGGTCGCCTTCCGGACCCCCCCCGATGGCGGGATGGGGACACCCGGATGGAGGAGGCCGAACGGCCACCCCCGAGCGTCGGACGCGGGGCCTACCGGAGGTCGGCCGGGACCGGGGGTCGCTCGTCCCGCAGGCTCCAGCCGATCGGCGGTGTGAGCCGGTCCACGTGCTCGATGCACAGGTCCAGCAGGTAGGGACCCCGCTCCGAGGCGAGGTCCTCGATGACGACCAGCCGGGCGTCGTACGACAGCCGGACAGTGGCAACGGCGGGCTGGCGGCAGTCGATACGCGCGCAGGTGGGCACGCGAGGATGCTAGATGACACGCGTGTGATCTCCAAGCGCATCTCACGAGAGCTTCTGCGCAGCGGCCGAACGGGCGCCGGCGCAGCTACGGCTTGATGATGGCCGTCGCCCCGACCGGGACGAGCGGGTACAGCTCCTCGGAGTCGGAGATGTACATGCGGATGCAGCCGTGGGAGGCGTACGTCCCGATCGAGGAAGAGCTGTACGTCCCGTGGATCCGGATGCCGGGCGCGCTGAGGTAGAGCGCGCGGGTGCCGAGCGGGTTGCCGGGACCCGGCGGGATGACGAGCGGCTCCCCCGCCCCCCAGCCGTCCGGTGCCGGGTTGTGCCAGGCCGGGTTCTCCACCTTGCCCACGACCTCCCACGTGCCGACCGGCGTCGTGTAGCCGGGCGCCGCCGTCGCGACCGGGTACTCCCTGATGATCTTGAACCCGTCGTACAGGTACAGCCGGTTCTCCGACAGGTCGACGACGATGGTCCTTCCGAGCTTCGCGGCCGTGATCTTCGGCTCGACGGCCTCCACCGGGATCGTGACCGAGACGCGCCGGCGCTCGAGGGCAGTGCGGATCCTTGCCGTCGCGGCCTGTGTCTTCAAGGCCTCGCCGGTCTTCGACTGCCGCATCACGAGCTGCCCGTCGACGAGACTGATGGAGGCGTCGACCGCCGGCCTGAAGGTCTCCTCGGACGCTTGCTGCACGAAGGCCTCGATCGCGCCGTGGTCGTAGGCGTACCGGAGCTCGATCGACGTTGGGACCGGGTCGTCAGACAGACGGTGGTAGACGCGTGAGAAGAACGACATCGAGTCGGCGACGGAGAACGCTCGGTCGACCGCCCTCTCGATCCCCGCATGCGTGCCGAGGCCCTCCGGCGTCACGGTCCAGGTCGAGCCGGCCGCCTTGATCGCCAGGCTGGCGCCGAGCGAGGCGTCGGCTTTCTCGGTCACGGCACGGATCGCCTCGTCGCGCGTCATGCCGCCGATGTCGACGCCGTCGATCGACACGCCGGGCAGGACGCGGGTCGAGGCGGCACGGTCGTAGCGGTACGTCGCGTAGGCCGTCCCGCCCCCGAGGATGGCGAGCGCCACGAGCGCGGCCGCAGCGACGATCCAACCGCGGCCGATCCGGCGCCTGGAGTGCCTGCCCCGTGCCACTACCGTTCCTCCCGCCACGTCATCCGATGGTGAGAACCGTTGCCCAGCTGCACATCATAGGACGCGCGACGCTCACTCACGCAGGAATCCACGCATCGGGGATCGGGACTCCGAGCGAGACCGCGTAGGTCGCGTAGCCCTCGCGTCCCAGCGAGTACGACGCCGCGGCCGGGACGAACGTTCCGGAAGATGCCACGGCGAGGACGGCCACGCCCGGTTCGGACTCGACCCACTCTCTCGGGACCGACACAGTTCGGCGGGGAGGAACCGTCACGGTGATGGGTGCCGTCGGCGGCTCGGTGCCCAACGGGAGGAAGGACAGCGTCACCTCCGCGGGCTCATCGCCGGGATCCGCGAGCACGAGGCCGCCGTGCGACGGCGCGCCAGCGACGGCCGGCAGTATCACCCAGGCGGATGAGGGCGCGGCCGCCCCGGCCGTCGATCCCGAGTCCGACACCACGCCGTAGGTCCGACGTGCGACCGCGACCGGCGCATCCGGCCGCAGGTCGATCGTCGACGGGCCGTCGGTCATGACGGGATACGTCTGCGCAGAATCCGCGCCTGGGCTCGACTCGGCGAGGGAGCCGAGGGGCTGGTCGCCATCGCGTTGCAGGAGCGAGCCGCCGAGCGTGACGCGCCCGGAGGTCCTGTTCATGACGACGAGATCGGTCCGGCCCTGGTCGAATCCACCGGGGAGGATCGTGCGCGCCGGTGGATCGCCGAGGACACCGTCGGTGCTTCGCACTCCGCTGACGTCCGAGACGCCGAGCGTCGCGGCGGCGACTCGGCCGACCTTCACGTCGAGCTGGGTCGAGACCGTCGTACGGTCGAGGAGCGTCTCGTTCAGGTGGAACGAGACGCTCCGGTAGGGCTTCAGCCTCACGTTGGTCAACTCGGCGGTCGAGACCATGGGCTTCTCGCTGAAGAGCCTGAGCGAGAACACGGCGTCGGCCGCGAACGGGTTCATCACGATGACGTAGGAGTCCTCGTGCTCGACCGTGGTCGCGTCGGGGAGCAGCCACTTCGTCCCGGCGTCGGGCATGCAGGGCTCGGCGCCGACCCCGCCCTCTCCCCCGCCGCCGTGCGCCACCCAGCCGGCCGCGACCCAGCCGCCGAAGTACTCCACGATCGAGGCGCGCTCGCGCGAGTCGGCCGGCACCGGGAGGAGCAGTTCGGCGCCGGCCTCGATGACGTAGTTCTTCGCGGGCGTCGGCTTGTCCGCGCCCAAGGTCCGGACGCGGATCGGGACGGGCTCGGCACCGGGGTTCGCCACCTCGAGCGAGACGGTCCAATCGGTGCCGCCGCCGTGGGGGCAGAACCACGCGCCGGAAGGTGCCGAGCCGGGCGGCCCGGCGGCCGCGGTCTTCGGGCCGACCTCGTGCTGCAGGTACACGCCTCCGGCCGCGACGAGCGCCACGGCGAGCACCGCGGCCGTCGCCTGTCCCCGGCCCTTCATCGCGACACCTGCTTCCTCGTGACCCACAGGGCCGCGAGCCACAGCAGCCCGAGCCCCCATATCTCGGCCGTACGTATCCACTGCCGTCCGTAGGTGATGGCGGTGTCGGTCACGCCTGGGAAGCCCATCGCCCAGCCGAACGCCTCCTCTCCGTCGAGCGCCGGACCCGAAACACGGTCGGGGCCCCTCGCCGCCCACCCGTCCGCGTACTGGTCGGCGATGTACGCGTATCCGGCCGCACCGGGCGGCACCTCCCAACCCCCCTCGATCGCGGGGAGCGCCTGCGCCTCGGCCGACGGCATCTCCGAGATCGACCCTAGGTCGGTGCCGCGTGCCGCCTGCTGGAACGACTTCGACGAGACGAGCGCCGCGGGCGGCACGGACTCCGCGTTGCGATAGATCACGAGGCCGCCCGCCGGCACGAGGTCGAGGTCGATCTGCTCGTCGAGGCGCACCGACACCACGCCGGGGAGGTCGCCCTCTCCGGCAACCAGGTAGCGGACGCCGAGCACCGACAACAGCGCACCGGCGTGGCGCGTGTCTCCGCATACGAGCTCCTGCAGGGCTCGCACGGTGTACGCGTAGCCGGGGCCGTCCTCGCCCCTGCCGATGTCGAGCGCGGTCGCGCCGTCCCCGTGCGTGATCGAGTAGCGGACCGACGCTCCGCCGGCCTCGACGATCCCCGTCGGGTCGCCGCCCGGCGCCGGGAAGGGATCGCCGGACGGGCCTCCGAGCCACAGGACGCGGAAGTCCGATCCGTCCGAGGCCACCACCGGCCAGGCCGGCTCGTTGTGGTGCGGCCCTGTACCCCAATCTCCGAACGCAGCGCCGAGCGCCTGGGCGGCGAATCCAACACCGAGGACCGCGGCCAAGGCGAAGGCCGCGACCTGTCTCAGCCCGAAGGCCTCCCTCCCCAGCCGTTCGGCGATCGTCGCCGACCCGTAGGCGACGATCGCGGCCTCAGCAGCGGCAGCGGCCGCGAGGTACGCCGGCGCGTTCGTGAACGCGGTCGGCAGCCAGCCGGCGGAGGAGGCCCACGCGAGGAAGATGCCCGCCACCGCGACGAGCGCTGCCCTCCACGCGCGGCCGCGATGCTCGGAGCCCACCACTGCGAAAGCGATGGCCGCCGCGGCCGGGAGGAACCAGGCCGCCGGCCAGGCGCCGGGCGCGTAGCCCGGCGCGAGGCGGGCGAGCATCGAGAAGTCGGCGGTCCCGATCGTCGAGGAGAGCTCCGCCCCTGGTTGCCGGAGGATGCTCGGCAGGATCGGGAACACGAGGGCGGCGCCGGTGGCGGTGGCCGCCATCGCCAGGAGTAGGCCGCGGCCGCGTCGGCGACCGAGCAGGAACGACACGACGGCGAGCAGCCCAAGCGCCGGGAGCACGCCGGGCAGGAAGGCCACACCGATCGCGAGGGCCGCGCCGAACCCGACGACGAACCGGAGCGGCCTCGTGGGCGCTTCCGCGGCGAAGGAGGAATCGAGCCGGTCGAGGACGACCGGCACGACCGCAAGGGCGGCCAGCAGTCCGAGGCGCCCCTGGGAGAACGCCCAGAGCACGACCGCCGAGAGCGTGTACGCGACGCCGGCCACGACGGCCGCGACGCGTTGGCCCGTCTGCCGCCATGCGGCCCGGTACATCGTCACGGCGGCGATCGCCGGCAGGAGCGCGAGGATCGCCTTCTGAGCCACGGAGGGGCTCCCGAATCCGAGCCACGACGCCGCACCGAGAACACCGAGCGCGGGACTCGCCGGCTGCGCACCGCCGAGCGCCGTCGTCCGCACGCCGGAGACGAGCTCTGCGAACAGGTCCTTCACGTGTGCCGGGAACGCGGTGAGCGCGCCGCCGGTGAGCGGCTCCGGCCCGACGAGGTTCCGGTACGCGAGCGCCGCGACGAGGGCCGCCAGCGCCCACGCAACGAGCACGGGGTGCTCTCCGGCGAGCGAGGCCGCGCGCGTGCGCAATCGGACGCGCTCACGATCCTCCTCGATCTGCTCCTCGAAGATCTGCTCGGCCTGCTCCACCCACTTCGGGATGTGGAACGCACCGCGCATGAATCGGTGGAGCGAGCCGTCGCGCACCGAGCGGACCGACTGCGCCCGTACACGGCGCCGTAGCGTCCCCGGCAGGTGCACGATGTTCCACGTCCATGCGGAGAGCAGCTCGTACGCGTCCTCGAAGCGGCGCGACAGAGCGAGGCCGATGAGGCGCGTGGCGCCGAGGACGAGGTGGAGAGGGAGCAGCCAGAGCAGCGTAAGGAATCCATAGTCCTTCAGCATCGAGCCGAGCGCCGCGCGCTCGGCGTAGTAGCGCGAGCCCCGCTCGCGATGCCCGTCCTCACGCCGCTCCCCGCGGCTCGCGGCGCCCCGGTGGCGAGCCTGTGCGAGCGGGGTCATGAGGACGCGGAAGCCGGCGATGCGAGCCCGCCAACAGAAGTCCAGGTCATCGCCGTGAGAGCGGTAGCGCTCGTCGAATGCCCCCGTCCGCCGCCAGGCCTCCCGCGAGACGAGCATCACGCAGGAGGAAACGAAGAAGACCTCGAGCACCCGGTCGAACTGCCCCTGGTCCATCTCGTCTTCCTGCAGGGGCGAGTACGGGTGACCGAATCGGTCGGCGGAGCGGCCCACCTCCCGTAGGATCCGTGGGTCGTCCCAGTCGACGACCTTCGGGCCGACGACGCCCACCCGCTCGACGCCGGGGATGCTGATAGCAGCCTCGACCATGCGTGCGACGGCGTCCGGTGCGAGGGCGGCGTCGTCGTGGAGGATCAGCAGGTGGTCGGCCTCCTGCGCTACCGGCAGGTCGAGCGCCGCGCGCACCGCCCCGGCGAAACCCCGATTGTCGTCCAACAGGAGCACGCGGCCGGCCCCGAGCGCGTGCTCGAGCGCCTCTTGAGAACCGTCCATCGACCCGTTGTCAACGGCGAGGACGGCCAGGCGTGGGTACGTCTGGGCCGCGAGCGACTGGAGACACTCGCGCAGCCTCGGAAGGCCGTTCCTGACGACGAGCACCACGAGGACGCTCGGCGTCTGGGCGGCGTCGGTGACGGAGGTGGGATCCGCTGTCGTGCTGACCATGGGGTGCGCTCGTGCGCGGCGCGCAGCCTAGCACGCCGGAGGCCGTGGACAGCGGAAGGGGGACTGGTCGGTCCCCCTTCCGAGAAGTTCCGCGAAGCTACTTCTTCTTCGCTACCGCCTTCTTGGCGGTCCGCTTCTTGGCCGGCTTCCGCGCTACCGCCTTCTTGGCGGTCCGCTTCTTGGCCGGCTTCCGCGCTACCGCCTTCTTGGCGGTCCGCTTCTTGGCCGGCTTCCGCGCTACCGCCTTCTTGGCGGTCCGCTTCTTGGCCGGCTTCCTCTTCACGGTCGACCTCTTCTTAGCGGGAGACATCGGTCACCCCCTTTCCACCCAGCTCAGGACGCCATGCGCTTCAGGCGTCGTCGTTCCCGCTCGCTCATGCCCCCCCACACCCCGTAGCGCTCGTCGCGACGGAGGGCGTAGTTGAGGCACTCGATGCGCACGGGGCAGTCCGCGCAGATCCTCTTCGCCTCCCTTGACGAGCCCCCCTTCTCGGGGAAGAAGACCTCCGGGTCGTGTTCTCGGCACCGAGACCGTTCCTGCCACGGGATGTAGTGATGCACCGTCCTCTCCCCCTAGAATCACACACGTGTGATTCTGGAACATCTCTCCCCTCTTTGGCAAGAGGGAATCTCGCGATCCGCTGCATCTCCACATGCGTCCCCACCGAGAATCGTCTACAGGGAGTTGGCGTTGTGCAAGAGCATTCGTGCAGAAAAGGCCCAGTCAAGTAAGTGGACCACTCTCGTCAAGATAGTTGACGGAATCAGCTCATACGGGGTCGTCAGCCCCGCGCGTCGGCAACGAGCGCACGGGGCGCGACGATCGTTGGCACTCCGGAATCATTGCGCCGCACGCGCTCGTACGTAGTAGTGCGTTCGGCGGGGATACGGCCGATCGCGCGGATCGCATCCTCGAACTGCGGCGGCTCTACACAGGTTCCCCACTCCGCGCCGGCCATGCGACTGATCGTTTCCTCCATCAGTGTGCCGCCGAAGTCGTTCGCACCACCGTTCAGGATCACCTGGCACGCCTCGATCCCCATCTTCACCCACGACACCTGGACGTTGGAGATCAACCCGTCGAGGAGGATCCGGCCGACCGCGTGCATCCGACGGTTTTCCACAGACGTCGGACCGGGACGGGCCTTCCCGGCTAGATAGATCGGCGCGTTCTGGTGGACGAAGGACAGCGGCACGAACTCCGTGAACCCGCCAGTCTCGCTCTGGATCCGGGCTAGCCGGCGCATGTGGAAAACCCAGTGCGGAGGCGCGTCGACATGCCCAAACATGATCGTGGAGGACGACCGGATGCCGAGCGTGTGGGCGGTCTTCACGATCTCCTCCCACGTGTCGGCGGGGAGCTTGCCCTTGGTGAGGACCCACCGGACGTCGTCGTCGAGGATCTCGGCGGCAGTTCCGGGGATCGTTCCGAGGCCGTGCGCTTTGCACTCCTGCAGGAACTCCCGGTAGGAGACCCCGAGCTTCGTCGCGCCGTTCAGGATCTCCATCGGGCTGTAGGCGTGGATATGGATTTCCGGTGCTAGCGCCTTCACCGCGTCGAGGAGGTCGAAGTAGTGGGTGCCGGGTAGATCGGGATGGATCCCGCCCTGCATACAGACCTCCGTCGCGCCTCGCGCCCAAGCCTCCTGTGCTCGGTCGGCGACCTCCTGCAGGCTGAGCGTGTACGACTCGGGGTCGACCCCCCGCTGCGCGAAGGCGCAGAAGCGGCACCCCACATAGCACACGTTGCTGAAGTTGATGTTCCGGTTCACCACATAGGTGATCTCGTCGCCGACGGCCTCGCGCCGCAGGCCGTCAGCGACCCGGCAGAGCGCTTCGAGCGCCGGCCCCTCCGCCTGGAACAGAGCGAGCGCCTCTTCGTCGGTGATGGGTCGGTGCGTCTCGGCCTTGGCGAGCGCGCGCTTGACGTCGGCGTCGAGCCGCTCGGGGAAGATCTCTCGCGCGGTCCACGTGCGAGTGACCTCGTTCTCCAGGCCGGAGAGGTCGCCGTAGACGACCGCGGAGTCCTCGCGCAGGCCTGCGCGCCGCCCCTCACCGGATGTGGGCCGGGTCGCCCGTGACTTCCACACGACGTCGCGGTCCTGCCAGGCGACCGGCTCGGGTGCCTGCCCCACAAGCGCCAAACCGTCGGCAGCCATCAGCGCAGCCACCGGCCGCTGCATCTTCCCGGCAAGGTACGGGTCGGGCCGGAGCGCGAACTCGGGGTAGATCGTCAACCGCTCGCGGAGCTCGAGGCCGCGCTCCGCGGCGCGCGCCGCGAGCGTCTCGATCTGCGGCCAGGGACGCTCGGGGTTCACGTGGTCGGGCGTTAGCGGCGACACGCCGCCCCAGTCGTTGATGCCGGCGTCGAGCAGCCGCAGCTGCTGTTCGGAGGTGGAGAGGTTCGGCGGTGCCTGCACGTTCATCCGTGGACCCAGGACGATGCGCGCCGTTGCGACAGCGGCGAGGTACTCCTCCTCCCCCGGCTCCGGCGCGTCGCGCATCGCTGTGCCGGGCTTCGCGCAGAAGTTCTGGATGATGACCTCCTGCACGTGCCGGTACCTCCGGTGGAGCTCGCGGATCTCGAACAGCGACTCGGCGCGCTCGTGGGGCGTCTCGCCGATGCCCACGAGGATGCCGGTCGTGAACGGGACCGCGAGGCGCCCGGCGTCTTCGATCGTGCGCAGACGCACGGAGGGGGTCTTGTCCGGCGAGCCGAAGTGCGGGCCGCCCTTCTCCGACAGTCGGTTCGAGGAGGTCTCGAGCATGAGGCCCATCGACGCAGCCACGTGCTTCAGTCGGGCCATCTCCTCGTAGGACATGACGCCGACGTTGAGGTGCGGCAGCAGGCCGGTCTCCTCTATGACCCGGATCGCCACGGCACGGACGTAGTCGAGGGTCGAGCCGTACCCGCGCTCTTCGAGCCACTCGCGCGCGACCTCGTAGCGGTCCTCGGGCCGGTCTCCGAGGGTGAACAGAGCCTCCTTGCACCCGAGCTTCCGCCCCGCCTCGACGATCGTAACGACCTCCTCCGGCGCGAGGAACGGCGCGCCGAGCTTCCCCGGGGGCTTGGCGAACGTGCAGTAGTGGCAATGGTCGCGGCACAGCATCGTCAGCGGGATGAAGACCTTGCGGGAGTAGGTGACGACCTCACCGTGCCCGAGGTCTCGGAGGCGCGCGGCCACCGACATCAGGCGCTCCAGGCTCTCGGCCCTGGCCGCGAGCAGCGCCTCGACTTCCTCGACAGACAGCGCCTTGCCGCCTTCGGCGCGAGCCAGGGCCCTCCGGATGCCTTGGGGGGTCGGGTCCGCCATCGGGTGCGAGCCTACTACGCTATCCGTGATGCGGGTCACGACGCTCGCCGGTGGCATCGGGGCCGGGAGGTTCCTCCGCGGGCTCGTGCGCGCTGTCCCGCCGCACGACGTGACCGTCGTCGCGAACACGGCCGATGACGTCGCGATCCACGGACTGCACGTCTCCCCCGACCTCGACTCGGTTACGTACTGGCTGGGCGATGTCTTCGACCGCGAGCGCGGCTGGGGTCTGCGCGGCGAGACATTCCGCGCAACCGAGGAGCTGCGCGCGTACGGGGCGCAGGACGCCTGGTTCAACCTCGGCGATCTGGACCTCGCGACGCACCTCTTCCGCACGCGGCTACTCGCGGGGGGCGCGACCCTCACGCAGGTCACGGCGCGTGTCGCGGCGAGGTTCGGCGTGGCGTCGCGGCTCCTGCCCATGTCCGACGACCCCGTGACCACGCGCGTCGCCGTCGTGGTGAACGGCGAGGAGCTCGACCTGCATTTCCAGGAGTACTGGGTGAAGCGGCGCGCGCGGGATGCCGTGAAGGGTGTCCGGTACGAGGGAGTCGAGCACGCATGGCCAGCGCCCGGAGTGGTGGAGGCCATCACCAGCGCCGACGCGGTCATCATCTGCCCGTCGAATCCCGTCGCATCGATCGGCCCGATCCTCGCGGTGCGGGGGATCCGTCAGGCGGTCGCGGCACGCCGTGACCGCGTCGTGGGCATCTCTGGGATCGTGGGCGGCGCGCCGCTCGCCGGGATGGCCGACAAGTTGATGCCCGTCGCCGGCGTCGAGGTGAGCGCGGCCGGCGCCGCCGACTGCTACCGCGGACTGCTCGCCGCGTGGGTGATCGACGAGGCAGACCACGGGCTCGCCGCGCGGATCGAGGCGACCGGCCTCCGGGTCGCGGTGACCGACACGATCATGACCGACGACGCGAAGGCCGAGGCCCTCGCGCGCGTCGCACTCGGTCTGCTCGCGTGAGCGTCGAGCTCATCCCCGTCGAGGGCCTCCCGGAGGTCCGGCCCGGAGACGACCTCGGCGCGTTGCTCGCGCCCGCGCTCCACGAGGCGGGGATCCGTGACGGCGACGTCGTCGCTGTCACGCAGAAGATCGTCTCGAAGGCCGAGGGACGCGTCGTGCCCCAAGAGGGCGAGGGGCGGGCCGTGTGGGTCGAGCGCGAGACCACCCGCGTCGTCGCGCGCCGCGGCGACCTCGTGATCGCGCAGACGCGCCACGGGTTCGTCTGCGCGAACGCCGGCGTCGACGCGTCGAACGTCGAGGCCGGGTTCCTCACGCTCCTACCGGATGACCCCGACGGCTCGGCCGAACGGATCCGCGCGTGCTTGTCCGACGAGCTTGGCTTGTCGGTCGGGGTGGTGATCACCGATACGTTCGGCCGCGCGTGGCGTCGTGGGGTCGTGAACGTCGCGATCGGCTGCGCGGGGCTCCCCGCGCTGATCGACCTGCGCGGCACGCTCGACCACACCGGCCGACCGCTCGAGGCAACGGTGATCGCGCTGGCGGACGAGCTGGCGGCGGCGAGTGGCCTCGTGATGTCGAAGGCCTCGCGGGTGCCGGTCGCGATCGTGCGCGGCGTCGTAGCCGAGGCGCCGCCGACCTCCGCGAGCGAGCTCGTGCGCCCGCCCGAGGAGGACCTGTTCCCCGAGTCGCCGCTGGTGTCGATCTCGGCGCGACGCACGATCCGGTCGTTCGGCGCGGGAGGGGTACCGCGCGAGACCGTCGAAGAGGCCGTGCGCGCGGCGTGCACCGCACCGGCACCGCATCACACGAGACCGTGGCTCTTCGTCGTCGTCGAGTCGACCGCCGCGAAGCGACGGCTGCTCGGCGCGATGGCCGAGGCGTGGCGCGTTGACCTGCTCGCCGACGGCATCCCCGAACGGGCGATCGAACGCCGCCTCTCGGAAAGCCACGCGTTGTTGGGCGTTGCGCCGCTCCTCATCGTGCCGTTCGTGCGGCTTCGCGGCGCACACGCGTTCCCGGACGAGGACCGCCGGCGGGCAGAGCGAGACATGTTCGTGCTCTCGGCCGGCGCGGCGATCCAGAACCTGCTGCTCGCGCTCCACGCGCAGGGTCTCGCCTCCGCCTGGATAGCCTCGACGCTCCTGTGCCCGGAAGAGACGCGCGAGGCGCTCGGCCTCCCCGACGAGTGGTTGCCGATGGGCACGGTCGCGGTCGGTCCGATGCCGGCGGACCGTCCGCCGCCGCGGCCCTCGATCGACCTCGCCGAGCACCTGCGCTTCGAGTGGAACACGTGAGCCCGGGCGCGTGGCCCGGGCTCACGGATGCAGCGTCGCCGGCTGCTCAGACCGTGCCGTGGATGAAGTACCAGAGGAAGATCGCGGCGACCGCATACAGGAGTGGGTGGACCTCCTTCCACCTGCCCCGCAGCACGGCCACGAAGACGTAGGACACGAACCCGGCGCCGACACCGTTCGTGATGCTGTAGGTGAACGGCATCACGATCATGGTGAGGAGGGCGGGGATCCCGATCCCCGGATCGCTCCAGTTGATCTCCTTGACGATCGTCATCATGAAGTAGCCGACGATCACCAGCACCGGCCCCGTGGCCTCCGGCGGCACGATGCCGGCGATGGGCGAGAAGAAGAGCGCCAGCAGGAACAACAACCCGACGACCACCGACGTCAGGCCGGTTCGGCCACCCTCCGACACGCCGGCCGCGCTCTCGATGTACGTCGTGTTCGAGGAGGACGAGGCCGCGCCGCCGGCCACCGCGGCGAGCGAGTCGACCAGCAGCACGCGGTTCATGCCCGGCAGCTTGCCGTTCTCGTCGAGCAGCTTCGCCTCACCCGCGATGCCGACCACCGATCCCATCGTGTCGAAGAAGTCCGACAGCATCACCGAGATCACGATCGCGACGGCCGTCCAGAACCCGAGCGCCGAGAAGAAGTCGAAGGAGAACTTCCCGACGAGGTGGAAGTCGGGTGCCTCAACGACCTTGTGCGGCCAGGCTGCGATGCCGTTGCCCCAGACCGTGAGGTCCTTCGCCTCGTTGATGATCGTGGCCAGGATCGTCGTGCCGATGATCCCGACCAGTAGGGCACCTTTGATCCTCCTCGCCACCAGGGCCGAGGTGAGCACGAGCCCGAAGGCGAACACGAGGATCGACCAGTGCTGGAGATCCGGGTTCAACGTCACGATGGTGCCGCTGCCCGCCACCACGATGCCACCGTTCACGAGGCCGATGATCGCGATGAACAGGCCGATGCCGATCCCGATCGCGCGTTTCAGGTCCATCGGGATCGCGTTCAGCACCATCTCGCGGAGCCCCGTGAGGACGAAGATCGTGATGAGGATCCCCTCGGCCACGATCACTCCCATGGCCTGCGGGTACGACAGCTTGTCGGCGGCCACGAGTGTGAACGCCACGAACGCGTTCAGCCCGAGGCCCGCCGCGAGTGCGAACGGGTAGTTCGCGAACAAGCCCATCGCGAGCGTCATGACGCCGGCCACGAGCGCCGTCACCGTCAGGACCTGCTTGAAGGGCAGACCCAGCGGCTCGAGGTCCTTTATCCCGATGAACCCGAGGATCTGCGGGTTCACGAACAGGATGTAGGCCATGGTCAGCCACGTTGCGAGCCCGGCGATGATCTCGGTGCGGACGGTCGATCCGCGCTCGGAGATCTTGAAGAATCGGTCCAGCCCCGTCGGGGCGACGGTCCTCGCCATTCGAACCCCCCTCTCCACCGGCCCCGGTCCTCCTCCGGAGCCGAACCGGATGGGGAAGGCGCTCGAAGCATAGGGAACGCGGGGGTGGCGGTGCAACGCGGGGCGCGGATCAGGAGACCGAGCACGACCCGGAGGCCGTGCACGTGATGGTGCCGTTCTCGAAGTGCGCCAGGGTGGCGCCGCTGTCGCGCTTGATCACGTCGGAGGTCGGGAACCCGAGGGACCCCGACGGTCCGCCCCGGTCCCGGTAGAAGGCGAGGACGTCGCCGGAGAGCACATGCGCTCCGATGCCGTCCTTGAAGTAGATCGTCCCGTTCTCGAACTCCTGTGAACTCCCGCCGGCGACCTTGACCTGCTTCGAGGTGGGCAGGCCCGGCGCGCACCTGACAGCGTCGTACTTCGTGCGAATCTCACCGATGACCTGCCGGTTCCTGTTGATCCAGACGCGGTCGTCCCTCAGGCCGAGGGCGAATCGGAACGCCAGGCCGCTCAGCGTTGCGGTCCCACTCTCCCCCTTGACCGTCACGCTCACGATCCGGCCCGACACGCCGCGGTCGGTCACGGCGAATCCGGTGACGGTGCCGATACCGAGGCCCAGCGCATCGGTGACCTGCTCGGCCGTGAGCGTCGTCTGCCACACCGCGTTCGGGTTCGCGGTCGTGTAGTCGCCCGGGTCGCACACGCCCCGGATGTACGGGATCGGCGTGCCACCCCACACGTTCTCGTTGTTCTCGGTCCAGCCGCCGCTCGAGGACGAGTAGAACGCCTGGATCGGTTCGCCCTTGTATCTCACGACGAGATCGTCGGTGGCGTCGACGGCGCCGACCCAGCGGGAGCCGTCGACGCCGTTCTCCTTGTCCCAACCGATGTAGACCTGGTCGAGGGAACTCGCGTACAGGGCGCAGTTGCACCCGGCGCGGTGCTGTCCCGTCGCCGCCTTGGCGAAGGCGTACGTCCGCGCGGCGATCGCCTGCACCTGCAGCGCGGGCCTCGGCCAGCTGCTCGGCACCTCGGCGATCCCATACAGGTACGGCTGGGGCGCGATCACGTTGATCAGCCGCTCGACGCAGCCCGTCTGGCAGTTGTAGAGGTTGAACTCGATCCGTCCGTGCGCGTAGGTGTGGCCGGTCTCGGCGACGTGCACGCGGGCGCCGTTCGGCTCGTACACGGCGAGCAGGTTCGCGTTCGGCCCGCCGACGGGGTCGCCGACCCGGGCGCCGCTCGCGTCGAGGATCCGGTAGTCGGAGCCGGCGACGCGCACGGTCCAGGTCTCGCCCTTCGGGATCGTCACGACCACGTCGCCGCCCTTAGGGCCGAGACGCAGGTCGACCGGCCCGGCTTCCGCCTCGAGCCGGATCTTCACCTTGCCTTGCACGAGGCCGATCCGGAGCGCCTTCGGCGGCGAGTCGGCCGTCGCGAGGCGCGTGCCCGAGTAGAAGTGCGTGAGGATCCGCTTGCGGTTCCAGCCGTCCTGCGCGAGGCCGTAGGCGCCCCACTGCGACAGACCAAGCCCGTTGCCCCAGCCGGAGCCGTAGAAGGTGAACGAGCCGGCTGCGCCGCCCGGCGTTGCGGGCAGCACCACCAACGTCGCGACCGCGACCGCGACGACGAGGAAGGATGCGAGCGATCTTCGCATGGCGCCGGATGATCTTCCGAACGGGTCTCGCACCGTAGCACATCGGTCGCGCGCAGAGGCCGATCTAGGCCGAACCGACCTCATCTACCTGCGGAGACGCGAGCGTTCTCGAGGATCGTGTCGGCCGCGACCCGCGCGCCTTCGGCGAGCACGCTGCCGCTCACTCTCGCCCCGGCACCCACGACCGAGCCCGCTCCGAGGATCGACCCGACGATCCTCGCCCCGGCCTGCACAACGGCGCCGGGATGCAGTACCGAGTCGTCCACCTCGGCGTCGGCGCCGACCTTCGCGCCGACGCCGAGGACGGCCCTCCGGCCGAGATGCGCACTTGGGTCGACCTCCGCCCCCTCGGCGACGAACGGCGCAGGGTAGACCGGCTCACCTGCCACCTTCCCCTCGAGGATGTCGAAGTGCGCCTGCAGGTACTTCTCCGGTGTCCCAAGGTCGAGCCAGTACGCCCGGGAGAGGAACCCGTAGACGGGCCTGCCGGAGGCGATCACCGCGGGGAAGATGTCCCGCTCGATCGAGGCGTTCTCGCCGCGCCGCCACTCGCGGAGCGGGACCGGGTCGAGCACGTAGGTGCCGGCGTTGATGTCCCCAGGGACGAGGTCGGCCGGCTTCTCGCGGAACTCGAGCACGCGCCCGTCCGGCTCGGTCGCGACCAGGCCGAAGGGCCGAGCGTCCTCGACGTGATGGAGCGCGATCGTCGCGGCGGCGGAGCGCTCACGGTGGAAGGCGAGCATCGCCGTGAGGTCCAGGTCGGTGAGGATGTCCCCGTTCAGCGCGAAGAACGGCTCATCGCCCAGGTGCTCGAGGGCATTCACGATAGCCCCGCCGGTGCCGAGCGGCTCGTCTTCCGTGATCCACGTGATCTTCGGGTCGCCGTGACGCGACTCGATGAACGCCTGGAAGACCGATTCCAGGTACGAGGACGACAGCACGACCGCGTGGACGCCGTGGCGCGCCAGGTGGTCGAGGACGTGATCGAGGCTCGGCCGGTCCATGAGCGGAACGAGCGGCTTCGGCATCGTCTCGGTGATCGGGCGGAGGCGCGCCCCCTCCCCTCCGACGAGCACGACCGCCCTCACGCGCGCCCCCTCACCCGGTCCCGGAGCGACACGACCTCGGCACGAGCACGGAGCGCGAGCCACGCGAACGGCAGCAGCGCCCGCCGCCAGCCGTCCGCGTGGTGCTTCTCGAAGTACCTGTACACGCTGCGGGAGTGCTCCAGGTGCATCCGTCGCGAGCGCCCCGTGGATACGCCGCCCTCGTGGATCACCTCGAGCTCGGGCGTGAACAGGACCGACCACCCTGCCTGCCGCAGTCGCGTGAAGAGGTCGACGTCCTCGGCATAGAGGAAGAAGCGCTCGTCGAGCAGGCCGATCTGCTCGAGCGCCTGGCGCCGGAGCAGCATGGCGGAGCCGCTGACCCAGTCGACCTCGCGCTCGGAGACCCGCTCCCAGCCCTCCATCCGGTACGCGCGCGACCAACGGTTCTGCGGCAGGAACGGCCCGAGGAACGCGTGACCGACGGCCGTGCCGAGCGAAGGCACGGATCGGCCGGTCGCGTAGACCGTGCCGTCGGGGTTGCGCACGAGCGGGCCGACCGCGCCGGTCCGCGGGCGCTCGGCGGCGAGCTTCGCGAAGCCTGCGAGCGTACCCTTCGAGATGCGGGCGTCGGGGTTCAGCACGAAGACGAACGGCGCGGCCGTGGCGCGGATGCCGACGTTCGCGCCGGCCGCGAAGCCGCGGTTCTCCCCGGTCTCGATCAGGCGGATCTGCGGATGCGCGGCCTTCGCGGCGTGCGCGCTGCCGTCGGTCGAATCGTTGTCCACCACGACGACATCGAGGATCGTCCCCCCCGCGGCGGCGAGCACCGAGCCCACACATCCCGTGAGGTACTCCCCCGCGTTGTAGTCGACGATGACGACGGCGAGATCCGCCGCGGGCGGGGCGTCCTTCGCCATCGCTAGCCGGCGCCCGTCCGCGAGACGAAGAAGATGCCGACGGCGATGAACGCAACGCCGGCCCAGCGCGGTGCCGGGATATCCTCGTGCAGGATGAACAGGTCGAACAACACGATGAGGACGTACGTCAGCGCGGCGAACGGGTACGCGAATGACAACGACGTCCGCGACAGCACGCCCAGCCAGACGACGGCCGAGAGCCCGAACAACGCGAGGCCGAGCCACACGAGCGGTGTCCCGGCGATCGCGCGCAGAGCCTCGCCGGAGAGGCTCACCTCGCCGACGCGATCGGTCACGCGGTTCATGCCGGCCTTCAGCGTCAGCTGTGCCACGGCGGCCAACGTCACCGAGACTAGGATCAGCGCGATCAGCATGCCCGAAGTTCCTTTCTGCGTTCCCGCCTGCGCGGTCGGTTCGCGGCTCAAAGGTCCTCCACGTCGACGGCGACCGCCACGTCCACGCGGTCCTGAACCCGTGGAGCGTCGACCACCTCGAACGTGTACCGCTGGGTCTGCACGTGGTACAGGTGCCTGGTCTCGCGCGAGCTGAGTCCGATCGTCACCCAGTACTTGCCGGCCTTGTATGGGAACTCCCCGACGCGGAAGCGCACGCGCTTCCTCCCGTCGAACCGGCCGATCTCGATCCCGTTCGCCGACGTTCGCGCGTCGAGCACCGGGTAGTTGGTCGCGCCGTCGAGGATCGCGAAGTCCACGTCGAGATCGTCGACCGGGACGCTCGCCCGCACGTCGACCTGGATCGTGAGCGGGTCGCCGCGCAGCAAAGGTAGCTCGGCAGAACCCGAGGCACCGAACAGCTCCACGGAGTCGATCTCGGCCTCGCGCGTGCCCTCCTCAGGGACGAAGTTCGGGTCGGTCACTCCGAGCAGCACGTAGCGCATCTCGCGGACGACGTCGTCGGGCTTGCCGATCGCGTGGACGCGGCCGCGGTGCAGCATCACCGCCCGGTCGCAGATCGCGCGAACCGTGTCGAGCGCATGGGTGACGAGCACGATCGTCCGCCCGTCGCGCTGGAACCGCCGCACGCGCTCGACGCACTTGGCCTGGAACGCCTCGTCGCCGACCGCGAGCACCTCGTCGATCAGGAGCACCTCGGGATCGACGTGCACCGCTACGCCGAAGCCGAGCCGCACGAGCATGCCCGACGAGTAGAACTTCACCTGGTTGTCCATGAAGTCCTCGAGCTCCGCGAACGCGACTATGTCCTCGTAGACGTGATCGGTGTCCTTCCGCGTCAGGCCGAGGAACGACGCGTTCAGGTACACGTTCTCGCGCCCGGTGAGCTCAGGATGGAAGCCGGCGCCGAGCTCGAGCAGCGCCGCCAGGCGCCCACGCTGCCGAACGGTCCCGGCGGTCGGCCGAAGGATCCCGGCGACGATCTTGAGGAGCGTCGTCTTCCCTGATCCGTTCTCGCCGATCAGCCCGATCGAGCCCCCCTCAGCCACGTCGAACGTGACATCGCGCAGGGCCCAGAAGTCCTCGGCGCGAGAGCGCGAGGACAGCAGGCGCGCCTTCACCGAGGTCGGCCGATCCCGGTAGAGCCGGAACTTCTTCGAGACGCCCCCGACCTCGATCGCCGCGGTCACAGCTCCTCCGCGAAGTCGCCGGACCGGTCGAAGAACACCCGCCACGTGTACAGGAGGAACAGTGAGGAGGCCGCGAGCACGACCGCGAGCACGACCGCGAGCCACCCGAGGCTCACCGGTGGGAGCACCGGGTTCGGCATCCCCACCGGGTGGACCACCGCGTACAGCGCTCGCTGGAACCCGAGGACGATCGGCGCCAGCGGGTTCACCAGGTAGAGGTTCCACAGGCGGACGCCGAGGAAGGACCGATCGCCGAACTTGTCCTGCACGAGGAACCCCGAGTAGACGATCGGTGTGAGCCAGAACCAGACGAGGAGAGCGATGCCCAGCAGGTGCTGCACGTCGCGGTACCGGACGTTCAGCGCCGAGAACCAGAACGTGAGCGCCGTTGTGAACACGACGAGCGCCGCGAACGACAGCGGGTACAGCGCCAGCTCCGGCCAGTGGAAGCCGTACCCCGAGGCGAGGATGAACAGCAACAGCACGGAGGTCTGGAGCACGAAGTCCACGAGCGCCACGCCGATCGCCGAGAGCGGCAGGATCTCACGTGGGAACGCGACCTTCTTCACGAGGTTCGAGTTGTCGATCACCGAGCGCGCGCCCGTCGACAGCGAGACCTGGAACAGGTTCCACGCGAGCAGGCCGGAGACCAGGTAGACGGGGAACGCCGGCATCGAGTTGCCCGTGATCTTCACGACGAACGTGAACACCGCGAGGAACACGACCGGGTTCAATAGCGACCAGATCGCGCCGAGCACCGAGGCCGTGTACTTGACCTTCAGCTCCTTGCGAACGAGGTTCAGCAGGATCTCGCGGTGCGCGTACAGGACGCGTAGGCGCTGGACCACCCGCAAGCGGGGCGGCTCAGACGTACGAACGGCGACGTCCGCATCCGCGACCATGGCTCCTCTCGTCCGGCGATGCGCCAAGGGGACCGCGGGCAGTCTACCCTCGGCCCCCCACCGGACCGGGAAGACCGCTCGTGAAGGTCTCGTGGAGACGCGCCGCCCGCCGGCGGCCCCGCTCGAGGTCAGGAGCACGGAAAGCCACATGCAGCCGCTCGCGCTCGGCGTCTCGGCCTTCCTCCGTGCCCTGGGTCCGTCCGACCAGGGGCAGGCCGCGACCGGTGCGACCCTCCCAGTACCCGCCGGCAGCTCCGCGCACCGCCGCGACGCTCTCCTCGGTCGGATCGAAGGCGGCGAAGCTGGTGCCGAACCGCTCGTTGACTCGGGCGATCACCGCAGCGAGATCGGAGAGCACCTCTTCCGTGCGGGCCGCGACGAAGCGGTCGCGGAACGGCAGCAGCGGCCGGTAGAAGCGGACCCACCCACGGAGGGCCTGCCCCACGGTGAGCGCGGGCTTCAGCAGGACGAGCTCTACGACCGCGTCCTCGGGCTCGCGGATCAGCACCAGGGCGGGGATCCCGCGGCGGACCGCGGCGATCACGTTCGCCGGCGAGTGGGTGTGGTGAGCGATACGCACGGACTCCGGCTGTGCCACCGCGAACGCCGCCACGGCGAACGAGTTCGCCGAGCGCGGGTAGCCCTCGATCGCGATGTCCGTGTCCTCCCCCACCGGCACCCCGTGGCCGTGCCACCCGGCCACCGCCAGTGCGATGGCCGGCGAGCGCCCGACGAGGGTCCCGGCCTCGTAGACCGCCCGGGCGAGCGTCCGCCTAGCCGCCGTCACCGGCGAACACCTCGAACATGCGCTCGGCCCTGTCCCGAAGGCCCGCTGCGTCCGCGGACCGGTAGGTCGCGCGGAGGTCCTCCTTCGCGCGGTCCCTCCATGCGGAGGGACGGGCAACCTGTCGCTCGAGGGCTTCGCCCTCCGGGAGGCGCTTGCGGTAGTCCTCGTCGATCGCCTCGAAGCAATGACGGACGTTCTCCTCCGTGTGCTCGAAAGGAGCGAAGCCGGTGCCGAACCGCTCGTTCACGCGGTCGATCACGGCACCGAAGTCCTTCGTCACCTGCGCGAAGGTTCCCACCACGAATCGGCCGCGGTAGGAGAGCAGCGGCTCGTGGAAGCGGAGGTACCCGCGGAGCGCCTGGCGGATCGACAGGTGCGGGTTGCGGATCACGAACGAGAGCGTCGTCTCCTCCGGTTCGCGGACGATCACGAGGTTCGGCAGGCCGCGTCGCGCCCCCTCGATCACCTGCGCCGGCGCGTGCACATGGCAGGCGATCCTCACCTTGCCCTCCTGCGCGAGGTCGAACGCCGCGACCGCGAACGACGTGCCGGTCCTCGGGAACCCCTCGATCACGATCCCGGTGTCTCCTCCGACGGGGATCCCGTGGCGCCGACGCGCGGCCGGGAGCGCGAGCGCCGGGTACCGCGCGATGATCGTCTTCGCCTCGAAGGCGCCGCGGCGCGCCGTCTCGGAGACGAAGCGTCGCATCCCGCTCATCGGCCCTCAGCCCGCGTGAAGGCACGGTGCAGCGACGCGGCCCGCGTCCGAAGCACGGCCGGTGTGCCGAGGTAGGCGGCGCGCATCGAGTCCTTCCAGCGCTCCCGCTCCTGCGACGGCCTGCCGACGTAGGGCTCGATCGACTCGTCCTCACCGAGCCGACCGTGCCAGTACGCATCCATCTGACGGAAGCACTCGCGCACGTTCTCTTCGGTGTGCTCGAACTCCTTGAAGTCCGACCCGAACAGCAGGTTCGCGCGCCGGATCACCCGGCCGAAGTCCGAAGTGACCTCGGGGAAGGCACCAACGACGAACCGACGGTGGTACGGCAGCAGCGCGGCGTGGAAGCGCACCCACCCGCGCAGGACTTGGCGGACGGTGAGGTTCGGCCGCACGATGACGAACTCCAGCACCGATTCCTCCGGCTCGCGTATCAGCACGATCGTCGGGACCCCGAGCTTCAGGGCGGCGAGCACGTGGGCCGGCGCGTGCGTGTGATGCGCCACCTCCATCGGCCGCCCCTGCGCCAGCCGGAACGCGGCAACGGAGAACGAGTTCGCGGAGCGCGGGTAGCCCTCGATCAGGATGTCCGTGTCCGGCCGGATGAGCTCCCCGTGCCCGCGCAGCCGCGCCGCGGGGATCGCCAGCGACGGGTGTGTGGCCACGATGCACTTGACCTCGTACGCGGCCCGAGCGGCAAGATCCCGGCCGACCTCCCGCACGTCGGCCGGCACGCTCATCCTCCCTCGCCGCCACCGGGGCGTGGAGAGAACTCCTCGAGGGACCTCGCGTAGGACACGCCGTGGCCGCGGTCGAGGTGCTCCGCGGTCACGCCGAGATCGACGAGGGCGCCACCCCAGCGGGCGAGCGCGCGCCGCGCGGGGTCGGTGACGAGCGCGAGAGTCCCCTCGATCGCCTCGGCGTACGCGCGTGCGCTGCGGTCGCCATTCGCGAGCCCGGTCATGTGGGCGCGGGCGTGCTCCCCCATCCGCCCACGCAGCTCGGCATCGTCGATGAGGCGGCCGAGGACCGCCGCGAGCTCCGCCGGCTCGGGTCGGCCGGCCGCGACCCGCGCGACGAGACCCTCGGGGATGTCGAGGTACGTGCCGGTCGCCGATACGACGGTCGGACGGCCGCACTGCATGGCTCGCGCGAGCGAGCCGGAGACCTCGCCCCGGTGCGGGAAGCGCAGGTCGACCGCGATGTCGACGGCGCAGAGCCAGCTGAGGAAGTCCTCGTCGGACACATCGGGCAGGAGCGTCACGCGGCCTCCGAGGCCGCTCGAGCGCACGACCGCGTCGACCTCGTAGCCCTCGACCCGTCGGCCGACCAGCACGAGGTGCACCGATTCCGGAAGGCTCGCGACCGCGGCGAGCACGACGTCGATCAACTTCGCGGCGTTCAGGTCGCCGAAGACGCCGACCAGGGTCCGCATGCCCTGAGCCTCGAGCGGTGCGCGGAGCACGGCGCGGTGTTGCTCGGCGCGGCGGACGCTCTCGTCGGTCTCGACGACCGGATGCGGAGCGACGTAGACCGGCGTCTTGCACCCGAAGTCGCCCAGGTATCGCTCACCGAACGGCGAGTGCACGATGATCCCGCGTGCGCGGCGCGCGACGTGCGCGACCCACGGCACGCGGAGCGGCTCGTTCACGAATGCGTCCTCGCCGTGGAGCTTGTGAGCGTTCGCTACGGCCTCGCGCCCCGCCTGGTACCCGAGCGGGTCGCCGGCCGCGATCATCCCGCGCACGAAGTCGTCGAGCGCGAGATCGTGGATCACGACGAGGCCCGGCGTCCGGATCGCGTGGCGGTAGATGTCGCGGTGGAACTCGACGTTGTTGCCGAGGTGGTATACGCCCATCGTGTACCACGGCACCGTCCCCTCGTGCTTCGGCTTCAGGGGCCAGATCGGGTCGATCTCGTACCGCTCCTCGAACCCGATGCGCCGCAAGCCGTCCAGGATGGCCTGCGAGTAGGTCGCGATACCCGTCTTTGCCGGAGGCAGCGGCGACAGGAACGCGATGCGCGGGTTCGTCTCGTGGTCTCGCTTGAAGACGCGCCGCGCCGCGCCGACGACCGGGCTGCCCATCGCCCTAGTCGAGGAGCCGGGCGATGACCTCGGGCCAGCCCGGCACGGTCGCTCGCAGCTTCTCGTGCCCCGCCGTCCCGAGCCGCTTCGCGAGCGCGCGATCCCCGTACAGGCGGTCGAACGCGTCGGCGATCGCCTTCGGCTCGGGCGGCGTCACCAGGCCGGTCTCGCCGTCGGTGACGAACTCGAGCGGACCACCGGAATCGGAGAGCGTCACGACTGGGCGGTGCGCGGCCATGCCCTCGAGCGTGACGTACCCGTAGTCCTCGTCGAACGGCCCGAAGTACACGCCGAGCGCGCCGAGGAACAGCTCGTTGAGCGGCTCGTCGGGGAGCCCTACCTGCAGCGAGATCTTCGACTCCAGGCCGAGCTTGCGGATCTGCTCGCGGATCGCCGGCTCGTCGGGGCCGGAGCCGACGAGCACCAGGCGCACGCCGGTCCGCACGTTCCGCATCGCCTCGACGACGAGCGACTGACGCTTCAACGCCTCGAGACGACTCGGGAACAGGATGGAGTCGCCGTACACACCGGGCTGGCGCAAGAGCAGCGCCTCGGTCATCGGCGACGGATGGTACAGCACCTCTGAGGGGAGCCGGGTCGAGCTCCAGAGCCGGTCCTGGACGTTCCTGGAGTTCGTGAAGATGCGCTTCGCCTCGCCGAGCGCGATGCGGTCGGACCGCCAGACCATGTCCCGAACGGCCCGACCCTCATCCTGCTTCGACAGGTCGGCGAACTCCGGGTGGTCCCAGAGTTCGTAGGCGGAGCGGTGCTGGTGGATCAGCCAGACGATCTTCCGCTCGTGCGGAACGAGGTACGCGGGGAACTTCAGCGCGATGACCGCATCGATCTTCAACCCGTTCGACTCCGAGAGGTCGAGGGCGCGCCACACGGCCATCTGGTGGACGAGCTCGGTGGCCGGATACCACTTGCCGGCGACCGCCACCAGCTCCGCCTCGTAGCCGGCGGCCTTCAGTGCACGGACGAGGGTCTCGGTGTGCGTCTCGGCGCCGCCCCGCACGAAAGCGGTCTGCGGGTGGCAGACGGCGATCCGCACGCTACGCGCTCCCCTCGCGGTGGTCCCGACCCTCGAGCTCCTCCCGCAGCCGCGCCACCTCGGCCTCGAGCACGGCCACCCGGTCTGCGAGCGCGGCCGCGAGCTCTCCGACGTCGCCGAGCAGCCGGTCGTAGCGCCAACTGATCGGCCGCATCAGCCGGAACAATCGGAGCTTGAGCTGCCGCTTCCAGCGCTTGCGCGCCGCGAGGTTCGGCTCGCCGCGCGGGACGGCCTGCTTCTCGTCCTCGCGCATCATCACGGCGAAGTCGTGGAGCGCGTCGCGAACCTCGGAGGTGTCCATCCGTGAGCGCGGCGTGGCCTCCTCGGCCCAGTACAGCTCGCGCTCGAGCGACGTGCGTGCGGACGTGTGTGCGTCCGTTCCCTGCGGGTCTCCCATCGTTCGGGCAGCGTAGCACCCGCGTCGGGACCCTCCGCGAGGCCCATTCGGAGGACGTCGTTCGGTCCGGCTACGACACGGCCTCCTGCGCGTACAGGCCGGACGACGGCCCCGACGGTCGGTGCGGCCGGCGGAGGCCGTACGCTCGTGCTGGCCGGGGCGTAGAACGCGAACGCTACGGAGCGGGTGGGTCGGGCGGCGGGGGCGACCAGATCGGGCCCTCGCAGTCGGTCCGTAGCGGCAGCGGGTCCGGCGACCGCGGACTCTGTGTGAAGTCGAAAGCCTCCGTGAGGTTGCGCGCCTGCTGGTCGCGGTGCGTGAGTTGTGACAGACCCCAGTTGTCCTCGATGAACCGGAGGACGCTCGAGAACTCGCCGAGCGTGTGGTCGACGAACCCCTGCTTCGCGTACGGGCTGAGGATGAGCATGGGGACGCGGATCCCGAACCCGAAGCGGTCGACGCGCGCCGGTGGGACGTGGTCGTAGAAGCCGCCGTAGTCGTCCCACGTGACGAAGATCGCGGTGTCCTTCCACATGGAGCTGTTCATGATCGCGTCGACGATCTGGGTGGTCCAGTTCTCACCGTGGCAGAAGTTGTACTCCGGGTGCTCGGAGAGTTGGAACCGCGGCGCCACCCACGTGACCGGAGGTAGGCGGTTCGCCTTGATGTCACGCACCAAATCGTCGACCGGGCGCATGTACCGGTCCCACATCTCCTGGTTGTTCCGGTAGCGGTCGATCGCCGCATACGCCGACCAGATGTAGCCGATCTGCGTGTTCGTGGCCGCGTAGTACGCCCACGGGATACCGGCCTTGCGCAGCAGGTCGCCCTCGGTCGTGAAGTCGAAGCACGGGTCCACCTTCACGAGCTTGCCCTCGGAGTCAAGGATCTCGACGTACGCGCCGGGCTGAGCGATGTCACAGCCCCACGACTTCGCGAGCCCCTGCGCCTGCTGTTCCTTGAGCGCCTGGAACGTCTGCACGGGATTGTCCAACGCCCCGCCCGACTGCGCGGCGATCGAGTAGAGGTGGTTCGGGAACGACGGCCCGGTCGCCGAGGCGAAGAAGTTGTCCATCAGCACATTCTGCGTTGCCCAGTGCCAGTAGTTCGGCAGCTGCTCCGGGTGGAACTGCGTGAACGCGTAGGTGTCATCCGGCACGCTCTGGTTGAAGCCATCCATCTTGCCGCCGTCGATCGCCGCGACCGCGCAGTTGTAGCAGTGCGTGAGGTCGTGGGCGCGCTGATCGGTCGCGCGCGTGAGCGGGCGGATCGTACCGCGGTCGTTCGCCTCGGTCGCGCCGTTCGCGCCCGGGAACAGGCCGAACAGGTTGTCGAAGCTCCGGTTCTCCTTGATCACGAACACGACGTGCTTGATCGGCCACTTGGTCGGGAACGCCGCGGCATCGACGACCGACGGCAGCTCCGACGGTGTGGGCACGAACGACGGCTCGGTACCGCTGGCCGAGGGCGTTCGCGACTCGGCGCCGCTCGTGGTGCACGCCGCAACGAACAGGGCTAGCGCCGAAACGCAGGCCAGGAGCATCAGGGAGCGGGCGAAGGGTCGCGATCGCGTCATCCGAACGCAGCCCAGTCTACCCGGCGAGCCGTATAGGGCCAGACAGCATCACAGGCGCTCGAGCACTTCCTTCAGCGCGATCTCGAGCGTCGGCATCGGCGGCAGACCGACCTCGGCCGCGAAGAGGCTGGTCAGCGAGGAATCCCTCGGCCGCGGGGCCGGCAGGCCGAGTTCGTCGGCGCGCTGGTCCTCGACGTCGCCGGGTAGGTCCGCGAGGCGCTTCGCGCGCAGGAGTACATCGAACCACGTCGTCGGCTCGGGGCCGGTGATGTGATACGTGCCGAAACGCCCGGTTAGGAGCAGCGGCAGCACACGCTCCGCGAGGTGCCGGACGAACGTCGGAGAGCCGATCCGGTCGCCGATACCGCCGGCGTCTTCCCCCGCGGCGAGCTTCCTCAGCGCCCCGGTGCAGTAGTCGTCGCCACCGCCGAACACGAACGCCGTCCGCATGACGAAGTGCTCGGCGACCAGCCGCCGCACAAGATCTTCGCCCGCCAGCTTGCTCCGCCCGTAGACGGAGAGGGGGTTCGGCGCGTCGAGCTCGTCGTAGGGCGCGCCCTTCCCGCCGTCGAAGACGAGATCGGTCGAAACGTGGAAGAGCACCGCGCCGCACGCCCGGGCGGCGAGCGCGAGGTTCTGTGCTCCGAGCGCGTTGTCCCGGTACGCGCGCGCCGGGTCGAGCTCGCACCCGTCGACCTTCGTGAACGCCGCGAAGTTCAGGATCGCGTCGGGCTTCAGCGGGACGAGCATCTGTATCACCGCGTGGTGGTCGCCGACGTCGAGTTCCGCGTGCGTGAACGTGTGGACTTCGTGGTGCGGGGGAACGAGGTCGAGGAACGCCCGGCCGAGGCCGCCGCCGGCGCCGGCCACCGCGAGCCTCACGGCCGCGCTCCTTCCAACACGGCATCGACCCACGCTCGGTTCTCCCGGTACCAGGAGAGCGTGATCGCCAGGCCCTCATCGAAGGGTGTCGCCGGGCGCCAGCCGAGGGCGGCGAGGCGTTCCCACACCATGCCATAGCGGAAGTCGTGACCCGGACGGTCGGGGACGAACGAGACCAGCGACTCGGGAACGCCCACGTACCCGCAGACGCGTCGTGCGAGCTCGAGGTTCGACAGCTCGAACCCGCCGCCGATGTTGTAGA
>Ga0315284_10000693_pt1 | contig 46075 bp, 86 predicted proteins | sample YL17G09_16_MG_FD_203696 | JGI IMG/M metagenome (GOLD analysis project Ga0315284, IMG submission 203696) | Sediment microbial communities from Yellowstone Lake, YNP, Wyoming, USA - YL17G09_16 | ecosystem: Environmental > Aquatic > Freshwater > Lake > Sediment | place: USA: Wyoming | collected...
GTGCTTGCTCCGGGGACCGCGATCACTGCAAGCAAGCAAGGGGTGATCCCCAAGCCTTTGATCGACGCGGACTACCTGAAGCCCTACATCGATCAGGTGTGGAAGCGTTTCGAGAAGGTGGACCTGACATTCGTGGGCGATCCGCCGCCTGATTCCAACACCTTTGTGACTTGGGTGGGCCTGGTTCAGAACGAGCGGTTCATGTTCACAACGAACGATCTGCCTCTTGATCCGATCGTTCTGGGTGTCCCTTCGACGCAAGACCTGTTCGAGAACAACTTCCTGTTCTGTGTATCGGGTCGTGGAGAACCGGGCTCACTGCAAGAGAATTACGCGAACCAGCTCATGGGCACGCTCTGTGCGGCCTTTAACCGTTCGGTCATGCTTACGGTCCAGACGCTTGCAAATTCTTCGGACTGCCAGTGGTGCAAGGACAAGGCGGGGTTCTACCAGGATCCTGTCACCAATTATTACGCAAAAGAAATCCACGCGAATTGCGTGGATGGGCTTGCGTATGCTTTCCAGTCCGACGACCATTGCGACGTGAGCAGTTACGTTTCTGTGATCAACCCGACCAAGTTTGAGATCACGTATGGTGAGGGCATCCTGTGATCCACGAGTGGTCCACGCTAAAACTACTGCCAGGAGATCTTTGGATCCACATGGGGCCACGGCCTGTAGAGCTGTTCCCTCCGGACCTGGGGGTGGCTAAGGGGAGTGCGGGGGCGGCCAAACAGCGGGCTGTGGATGAGCAGATCGTGATGCTGTTGGAGATCCGGGCTAACGGGTATGCGCTTAGGACTGCTCAACGTAACGGCGGGTATTTTGATATCCTGAATGTCCCCGATGCCAAGCTAGCGGACCTGATCACCACGGGTTTCGTGACGGGTCAAGGAATCAGGATGGTGTGTCACAAGAACCGCCACGGTTCGATACTTGAATCGTTCATGCATTACCCTAGGACTTCAGGTTTGTTTTGGACCCTGCTGGAGAACGCTTGACCATGCTTCCTACCCGTTCACATTCTGGCACGCTCACGTTACTTGAGATCTACGATAGTAACGTGATCCGAGGCGGCAAGCCTCAGGTTCAAAAGATGGCGAAGATCTTGTGTGCCTGCACCTTCCGTTTCTCCATACCTCTGACTCGTTGGCGTCACAACGCTCCAGGGCAGTGCCGCAAATGTGCGGTCCGAAACGCCAAACGAACCGGCTTCCACGGTTTCAAGCCTCGTCGATCCGAGCCCCCTAACGCCAATGGCGAGTGCTGAATGCCCTTCTGTACTGGCTGTGGCGTCGAAGTCGAGGATGAGTTGCGGCTGAGACGAGGGGAGTGCTCGGACTGCCGCGAGTACGCCGCGACTGAACATCTTCAAAACGAAGCGGCCCCTCCGACCCCGGAGGAAGACGGCCCTCTGTGGACGCACGCTTGCGTGTCCTGCGGGGAACGGTTCCAGGCGAGCATCTCGGCGGATGGCCGGATGCAGTCAGCGTGCCCTACGTGTTGGGCCACTGAGATCCCTCGCTTGCGAACACTGCAAGTCGGGTCTCAGTCGGTGGACGGGTGCCAGAGCTGCCCGTTCTGCTCTATTCAGAGGTGCGCTAGACTCATGGAAAGGCCGGTGCCCCAGAGCGGAACCCCTGACTGGTGCCCCCTACGGAACGCCCCGGTGCTGGTCCAGTTGAGCGATGAGGCAATGTTTGACGAGCCCAAGGAAGAACCGCCGCCAACTTCCCTGTGGGACAAATTGAACGACTCTTGAATTGACCCCGGTTTTCGGTGTAGTAGAGGGCATGGCAAACTGGACCGTCGATGAGCTGATCCGGCGTAAAGCCCGAGAGGTGGGGAGTGATTCGGCCCACGTGGTTACCGATTCTCTTTCGTGCGAGAATTACCGAGGACCCGAATACGGTACCGCTGCCGAAGAGGCGCTGAGGAAGTTCCGAAAGCTGCGGCAGAGTGCTCGGTTGACCCGAGTCGAGGGGGTCTTGAATCGGATGGCCTCGATGTCCGGGCCCCCGGAGTCCCACGCTCATGATCTCTTGGCCATGCGGCTACGTACCCTCGTTGCATCGGGAGAGCCTGGTAGCCTTCACGAGGCAGCAGATCAGGTCGTACACGCGATCGAGGAATTGATCGTTGTCAAACTTTCGGCCAAGTCCCCAGCGCCCTCTCCTGTGAAGGGCTCCAGATTCTCGTGGGTGGCACGCAGCCCTATGTTGGAAGAGTGCTGGGTAGGTCCAATTGTGATCGGTACTGTAGCGGTCGTGCGGGTGTCCGATGATGGCGATGACAGGCTCTACGACGCCACCTTCGGATCGCAGCCTGACACAAGGCTAGAGCACCTCTCAGGGCAGCACACGATGGTCGTGGCCAAGAAGCGGGTCGAGGAACGCTTCCAAGAGTGGTTGGCCGGGCGGTGAGTCTGAATCTTAAGCCTTGTCCGTTCTGTAAAGAACCAGGTAGGATCGTCTTGTCTCTGGATCGCCTGCGTACCTATGCGAGGGTTGAGTGTACGGGGTGTGAGGCAAGGACCAAGGTAGTGATGGGGGATCAGGACGGATCGTTGGCGGTTGAAATTTGGAACTCTAGGGTATGACTATCGTTTGGTTAGCTTTTGGGATCTTCGCTGGTTCGGCGCTGGTTGCCCGTTGGCAGTTCAGCCAGACCCGAGCGTTTTTGCAGAGCGGATCAAGATGTTGGCTGGGCGAGGGGACATGAAGGCCCTCCAGGGGGCAGAATTCTTTGCTCGGCTGCTTAGTGGTGGACCGAAGCTCTGATTTTGGTGTATAAGAACGTCGTCTCAAACTACGAGGAACCTAATGAGCAAGACTGAATTCATTTCCGCAGTTCACGCCAAGAACCCGCATATCGCCAAGAGCGACGTTGTGGGTTTGATCAACTCTATGTCGGAGGTCGTGGCGGAAGCCCTCAAGACCTCAGGCGAGGTAACGATCCCTGGTGTCGTGAAGCTCAAGGCCGTCAAGAAGGCTGCGACGGCAGAACGCCAAGGGATCAACCCGTTCACCAAGCAAGCGGTGACGATCGCCGCCAAACCTGAGTCCACAAAGGTCAAGACCTCGCCCGTCAAGGCCATCAAGGACGCGGTAGGGTGAGCCAAGATCAAGAGAGCCCGAGCCCGTACGTTGAGGACTTGACGACTCCGGACGGGGCTGTCATGGCTGCTCAGCGAGCGCTACGGGCTTCTCTGGCTGACCTGGTGACTAAGGGGTAAAAACTATGGATTGGACAGTTCGAGCCATGCGTCTTTCGACAGCGATCCAGGCTTTCTCTCCTCAAGTACACGGGGCTGGGCTTGAGTGCGAGGTTCGTGTGAGTCAAGTCCAAGTCCCAGACCATGCCGCAGTTGGTCCGAAATGGGTGAATCGGGGCGCGTCGTTCGGGCCGGGGGTGCCGTTGGTCGGGACAGTGTTGACAGTGACGATCTGGGCACACAACCGAGCAGTCACGTTTGGGGAGCGGCACGCTGCACATGAGCAGATTGTGATGGAATTCGGACGAGAGATGGTCCGTAACTCTTTGTTTTCGGTTCAGTTGGTAGGGTAAATATGTCTGAAAACGACGAGCTTGAGCAAGCGTTGGTGCATCACCTCAAAGAGGTGGTGAAAGCGATCCAATCCCAACCTTTGCACGAGGATGTTGTTGGGATTGTCGGAGGCATGACCACCACGTTGTTGGCAATTACCTCAGATGCTCCCGTGTGTTCTGTGCTTGTGACGATGAGTGAGGGTGTGTTCGTAATGGAGGACATCGTGCACCCCGCTGTACCGGCGTCTGTCCTGTACGAGATGGGGGGCCGCCTACAGGCCGCTGCGTTACGTTTGCTAGCCACTGCGGCTCACCGCGAGAGTGATGAAGACGCTGACAATCATACGGGCCACGGTTGTGAGTTGGACCCGCTGCGTAAGACGCCGCCTTCGGATGTGAACTAGCGAGACTCCCGCAAGCGATCCTCCACGGCTTGCCCGTGCTGTAGCTCTAGGATCACCTGCTCGGGGGTCAGCTCACCCTCTTTGAGCATGCCGATGATCCACTGCCCCTCGGGGTGCTCAGGCGAAGGCTCCTCTGACCTAGTGAAGGCCAGCATGCCCCGTTTGCCGTCCTTCACGACGACCGGCATACCAGGGGGTTACACCGTTGACGCTCCGCTAGATTCAGTATAGGCAGGCACAAATAATGCTATTTGAGAAAGACATCGCTTTCGATGTGATGGCGTGCGGCCACCACTGGTCCGTTTACCGCTTCCGATTACAACGTATCCTGCCAAACAGCATCCGGACCCCGCCCACCGGGCAGTCGTCCATGTTCCTAGACGAGCTGGGCCGTCTCTGCTTGATGGACTCTAGAGGTACCATCACCTACTTGGTTGCGACCCCCACCCCGCCAGTGCTTGAGCCGCCGGTCGAACCACCCAAGCTGTTGGAGCCTCCGGCCCCGACCCCTAGAACGCTTTGGGATCACTTGAAAGAAGATGAGCCTGACAAGAGTCTAATCACGTGATCTGACCCCCGTAGCTCTTGAGGCGTCGCTTCCCGCACCACGGGCAAAGCGGTTTCACGTCCCCGAAGATCGGCCCCATGTCGAGCCAGACGATCAAGTGTTCTTCCCGTAGCACGATGCTTGACTTCTTCTGCGTCTCGGCTCGGCATTTCTTGGTGCAAGCGTAAGGCCAGAGCCCGAAGGTGTTTTCCATGTAGTGCCGCTGGCACATGGGCTCGGTGATCCGCCGGGTTAGGTGTGGTCCTTTGACCATGTGGTTACGGCGATCCTCCGAGGGGTTCTTCTTGAGGAACACCCTGAGTGCTTGTGCTGACTCGTGTTGTTGCAGCACCCGGTACAGAACTCCGCGATACTCTCCCGGGAGTTCACAGGACTTGCACTTAGTGGTCACTTTGCGTCGGCGTGGGAACATGGCCTTACTCCGCTTCAAACTGGCGGGTGATCGGATCCGTTGGGGGCGGGGACGTCTCCTCTGGGGCTTGAGCGTATTTGATCACCTCAGCTAACATGTCTTTACCGTGATCACGAACACATCATTAGCGGGTTTGCGGCAAGCGGCGCAAAGGACAAGCGTCGAATCCATAAGGGCTAGAGAGGTCTACTTAGCCAGGCTAAAAATGATGACCGGGGGCAACAGTCGGTCGTGAATTCCGGAAAGATCGATCAGGGCTGAGCCGTGTTCCTGTCCCATGGCCGGATCGTAGGTAGCCTGGATTTGCACGCCACCGACTTCGTCGTTTCCGATTGACGAAACCAAGACCCCGTTGGCCTTCAAGAGCTGGGCGATCTCTTGGGCTTCTTGGGTGAGACGCTCGGGGGTCGAAACCACCACCACGTAGGCTTCTTCACGATCGCACATGAAGCTGCGGGTCTCGCCGTCACCTGAGTCGGTGGTCTTGTGCCCCGCTGCGTTCAGCATCCCGACGGTGAGGCGGATCCCTGGATTAATGTCTGGCATGGGGCTCTATACACCAGCCGCCCTAGTCAGCCAAGAGATCCCAGAGCGTCCGCTTTTCTTGCGTGAGTTCCATTTCTAGCCCGAGGTCAAGCATCAGCGGTTGCCCGCCAGTAGGGGCGACGATCAGGATGTCTTGATCGAGCCGCACTGAAACGATGCGGTTGTTGACGTTGAAACCCCCGTGTTCGGAATCCCAAACGTGCCCGCAGTAGTATTTGCGCCCCCGAGCTTGACTGAGCGGTACAGCCGTACGGATCACCCCTTCTTGGGCTTGCCAATACGATTCGATCAAGACGTGCCTTGATCCCCCTTGTTGCTCGTACACAAGGCCGTCGTGGATCGCTGTCACGAGGCTCTTGGGTCTCGTGTCCTTGGTCAAGAAGCTGAGTTCATCCCGGTCCGCGTACGGATGCAGGATGATCGGGCCGAGTAGGTTGATGAGCACCTTGGTGTATCTTCTTCCATAATTGCTCGCCAAGGCGAGACATGAGCACCCTTGGCAAGTACACCGGCCAAGTGTTACGCTCCACCAAAATGAAAATGAAAGAAATTTACGTATCCACAGATATTGAAGCGGACGGGCCGATCCCCGGCCCTAACTCGATGCTGAGCTTTGGTTCCGCCGCCTTCTTGGCAGATGGCACCATGATCAGCACCTTCTCTCGGAACCTGAAAACCCTTGAAGGGGCCCAGGCGGAACCCGATACCGCCGCCTGGTGGTTGACCCAGCCCGAAGCATGGGCGGCATGTCGGAAGGACCTCTCCGAGATTCAGCCCGCCATGCGTGATTATGTGAAGTGGCTTAAGGGGCTTCCAGGCAAGCCTGTGTTTGTCGGGTACCCCGCGACATACGACTTCCTTTTCGTGTACTGGTACCTGATCCAGTTCACGGGCGAGAGCCCCTTCTCGTTCTCAGCCCTTGATGTCAAGACCTTCGCGATGTGCATGCTCAAGAGCGACTTCCGAGAGGCCACCAAGCGGAACATGCCCAAGCGCTGGTTCGGCAAAACACCGCACAACCATGTCGCGCTGGACGATGCGATCGGTCAGGGGCAGCTCTTCTGCAACATGTTGCGGGAGTCTAGGGCTACTTGAAATAACCCTTTTCCCACCACAACAGCTCACTGCCCCGTGGCTTGTCTTGGTTCTGCCTAGCCCAAGGTAGCGAGGTAGACCTCAAAGTCTGCGTTGCGGGGTAGCTCACCGGCCTCAACACGGGCCTTGAGCCCTCGCATGATGACCCCAAACTCTGGCCCGGGCCGCATGCCCAAGCGCTGCATCAACACGTCTCCAAGCCCAGCGGGGAGCGCTGGTGGCACAGCATCCAAGGCCGCAAGAGTGTCGATGCGGGTCCTGATCTCGTGAGTCCGCTTGAGCTGCCGCTGCCGCTTCTCGGGGCGGGCAGTCGTGCAGTCCGCCCTCGCCACCGCAAACACAGCGTCCAGGTGGACCCCGAGTTCCCGGGTGAGCCTCCGGACCGCTGAGTCGGTCCAGTCCGACTCGTACGCCTCCACGTGCCCCAAGTGCCGGATCACGAACGCGATTTCGTCCACCTCTGCGGGCTGAAACAGCCCGGTTTCACGTGCAACCCGCTTGAAAATGTTGGCCGATGCTTCCTCGTGATGGTGAAAGGCGATTTTACCGTTCACACGGTTGAACGACTGCGGCTTCCCTACATCGTGGAACAGAGCCATCCAGCGGTACAGAACCTGCGGGACCGTCTGGATCACGACCTGCTTGGTGTGGGCCCACAGGTCTTTATGTCCCTGGTCACCGCCACCAAAGCCCACGAGCTTCTGCAACGCCGGGAAGGTGGCCTGGAGGATGCCCTCTTGCTGAACCGCCTCAAGACGCACGTCGGCATCCTGAGAAATCAGAAGCTTGTCCCAGTCGTGGCGAGTCAAAAGCATGACTCGTGAACATTACATCAACTGTGACCGGCCGGTGTATAAAGAACGATGGACGCCAAGAAATTGAAGAAGCTGAAGGCGATGGGCGGTGCGGTCACCACCGTGCAGGACTTCCTCGGACTTAGCACCATCACGACGCTGGTACCGCCCAAGGAGGCCGTATGACTTGGGTGTGGTGGCTTCTCGGTATTGGCGTAGACATCGACATCGATTGAGAAAGCGTCGGGAAATGCCGCATCCTGTGTATCAAGAAGTCGAGGCCGTGTTGCTCAATTCGGAATGCCCGCCTGCTGTGGCAGTCCTTGAAGCGCTTCGTTGTACCGCTAGGTTCGCTGACCTTGAAGCGGAGATCACTGCCGAAGACTTCGTCGCGATGGCTCGGGATGCCTGGAGGACCGCCTGTGGGCAAAGTTAGCTGGCTGGAGACGATCGGCGGGGCTCTCGTGCTGCTTGCCAGCTTGGGCGTTGTACTACTTTTCCTCGCGGTCTGGTTGCCGTGGGCGTGGGTGTATTACGTCGAAAATGCCAAGTGGTCGCAAGCGTGTGGGGATCTGTCCCGCTGGACCCGGTGGACGCTTTTGGTTGATCAGTGGTTGCGGCAGCGGTGTAGAGGTAAACCATGAACTCTCCCCATATCCGCCGCCTTCTGGACCACTACGATTCACGGTTGGTCGCGACATTCCCTAGCGCGACAGTTTCTCGGAAACCCGATGCCGTGATCCCTATCTTGGGGAAAGTGTGCCATCTACGGTGGATGATCGAGGAAACGCGAAGCGTTCTGGAGCAAGGCCGCGTGGACCGAGCCTCACGTTGGCTGGGGTTCATTGAGGGCTCGCTGGTTCAGCTCGGTCTGGCTTCTCTTGAGGACATTCAGATGCTCGACGTGGAAAGCTTCTTTCCAAAAGCATAGTCACGAGGTAACGCCATGGGTGACACGACTGGCCCGCAAAGGAAGCATGTTGAAGTGCTCCACTCGCTGCGGGACCGTCGGTACAAGGCCCTCAAGGAAGCGCTGGAGCTGCGTCAAGCTGGGGTGCGGGGGACACAGGCTGCGGGACTCCGCGACCTTTGCAGAGGCTTGTTGAGCGAGATCAGGGCCCTGGATGCTGCGTTGGCCCACCTGCTTGTGGCCGACACCCAGGAACTGCTGGTCCAAACGGTTCAGTTCTACGGTGACCCTGAGTCGTACATGGCGATTGGGTTCTTTCCGGATCGTCCTTGTGGGGACTTCATCGAGGACTTCGAGGATACCGAGCTGGGTCTCAAGCCAGGCAAGCGAGCCAGAGCGACGCTTGCAGCTTTGGACGAGAAGTTTGAGAAGGTCCGCAAACGTTAGAGCTTCCAAACGTAGGCAATCAAGTGCTGAAACTCGACTTCACCAAGCCTCTTGATTACTGTGGGCCAGTGATTGCGGATGAAGGCCTCGAAGTTGGCAGCACTTCGGTAATGCCGCTTCCATGAACGGGCTTTACGGTGCAGGTCTTTACGGTCACGGATTCTTTGTTCCACTGCGGCAGCACCGGCGGTGCCCCCAGCCGAACGCAGACGCCTGCGTACGGCGTGGGGATCGACTGGTCGTTGGGGTGCTGTTCGGGCTCCCTATCGTGATGTTTGCTTTGGGGTACTGGTTACTTACCCGCTGACGCGGTGTAAGTCCTTGGGGTGGATGCCCTTTTAGACCTTGTACGTAAGCAGCTCGAAAACCAGTTCTTGACGGGTGGTGCGGTTCTCGTACTGTTCACAGGGCTTCTGGCCCTGCTACGGAACGTGCCCAAGCACTTGTGGGCGGGGGCCCTGCGGAGCTTCGTAACGACCATCGACATCTCGGACCACGACCCTGCGTTCTATTGGGTCCAGAAGTGGTTGGGGGATCAACCCTACACTAAAGACCGAGCCCGACTGTTGACCGCTTCAACGAGGACGTTGCCGGTCACCAACAAGTACGTGGAACCTGAAGAAGCCTTGCCCACGAGGCGTAAACGCCAGGTTACCGAAGTGGTGTTCAGCCCAGCACCAGGGCGGCATCTGATCCGCTTTCAGGGGCACTACATCTTGTTGACGAGGGTTCGCCGAGAAGGTGACAGCGTGTTGGGGGAAGTGGCGTACCACGAGTCCATCGTGTTCCAGACGTTCTCTCGTGAAGTCATCCGAGACTTGATCTACGAGGCTCGGGAGGCTGCTTTTCCGCCTGAAGATAACCGCATTGCGATCATGCGGGCCAACTACAACGGCTGGCGTGTTGTGCAACGCCGCCACCCCCGGTCGTGTGAGTCGGTTGTTTTGGCTGGCGACACGCTGAACGAGATCAAGCAGGACCTGATCTCGTTCTTCGACGCCAAGCAATGGTACACGGATCACGGGATCCCCTACCAACGTGGCTACCTGCTCTTGGGTCCGCCGGGCAACGGCAAGACCAGCACCGTCATTGCTCTCGCGAGTGTGTTTAATCGAGACATCCACATCGTGTCTCTTTCCACGGTGGGTGATGCGCAGCTCGCAAGTCTGGTTGCGGAATTGCCCGAGCACGCCGTGGTACTGATAGAGGACGTGGACTGCCTGTTTGACCAACGTGAACGCAAGAGTGACGCGAGTGAGCAGTTGTCGTTCTCAGGTTTCATCAATGCGATCGACGGGGTGTCAGCGCCGCCGGGACGTGTCTTGTTCATGACCACGAACCACGTTGAGTCGTTGGACCCAGCGTTGCTTCGTCCGGGACGAGTAGATCGTCGCTTCGAGTTCAAGAACGCAGACCCTGATATGGCGGAACGGTTGTTCGAGCAGTTCTTCCCTGGGGTGGGGCACTTGGCCAAGCACTTTGGAGATCAGGTCCGCGAGTCTGCGAACGAGTTATCGATGGCCGCTCTGCAAGAGCACTTGTTGACCAACCGTGACTCAGCCGTGGCTGCATCTAACCTGAAGGTCGGGCGTGACTCCTGAGCCCAAGACACAACGGGGCGTGATCCACAACGTCTACCCGAGGTCACTCTCGATGCAGGTACGGCTGGACAACGACACTTTGGTCCGCTTTCCGTTGTCTGTGTATGAAAACGGGCACTCCAAACGGGCGATTGTGCTGGGGACTCCGGTGCTCATTGTGTTTAAGCCTGATGATTCCGTGCTGAGCGCCCACCGGCTGCTCGATTGAATTCGGTGTAAAACCCAGGATGCCGCCACCCTTCTCGCTCACTCCGCCTCAACGCAGGGCCCTGGAGGCCCTGGACTGGCTCTACGATGGGACAGAGAACTACCGTCGTACGGGACGTTCCCATGTCTTGGCGCTAAGCTACCTGCGTCGGCTCCTGGTGAACCCACCGCGTTATGACCGTGACGGGTGGCTTGATGTCGAGGATCACGTAGCGGGTTCCCGGGATTGTGACCAGAGGCTCGTACATCTGATCCTCGCGCTAGCCGCTGAGATCGGGTTTAACGATGTGCGGGTTCACCCGTCTGGGACTAGGATCCGTGTGGTCCCAAATGCCACGGTGTCACGTGAAGTGATCGAAGCACTCACGCGGTTCGGGGAACGCTCTGAGGATGACCAGCAACCCCCGCCCCCGCCGTTTTCCAGAATGCGTAATCTACCGGCACGCCCCAACCAACCAGACCCGGTGACCCTTTGGGATCACCTTGAGAACGACTAACGCTGGTTGGCGAACCATAGGGCTCGGTCTTTGCGGCAATCTTTGGATCCACGTTCAAACGTGCGACACAGGGTTGGGCGGTCCTGGTAGATTTCGCACGAGGTCTTGTGCCCAGCAACGCCCTTGAGCGCTACACAACGGTAGCCGACCCCAGGGGACCCTTTGACCCCAAGCCGGTCTACGTTCAACTCAGACTCGGTGACGACCTTGAGCCGGTACTTCTCGGGCAGCCGTTCGTAGTCGGCGTCGGTGAGCCGTACAAAGCCCCCGCGACCGAACTCCAGGTGCGTGGTGCAACACATGCCGCATTCATTGCACGGGGGTAGCTCGGGGTAGACGTGATCCGTCACGGCTTGCCTTCAAGGATCGCCTGAAGGGCGTGGTCAGCAAGAAGCCAAGCGTTGAAAGAGATCGCCACGATATCCTGTGTCTTGAGGGTCCGCTTCAAGCGGGTTTCTAGGCAAGGCACGCACAGAAGCAGAAGCGTCCTGGTATCCCAATCCCCAAAGCGTTCTTCCAACGCCTCCTTCTCGGCCGGGTATGATGGCCACGCCTCCAACCACACCCAATCGTGGACCATGAAACCATGCACGGCTCCCTTGCAATCACGGCACTCGTTCAAATTGCCATCTGTGACCGAAGCGGGTTGAACCGCTTGGCATGCCGCTTGAACCGTCCCCATGAGGGCGATGCGCCCCTTGAGAAAATCCGATGGCTCCCGCTCGAACTTCAACCGAAGATAGCGGAGTTCCTGATCGACGGCTTGGGGAGTCACGGCTTGAACTCGCAGAGAATCCAGACCGAGTGATCTCGCATCCGGCTGTTGTACTTGAGCCAGGGCTCTCCCCCGAGCATGTGGTAGGTCCAGTCATGCCGCTCATCTTCGAGGAAGGCGTTGAACCCGTGTTGTGGGATGATGGGCAACACCGGCTTCGTGTTGGGATCCGAGTGGGCCGCCAGGGTCCACACCCTAAGCGGCTTCCCCGGTAGGTCTACGCACTTGGACTCAGGAACCCAGAAGACCTCTTGCGAGCTGAGTTGCATGACTGCGGAACGGCGGGAAGCAGCACTCCTCATCCTCATCAGCCCGGAAAGGCGTGTCTTTCTCCTGTTCGATTGGGATGGGCATGACGGTTCGTTTTCGTTGCGGTAGGGGCATAGCACTACTACACCGAAGAGATGAATTACTCTAGGTGTAATTCGGAAAGGAAGCGGCGGCCAGCCTGAACCGCTTTTTCGATTGCCTCAGGGGTCACTTTGGAATCGGATTCAAGCCGCTTCTTCATGGCAGGCAACGCTTGGATGATGCCCCCTAGAATACCCCCGTCGTCAACTTCCAGGACATCGACCCGGGTAGCTTTGAGGGCTTCACGGGCGTCCCAACGTTTACGTGCGGCCTTGTTTTGTTCCATGCAGGTCTTGCAGGGAGTACGACAGCGCGAGCAACAGGTCGCTGCTGGGACGTAGGGCCGGGGGACCTGGGAGAAGCTCAGGTCCCCGGCCTCGAAGTGCAGGTAGGCCACCGGGGTCTTGCTCCTACGACCGCTAGACGTGTCCCGACCGTGCCACTCGTAAATCGGTAGGGTCGCGGGGTAGGGGGAGATTTTGGTGAGTTGATCTTCAATGCCCGCCAAGATCTCGTGAAGGTTGTCCTGGGCTTTCTGAAGCTCGCTCATCAGGTTCATAACAGGGGTAGGCCCCCTGTTAGGGGATCCACGGTTCTTGATCTTGATCTTGTCATCGTGGTCGCGGAACATAATTTCGCGGTTTTCAGAGGGTGTGGGTAGAACGACTGGCGGCCGTGGTTTTATAGTGATCATGCTTCAGTCCCCGTCGTCTAAATCCCAAGGTATGGGACCGGAGGTTGTCAAGACGATCTTGACTTCGGGTTTGATCGGCTTGGGGCGAATATCATGTGTTCTTTGCTGCGGCGTCCTCAACGGGTTCCGCCAAAAACTGCGCGGTTGGACAGATCAGAATCGTTTCGCGGCGGACCATGTGGAGTGGCCCCCAAGAACGAAGATACGTACTTCTCATGGCTTCATCGTGTGCGCTGAGAGGCTCTTTGCATCGAACGCATATTTGGTTTGGGTCGTCCATCTTCAGCCCTACGCTTTCACGGTCACATGGCGCGTACTTGTTTGACGGCGTGTGTCAAGGGTAGGTTTGAGGCGAGATAGCGACCGGCCAAGACGGGGGGTGTCTCAACCCTGGGTCACTACCTCGCCTCAAACCCACCCTTTTTCGCTTTGTAGCGCATAACAGCACCAAAGCCAAGACCATTTGCGCAGACCCAGGGCATGGGGCTCCAGAGCGACCACACGTTGGACACTTCGGCCGTCATATTAGCCTTCCTGACCCGCAAACCCCGTAACTTGTTCCCACCCTGATCCACCGCTGCACGGATTGCCGCTCCAGCGATCATGCGAGTTCGAGGTGAACCCGCGAACCGACTTTTCGTTCGGACGACCACAGTAGGTCAACCCGTACGCCTTGAGATCACGGATCACCTTGGCGGTTGAAACCTGAAGCGTCTTAGCCAACTCGTCTGCTTCCGTGAACGTGAACGAGGTGCGATCGTCGTCCACGAGGTCCGTTGCCAGTTCTTCGGTGGTGCGGTACATGTTGGTACTACACCGGAGCGTCGGGAAACTCTAGTCTGCTTTCAACCTCCCAGGCTGAATTCCACCGGAACACTAGAGTTTCCCTGAGCCACGGTGTAGTAACACCATGATGCCAGATCAACGCTCAGTCACGGACCAACTCCAAACGCTTCTTGGGTTGGCAAACCAGAACGGCCTTTACGACGCTGCCGATTGGCTCCAGCAACGGATGCCCAAGGTGGCGGAAGAACCGATCCCTGAGCCCGATGACGACGGGGACTACCTGGACCGCAAGTACGGCCGATGAAGAACGGGGATCGAAAACGGCCGCTCTTGAAACGGTTTGAGGCTGACGAAGGCATCCAGGACTTGCAGGTCCCGATGTCCGTTGAACTGTCGTTTGCCACAAGCGCCAAGATCTCGGACACGGAACTCCTGGAGAAGGTCTTGGGGCGGGCGGTCGAGGACTTGGGTAAGCGGTTTGAGAAAGAGGGGTTCAAGCTCTACATGCGAACCGGTCTTGTGAAGCCGATGACGCAAGCTCTCGATTCTCCCGAGGAAGATCGTACAAAAATTTGACCCCCAACGAAGACGAGGTTAACTGCAAGCGGTGCCTCAAGCTGATCGAGGGAGCGTTGAAGAATGTCTAGAGCTTACTTTAAGTACACGGGTCGTCGGAACCCTATGACGCAGGTCTGCACGATTTCTGTAGAGGACTTGAACACGGGGGTTTGGGCGTTGGATCCCCGGCTTGACCTGGCGAACAAGAGTCCCTCGGGTTTCGAGTGGGGTTTTAGCGGATCAGGGCCAGCGCAGACAGCGTTGGCCATCTTGGTCTCGCACTTGATCGACCCCGAGAACCATGTGGCGGTACTGGCAGCGTTGGGGATCAGCGTGCTTCCGCCCGAAGAAGAACGCCTTGGATTACAACTTCACGAGTACCTTGCTGTTCGGTACTTTCAGAAGTTCAAGTCCCGTGTGGTGGCTCGGCTGCCTTACGAGGGGTGGGAGCTGACCGGGGAAGAGATCGAGCGCTGGCTTCTGGCACAAGCCCCCAACCAGGTATCCGCGTAAGGATTGCTTCAGCGGCGGTCGTAGCTGTACCGCCGCCGCGTGGCTGCCGTGTGGATCTCGCCTTCATTCAGAGCATCCACAGCGTCCTTGAGTGAAAACGAATCCAGGCGTTGCGTGCCATCTACCGCAGCGGACAGTAGATCGAAGACCGATACGTCGCCCTCAGCTCCGTTCAAAGCCTCGTAGACCGCTTCACCGACTTGACCCTTGGACTTGAGCCGCTGGACCACCCGTTGGGTGTCTTGTCGAAGGCTGCGGTAGTCTCCAATCAAGCCCTCCAGCTCACGGATGTCCGGGAGGTATTGCATGTCCCGTTCTACGGTCCTGGCAACCTTGGTCGTCATACCCTTGTGGGAGTACAAGGAAATTCCTTCGATGCTTTTGTGTCTGCATGGGTCTCGCAGCACGAGTCGCGTACAGGTATCGTGAAGCCAAGGAGTTCCCCTCCGACAAGGCCTTGAACGAGTACCTTAAGGCTCACCCGGATGCTGATAAGACCCAGCACTCGGTCAACGAGGACAAGGCCAAAGGCGGTCCGGATGAGAAGCCCGGGGGCAAGAAGCAGCCCAAGGCTCCGCCCCCGCCGCCTGCTGGGAAGACGACGCCAAAGCAGCAGCCGCCGCCCGCTGGTGCCAAGAGCACTCCGCCACCCATCCCGGACAAGGCCAAGAAGAAGCCCGAAGCCAAGCCAGAGGCGAAGGCTCAGCCAAAGGCCCCACCGCCCCCGCCAGCCAAAGCAAAGGCTCCAGAGGCCCCACAGGCGAAGCCTGCTGGCAAGTTCGACTCGTGGAAGGCTAGGTTCAAGGGGCTCTCAGAGTCCGCCACAAAGTTCGTGGAAGCGGCCCCTAAAGCGGTCAAGCACTTCTTCGGGAACGATGAATTCCGGAAAAGGGCGCTGGGTGAGGCTAAGGACGCTCTGGTGAAGGCCCCCAAGAAGGTGCTCTCAAGCCTCGTGGATACCGCCAAACATGAGGTCCACGAGTACAAGACTGCATCGCAGGGCGTTAAGGCCGTACTGTCTGGCGGCAAGATGACCAAGAAGCAAAAGGCTGCTTTCAAAGAGGTAGCTACCCATATGGCGATCGGCGCTGCCGCCGCTGCCTTCGCCGCTTCTGGCCCTTTGGTCGCCGCCGGGTTGTTCACCAAGGGCTTGGCTCAGCACGTAGCGCTGAAATCCGTGAAGAAGTCCCTCGGTAACCTGCACCTACTGAATGAGATGGGACACGTCGGGCACGGCATAGCTCACTTGATTGAGATCATTGCCTCCGAGAAGAAAGACGATGGTGCCGCTGATGAAGCGATGGCCCAGCTCGTGATGGCTGCTGTGGCCAAAGAGATTGATCAGCTCACCGATGAGGACTTCGCAGAGGTCCTCAATTCGATGAAAGAGCCCACCGTAAAGGACAAGACTGCCCACACGGTGCTGGAACGCTTTCTCGCCACCACTGCGGCCCGCTAGTTCAGGGTCGTCAGTACAGGGGTGGCCTGGCTCTTGGTCTTACCGTTCGTCACGGCCTTCTTCTTGCCCTTCAAGCGGTAGAAGCCGGGCTTCACCTTTTCGATGTCAGGGCTCTTGGAGATGATGGTCCACACCGTTTTGCTTGGGTCATTGAGTCCAATGAGGCTTGCTTTCGCTGCCTTGGTGATCTCTCCGAGGCCCATCACGCCGCCCTTGGCCAGAACCGCATTGATGCTTGTGCGGACCTTGTCGGCCCGGTGCAAGTCCGCCGATTTACCCTTGGTCTTGGAGGCCTTGGAGGCCTTGGGGGCTGCACCCTTCGCGTTTTTCTTCTTCGTGGCGGTCACGAAGTAATGGCCACGCTTGGCGGCCGTAAACGTCTTCTTGCCGTTCGTCTTCGAGGCGGACAGCGTGGTGCTGATGTAGGCGCGAAGGTTTTCGCTCTTAGGGGCGTCGCCCCTCTTGAGGACCGCTGCCGCGATCTCCTCAGACGTCATGGTCGCAGAACCCATGATCTGCACCATACGATCTGAGAAAGTGGTCTTGCCCTTCTTGGCAACCGTGCCCTTGGCAACCTTGGTGATCAGAGGGGTAGGCTTGCCCTTCATTTTGAGCCCCATTTCAATCCCGAGACTGACGGTCTCGATAAACCGTGTCAGGGTGGCCATGAAGGCTGAGCGATCGACACCGAGGACCTCGCACCCTTTGTTGATTCCAGTGTGCAGGCCCAGTAGGAACTTGAGTTCGTTGCTTTTCATCTGATCTGATCTCCTTGAGGTTATTCCATCATCGGGACGCGCCCACCGAGACTTTTGATCTCAGCTCTGAGCACATCGACGTATTTGAGCAGGCGAGCCCGTGAAGGCAGGTCATTCTTAGGCTTGGCCAAGAAGCGCGAGATGTACTGGTAGGTCGGCTCGGTCCCCTTCTCTGTCCGGAACGCGAGTGCTGCCTTCAGCAGCTTTGCTCGGACGCTCTGGTTCTGGACCGCAAGCAGGCACACGCACGGCACACCGAGTCTTTCGATCGTGGCCTGCGAAAAGCACGCGACGGCCTTCTTGAATGCCTTGAATCGAGTCGGGGTGCAGATCCCAGCTTCTTGCTTGAGCACCGAGGTAAACGTCTCGGTACCGTCTACACGCCAGAGAACCGATGCCTTCTCCAAGGCAAGGATCTCGTACATGGTCTGCACCTCGAAGTCCGATCCTTTGGACTTGAGGGCACGAATTTCTCTCAGCTTCGAGGCAAGGGTTTTTTCGCTCACGGGCGGTTCCTGATGTTTGGGTTGAAGTACCAGCTACACCGACCAGTACACCGCGTACCACGAAACGTCAAGAGCCTATTGCGTAGATATCAGAAGGGAAGGTGTGGAGGAGTTCGTCACGCAGCATCGTCCCGTCAGGTTTTAACACCATGACACGCACGGCTTGCGTGGTCCCTTTGGCGGCCTGTGCATCGAATGCTACGGTCCCCATTAGTCTGCGATGAGTCTTCCAGCTCTTGCTACCCAGTTGTTGACCGGCGGACCACTGCTGGGTTACGCAAGTTTGAAGTGCCGGGATGCGGCCTGTAATTTTCACATTACCCATGGAGAGCCCTAATGTGTGAAGTCCTGATGCAGTACGCTCCCGTCTTGGAGCGAGTGGTCAATTTGGTCTTGAAAGACGCCGGGCTTCGCTACGGGGATGCCTTGAACCAAGCCATGCGGGAACTGGATATCGCGGTTCCCCCGGCGGTGCAAGCCGCCATCCTGACAGCGGCTTTTCGGATCACCGTCAACGGATTCCCGACAACCGTGAAGGCCTGAACCAGCCGGTACAAAGGCTTTCCGAATTCGTACCGGGCCTGGTCGTTTTCGTTCGAGATTCGCATTTCGTTGGTGTACAGGGGCTTATCGCAAGTGGTGTTCCCTCTTGCGATAAAGTGTGGGTGCAGTTTTGCCTACACTTAACGAATCGAATTCTCAGTGCCCGCTCGTGAAACGTAGGTGTTGTTTGCCTACCGGATCGAATTCCCAATGCCTCGTTCGTGATCGTCAACCAATGCTCTGCGCTTAAGCGTGGGCGTGAAAGGATACCGTTATGTCTAGAGAACCAGTAGGGGTGCGATCGAAGTACGCTCAGAGTGTCCTGCCAGGTCAGGCGCGACTCTTCTCGTTGTTGCCGCCCGATGAGTGGCCCGTTGAGTTCACTCGTACACACGGGGCTTTCAGCTTGCAGTATTGCGATAAGCTGGCGGTTGGAATGTCGGAGTTCCGAGCAACCATGTTCCAGGCACTTCCGCTGACCGGAGCCAAGCCGGAAGTAATCGCTTCTGCTAAGCAGTTCGTGGAAAAGCTGGTTCAAGGCTCTTTGAGTGGTGATTCAGCACCTGTTGCGTCTGAGCCTGTTGCTGCCCCGCCGTCTGAGCCCGATGAGATAGACGGGTTCTTAGAAGACCTGGATCTCAATGAGCCCTTGCTGTCGTCAACGGCAAAGGGCTCCCCTTCCCAGCTTCGGGCAGAAATGCATGCTTACGTGCGGGATATCGCCTCTAAGTGGTCTAAGGACAAACCTTTCTTCGTTCATCGGTGCATCGTCAACCCTATGGTCTTGCTAATCCCCACGAGCGTGGGAACTGATAAGGCCACAGGCGAAAAGACCAACCTTCACTGCGCAGTTGGCAACACCAAAGTCAACAACCTTGGCGTTGATCATCTGGTCTTCGAGAATGACAACGCTGTCGTAGAGAGCTACGATCACATTGACGGTCGCACGTACTACGTTCGAGCCTTCCACATCCGCACGGGCTCTGTGGTTCGTCTCTGGATCTCTGAGCAAAACCAGACCACAAAGGCTTGGACGCAGTTCAACGATCGGCGTGTTACGCTCGACGCCTCGGTACCTCATGGTTGCACGATTTCCAGGTGACCCATGCCTGGAGCAAAATCGAACGGCTTGGCCCAGACTTGGGTCAAGCACAACCACGCCTTGAACGGCCAGCTAGCTGTAGTGCTGGCCGTAATCCAGAAGCTCCCGGGGCTCGTTGAACGCAATGAACGCTATCTTGTAGCGCTCGAAAACAAGCGTCCTAAGAACTGAGTGAGCAAGGGGCCTTGGGCAACCAGGGCCCCTTTTGTTTCAAGGGAACAGGGTCCGGTAGTTGAGCCACTCTACCCAGAGATGCTTCGCCCACACGGAGTATCTGGGTCCGCTGGGTGTCCCGGTGGGCACCCAAAAGCGCCCTGAGTGATCTCGAACCGATGCTGGCACTGGACACAGCGGTACTGTGCCTGGTAGCTCATGACTCCGAGTTGAGAACCCAAGGACCGTTGCCTCGATCCCACGTTCGCTGACATATCTTGCAGGTGATACGAATCGCGGTAGCCTCGAAGTCCTGGTCGTCACAGCGGTCACAGCGGTCTGGGTTACCCACCCAGTGCTGCAACGGTAACGCCAAGAGCCCCGCCACATCGGGAGCCCCGTAGACCGCTTGGCCAGTCAGCACGAGCAGGTTGGGCAGGTGCTCGTAGACCCCTGAGCTGTGCGTGTGCCCGCAGAGCACCAGGAAGCGGTTGTCCGGGTGCTCTGCCGCCAACTCCCCGAGCATTGCCCCCATTGCCCCCGAGGTGAACCAGGGCATCCATTGCTGATCCGAGATATCACCCTCGTGCCAGCACGCCCCCGCGAACGGTGGGTAGTGGGTCGCGAAAATGACGTGTTTGCGGAGCTTCACAGCCTCAAGCAGCTTGGTCTTGGCTGCCTCAGCGTGTTGCCTGCTCAGCGTCCTGATCTTGTCCAGAAGGGCCACACGGGCCCCGTGCTCAAAGAGCCAGGTCAGTTCGTGATACAACGGGCTGAGATCCTGGATCAGCGCGAAGTCCGACAGCAGGACACGAGACTTCTCGGCATTACCCAGAAGGCCGTCGTACCATCCGCCCTGCCCCACGAGGGCAGTGTCGGGGTCGAGCAAAATGGGGTCATGGGCCTGGTCCAACCACACGAGGTTGGGATCCCGGATCTTGCTCATCTCTTTTTCGACACCTGCGATACTGCCCCGGTAATGGTCGTGGTTACCCAGGACAAAATAGATCTGTTTTCCGACCCCCTGAGCGAAGCTCTCCAGGAGCCCCCGGACCGAAGGGGCTTCCGCGATATCCCCAGTGACCACCACGGCATCGAACTCTTGCTCAACCCTAAGGTACTCCCCAAAGGTCTGCGCTGCCTTAGGGGTACGCAAATGATCAAGATGGCAATCGGTTACCCAGAGCAGTCTCATCGGGATCTCTTATCGACGTGGCCCGGTTTGTCCGTCACGTTGCGGGCCCCTTTGCTGAGGTCCCCGTGGGCGTTGCTGAGGGCCTTGCTGAGGTCCCCGTGGGCGTTGCTGAGGGCGAAGATCTACCCCAGCCAAACGTATGATGACTCTACGGTCCTCAAGTGTAGCAGACTTTGCAAAGAGGTGAATCAGCGCTTCCATAGTTTTACGTTCGCGGCCAATCACATGCCCTCGATCCGAAGGATCCACAGTGATGGTGAGCACCGTGGTGGTGGGTCCGCGTTCGGCCACCACTTCCACTTTTTGAGGGTTGCGGACGATGGATCGAACTATCTCAAGCAGCAGATCCGATTCATCCAGAACACTTTCAGGGTCGTCAACGAGATCGTCGGTCATGGTTTACGGGCCTTCTTATAGGTAGCGTAGTTTTTGTAATTGGGGCGTCGGAGCCCAGCGAGCCAGTTCCCCGCGTGCATGTTCAGTGGCTTGCGCGTCTGGCGGGCCACACGTTCTTTGACCCGCCGAATGTTGTAGCCACGTTCTTCTAACCGTTCGTACCACTCGTCCGGGGTCAATACTTTCTTGGCACTATTGCAGGGCCCGCAGCATGTCACGAGATTACTGAGTTCATGACCCCTGGAGGGGTCTATATGGTCTACGGTTAAACCGTAACCGAGAGGGTCTATAGGGAATACGCAGCGGCACCAAACACAGTCAAAGGAGTCACGAAAGTAAATTGCCATTCTTTTCGGCAACCTCAGCCAGTCCATCCCTTTATTGTGCGGCACCCGGGCAGATACACCAGGAGTGTAAAGGAATCAGGCGGTATTAGGTTTTTGCGTCTGCGAGTAGTTGCCGAATTTGATCTACGGTGAGCTTCTTGCGGACTCCTATTTCTTTGAGGGTCTTACCCGCAGCCTTAGCCTTGAGGATGGAACGTACCAGCCGCCCTATCCGGTTACGCTCAAGCTGCTCTAATGTACGGACACGAGTCCGGCATCTCTCACATAGCGTGCTGATGTTACCATTGGGCATGATGCGAGCCGGGTTGTCGCATCTGGAACAGAGCCCATTTTGCTTTCGTTCAACCCGGTACGCCGCCATTTTTTGACGCTGGTGCTCCAGGTGGGTCTTACACAGACGTTTTCCTCGGTAAGTGGGGCGTCCGCAGTGAAAAGCGCAGTTTACTGGTTGGGTCATGCGTCGTTCAAGTGATCAAAAAGGTTTCGGGTGGGGACGGGACCTTCTTCCAACGCCTTTGTGGCGTAGAATGGGCCTTCGATAGCAATAGATACACCGCCCAACTTACCAAGCTCTTTCAAATGCTTATCGATTTCACGGTGAGTTTTGAATTCCTTGAAGTAGGGCTGCCCCACTAGGGTGTGGGTGACCCGCCAGTATGCCGCAGGCTCAAGCTTCAGTTCTTCCTGGTTGTAGATGGCGGGGTTCGTTTCCCCCTCATGCAGCACGAGGAACCACTTGCCCCACATCCCCGTGATGTAGCCAGGGGCATCGGGACGTCGGGCCTGCTTGTTCTGCGCTGACCCGAGTGTCTCACTCCGACCTAATGGTAGCGTTGTCCTAACGGTCATCTTAGTCGTTAACTTTTGGGATCTGGGTCGTGCCACAACCATGCTTACACCGAACCCCCCCTTAGTGTCCAGAAAATCATTTTGCGCATTTCCGCTGGTCTTATGGCAGCCGGTGTAGTACAAGTGCGGGATCAAGCCCGCTTCTTACGCTTCATGGTCGCGATTGCCTTACCTGAGTCCGTGACCATAGACACTAACTCCCAGCCTTGTTCACCCAGGTTATTAAGGACACGCTCAGCATCCGCAACATACTTAGGGTCCAGGGTCATCGCTTTGTACTCCCAAGCGGGCCAAAGAGCTTGAGGTGGCGTAGGTGGCGGTTTGGGGGGCATGGTTTTTCCTTTTCAATAGAGTAGGCACATGACAAAAATAACGGCACTCTTACGCTTCCTGTCCCTGGCCACCAAACGCCTTGGGGTTGGCGAACACGTCTACGTCGTAGGCGGAGCTGTGCGGAACCACCTGATGGGGCTTGCGCCCAAAGATGTGGACGTGGTGGTCGATTCCGTAGCACTCGGCGGCAAGAAGGACTCGGCGTGGTTCGCGGAACAGCTTCAACGGGTCATTCCGGCTCGCACGAACCTGACGACTAACCAATATGGGGTGGCGATCCTCACGGTCGCGGACACGTGGCTTCTTGACGGGCACGAGATGAAGGGCGAAGTCCTGGAGATCGCCAACGCTCGTAAGGAGAGCTACGGCGACCCTTCGGGCAAAGGCTACAAGCCGCACATGGTCGAACCCGCGACCATCCAAGAGGACTTGCAGCGTCGTGAATTCACGTTTAACACGCTGCTCTGGCGTCTTCTGGACCTGGAACACGGGCCGGATCGCGCTGAGGTCTTGGATCTGCTCGGCTCAGGCCGACAACACCTTGAGGACCGCCTGCTCACCACTCCGGTGGATCCCGACAAGACGTTCTCAGACGACCCTACCAGAATGCTTCGCGCCGTTAAGTTCGTGGCGAAGTACGGGTTCAAAATCTCGCCCGATGTGCGGACGAGCATCCAGCAGAACGCTCACAAACTAAAGCAGATGCCTTGGGACGCGGTTCGCAAGATCCTGGTCGAAGATATCTTGGAGTCCCCGCAGCCCCGCCGGTCAGTGGAGCTGCTGCATGATCTGGGGCTCGGAGAAGTGCTCAAGGAAATGCTTGCAGCAGAACCAGGGTTCGCCACAGCACTCAGCCGTGGGCTCCCAGAACAAGAGATCCACTTACTACTAGACCTTCTGGATCTGGGGTGGACGGTTCGCACCCCCGTGTCGTTCTTGTCGCCGAGTGGGCTTGTGCGACTCAGAGAAATTCTATTATCCCATGCAGATGACCCCGCCTTTGAGAAGCGTTTTCTTGAAATGCTGAAGAAGCCAGAGTTAGATCAGGTGCGCCTGTTCGAGACGTACGGGATCAAAGGGCAGGATCGGGGGGCGCTGATGCCTATGGCTAGGGCGCTTCTGTTGCAGGATCCTGAACTAGCCAACAACCCTCGTGAATTGGAGTCGCAAGTTGAAGCACAAGCCAAAGCACGATGGGGGCAACAAGCTTAGCCAGCACGCCCTTTGCACGGTCGCGTCTGGTGTGTCGAGCGGCCATCCCGACGACTCAAGTCCGTGCATGACTGCCGGGAAAGACCGGCCATGACTGCGCATAATCAAATTGCTGACATCATTGAGATTGTGCTCCACGCTGTGGCTCAAGAAGCCCGTGTAACGCAGGAATACCTATCGGTTGAAGTCGAGTCCGTGGTGACCCGAGGTCTGCTCGAAGCGTTCAAACGTGGGGGCGAGAATGAGCATGATCGTGCTACGTTACGCCCACTAACACCGCCCCGTGGTATACCCGCAGTCCGGATCCCAACTCCGGCTGGACCTATGCCGGTTGTCAAACCACCACGCACCCCGAAGGAATAGGCAATGGACGCGAAAGGAACCTCGAAAACGGCGTTCGGGGAGTGCCCCTTATCGTTGGACGGTTTTTGCATGTCCGATGGTGAATGCCCCTACGGGTGTGACGATCGGGTGCGTAGTGATCTTGAAACCGAACGCCAGATTAGCCGGTCTCGGATGGTCGCAGATCCCGTGTTCGTGCTGTTTCGGCTGCTGGTCTGTTCGGCCTGGGTGTTGCGATTCCAAGAACTGGCTTTCCCTCCAATGCTTGAAGAGTCCATGGAGAGACTTAATGAGGTGCGGGGGTTCTTGACCCCTTGGGTGATCAAAGAGTACCAGACTAACTGGCCTGCTTTCTGGGCCGACTTTGTAGCCATGCACGTCGATAACAGTGAGAGTGCGACGTCGTCGGTCATACCTCTGTGGGAAGCTAAATTGTACCGTACCTACGTAAGCAAGAGTATGCTGTCCTGAGTCTTTGAGGGTTACTTTTGGCGAGCAAGGTAGTGACTGTTCAGTCAGACGACGGGTATTATGACAGCCTCGATGGGGCAGCGCTCATGCCCGGGGATCGCCTGTACATTCGATGGCCCTCCGGATTCACACAACCCGTGGATGTCTTGATCGATCTAGCGTCTCGCGGGGTTCTTCGAGACACAGAGATCGTCTCGGTCCCTTGCAGCAAGGCGTACATCCAAGTTGGGACACTCGGCGGGGCCCAGGCGAAGGTCTACCTGAACGGCTTCACGGCTCAGCGTTTGCGCTGACCAAGCGATTCGGAAGTTTGGCCCGCACGAGCTGGAGCATCCGCCCGAGCTTGTTCTGACCCGAGCCATCGGCCCCCAGGCCCCAGTAGTGGTCTTTGGGCGATACCTCTTGCAGTTCCTCGGTGCCTGTTTGGATCAAGGCATCGCGCAGCTCTGGGCGTTGCGTGAACTTCGCGATCAATGCCGTGTACATGAAGTGGTCCTTCACGAGTTCCACCACGATACCCTGCGGGTCTCGGAACATGTCGTGCAACTGTGGGGTACCGACAGGTTCTTCCCAATCGGCACGCCGCTCGCACTTGGAACCCAGGCGCTTAGCCTGTCCTGGAGTCGCGGCACTTCGGATCTGGAGCTGAACCTCGGGGTCCTCAGACTTCATCGCCTGATACCAGTGTTCCGTCGAACCCCATTGGTGCCCCTGGAGCGTGAAGATCGCCACATGGAAGTTCGAGAGCCAACTGTACTGGGGGTTGGTCTTGCCGTAAAATTTGATGGTCATACCCAGTCCGATTTAAAAGGTGTGGGGTTTGCCGCAAGAGTCCGGAGGGCGTCAAGATGCCGGGGTATCACTTCCCCAAAGGGCGCTACCGAGAACGTGCCGCTCCGTTGCAGCACCGGGATCCGGACCGTCGGGGTCCCTTTCTCGGGATCCGATGGGAACGTCAGGGTAGCCCCAAGCTTGGCCGCCTTGAGCAGGCGTAGCAGACCGTCTTCATCGGGTGTGCCCTCTGGCCACCCGTGGTCCTTGTAGGGCCAACAACGCCCGTCCCAGCCCAGGTCTTGCAGGAAGCAGCAGACGTGCCGCTCGCTCTTGGGCGTCAACGGTAGCCCCATCGTGAGCCCGCCAGCGGGCTTATCTAGCCCGTGCTGGAGCAAGGTCAGGCGGACCCCAACAACGGGCCAGCCGACCTTCCTCTGCTCTACCCAGGCCAGCATTGCGAACGCCGGGTAAACGCCCGGCCGTACCGTTCCGTGGGACACCGATGCTGTGGGTACCTCTTTGACGCCCCAAGCTCGTATAAATTCGTTTGTCCGGAGGTCTTTGGGTTTCAGCATAGGCCGCTCGGTGTAGTACAGGGGATGCTCATTGATGTCACACGCAGGCCTGTCCGACTACATCCCGAAGAATGCCCGACGGTTGTTGTGATCCGGACCATGGGGATTCAGGGGAAGGTTAATGGGTTACTACACCAAGAGCACCCCCAGAATCGAAAAGTCAGCTACACGGCTAGCCCAAAAGCGAAAGTGGCCCAGGGTACCCACGAGTACATGGAGACAATCCTGCCCGGGAAGCGGACCTTCGAGCGGCTTGCAGAAGCTAGAGAACGGGCAGCACAAGCGCTTAGAGAGCGGGACTACACAAGGATCGGAAGGGCACGCCCTTTCATTGATGTGTCTTACTCATACCTTGATGATGAGGAGCCGCAGCAGCCATTTCCGAACGAGCCTTACCACGTGGCGACCGGGTTTCAAAACCAGCAGGGTGCGGGCGGAGGGGTTTGGCGGCTCAGCTTCATCCTCGATCCAGCCCCCAAAGAAGGCCTCCGCCTGCTGACCCTACTGGATGAAACTCATTCCGTAATGCTTTTTACACTGACCGTGCCAGACGATGTTGGTCGTGAAGACATGTTCAAGACCATCACACCCCTTCAACGTATGACGAAGAATCAGTTCAGAGGCAGCGGAGGTGGCTTGTGGGCTGCCCTAGATGACGCAGATGACGAGGCCTAATCGGCGGATGCCCGGATCTGCGTCGAACTCAAGCCCGCGTAGGGGGTTTTTGGTAGCTCGGTGAACATGGCCCGGAAGTCTGCCGGGATCTGGAGTTGTCCGAAATCAGCTCCCTCTCGTACCCCAACCCTGAACCTAGTCCCCAGCTCCCGAAACTCGGTCAACAAGGGCAGAACTTCCACGCCCCACTTGGGGTCGAGCATCCGTTCTAGGGCGTCGGTCCCCAGAATGATGGTTGAGCCAGGGAACCGCCGGGCCTTGTCAAGGTAGAGCGCCCCACCTTCCAGAAACAACACGTCCCGTTTGTTCCGGAAGTGGCGAACCCGACCCAGCATGTCGGGGAGGCTCAAACCTGGCTTGTGTGGCGGGTTCGCGGTGATCTGAAACAATACGTCTTCCCCCGCACTGGCGAAGTGCCCTTCATGGGGTGGATCGAAGTTACCAGGGAATAACGTAAGATGATTTTTAACGGGGTCGAGCGAGGTGTGATTACCTACGGGGATTTCGAGCCGTTTACCGTAACGGGTGAACAACGGCCTCCTCAAGAAGTGAGCACGAGCTTCTTGGGTGATGTCTTTGAGCAAACTACCACCCGTACAGTTCTTTGTGGTTTCACGGTAAACAAGACGTTCGGCCTCGCTTGTCACATAGGCGGCGGCGTTCAGAAGCTCTAGGCCGATTGCATCGGCAGTACGACCATCATAGGCCCGAGCCATGCTGCCTTGTTTGAGTAATGTCAGTTCAGAGGCTAGAACCCGATCCTTTGAGATCACCACCGCGTAAATACGGTGATCTCCCCGGTGTTCTACTGTCGTGGCAACCGAAGCTGTGAGCCCAAGCCCAATAGGGGTACGGTTTGAATCCCCGTTATCGGCTTTAAGATAGGCCGAGATCGCTAAATCAATAGCAGTCTCAAGACAAACAAAGTGTCGTGGACGGAACCCGAGGAAATCTTCTGTATCTTGTGGGGAATACGGGAACGTAGCCCCCACAAGATACGCCGACGCTCCAGGTGTTTGCCACAGAAGTTGTTGAATCCCCGCACCAGCCCCGGATGCCGCCACATAAACCCGGACTGGAAGATCCACCAACCTTGGTCGAAGGTCTTGGATAGCTTGCTGTATCAACAGTTCATCGTCAGATATGGATTTTGAAATATCCCCGTAGGTTTTTGGCCTCTCGTTTTCAAGTTCTTTGTCACTCCAGGTCATCAGACTGCCCCCATGAGCGCTTGAACGGCGTTCTTACGGATCTCTTCAAAGGTAAACAGGCGGGTAACTTTCCCATCCCGGAAAACTTCAACGAGTTGGCTGTCCGGTTGATTACCTTCCACGGTTTGAAACACGCCATCCCGAAGAACAAGATCTAAACGACCCTTGAAACTACGCTTACCAGGATCAGTCACAGGATCTTTGTAGACCTTGCGGGGTGCTCCGTTGATGGTGATTTCCGAACACTTGTAAGCGCACTTCATGGTGTCTCGATCAACCTTCTGAAGATTTGCTCCGCCCGACCCGAAGGCCAGGTTACTTGCCGAGTAGCCGTGCGACAGCATCTCATGCAAGATGGCACGCACTGCTTCATGATTAACGCCATCGCCTTGGATCATGCGCAAGAACTTGGGAAGGACCTTGAAGCCCTTCATGTTCTTTTTCATCCCAACCTTACGCTCAAAGATCTCCAAGAGCTTCATGATGACCGTGATCGGGTCACCCGAGTCAGGACGAACTACGAGAGTTGCCCCTGAGTTCTTGATTTGCTCAAGCAACTCACCACACCAATAGTTCTCCGTTGCGTTGAAGACATCCCAGGTATCTGAGACGCAAGCCATGAGGGCACCAGGTTTGGCAAAGAGATCCAGGTAGTGCTGGTAGAAATCCAGCTCTCCATCACGACCCCAACTACCAACAACTGAGTGCTCGCTGGCCACAATGCTGCCAGCAGCCATGTCGGTGCTATAGCACTGATTGGCCAGCTCTACACCTTCACAGGTATCTGAGCCATGCCAGTTCACACAGTGCGCCATACCACCGATCATCGCAGCCTCTGCACAAGCGGCACCGCGACCACCGAAGTCGTGGTATTTGTACGGCAGCTCCGCGAGAGGGTCATCTGAAGAAGCAACGAGGGCTTCCAAGACGTTCTTCTTGATGTGCCAACCCTGGGTCGAAACTGTCATTGGGTACCATACCCGGGTCAATTGAGTTTCAGCCCATGAAGCCAGCCAGAATAGTTCTTTGTCAGTTGCCTCAACTGACATGAGGATATTTTGAACCGGAATCAGCATGCCTTCAGGTACTGCACGGATTACCAACGGCAAGTAACCATTGTGCTTTTCCACGACTCGCATCCAACCTGTGAAGTTGAACGGCTCATTACGCTTGGCGTGCCAAGCCGCAGCGTGTTCGACATCTTTCTTTGTTACCCGCTCCGTGAACGAGGTCAACAGGATGTATTGCATCCCGACCCACTGACTCATACCGTACCGACCACCTCTCGATAAAAAGTGGTCGAACATACCGTCCGTGCCTTCGGGGTACATGAGCCAGTGCCCTGACTTATAGCTGTCAGTGCGTAGGATTGGATTGATTCGGAATTGCATTTTCTCTCCTAAAACCTACTAAAACCTACTAGCGATCAACTTCGCTAGTTCATCCAGAACTGTTAGGTTTCCGAAGGTTTGACCGTCCAGATCTTTGAATCTGGGGTGCGACCGACCTTTAAAACGTGGGTAGGGCATTTTCTCAGATCTCGAAGTTAAAGCCGGTTTTGACTGCTCGGTCGTACGCTGTTTTGTTGAAGCGGTAGAGCGCTGCGGGTCTGCCTCTCGTCGTGGTGCTGGACTCAAGGTCGGTCAGAACACCCATTGCGAGGATTCGCTTGCGGAAGTTGCGCTTGTCCAACTCGCGAAAGAGAATCGCCTCGTACAGCTTTTGGAGTTGACCGAGCGTGAACTTCTTGGGCAGCAGGTTGAAACCCACGGGCGCGTACCTGATCTTGGTTTGCAGCCGATCCACAGCGGTCTTTAGGATCAACTTGTGATCAAAGGCCATTTGGTTGGCGGGGACCCTTAGAGCCTCCTGAACCGGAACCCACTTGGCCTCCATCGCATCCGAACCGCTGGTTGTGGTGTGGTCCTGGGACCGGACCAAAGCGTAGTGGGCCACTGAGAAGACGCGGCCCCGGGGATCCCTGTCAGGGGCATCAAACGTCCCTAGCTGTTCCAGGTAGTAGTCAACCGTGACGCCCGTTTCCTCCTGCATCTCACGGCGAGCCGCTTCGTAGGCTGTCTCGCCCTTGAGGAACTCGATGAAGCCACCGGGCAGTGCCCACCGTCCCTGATACGGGTCTTCGCCCCGCCGGATCAGGACCACTTCGAGCCGTCCTCGATGCAGTTCCCGTTGCCCGACAGTCCCGTCAAACGTAAGACCTTCAGGGTTGAACCCAAACAGGACGCAATCAACCGTGATGTCTGCTTTCGGGTATTCGTACGTGTAGGCCATGCTGCTTTCTTTTGATAGTGTGCTTTGGACACCATCTGTACGGGTAAATTGTGTCCAAAACACACCATTGTCAAGCGCCCTCTGAAACTATTTTGTAACTACCCGAAAAGACTAGATTTTATCGGCAGATAATCGTGCTTCTTGAATAGTCGCTAGCAGTAAAGCTAGGACCGCGTTGTCAAACGGTGCTGATAACAGGCTGCCTGGGGTCCAACTAAGTACGCGGTATTGGAGCCATTCGACCATTTCCGCTTGCTCAAGCACAGGATCGCCAGCACCCGTGGTAGCCATGTGAAGCCGTAACGCTGCATCCAACACTGGCCAACGGTTGTGGTCTGTACGTCGGTCGGGCCTGGGCCCAGTTACACCGCCGGACGACGGTTTCTTTTGATGAGCCAGCACATGCATGGCTCAAGGCATACTGATTGGCGGAAAAGTCTACCCCCTGTTGCACCCTGTAACCGGACACCCCATCCCCGTGCTGGGACCGCAAGACCACAAGGTCGAATTCAAGGCGGGCGACGGGTACAACAAAAAGAGGGTAAAACCGATTGATCTCGGGGTGTTCCACTGGACCGGATCCGAGAACTCCGTTGAAACCATGGTGGAAACGCTGCGAACCCGGAAGCTCGGGGTGGAGTTCGCAATCTCCCCGTTCGGCGTGCTGTACCAGTTCTGCGACCCCACCGTGGTCGATACCGCCGACGCGGGTATCGCCAATTCCCGGTCTTGGGGCGTGGAAATCGTCAACGCTGGGATCCGACGCATGGGTACCCTGTGGATGGAGCCCAAGCAGCGGAAGCCGCCGCTTGGCCCCCGGCCAGCCTACGACACGGTGCTGCACGGTAAGAAATTGAAGTGCTACGACTTTTACCCGGCTCAGACCGCAACAGCCTGTGCGCTCAACAAGGCCATGACTGAGGCCCTCCAGGGGTACGCCAAGGATGTCTGCACCACCCCAGGCGTTGTGGCTTTGGCGCTGGTCCGGGGTGCCATCGGGCACTACAACATCACGAATGAGAAGATTGACCCCGGGACCCGCTTTATGGGGCATTTGGCCGAGTTCATGAAGACCGGCAAGCTCCTCGAAACGGAAGCGGTAGGGAACGTCTAGTTCTTCTTCGCTAGGTACTTGGTGTTCAGGGCCTCTACCCACAGCTTTTCGTGGGTATTGAGTTCGTAGGTGGGCGTGAATTTGTCCGCCAGCTTTTCAAAGGCTGTCTGTTCCGCTGGTTTGAGCTTCTTCGAGGCAATCAAATTCCGCACAAGCGTCTTGTGGGGTGGGACCTTCTTGACCGGCATTGCAGCGTCTACACCACTTGAACTTAGATTCCGGTCGGTGTAATGTCGCTGCATGTCCAGCGCTCTCCCGTCCCTGTCTCTCCTTCCCGGTGAACGACCCGAGTTCACGTTTTGTGAGCCCGTCTGGGTCACGGGGCCGAGCCCGTGGTGTATACGTAAGCCGAGCCCCGTGGGTCCTAAGTTTGGCGGGGGCGTGGATACGCCGTCGCTTTGCGGACGTGTGCCCGTGGGCCAGGGGTGGGACCTGGAGGTTAGGATCACCAAGCACCACTTGGGTCCTGACACCCTGAGGCTTTTGTACCCGGGCTACTGTATGCCGAGTAGCGACCCCATAGCCCTTCGGGTGGCCCGACGCTTTGTGCAGGGGACTAAAAAAGCCACCTACACTCCGGATCCCACAGCACCTGATCAAGGTGAGTGGGATCGCTCTGGGGATGAGCCACGCTGGCGACAAGCGCACCGGAACCTCGTAACCGAAGCGCTGCGTGAGTGGAAGGGTTTTCCGTCTGCTATGAGACTCCTCATGGCAGATGAGAGGCAGGGCGCACCCCTACCAGGCTCGGGTAGTGGTAAGCAGCTCAGAGCCAAAGCCGCTGCCCTTCTCTGGGAACTAGAGCACAAGAGCAAAGCCAGCCGTTACCCGCTGTATCGAGGTTCGCATGAAAAGCCTGACGGGGAGGAGCCTTGGTCTACCTCTGAGAAAGTGGCCAAAATCTGGGCTGCCAAAAACCACGGGCAAATCTTCACGTTGCCTGCGGGCACCAAGGGTTTGCGTATCGCTGACTACTTGGGGTCAGACGTGGAACGGGAGTGGATCGTGTCCTCTTGATCCACGACCAGCTTCTCAAGCTGATCCAGGTTCTCGATCTTGTGCGCCCGCAGCAGCCGGGACAGTAGGATCAAGGCGTTGGCCGAGTCGTACTTCCCGAGCCAATGCAGCACGTCAGCGGTCTTCGACAGCATGTCAGCCAGGTTCTCTTTCATAACCACCTCAGAGCCGCAGCGTTACAACAAACGTGCATCAGGTTGTCACAGATGATCAACAGCCAGAACACGAGCCAGATAGGACGATCAGGCGGATACCCAGTGGCTTGGCACTTTTCCCACGGCGGGTTAGGCACTACCCGATGCTCAGAATGCTCAAGGAACCCTCCCTCAGTACACCATTCGTGAGCCTTCACACGCCCGCCGTCGCAGACAGCCCACGGTGCAAGCCAGTTCTTGGCCCAGACCACGTACCGAGCTAATCGCCAACGGTCGATCACGAAGTGCGTGACAGCAATGAATGCAAAAGCCGTAGCCGAAGGACTGAAGACCAAGAATCCCAACGAATAAACAAGCGAATGGACCAATGCGGCCACCGATCGCTTGGTCTTTTCGGTGGCCATCCAATCAGACTGAGTAACGTAGTCACCAATCGCGTGAGCCACCAGTTGATCTGCTGTTATAAACGCCATTCGATGCTCGTCTTTCGGGCTGTCACGAGTGCGTACCTGTCCTGAGATCACGCAGGGTCGTGTGGACCCGATGCAGTTCCAGGCTCGTTGCGAGCATCCGGTCCAGAGAGTCCACCATGTAGATGTTGGGTGCCCCTAGCTCCTTTAGGTGGCCCAGCACGAGCTTGCGGGCATTCAAGGAGTGCTTGCGACTGTCAGGGTCCGTAAGGCGTTCGTGAAGCTCGGTCTCGACCAAGTACACGAAGCTTCGGTTCATGTTCTGACGCAGCGCCTTGAGCGGCCCGAAACCCAGCTCAGAAAGTGAGCCATGACCGTAGCTCCACCCGAGGATCGGAAACAGGATGATCTCGTCCTCAGCCAAGTGCTGGGCTTCGAGCGGGACCATGCCCGGGTGCCAGTCGTCCACCATCGGGTTGAAGAACTCGATCCCGAGTTCCCGATACCGAGCTATGAACGGATCCCGCCAACGGTGCTTGTCGCAGGTACCAAAGAGTCCGATGCAGGGCTGGGTCATCTAGTCCGTCCATCCTTCGCCACGCCGCCAATGCCAGAGTCGGTGCTTATACACCAGCAGAACCAACCCAAAGATCGTATCGGCCTCGTAACTTCCGGCCGCCACCTCAAGTCGATACTTGGGCACCTTAGCGCCTCGCTTTCTTGACTGTGACGACCACTGCTAACCCCAGAGCATCGGCAAGCTGCACCATGCTGAGGGTCGTCATGTCCGAGTTGCCCTTGAGCAGTTGCGTGACGTGCGCTCGACTGCACCCGAGTCTCGTAGCCAGCTCCGCCCGGGTCACCGCTTGCTTCTTCATGGCTTTCTGGATGTCAGCAAGAAACGCTTTGGTGAGCTTGGACTGAGTGCGGGGCTTGGTCACCCGCTTCTTTGACTTGGGTTTCGCTACGGGCACTCGTAACGGCGGGGGATCGAAGTTGAGGACTCGACCCGTTTTCAGTTGTTGGTCCCAATCCGCGTGGATCGCGTAGACTTCCATGACCCGTTGCATGTTATTTGAGCTGTACTCCGTGTACACCTCTCGGACGTTCTGCCCAGCTTTCACGAAGACCGGGTAGTCGTCGTGCTCGAAAGTGTCACACACAACGATCAGGTGCGTGGCCTTTTCCTTCTTACCCCGCTTCAACCAAGCGAGGGTGTCTGCTTGCATGGTACCCATGTCAGATCGTCCGGGTGTCGAGCCACCACGTGATCAAGAAGGCGCAAGTGAAGCGCTTGATTCCTTCGTAACGAACCACACGACCAAGTAAAATCGGATCGCCATGAACTTGCGTCGCTTGAAGCCGTTGCCCAGGCCTAGCTGACCCTGCCCCGATGATGCCGATCTCATCGAACACCTTGAGCAACATGGCTTGGCTGGCTGCGTCCAGGATCTGCGGCTTCACCAGCGCCACAGGGAATGCGAACTCGCTGTCGAACGAATGCGCCCGTGCAATATGCGTGGTCTGATCGTTTCCTCGGGCGTCTTTTCCGGTTTCGGTCCAATGAGTGTACCGCATGTTCGGATCAACGTACTTTCCTTTGCCGACATCACTGCCGTCAGAAAGAGCCTGAGGCAAAGCCCGGCGGCCCCAGGTACTCTTGTGCTTGGTCCTTCGAGGGCTGCCTTGAGAGGTCCGCACCGCGACCGTGGTCCCGGGCAGGTCCGGCATGATCACGTAGCCAGCCACCAGCGCTGCTTCGATACGCTTGTAGTAGCCCAAACGGCCTTGGGCCAAACCCAACGCCTTCTTGAACGAAGTAGTGGCCCACTTGCGCTTCGTGGCTGTGTCCAGGTTGGTCTGGGCCTCCACAACGTCTTGCTCCAGACCCGCAATCTTGGGTCCAATCCAGCCAATCAGACCGCGTTGAGCGACCTCCATTTCCTCGCGAGTCTTGGCCACCACCACGATGTGCTCAGACACGGGTAAGGGAGCCTCTGTGGGCAGCTCCGTGGGCTCCATGACCACCGCTTGAGGGTCATGTGTGGCTAGAACAACGGAAGCTTCCTGCGGGTTTGGCGTCTCGTCAGTCATCGGATTCCTCTTTCTTTGGTGGCATGGTCGGAGACCCCTTCATTGCGTTTGAAGCTGAAGCGGGCCGGTACGCTTGGTCTTGAAGTCCTGGGCGGTCTGCTCGGTGATCACGGGCTTGCACTTGGTCTTGTCGTACTTCGGGTAACCGAAGAACCCCGTGAAGAACGATTGTGGAGCTGACTCCACGTAAGTCTCATAGACCCGGCACTTGTCGATCACGGTCTTCTGGTCGGCGTCGAACGAGTTACGCCCAGCCTCCATGGCCTGCATGAGCTGCCGGTAGAGCCCAGGATCCACCGTCGGGTTCTGCTCCTGGATGGCTTGGAACAAAGCCTGTGAGCCCTTTTCGCCATACCTGCCTTGGATCGCTGCCTGAGCGATCTCTTTGATGGCGTTCTTGGCCATCGCTGGGACCTGCACCATGTCCATGATCTTGTTCGTGTACCCCGCTAGGTTGGCCTGATTCTGCTCGTACTGAGCCTCAATCCCCTTCTCGTTAGCCACGCACGTGTTCTTCACCCCGAAGATGAACATGACGAACGAGCCGCCGATCAGGAAGAACGCCACACACAACCCCAATAGAATTTTCAATCCAGTGCTCATATCACTCCGCTTTCCTTGGTTACCACCTTCGTTCCCCCTGGAACAGGTCATGCTTGTGCAGGGCGTAAATGAGCCCAAACGCTACCATGAGCCCGAAGATCATCGACACAACCCACTGTGTGGTGGTGGGCGTGATGCTGGCCTGAAGATACTCGAACTCCGCCATCGGCTTACGCTTGTATGCTTGCTGGACCGTCTTACCCATAACCCCGATCACAGCCTCCGGAGTCAATTTGGGGAGGTCCATGATGCCGTCCCGAAGCTGAATCTTGAACAGCTCTCGCGTGGTCCAAGCCATCACCGCAGACCACTTTGGGGCGAGCTGACCATCAACCCCGACCACGAGCACAATGTCGTTTTTCTTACCGCCAACCCACGCTTCTTCGAGGGCGTAGTAGAAGTCGTCCGGTGCGTCCTTGACCAGTACCACAACCATGTTCGCTTGCTTGAGGTGCCCAAGCTTCGCGTTGATCTCCGAGAGCTTCAGGTTCCAAGCCGCCGGATCCTCAACCCGAGCCCCGTTCACGAGCACAAGGCGGTTGATCCGGTAGTAGTCGTAAACCTGATCTGGGTACTGTGGCAGAATCTTGCGGTACTTATTGGTCAGCCCTTGATGCCTGAACAAGGTGTCTGGCGCTGCTTTGATGTAGTTAGTATAGCTGTGTTCGCTTGACGTAGGTTCATTCAACTGCACGGCAGTCCAACGTGGGGGCTCGTTGGATCCACGACGATCGATTCGGCGAATGTCTATGGTTTCGTTGAGCGAGGTGTAGACCTCCCAGTCCCAATCATTGGCGTGATCATAACAGGTGTCGCATTCTTCATGAGTGGTGCAGCTACGGTCCTTACCTGATCCCGAGCAGCTCTGGACGCTATGGCAGCGACAACGGTACGAGTGCGAACACGACACCCATTCCTTCTTCTTGCCAGTGACGTAACCGTTCCAGATCTCGGTATCCCAGGTATTTGACGAATAAATAACGCCCGCAGAGAACCCTGCGATCAGAAGCTGTACCCCGACTTGGGCCAAGAACTCCCGCCAGGTAATCGTCTTTAGGACGATGAACCCTAGAATACCGAGAACGAGAGGAATTGCGAGAAGAAAGAAAAAGGCCATAGTACCCGCCCGCGTCTTGATTGCGGTTCTACTCTGGTACTACACCGCTAACAACCTAAATTGGAAGATCAATGTGCTAAGTGCGTGGCGTTTTCTTGGGCCCCACGATTCCCTCCCGCTTTGCGAAATCCCGAAGGAGTTTACGCATGAGGCCAGAGTTCGTCTTTTTGCCGTGCAGTATCTTGAGCCTAGCAAGCGCCTGTAGCTCTAGCTGACTGAGACCCACTTTGAGAACCTGATCCGGGAAATCTGAGACTTTCTTGCTCATTGGTTACTCACCAGTCAGCGCCGTCCCTCGAATCCTCGCGCCACTTACCACGACGCCGCCGACCGTCATTCTTGTCGTCTCTTGACGGCACTGTGGTGGGGTTAGGGGCACGTTGCGGGGCGGCCCCATCGAAACGCGGCCTGTATTCCGTGACCGGGTTTGAAGTAGACACACCAAGGGGTGCCCTGACCGGGGGGCGGCCTGGAGAAGCGCCGTTGGGGGGCTTCAATTGCTCGTTACGGCGAGACTCAGCCTTGCGTTTGTCACGGCAAGGCTTGCAGCGGTTCGGGGGCGTGAAGTTCATTTTAAGGAAGAACTCCTGATCACGGACGTAAAACACGAATGGCTGCGTGCAATCACGGCAAACCTTCTCCTCATCGACTGGTGCTGACAACGTACTTTCTCCTATTGTTGGTTATCTGGGCCGCATCTTTACAATGCGGATCACTTGTGCTGGGGAAAACCCCGCGTTCGCGTTGCCTGTAGAGGCCGACGGAACTCCTTGCTGCCAGGCTTGCCACGTGGCGGTGGTGGCGGTAGTGGCGGTGACGGTGAATGCAAATGCCGGTTGAGGCTGGGGTGGGCGTACCGTGGTCTTGTCAAGTTCACCCAGCACGTGGCCAAGCAATACGAACAACTGGGCTTTGGTTTCATCGCCTTGTGTCCGGTCCGGGTGCAGCTCAAAAGCCAACTTCTTGTAATTGCGGCGAGCTTTAGTCTTTAGCTCTTGCAGCAACGTTTGAGCCTGCGGGAAGGGGACCCGTCGGATGGTCTCAAAATCCTGCTGGGACACACCGAGAGCCACGAGGGCTCGCTGAACATCCTGCGGGTGAATCGGGGAAGGCATCGTACGGGTTACGCTCGCCTTAGCGAGCAGGTTGGTGTAGCTACAGGGGCCCTCTACACCAAAGGTAACAAAAGGAAAAAGATGCCGCTTACCTTACCCCTGGTTGGAGAAACCTGGACCGATACCCATTCAGGGGTCGATGGTATTGTGGCCCTAGTAGATAGGACCACCGTAACGTTTGTAAGCTTAACGGGGGTACGGGCAGCCGTCGGGTTCAACCGCCAGTACACCACCTGGCAGCTCAAGCGAGCCGCCCCTGAGTGTTGGCAGGTGTGCTCCAGACGAGGTTGTCGGAACCGTGCCTTTTTGCAGTACGAGCGTCCCCGGAAAGAAGACCCCGAGGTGGTGTGCCCGCAACATGTTCCAAGAGGTGTGTACTCTCAGGTGCTTGCACAGAGGTTAACCGAGACGTTCTTTGAGGGGCAGCGATGCTCCATCTGTCCTCAGACGGAGGCTATTGAAGTCTTGGGCGAAACCTACCAGCCCAACACGACATTATGGACCTGCCCCCAGTGCGGCGTATGGTGGGTTTACGCTGTCCGAGATCGTACACAGCTACAGGTAGAAACGGAGAGAGGCCTGGGAATCAAAGCTGTCCCCGATGGCTATGTTTTCAAGGGTTTGGTGTACCACCCCGATGAAATGCGCCAAGTTCTGCACTACCGCATCACCGTAGTCCCCAAGGCCTCCACCCAAATCACCGGCCCCAAACCCCTCACGCTGTTCGACCACCTGCTCATGACAGATGATGAGTAAGGGGACCCACAACGTAAGGTGGTGTGGTAAAATGGATTTTCTTGTGACAATTCAATGGTATGCACGAAGTCAGCAGTACAGGGGCTTGGTTCTACCGAGGAGGGTCTACCAAGCCACCCACGGCCCATTGGATATTCCACCGTGGGGACGGACCACTGTGCGGCAGACCCAAACCACGACCCGGCGGGTTCGCATGGCGGCACCCCACACATGACCGGCACGTACCAAAATGCACCTATTGCTTGAACATGCTGCGCCGTGGCGAGCAATCAACCGACAAGCTTATCGCGGTGTCCCCAAAGTGAGAGCCGCACGGCCGCTCGGTAGAGTGCAGCGTGAGACGAGGTACTCGCCACCTTCCCATTGGGTAGGCTCAGCGGGAACTTGACCACCAACCGCCCCGTGCCCCGGTCAGCGCCCCATAGCACCAGCTCATGGGCCCCCCACGAGACTTCGGGGATGTCGAGGTCCACTTCCGTGTCGGGATCAGGATCGTACGCGAGGGTGGTGTGCGGCTTGTACTCAGGGTGCTTCCGGTCGTAAGGGATGTCGGCCGCCTCGAATGCCTGCGTTAACTTCTTTCGGAAGCGATGTAGCTCCGGTGAATCGATCTGAGCAATCACCGGCACCCCGTCATCACCCCCAGGGAAGCAGGAGACGTGACTCGTGGACACCGAGAAGGGCAGCGTCTTGGAGGTCACGTCGTAGATCACGGGCAGCATTTCACCGATGCGCTCGATCGGTAGATTCTTGCCCAAATACATGACCGTCACATGAGGGTCATGACGTTCTCGATTGCCCGGGACCGGAAGCTCGTGCAGCACACGAGCAGTTTCGGCGGGGACTTGAAGCATGAGGGCGGCCATCTACTGTACGTGGCGCACAAGAGCTTTCGCCTGGTGTACCCTAGAGGATGATCCTGATCGGAATCGGTATGCTGGTTACGGGCATCCTCTTGGGGGCGTGCCTGATCTACCTCTGGACACGGCCCAAGCCCGCACCTCTTCCGGAACCTGCTCAACCTCCGACTGTCCCCCAGGACGTGGAACGTATACGCGCCTTACAACGGCGTGACGAAGATGAAGTGTTCGACCGAATGGGGGAGTTCTTCGACAGGATGGACGACGTTTTTGACGGCTGGCTTGGTGTGCCTGTGACGCGCCGTCAGCCGTGGGGTGGTGGTCTGTTCCAAACCAGAACCACCACCGTTACCAGGGCACCCGTCACACCCGAAGTCGCCCCGGTTCAACCGCCGGTCGCTCAACCTCCCGCTCAACCGCCGGTTACGTTGTTCGACCACCTGGCCAAAGACGACGAGCCTACTTGAGTAGACGTTGCGGCATCCACTCAGGAATCGGATCCTCTGCGGAGAAGCCGAACGAAACCCAACGGACCGGCTCCTCCTTGAACTGCAACAACCGCCCCATGATGGCCAGCTTCTTGAACAGCCTACCGTAACCTTCGGCGATTCGGACTCGGTTAGGGTTCTTCTTGCACTCGTTGAACACAAGATCTGTGACTTTGTTGAACTCTGCGAGTACCCAGTCCTCGTGTGCTACCGGAGCTAACACGAAGACTCGATCCCGTGCCAACCCGAAGGTTAGCCCCAAAACGATCGTAGCCTCCAAGACCTCAGGATTTAGGGTCTTGTCCGAAAAACCCCGAAAGGCGGGGAAATTCTCATACAACCTAATCTGAGTTTCTGTCGGGTCTTTACCGAGTAGGATCCGGTGGCTCGCAGCATTCGTCGAAGTGCTTTTCGATGTCATGGGGGTGTATACACCAAAAACTGTGCGCGGTTGGTGTATTAGAGGCAGGCTACTCAGATCATTGGGTATGCAACAAATGTGCCAACTTTTACGATAGTTCTCTTGTTACAACATTACAAGGTACTCTACAGCACCCGGACGAGTGTAAGATTGCACATCGAGCCCAGGGACTCAGAATCGTAGTCAACACAGTCAAGGCGTTAATCACGACGCTACTAGCGTGGCTGATCTGAATCCGAAGACAAGGAGTAGGGAGGGTTTGTGCACTCAAAGGATGCCATCACCAGGAGACGTTTATGCGGAAGTCAGTATCAATCATCCTTTTCATGGCAGCGTGTTCAAACGGAGCGGCACAAGATCAAGTTGCCTCTATCGCTGTCCCCAACCACACGCCCCCGGCGGCACTTGTGGCCGTGGTTCCCGTGGTTCCTCTTGAACCCGTGATCCCTGTGCGTGAGCCTCGAAGATCTGTACGAAAGAGTGCAGAAGAAAACGAGTGGCTCACCAAAGTCTGTGTAAGTGAAGGCGGATTCAGTTTCAGTGAAGCCCAGAAGTTGCTCCAGACGCTGGAGAACATGCGCGAGATGCGTTCCGACAAGTCCCTACTGAAAACACTGTTCTCTCAAACGTCGGGGGTCACCCGCCGCAAGCCCTTCAAGGATTTGCGTCAGGTTTGGATCAGTTACTTGCCGATGACAGGAGACGACGTTCCGCAGGGTTGGATTGAGTGTACGGGAAAGGATCCCGTGACTAAGCGATCAATACCCACTGGCTGTTCGGGTACGTGGAAGTCTACGGTTAGAGGGTGGACGTCGTTTCGAGAGCAAGTCCGGCAACTCTACTATAGCGGGATAGTCCCAGAGACCGTCCCAGGTAAGCCCATTCAGTGGGGCGGGGAAATGGACTACCACCATGGGGTAGCCCGCAAGTTCTGCCCGCTGAATGTTGGGCATAGGATGGCCAACACCTACTGGGGTGATCCACGTGACCCGGCTAATGCTGGCGCATGTCTACCTATCGATCAGGAAAAGGTTGCCAAAAGCAAGGTGATGGCAGCAGAGCTTGCGAGTGGTCGAGCTAAACGGCGACCGCTACTCGATCAACTTTTGCAGAATTCTCTTATCCCCCAACAGAAGCAAGAGGCGAATGATGACAACACAAGAGTTAACTGAATTCCGAACTCGCTGCCAAGCGGCCAAGCAATACGACCGACAGATCGCCAATGCGGCCGGTTATGCTGCGGAACTGGAAGCAGAAGCAGGCCCCGTCGCCGTTCCGGAGGGTGCTGACAAGCACTCGGCGGATCACCTGATTGCCCTCGTGGACAAGGTGCTGCGTGTGCGCTCTGGGGAAGAGAAAGCTGCCCCGGCTGCCGCCGCAGCTCCGGTCAAAGAGGTGAAGTCCAAGAAGAAGAAGTCCAAGAAGGACGACGATTCCGAGGACGCTGGTGAGGACGAAGACGAGCCCAGCGAAGACTGAGGTTCGGCTCACGGTCAGGCAAGAGGCTGCGGGATTCGTCCCAGCGGCCTCTTGTTTTTTAAGCGCTGAGGAACGCCTGGACCGCAGCCCTAAGTTCTTCGAGAGTCCCCGTGTTCTGGATCACCTGGTCGAACATCGAGTCGGGTAACCCCGCCTGTTCTGTCTCGGATACATGAAGGGCATAACCTCCAACAAGTCCAGCTCCATGGCGCGAGATCCTGATCCTTACTGGTGTAGAGGTGGTCATGTACGTCAAAAAGCAGTTCCGTCAACTGGAAATCTACGGCATCACCGGGCGCAAAGGGCATGGTAAGGACACCTTTGCAACTCAGGTCGTGAAAGCCAACGAAGACATGGTTCGTGCGCGTAGCAAAGTCACCCCAAAGCAAACTTTTTACCTCACTCACTTTGCTGAGACGCTCAAAACTATGTCTGTGAGAATCTTTGGGTTAACCAGAGAACAGATGTACGATCCGCTACTGAAGGAGGTCCCCTTTCTCCTTCCTGTGGACATGGACCTATTTGTGCCTCAAATGCGGAATGAGACTGGGTTAGCTAGCATCCAACCGGCGGGAAAGATAGCTTGCAGCCCTCGTGAGATTATGCAGTTTCTAGGGACAGATTACGTGCGAAAAACCCAAGATGACTACTGGGTTCAGCGCACTATGGTGCTTGCCAGTAACCAACGTAGGGTACTGATCCCGGATACGCGGTTTCCGAATGAGGCAAATGCTGTACGAGCTAACGGCGGTCGTGTGATCAAGATCGTTCGTCTGGGGGTTGCGGATTCTGGAGACGCCCATGCCTCAGAAACTGAAATCGATAAGATCGACCCGGATCTTCTACTCATGGTCAAGACGGGGGACCTGTCTATTGTGCAAAGAGTCGCCGGTCTTATTGCTCAGGGTAAATTCAAAGCGGCCCTGAAGTACGATTGGCGCAACGCCGAAAAGGCCATGAAGGCATATGCGTCGGGGACCAGTTTGGAAGCCGCCGCCCGCCTCTTGGGGGCAGACACCAAAGATCCTTACGTTCTGAAGAACTTGTTAGAGTATTACGATAAACCAAAAAGGGGACGCCAAAAGGATCCGTTCAGAGTGCCCCATCAAATCATCGCTGGAGTTATATCCAAGTGGTGCTCCGTTTGCTCGTCCCACAAAGCATTGGCCGAATTCAATAGAGCCTCTAAAGCTTGGGATGGTCTAGCCGGGTTGTGCCGAGGATGCGCCGCGACGAAAAATAAAACCAAGTACCAAACCTATGGCACGAATCTGACTCTGCGATCGATTTTTCGTGGGATGCTGAGAACGGCAGCCAAACGAGGATTAGGGTTCGATCTCACTGAAGATGACGTGAAGCAGCAGTGGGAGAAACAGGACGGGCGCTGTTACTACTCGGGGGTGCAAATGACTCTTGAGATCTCGGATCCGAACAAGATGTCTATTGACAGAGTTGATTCGACCAAAGGGTACACCAGGGACAACACAGTGCTCTGTGCTGTGCGCGTCAACCTTATGAAGAGGGAAATGAGCGTTGAAGATTTCCTGACGGTGGTCCTTCGTATCTCGAACAACAACTTCCCAATGTTGTACAAGTCCAGAGAGGGTATACTAGAAGCTGTGACACAAAGGTAGTAAACCGACCATCAGCGCATCGCATCGGCCAACGCAGCAAAAATCATCCCGAGCGCCGCCCAGTCCGTTACCGGCTGGGCCAGCAAGTCCCCGACCTTGTGGATCTCAGTGAAGGTCCGCTCGGAGTCCGCCTCTACCCCGTGGACTTGGCCAACTTGATCCTCGAAGAACTTGAGTTCCAGGTCTGTAATTTCGGCTGAGTACACGAAAGCCCCGACCGAAGACAGGGTGCCGAAGGTTTGCCGCAACGAGTGATCACGAAGCCTGTTGGGCTCGATCATGAAGCCGGTTTCTTCCCGGAGTTCTTCGATGGCCACGAGCATGGGATCCGTGGTGACGGTCCCGAGCTTCGCAGAGCCGCCGGGCGCTTCACGCAAGAAGCCGTCAAGCGTCCTGGCTGGGCTCCTGAACTCCTTGATCAGGATCACCTTGGTCTCAGCGAGCGTTGGGGCTCGGTGCCACAAGATCACTGACGAAAGATCAGGGCGACCCAACACGAATTCGTTTGATTTTACCCTGTCCTCAGACGTGATGTACACGGACACCCGGAGCACCCAACAGAACAGCTTGTCGAGCTTCGGGCCAACCCGGAACGTCCACAGCACCTCTGCGGCCTTGAGCACGTTGCCCGCGTGCTGCTGGTAGCTGTACCAGCTCTGGAAAGAGGGCTGCTCCCAGACGTAGAGCGGCACCTTGACCTCCCCGCCTTGTCGGAGCCGCCCTGGCCCCAACCGAGTCACGGCAGCCCGCAACAGCCCCCGCAAGGTGTCAAACTGCGGTACCCTGTGCTTCTCCGCGTAGTGCTGTTGGTACTGGACCTTGACGGCCCCCTCGGGAGCGCCAAACAGGACCTTCCCCGAAGCCTTCCACACGCCCCACTCATCGTTGGTCGTGAACCCGGGGAGCGTCTCCAGATCCCGGGGCAGCCAGAACACGATCAGGTCCGCCTGATTCAGGGCGGCTTCTTCCCATTCAACTTGGGACGTGTAGTCCGAAGCCCAAACCCCGTCGGCAGGTTCGGGGATAAAGACGTGACCGTCATACCCAAGTGATTCGAGAAGCCCCAGGGCATCTCGACGCCAGCTCTCGACTTCGGGTTTTCGGGGAGTAGGACCGGCCAAAAAAATGGCCTTGGTCATCTTTGTGGGCAGCGGTTCAAGGGCGTAGATGGGGAGCATACCGCCCACCTACACCAAATCTTTCTCAACTATTTTGCCTGTGATTTCGTAGTTTTGACCGATCCCACGTAATCGGGACCATCTTTTTTGCAATTAGGTCTGGAGTTTCGCCTCTCATCGGTGTAGTAGTTAGGTAACTCAACCCTAGACAACGACGGAGCAAGAAATGAACGGTCTCATCCTGCATTGTGGTTCGGAACAGACGACGTTGGCCCAGGTCATGGCCGTGACGCCCCCCGAGGCGACCGACACCTGGAAGCCTGTCTCGTACGGCGACGCCATCAACTTCCTGCGTGACACCGCACGGGAGCACCTTGGCCTGGAGGTCAAGAGCGAGTCCTACGGCCTCAACAAGGCGGGCAGCCAGTTGTTCGGCCGCATCACCCTGGACACAGGCGACTCCGAGAAGGGTCTGAGCATCGGCATGCGCCAGTCCTACGACAAGAGCCTTGCGCTCGGTCTGGTCGGCGGAGCCAACGTCTTCGTGTGCGACAACCTCTGCTTCTCGGGCGATGCCTTCCGGGTGGTCCGCCGCAACACCGCGAACGTCTGGGAGGACTTTCAGCGCCTCGTACTCGAACAGGTCGGCACGGCAATGCAGAGCTTCGAGAAGGTCCAGCATGAAGTCGAGGCCATGAAGGCCAAGAGCTGCCACAAGGACCGTGGTTACGCCCTGCTGGGTGTCGCGATGGGCAAGGGCCTTTTGACGCCTCACCAGGCATCGGTGGCCTTCGGGGACTGGGAAACTCCCCGTCACGTGGAGTTCTCGGATCGGAACATCTGGGGCCTCTACAACGCGGTCACGGAAGGCCTCAAGAAGGGCAGCCCCGCCACGGTCATCGACCGCCACGCCAAGGCCCACGACTACTTCGTGAGCCTCACCAACTGACCTTCAACCGACGGGGGAGGTCGGCACTTCCGGCCTCCCTCGTTTAGGTGGGTACGTGGACTTGTTGGACGCGGCAGCTAAGCAGGGCATCGACCCGAAACTGATCAACGAGCACTCAGGGGTAGCGTTGCCCTGCGAGGGTCATGACATGGCCTATCTTGGGGAGAAGCTCAGGTGTATCTTCGGGCCCGTCATCGACAGCAACCCCGAAGCACGGGCCGCCCTCAAGAAGGCTCTGTTTGGGGAATAAGTGAACAAAGGAACACCATGAGCAAAGTAACAGCACGAGTAAAGGTTCAAATTACAATTGAGATGGCCGTACCTGATGTTTGGGGAAGCGATTGCACTATGTCCCAGATACACGAAAAGGCCCAGAAGTCCGCGCTCAACGCTCTGCGCGCGGGCCTGATCATCCACGGACTGCAAACCACAGAGCCAGTGCCGCTAAGCCGCGTGATCGCCAAGGTCATTGGCCAGGCCAAGGTTGAAGCCGTGGTGGTCTCGGAGGAGTGATGACTTTCGGCTTCAACGACACACCACGGGAACCGCCTTGGGGCGACTACGACTTCAGCAAGCCTTCACTGGTTCTCACGGCTAGCAACGGATCCGTAGGGGTCGTGTTGTGGGGCGTTGGCGGTCACATTCGTTTTGAAATGGAGGAGGCAGGGTTCTCGCATCTTGACGATCTGGGACTCAAACCGCCGTCTGCCGGAATCTTGGTCACTCTGCTGAACCTGAAGGACTAAAATGGCTAGGATCAAAGCGGACAAGTTAGATCAGGCGCGAGCATACATCTTGGCTAGAAACCATGTTGCGCTCAGCGCCTGGATAGCGGAGAACATGCC
>Ga0315284_10000694_pt1 | contig 46052 bp, 37 predicted proteins | sample YL17G09_16_MG_FD_203696 | JGI IMG/M metagenome (GOLD analysis project Ga0315284, IMG submission 203696) | Sediment microbial communities from Yellowstone Lake, YNP, Wyoming, USA - YL17G09_16 | ecosystem: Environmental > Aquatic > Freshwater > Lake > Sediment | place: USA: Wyoming | collected...
CCTATAAATCAAGAAATAAATGTATATTCTGTGGCACTACCTTTTTGGCATTTTTCAGGTAACGATCCAGTATTGACGCGGCTTTCAGCCATTTGGTCACCCCACAACTGTCCAAGAAAAGTTAGAGGGATCACTATCTACAAAGCCATCATTAACCACAAGGCTCACAATGTATTCACCTGGCATGTCTGCTATAAAGCTTGTCTGAGGCAATGAAGGGTTAACAATCTCAGCTAAGCTTCCTTCAGGTTTGGAGACGATACTCCAGTTAAAGGTGAGGGGATCATTGTTGGCATCGTTGCTACCGCTTCCATCTAAATACACTATATCACTCATCACTACAGACTGATTCACCCCAGCGTCAGCTACTGGCTTTATATTTTCAAAACTGATAGTTACCGTATCAGGTTCGCTTGGCCATAAGAATATATCCCATACCACCAGCTCAATCACATACTCACCATGAATATCTGCTGTAAACGTCGGATTCGGAGCAAAGGGATTAGATAGTGTAGCGGCGCTTCCTACAGGCTTTGAGGTTATGGTCCATGCGTAGGTAATAGGATCACCGTCAAGGTCGTAGCTCTTTCCTCCGTCAAGCTGGACAACAGTGCCTATTACAATAATAGCCTGATCTGGACCAGCATCTGCAGTAGGAGCTGAGATGAAGGTGTTGACAAGCACCTCATCAGCCACACTTGATGCCCCATAGCTATCGGTTACTACCAACTGGATAACATAGAATCCGATCATATCAGCGAGGAATGACGGATTTGCACTGGTTGGATCATTTAATTCTGCACTGCTGAAGAGAGGCTTAAATGTGATTTCCCATGCGTAGCTCAGTGAATAATTTCCCTCTGGGTCATAGCTTCCTGAACCGTCAAGCGTAACTGACATCCCTGCATGGATGGTCTGGTCTAGTCCTGCATTGGCTATGGGATTCATATTATCAGGGGTAGCTGGATTGCAGTCATCATCTTTAAAGTTATTAGATACCTCTTCCATCCCAGGATTGACCTCTGCATCTGTATCATCACAATCTCCAGGCAGCATGGTGGTATAGTTTCCTGTTGGGGTGCATAGACACTTGTAATCTAGGGTTTCACCGTAGACGTCACCATCATTGTCTCTATAGTACACGATACACCCTATGGCATTTTCTTCATCAGTCAATCCATCGCAGTCATTGTCATAATTGTCGCATAGTTCATCAGTTGCACCCTGCATAGGATCACATATCTGAATCTCGCCATTAACACATTTAGCAATGGTGTGTTCGCAAATGCCTAAACCGCAAGTGGTAGTACCAAGTTCCTCATCTGCGCTCCCGTCGCAGTCATTATCTAAAAGATCGCACACCTCTGGCATTGGATCACCTGGAGTACATTGCTGAGGTATTCCATTAATGCAGTTTGCAACAGTCCGCTGGCATATTCCTAAGCCACAGGTAGTTGATCCCAGATCCTCATCTGTGCTTCCGTCACAATCATTGTCTGAATTATCACAAATCTCTGTAGTTGGGTTATCCGGTATACATTCCTGCGGTATTCCATTAACACAGTTTGCAACAGTTCTCTGGCACTCACCTATACCACAAGTGGTTGATCCTAAATCCTCATCAGTCTGGCTGTCACAATCATTGTCTAATCCATCACAAAGTTCCGCAGCTGGTGTTCCAGGCTGGCAGGTATCGATCTGTACACCTAACTGACAGATTAAGTTGCCTGTTGCAGCACAAGCACCAACACCACAGAATGTCTGCTGGCCATACCAGGCTTCACCTGTTCCATCATCTACTATTGAACTATCACAGTCATTATCCTTACCATCACACATCTCAGGGCTAGGCTGGCCAGGCACTGCATTGCATTCTGTTCCTGAACCATCTGGAGTGCATACAAAAACACCTTCTGCATAACATTCACCCTCGCCATCAGAGCAAGGGGCATTCACGTTAAAATTCTCATCTACTGAGTTGTTGCAGTTATTATCAATCCCATCACATAACTCTGCAGCTCCTAGATTTATTGCTGGATTGCTGTCATTGCAGTCGTCAGGTGCTTGATATCCATCACAATCATGATCTAAGAGACAACCCACTTCTAGTACTCTTGTCGCAGCATTATTTGTATTATCAGCGTCTGAAAAACCAGGCCCGATTTCTATTTCAATAGTAATATCCCCATTAACATAGGGTGTAAATGAAGTAGAAACAAATAAGTCTCCATTCATATCATAGTACCTTGTTGGTGCAATATTCACTGTGCCACCAGAAGGATACGTTGCCTTCCAGGTTATAGGTATTCCAGAATAGGAATTGTTAGCGTGAACAATGCCACTTATAGTTATCGTTTCACCAATAATGGGAGTGTTGTTAGAAAATTGAATGTCTGATGAGTCTACCCAGGCATCAAACTGTTCGGGTGGATATTGAGGACCTGGACCCGGACCAACAGGCGGCGTATAAGGAGGAGTTGGAATTCCTCCTCCGCACCCATCAGGGCAATCAACTAGCGTAAACGTGGATTCGAAATCCTCAACTAAAGTATGATCCGTTACCTGAATACTAATTTCATAATTAGAACCTGGATCATTAGGGAGAGAGACTTGTAAAGACCAGTCGCCAGTTACTGTGGTTTTTGTACTGCCTGTTTGGATAATCTCATTATCAGACACCCTGACCAGTTCATAACTGACATCGCCCTCCTTTACTGGGTAATCAAAACATGCTTCTTCACCATCTGCAAGCTTATAGACTGAGTTACCCGAAAAAGTAGCCACACAGTTGTTGCAGTATTCTGAGAAGAAAGCACGGCTTGTAATGATTTCCAGCTGATCTGGGGTAACATTCCCCACAGTTACAATGGTTCCTACCTCATTATTATCCTCATTCACTTCATCAATAAAGTTTCCCGCATCGACTTTTGCATAGAGTACAACAGGTTGGTCTGAAAAGTATGTGCCCAAATCAAAGCTAATAGGAATTGTTGTCTCACCTGGCGATAGATCAGCTATCTCAGAAGCAACTGTAACTTCTTGCCCGCAGACACTTGCAATTAAATTGATGTCAACACTCAGCTGGGTTTCTGAAGATGTGTTTTCAACAATTAGGTTAGCTGAGGTAGGATCACCTGTTTGGGATGGAGTGAGAGATTTAGCAACAAGGTCTATATCAGGCTCTTCACACGGTATAATTGTCCCTTCTTCAGTTGATGGTATAAATGTTTCTGAAATGTAATTATTTCCTCCAATAACATAGAATTTTCCGTTTACAACTCCACCAAAAGGTCCTTCCCTGAATATTTCATTATAAGGTGTTTTTTGAGTAATCGTATCAGTCATCGGATCATATTCAATAATCTTTTTCGTTTCTTCTGGATTAGTTCCATCTAAAATGTAAATCTTATTCCCGATCACCCCACCAACAGCATCCAGATTACGTAATGTTGAACCTGCTATAGACCATGAGTCACTTGAAATATTATATATAAATATCTCATTTGATTCTACCCCGCTATTCCAGCCACCAAAAACATAAATTTTATTGTTATATGCTATTGGTATTAATAAACCTTTGGGGGAAGGCATTGAAGCCTTAGGGGTAAAAGTTCTACTTTGAGGGTCAAATTCATAAACATTATTATAAGTTGGATATCCACCGCCGATACAGTAGATTTTTCCATTCGCGGCAACTGCTTCAACGTCTTTTAAAGTCAAGGGATACGTTGCGATATTTAATGTCCATAAATTGGTTGCAGGGTCATACATATCTACTGTGTTTGTTCCGTAGTTGCCCCAGATGTTTGTTCCACAGAAGGTATAAATCTTTCCATCAGATGCTGCAGCACCAAGTCCATATCTCCCATCAGAGCGTGGGAGACTGGTCAAGCTTGTCCAAGTGTTGGTCGAGGTGTCATATACCTCATTTGAGACTCCCTGCAGACGTCCTTCATGACCACACAAGGTATATATATTATTATCCAACACGACCGTAGCGCCAGCGAATCGTGGAGTAATCATATTTGCTTTATAGGTCCAGTCAAAATCAACGCAATCCAGACAATCAAGATCATCCATATCAGTTAAACCATCACAATCATTGTCTATTTCATCATCACACACCTCAGTTGCACCTGGGTTTATTGAGGCATCGTTATCATTACAGTCCTCTGGGGGAGAGTAGCCATCATGGTCTGCATCAATAGTTGTGATACCACGCACTGCACGGACATAGTCGTAGTAAGAAGCCTTATGGTGGTCGCCTGGGTATGCACCAACATTAAAACTAGGATTCCAGGCCAAGTAAGGGTAGTCAGCCCAAGTAGTAGACGTCCAGTAATAAGACGACTGCGTATTAGGGAAATATTCTGTATCTATGGAGGGATAGCAACGAGTAAAATCTATAATTGAATGAAGCTCGTTGATATTTGGCAGACGCCAGTCATCGTACCTAGCACCAGATGCATTAGCAGTACCACTTGTCCATTCACCGTCGTTATTGAGGATTAGGTTTTCACAATAGAAGAGCGCCTGTTGCCAGGTGTAGCCGCCTGGGGCTGTAGCCTGCTGCCACATCAGACCAGTGCTGGTGTCTGTTACTGTACCATCTTCATTATCGATAAAGTTATTGGTGAATTGTCCACCACGAACTGCTCGTACATTAAAGGAGAAAACAGACTTCTCCCCGGGGTGTGCTGCACCAACGTTGAAAGGGACGTACCAGGCATTAAAGGTATGGCAGGGATCGGTAGTGCTTGACCAATGGTAGCTCGCAATGGTGTTGGGGAAATAAGTGGTATTGATAGCAGGGTAGGAAATGTCCATATTTCTAATAAAAGGAAGTTCTGTAATTGCTGGCAGACGCCAATCATTATACCCCCCAAATTGTTCTGTATTAAGAGCATTAATAAAATCTTCAGTGTCAGTACCATCACCTGGAGCGCCAGGATCTCCCCCGTTTGTAGCAGGATTGCTATCATACCAGGTGTAAGTATTGTCAGCATCGTGTGGATTGCTGTAATTCTGTACACCATCTTTATCCTGCTTTATTTCCCATATGAGTCCTGTAACGTTGTCTCTGGCCATTGCCCAAGGCCAAGGTGCATCATCAGGTAAATCGTTACCGTTCTCATCTAGTTTAGTATATGACTGTGGGTTGGTTACATACTGAGCATCCTGACCATAAAAAGGTTCCCCTGGCTGGGGGCAGGTTATCTCCTGAGTGTCATTGTAGCATTTGGTTTGGCCTGTGTCTGGGATAAGAGATTTACCTCCAATATCAAAACACAGGACATTTATTGTCGCAGAAGTTTCCTGGGCTATAATTGAAGTGTTAGTGATTGTTGCAGAGCTCGTCACGCCATTAACAGATGTATTTGCTGGAGAAACTGTGGTGTCGGTAACAGTGGCATTGCTTGTCCCAATAATATCACAATCTTTTATCTCTCCATTGTTGTTAAGTTTCAACACCAAGAAGTCATAAACACCTGCACCAGATGAATTAGTCTCTCCTGCAACGATAAACCCGCCGTCTGTGGTCTGCTGGATGGATAAGACATAATCAAAAGTTACCCCTCCGTAGGTTTTCTGCCATAGTGGGTTGCCGCTTGAGTCAAGCTTTAACACCCAGAAATCGTAATCCCCTATACCAAATGAATTAGTAACTCCTGCAACGATAAACCCGCCGTCTGTGGTCTGCTGGATGGAACGGGCTTCATCAAAAGTTCCCCCTCCATAGGTTTTCTGCCACAATGGATTGCCATCCGCGTCAAGCTTCAATACCCAAGCGTCCGAATCACTTGCACCAAAATAACCAGTCAATGACCCAGTCCTCCCTGCAACGATATACCCGCCGTCTGTGGTCTGCTGGATAGATTCGGCACAATCAAAAGTTACCCCTCCGTAAGTTTTCTGCCATAATGGATTGCCACCCGAGTCAAGCTTTAACACCCAGAAATCACCTCTACCTGCACCAAATGAAGCAGTCCTCCCTGCAACGATATACCCACCGTCTGTGGTCTGCTCGATGGAATTGGCAACATCCCAATTTCCTCCTCCGTAGGTTTTCTGCCATAATGGATTGCCATCAGAGTCAAGCTTTAACACCCAGAAATCATACCAACCAGCACCAAATGACCAAGTATATCCTGCAACGATATACCCCCCATCTGTGGTCTGCTGGATGGAATAAGCTTCATCATAATTTCCTCCTCCGTAGGTTTTCTGCCATAATGGATTGCCGTTCGGGTCAAGCTTTAACACCCAGAAATCATACCAACCAGCACCAAATGACCCAGATGTCCCTGCAACGATAAACCCGCCGTCTGTGGTCTGCTGGATGGATAAAGGGCAATCAGCATCTGCCCCTCCGTAGGTTTTTTGCCATAATGGATTGCCGTTCGGGTCAAGCCTCACAATCCATAAATCATAGTTGCCCGCACCAAATGACCAAGTCATCCCTGTAACGATAAACCCGTCGTCTGTGGTCTGTTGGATGCAATAAGCACGGTCATGATTTCCCCCTCCGTAGGTTTTTGCCCACTGAGATGCAGCGATGTCTTTAGACGTAATAAATAAAGATAGAAGAATAAATAGTATTCTTAATTGTGTTTTGTTCATGGCCTCCTCCTTTTGGTATAAGTTGAATAAGAAAAAGATTTAGGGTGAACCTTGATCTCAACTCTCACCCACTACAGACAAGAGATTACTGAAACAACAAAAAATCCCTCCCACCAGAATCCTGCTTCTAGTAAAAGGGAACTTTCTACATCACACGATGCAATCCTGCTAGAATACGATGCCACGCGTGAAACCCCTCCTTTAAGAAGTTTATACCTCACATAATTTTTTAGGCAAATGATAAAAAACCCCACTCATAGAATAATCCCTATGAATGAGGTTTCAATTACGCTCTTATTTAGTACACTACCTTCGAGATAGAAAGAGAGCATACACAGCCTCTTTTTATGTTTTTTACTCATCTAAAATAAACCTATTTTTATATATCATAATATATTTTCATGTCAAGAGAATTTATTAGTTTTTTCAAAATATTCTGCCTTTCATTAATAATAACTATATAAATATAACTAAATAGAAATAAAATTCTGTTTAATGTCGAAATTACACACTAAATCAATAAATCTAATAGTGCCTAACCCACCCTATAGAAAAAATCATCACCTCTTTGTATCCTCTCAACCTTAAAGTTCGTCTCCTGCCTGAGCTTTCTATTCAACCTCGATATCTGGACTCTCAAAGCAGCCATATCATGGATATCAAGTTTGATGTTGCGGGCTGATTCGAGGATTTCTGAGTAGGTTTTTTCACCCTGGGATAGTAATTTAAATAACTCAAGCTGCTTTGGGTTTAGAATGGTATGCACATTCTCACTCTGTCTTCTTTTTCTCTCTTCTTCTAGTTTGGCAGGGGCGTTTATTTTAATCTCGGTTAGTTCTTGCTTCAGCTCGACGATGAGGAGTTCCTTTTCTTTTATTTTCTTCTCGCTCACCTCTAAGAGTTGTCTGGTGAACCTTATTTCAGTTTCTTTTTCTACCTTAAATTCTTTCAGCTCTTCCTCTAACTTTTTTATGTTTTCAAATAAGTCTCGTGGGGCTAAGAAATAACGGATGCTGTTCAGGATGCCTCTCTTTTTCTCAATGGGTATCACCTCTTTTAAGCTCGTATATCAGGGCGTATCAGGCATAACTGTTACATATAGGGGTGCTTATTTATAAAGGTTTCGGTTGTAGCGGGGATGGAACGTTATGGGCAGTATGGGCTGATACAGGGATTTATTTATTTTCACTCATGAAAATAAATAAATGAGGGGGTGAGGATTTGTTGGGAGAAGAATAAAGAAACGGAGGAATAGAATGATTTTGAATGGATTTTAAGATTGGTAACGTAGTAGTAAATATTTTTTTACGTTCTGGTGGTCAACCATAATGGTAGTAGTAGTGAATTTTAGTAAACAAGATGAGGGCACAAGATGTAGGGTCGTGAAAAAAACAGGCAGAAGCCACTGGTGATACCTGCCTTCTCTGATCTAACCTGCTCTCAAGGCACTCATCATATTCTAATGCGTGTTTTTATACTCTTTGTTAAGAACATTTTTTAGATAAGGGTTTACTTAACTATGGTACTATGCCCTCCAAGGGTCGCTATTTACAGGCTTCCGAAGGCAAACAGATATCAAACCAACCCACAGAACAACATACAAAACCATATGGAAGGCACTCATTGTCGCTAGTACAGGAGTTTTCAAGGACAGAACAAAGTTGATATGGAACGCACTTCTTTTCACCAAAGGGCGGACCACAACAACTATAGTTGTGCTTGCAATCAGAATCAAAGGTACAGGGCCCCATGAATGATCCTTCTGCGGGTGTGCATGCAGCCCCCGTTCCTTCGTCTTCTACTTTGCCAGCGCATCCAATCAGGGCATTCATTTGATCACAGCCAAGCATAAATGAAAATCCATATTCGCAAACTACTTCTATACCTCCATTCTTGGTCACGCTGATGGTAACCGCCTCTCCAATTTTGGGGGTTATCGTTGTCTTTGTGCCTTCAGACTCCATTTCCCCACAGTAGTAATTAAAAGGATCGGGGCCATAGAACTCTGTTTTTTTGCTAAACAGATTGAAATCAGATACCATCTTAGAACCATTTTCGAATAATACTTCATATTTATAGGTCATGCCACTCATGTCCCAGTCGAGATCGTAGGTACATGTACCGCTGGGTGCAAAGCAGGCATAAAAGTTACCTAGACCTAAGGCGCAGGTGCCTGTGAACGGATTGTTCGTCTCGTCGTAATTGCAGTTAGCCTCGTCAGAATTCTGGCCTGGATCAGAAGTTCCTACAGTAATACAATTTAGCAGGAGACAACTTGAGCTGGAACAATCGGCTGGATAATCATTGCTTCGGGTTGATCCAGCCGTAATTACTCGGGTTGTCTCGGTTCCATTATATGAGACAGTGATGAGCACCTCGCCATCACGTTCAACCGTCATGCAGTAATTACCGTGTCTATCAGTATACGTTTCTGAGTACACACCTCTGTTATAGTAGAGATCCGTAACATTGACTTGTTGAGCAGTAACCTTGGCACCTACTACTGGATTAAAGCCTTCAGCATCGACAACCAGACCCTGAACACATGAGGGGTCCAAGGCACGATCAACATTATAGGTAGTGAGATGAGTTATAGTAACACGGTAGCTGTCAGTCTGGGAATCATAAGTAGCATCATTCTCTGTCTGAATCCACTGGGCATTATTTAGAGTATAATACCACGTCTCAGAGGTATCAGGTTTCTCCCCAGCGGAAGGAGCAGGTACTTGTATGTCGAGCATCTTTCCATCTTTGACCTGCAGGACTTTACCATTTTGCTTAACGGCCATGTCCAAAAGCCCAAAGGTCTTTAGTGGAACTATTTCGCCATCTAGTGTTTTCCCTCGTAGCTCCCCGGGATATGCTAAAGCCTCTTCTGGGATGGCAGGATCATATGGGGTGAGAAAAACATCGACCATTCCTGTGATGGGATTACCGGATGAGTCTACAAATGCCTCTGGCGGTGCTTTGAGAGATGCACCCCGAGAACCTAACACTGTTCCACCTTTAGTTACATCAAGTTGTCCCGCATCTGCCTCTTCCATCATTATCACTGGAAGATAGGTAATATTATTTTGGTAAATATCAACGAGCTTACTACAGGTAACATAGCCTTCATGCGAAAGAATGACGATTTGATCATCGCCAGGACTCATCGCAAGGTGGAAGTTTCCATCACTTTTAGTAGAGGTGGTCAAGCTTCCTGATGCAATCTGTACTCCCTCAATTAAATTTCCCTTAGTATCTTTCACAGCCCCGTCAAGGCCAGATTGACTTTCAAAAGTGCATCCTATAAAAGTCATCACACTTAAAATGAAGACAGCTGATAAGAAAAAGTAAAACAACATTATTATAGATTGTCTTCCTTTTTTCATTGTGCACCCTCCTCTGTAAGATTAAAATTTAATTAATAAACCCCACCCTTTCAGACCAATGCCTGAGATAAGTAGGGTTGTGTTTGTTTTAGTATCCATGAGAATACCCAGAATGTTTATTCTGTGGCTACTACCCTTTAATCACATTCAGACCTTTTATGCAAGCAGTTTTCAGGCTAGGTATTTATTATAAGGTACATCTGCAAATGTTAAAGATTTCAGCCTTCCACTTCTGGTTATCGATGGTAGTAATATCAAATTTTGATGCATAAGTCGATGCCACAACATCTAGGAGTATCTAATGAAATGAAGGCTTGAACCATGTCAATAAGGTTAAAGTATCGACCTCGTAGATTTTTTGTATCAGCCGCGCCCAGGCTTTTCGCTGTGCAGGAGAAACACCTTCCGATTCCATGATTGGTAATTGGTGAAAAGCTACTAAGTTCACTTTTAAAGGACCTAACTTTGCTACGGGAGGCCTTAATGAAATAAATTATTTGTAGTAAGATAGTTCCTCGGTTTTTTTCCTTCCAACTTGTTTTCCCTAAGCTCACCAATTGTTTTTCATCCCGTCACTTCATTTAATGATTTTTTCGAAATTGACCATAGCTTTTCCTATGCACAAGGATACATAAGTGGTGCTCTTTAGCCGCAACTGTAAAATCGTGGTCGTTTTGAACCATGTAGTGTCTCTTGCTGTTTACTTTGTAAGAGGAAGTATTTATTAAAACTAACTATCTATAACTATCTATAAAAAAGGACTTATTTAATTAGTTTTAAAGACGGAGTGGTGAAAGTAATTTTTGGCATCACTTTTGCAATCTGCTTCAGACAAAGCGTAAAGTAGATTCAAAATAGGTAAATGGTAGATCAAGGATGAGGAGGTGGTAGCAGAGAAGAAAATACACTTTGAAAAACTTTGATAGATTTTGCTTCAAAGATGATCTTCTCTGAAGCAGAAAAAGAAAATAACAGTTCAGTATACTAGTTGCCTATTACACTACTTTATGCGCCGGCACTTTAAAGGCTAGCCTCTCTGAAGTGTTCATTAACCCTTAAACCTTAATCTGTAAGTAAGAAAGGAGTACGAACATGAAAAGATGTATGGTTGTATGTTGTATGGTTGCAGTATCACTGTTTTTAATGAACTCAGCGTACGCGCTCACCACCAACTGTAAATTGAATCTCAATGCTGAGCAGATTACAAAGCTCAAGACTATAAAGAGTGATGCGCAGAAGGCTGTAGAGGAAAAGGTAAAAGACCTTAGAGATCTGCGCGCTGAACTGGAAGAGGTTCTTTCGGCTGAAGATATAGATGATAGTGATGTTGAACAGTTGGTAAGTGAGATGGTTGCAATGAGAGCTGAGATAGAGAAAATTGTGCTTGATGCCAAAATAGCTTCAGCTCAGGTCTTAACAGAAGCACAGCGAGATGCCTTGCTTAACTGCAAGAAAAATCTCCAGAGCCAACAACAGGAGTTAAAAAAGTACCTCGACGAATTGCTAAATTACCTCAAGACGATGAAGCCTTCTCTTGGTTAATCTTCACTTCGGATGGGTAATAACATTGGAGGGGGTGTTACACACACCCCCTCACCACAATCGAAAACGTTTAAAGGAAAAGGAGAATAACATGAGAAAGATAATTACACTGGTACTTATGGTGGTGGTGTTTTCAACACCCTGTCTGGCTCAGGTAGACATTACCAGCATCCCTTCAATTGAAGGAACCTTATGGCAGAAAATGGACAGCAGTGAATACCAAATTGGATTTTATGGTGGGAAGACCTACTGTGGGGAAGAAGAGACAATGGGAGTGTATGTGGATACCCCTTTTATAGGTTTCTTTGTGTTGCAGTGTGAACAAGTAGCGTATGGTTTTCTTTTGCCACTTATCGGTTTTGGTCTCGCATACCCCATTGAAATTGGCGGCGAAGAATTAGTGTCATCAGACACCTGGCTTCTGGAAAGGGTTGCTGAGGATTGGATGCCTGCTGATGAGTAAATAGTGTGTATAGTAATAGTAGGTTGAAAAGGAAGTACCATCTGTGAGATACAAGAGTTGAGAGGATTACCCCAGATGTTAAAAAAGAATCGTTTCAATAAAATGTGAAGGAATGGTAAGTGCTGTCTGTCCTCACACACTACCCTCCTTGGTATAGTGACGCATTATCCCACCCAGTAGATGTCTCACATGCGCAGAGGGCAAGAAGGGCTGATAGCCATTTTAACCCCTCCTTTTGATGGCTATCATCCTTCTCCCTGCCATTGTTTGTTCACAATCTGTAACTTTAGAAGGAGCAAAACGATGCGTGATAATAGAATGAGAGTAGTGATCCTACCATTTATTTTAGTATGCCACCTCTTACTAGTTACTTTCTCACCAAGTCATGCTGAGGTGACGCTTACGGTGGGAAAGGGATCAGCGCTGCCAGGTGCCATGGGTGCAAAAGTAATGGTAAGTCTGGAGAACCAGAATCACCAGGTGAAGGGCGTTCAGCTAGATGTATGTGATGTCGATAATTATCTTTCCTGTAGCAGCTCAGTATGCGAGCCTACGGAACGCACCGCTGGATTTCTATGCTCGAACAATGAACTCACCAATGGATGCTGTAGAGTAATTCTCGTTTCCCTTGATGGAACTACCATTGAGGAGGGACAAGGAGCTATCTTTTCCCTTTCCTACACTGTCTCGGCAGATGCACCCTCCGCACAGTGCAGAGACCTCATTCCAGACAACGTGCGGATTTCAGATAGTAGCCGTCAGGATATACAAAAGCAGCTAGTGCCTGGAAGTGTGTGTTTCCCCTGTGCATTTGATTCGGATTGTGATGACAGACTGTCTTGCAATGGTGAAGAGCATTGTGTACGGGGTACCTGCACATCAGGAAACGATCCCTGCCTTTCAGGTGAGCTATGCGATGAGCGTAATGATATATGTGTGAATAAATGTTCTGAGGATTCAGAGTGCAGTGACGGATTGTTTTGTAATGGTGTTGAAACCTGTGTAGGTGGATACTGTCAGTCTGGTACTTTACCCTGTCTACCTGGAAAGTGTGATGAGGCGAGGGATCGCTGTGTACCTACTACTACCACCATCGCCCCAAGTACTACCACCACTGCTTCCCTCACCACCATAGTTCCCACAACCACGACCACGGTGCCCGCGAGCACAACCATTCCAAAACCGCTACCGATTACCACTACTACCACTACCGCCACCGCCCACTCTTACCAGGTGGTGATCTCACCTCCCTCTCCCACGCTCAATTCCGGTGAAACGGTGCAGTACACTGCCAAGACCACTAATCACGGGGAAGAGGTAGAGGGAACATACTATTGGGAGATTGTCCCTGAGAGCAGTATTGGGAGTGAGATAGATGAGAATGGATTTTTCATTGCAGGAGATAATACTGCCCGCACAGAGATTATAGAAACTGTTGAGGTAACAGATGTCGATCATGAGCGTGTATCAGCGACCGCTAGGGTAATGATCAGGTTGAATGAACCTTCCCTCCCCGATTGTGAGGTGGCGATTATCCCGCTGTCTGCAACCGTTTCTTCAGGGTGTTCGTTGGTCTTGGAGGCTACCACTACTGGTAATGAATGTGTACCAGGAGACTATGAATGGTTGATAACGAGCGAGATTGGAAGCGTTATTGGTGAGGAGGGACTCTACAGTGCGGGGATCAATACAACTGGCTCTCCGGTTACTGATACTGTCGTGGTGATCGATCGTGCCAACTCTGACAGTAGTTCTTCCGCTACCATTGTGGTCGATAGAAACGTTATTTCAATCTTTCCCCCCACGCTCCTTGGCTCGCCCTGGATTCCCATCCCCTATTTTCTGATTATTGTTGGTGAAGATAGTTACTTTAATCTTGACTCTACAATCGCGTTTGAACCAGGGGGAGATATCATCCCACTTTTTCAAATAGGGTATGGCACGACCTTTTTCACCCTGGTGTTACTCGATGCCAATCCTCTAGAAGGTGCAGTTGCTATTACGATCGATACGAGTGGTGAACGCGTAGGTGGGAAAATGAATATAGAGATGCTTGGGTTTCCTATTCTCTGAGGATGAGGGGATTTCCTCATACTAGGTAACATCTCATATAATCCTCAATTAAAAAGATCATTCACATACTTTATGTGTTGGTATCTTCAGGAGGTACTATGAAGGAGTTTTCTGATGTCAAAGATAATGAAATTACCAGAGGGAGAAAAGAGAATCTACAAAATACTGCTTGTTGATGATGATCCCAGTATGCTCGAAGTAACCTATGAGATTCTTAAAGATAAGGGCTACCAGATTACCACCGCAATCAGTGGAGAAGATGCACTTGAAGTACTAGGTGCGGGTGAGTTTGATATGGTTATTACTGATCTCACTATGGGTCAGGTAAACGGAATTGCCGTTCTTAAAAAGGCTAAAAAGATAAATCCAAAAATCTTTGTGATCATAGCAACAGGAAATGCTCCTAGTACCTTTGCCCTGGAAGCCCTACGATACAATGCTGACGACTACCTACTGAAACCATTTAGGCTTTCTGATTTAGTGGATCGCGTGTCCCGCTGTCTGGAGAAGCGTACCCCGCTTAACGTGAACTATGCGTAGCAAGGTGTAATAAGAGAACATAGTTTTTTGGAAGGATGGTAGGCTGTTAATTGAGGAACTTATGGAGGAGCGTACTTACCATGAACGATCATTGAACTCACAGGTGTAAAGGTCAAGGTACAGGAGCTCAGTGCGTTAGTAATAGGGAGGTGATATGGACCATGCCAAGTAAGATAAAAAATGTGACACTTTACTCTGTCCCAGAGCTCTCCAAGAGATTGGATGTTACTAAGGTTACTATCAGAAGTTATCTCAGGGAGGGTAAGCTCAAAGGCAAGAAAATAATGGGCAAGTGGTTTATTCCAGGTGAAGATGTAATAGAGTTTTTTGAGAACCCAGTTAATAAGGGATAAGGAAAGTTATAGGCAATAACTATCGCTGGCGGTTGCCTTTGAAAAATACAAGAGCATATTATCCAAGAACAATAGTGATTATTTGCACGAAGTGGAAGTGATGTAATAGCTAGGTGTCTTTTTAACGCTAGATTCGGGTTAAAACTTTATCTTCTCAAGTGCAACCTTGGTAAACTCCCTGTCATCCTGCCCTAGGTTCACCTTTACCTCGTCAATGGTAATAAATGTTTTATACTCTTTTTGAACATTTTCTACCACTGCCTTCTTCCAAAACCACACTCCTGATACACTTTGCCACTTAATGGTAAATCTTTTCCAGAGCGCTCCTGCCCGGTCATAATAGTCTATTTTTAAAGGTATCCAGTCCTGCTGATCAATCCAGCTAATCCTCTTTCCGTATTTCATATCTTTTTGGATGGGTGTACTCTCCACCACATAACACATTTTGCCTTCATGCGCTTCACTTCTTAAAAGCGAGTGTGCTTCTTCTTCTTCCAGATTGATGTCCACATAGTCCATAAGGCTAAAATCTGACTCGGCAGAGGGTCTAAGGAACTCAACATTAGTTACTCTCTTCGCAGTACGCATCGCATGAAATATAAAATACCAGAATGCTCTCTCCCTTCCCTTATAATTCCAGACGAGATAGCACTTTTTGTTGGTAGTGGAGGGATAGGTATAGCGTACTACTGACTTATAATTAAAATCATCGACGCCTCTATAATTCTTCCTGTTTTCAGTGTACCCCATTCTGTGCCGTTCTTTTCCCTTTTCCGTGAACACCCATGAAGTAGTTATAATATAGTCATCCCCCTGCTCTCGTTTACTGACCTTGGTCATAATGGCGATGCCATCTAGTGCTTTTTCATTCCTCCCCGGTTTCTGGGCACTTTCCTTGATCTCTGCTCCAAAGGCACTGCTGATTGAATGAGAGAAAACCTTGCTATAGTTTTTACCTCTGTCAATCTGGAGGGGAGCTTTTGTAAAAAGCAGCGCACCAGGGTTTTGCACTAGCAGAAAGATGGCAATGCTGATGATGCTGTAGAAATACTTTTTATCCATCGGTGCACCTCGCTATTCTTTCTTGATGTTGTACCTCTCGATTACCTGTTTTGGTGGTGACCGCCAACTCCAGCAAGGCTCATAGAAAAATCTGCGTTACGCTATAGAAGTGGTAGCAGGATCGTCAACTATGGTATGCGTTCATCTGGAGCATAGGGTATCCAGTGTTTTATAACTTTCTGTAGTCTCCCATCACTTTCCCAGGTTTCGAGGAGCCTGTTGGCATGTTGCAAAAGCTGTGTATCGTTTTTCCTCACTCCCCACGCAAGGTACTCTTCAGTAAGGAGAACCGGGAGGGGGACTACGCCATCAGCTTCTCTTTCCGACGTTATCAACCAGGCAACCGGCGCATCGTATATGAAAAAATCAATTCTTCCTTCAACAAGGGCTTGCACACCTTTTTCTGCCGAGGGATAAGGAGATTTCTGGCTTGCCAATGGCAACTCCTGCTGCACAATAAAATCACCGGTTGTTCCCTTCACAAATCCAACTCTCCTGTTGGTCTTTTTAATGGACGCAGCAGAGGAGTATTGTGCAAGATCTTCTCCGTGCGCTAACACTGTTTGGCCTGTCTTGAGATAGGGAGAAGTAAACGCTATTCTGACCTGCCTCATGGCAGTAATAGTCATCCCTGACATTATGATATCGGTTCTATTTTCTAGAAGTGCAGGGATTAGATCATTCCATTCCAGTTCGAGGAAGCGCACTGACTTATTGAGCTCCTTGGCGAGGGCGGTGGCTAATTCAGCCACAAGCCCCACCATCCGTCCTCCCTGCTTAAAAATAAGAGGGGGAGCGTCTGGAGTAACACCAACCCAAAGAACATTTTCCACGGGGGTGGGGGCTGGAACAATAGTCTTTTCAGTGCCTTTAGTGGGCATCCAAAGAGAGCACCTAAGATCATAGCTCCTACTATCATGATCCCAAACTTCTGCTTTATTTGATTAGCTATCATTGCTCCTATCCTCCCTTGAATGGTAACCTACCGTTTGTGTATTTTTTAAACGCAGAGTTTATAACAATCAGGGGTATACAAAGATATAATTTTTTTAAGTAACTAGGATTCTTTGCTCGTTGATTGTGCGATATGTATTCCTACCAGCCGTGCTACCAGCAGCACCAGATAGATCTGACCAATTACTGCTTCCGTTATGGCAAACGATCTGGCAACATCGGTGAGGGGAGTGATATCCCCATACCCCAGGGTGGTGATGGTAATAAAACTATAGTAAATGAAGGTGAGTCGAGTTTCTCCACCAAGCCCCTGCACAAAGGCAAAAGATCCAGGCTGTAGGCTTTCTACAACTCTAGCATTTCATCTATCACTTTATCAAAAAGGTGAAGCTACGATCACATAGGTTGTCTGCTCAGGGTCACCTGCCTTCCGGTAGAAAACTTTATCATATTGATAATAGGTGGCCCCTTCCACTTTGATCTCAACCGCATCTTTAGGAATACTGGCTACCTCGGTTCCGAGGGGTGGATCAACGACCACATAAAGATATTGTCCTTCTCTCTTGATCCGCTCGTAAAAGGCGTGGTTACTTATGTAGTAGGTCTTCCCGCTCACCTCAAGGGTAGTTGCATCTTTCAACTCCTTTACCTCAGCCCCTTTAGGTGTCGAGATCTCCACGTAATGTACTTCACCCTGATAGTAAACCCGGTCATACCAGACACTACCACATTGGTAATAGGTAACGTTGCCAACCTGAACTACTACATGGTTGCAGGACAATCCTACATAGACATTGGCAGGGGTATAATGCATGTCGTAGTAATGCCAGTGGTCATCGTACCACTCATTATAGTAGTCATCATACATATCGCCAATAAAGTCCTGGCGGTCTTCTTGAATTGCCCTGGCTGCAGTATATTCTCCAAGGTTGGAATCTTTTATGCTCTCCCCTAAGTCTCCTCGTTGTTCACTTCTATTACCTTGTCGTTCTTCCCTGGAAGCTTGTCGTTCACCTTGCTTTTCTTCACGAGTAGTTTGCCGTTCTGTTTGTTTTTCTTCACGTGTAGCCTGCCCTTCATCGCGCTTTTCAGTACGGCCATCCTGCCGATCAGTGCGGGTATTCTGTCGTTCACTTTCACGGTCAGTACGTGTATCTTGTCTGTCAGTTTGTCTGCCCGCGCTGGTATCCTGTCGTTGCTGTATACCCTCACCGCGGGAATCGAACCGGTCTGTGCTGCGATCGCCTACCGCGCTCTCTCCACCCGTTCGCTCCGGCCGTGATCTGGAGGAATCGTAAGAGCGGCTGCGATCCATCCCACTGTTACGAATGGAACCCATCTGTGAACCACTGGAACGAGAGAATCCTCCCCCACCGCCACCTCCCCCACGGCCACCTCCCCCACCGCCACGTGCATCGACCATATCCGTGGCTAAAAAGAGTGACATTAACCAGAATACCAATGCGCACTTGAGGATATAATTTATTTTCATTGTGCACCCCCTTTCTCACTATCGTTCTTCCGAAGTGTAACAAACCTTATCTGACGCGCCCCTTCAGGAGGACTAAACTGGAAGATAGCATCGGAGAGTTCGGGCTGGGTATCCCATTCCACCAGATGCGCGACGAACTGCGGCTCACCCGGCAGTTCTTTGTAGGTGATCACGACTTTACGGATGAGGGGTTTCTCTCCGCGCTCAACCCAGAATTGCCAGTCAAGTGATTTACCCCGGAAGGCGAGATGATCGCAGGCAGTAACGCCAAGGTAGCTCTCCCCCACATACGATCCTGATAGTGGCACCTTTAAAAGAGGAGAGAGGTCGTTATAGAGCAGGTCTGCCAGCGGGCGCGGGTCCTTGAACACGGTTTCGAGATAATCGAGCGTCTCATCAATAGTGTCAAAAACGGGAATTTTTGTATACACATTTGAGCTCTCTTCATACAACGTCGCAACAGCTCCGTCATACCAGAACCGGCGGACATCGCCTTCATCGAGCGTGCGTGATGCATAGATGCGGTTGGGACGCTTGACGGTCACCTCTGCAGTGGATCCAAACTGGAGCTTCTGCCCCGAATCCTGTACCACATCTATGGCCGCAAGCCCTTTCAGTCGGAACTGGTTAAGACCGGTCAGATACGAGGTGGCCTTTTTAAGGATTGCTAATGCCTGCTCATCGACACCAGTGCTGCTATCTACTGCAGTCTGTTTAGTCTGATCAATCTTTCCAGCATTGGCTGACCCAGCAATGACGGTTGGCCGTATCGCAAAGTTGAGCAACCCTACTACAGCCACAAGGGCTAGCTTGATAAAGGATGTCTTTTTTATTCTTTTCATCTTTTTACCTCCTCCCTTAGTTTAAGATGTAAACCTTTCACATTACCTCTCAGCAGGGCACCTTTTGTATCCCCTCGCGGGTCTGTGGAATGGAGTACTTTTCCTGCGGCTTCCTGCTGTAAAAGTAACATAATTGATGTCTCGTAAAAAGTCAAATTTCCCCTCCCCTAGCGGGAGGGGATTAAGGGGAGGGGGATGATAGCTGATTGCAATATCTCTCTTTTTCACCCTCACCCCATCCCTCTCCCTAAATGGAGAGGGAGCGTTTTTGACTTTTTACGAGGTTCTCATAATCGGTTCTTAAAAAACTGTTTTAAAGCGCACGCCAATCACTACGGTGGTATCAACCTTCTCTGGGGCAGGATCTATAATCTGTACGTCCGGGGTCATGTGCAGCCATGGGGTCAGGGTAAGGTTATAATACAGCTCCACCCCCTGCTCATTATGGGTGCGGCGCTTTACGAACCGGGGCAACTTGTCGCTCAGAACGGTGTGGTAGTAGCCGATGCCAAAGCTATCCCGGCCACGTCCGGGTATGATTCCCTTGCCGGCAATACCGATGCTGTAGAACCTTTCAATTGGATTGACCTGTTTATCGGATAAACCGAAGCGCCCGAATACACCGATACCCTGTTCCGGTTTACCCGGAACCGTATAGAGATACTGATCGAAATCATAAAATAATGACCCGTCTTCATGCTGACGATTTGCCGTGAATAAATCTTCTCCAGTTATAATTGCCTCGATGATGGTACGGTCGTTCCGCTCGAATCGAAGGCGGCTCCTGTCACTCCAGGTAAACCCCAGGCGTTGGTGCCCGGGCAGATTGAAAGGCTTGATGCTCACTTCTGACATCAGAAACACGGAGGTTCCTCGCTGGAACACCGTGCCTGACCCGCTGCGGTCAGCACGGCCCTCGGAGTCAAACACCTGAGCGATGATACTAAACCACTCTCTCGGCAGCAGCAGCGCACCAGCCCCCAAATAGCTAAACGGTACTGTGGTGCCTATAACCGGGTTAAGATAGAGGGCGGTGTTCATAAACTGCTCTGTCTCGTCGTGGGCAAAGACATTTGCATCGCGCGGAGAAAACTTGCCAGCCATTACTCCCAGCCATTTAGAGAGGAACTGCAGGTAGAATGCTTCAGATAGTGCCCAGGTGTCAGTCTCAGGTACGGCAGGATACAATGCGTCGGTATTGACCGGCATTAGGGCCCCGGTATTTCTGTTATTGCTTGGTCCAAAGCGGGATTCACCACGGACCTTGATTAACCCGCCTGGCCAAAGGCCGGCCTTCCCTGTGTCTAACTGAAACCCATAGTCAGTCCCGGCCTGGTGTGCCCACTCATACTTTTTGCCACCCGACACGTTTCGCTGGGGAGTGAAGGTAATACTCACATCAAAGCGCAGGCCTTTGTCCATAAGTTGCTGTCGCACCCCGCCCCAGTCGCCCGTTAAGGCCGGTCGTGTAAGCAGGTTCCCCCGGTAGTCCAGGCGTTCAACCAGCCACGGCATTTCGTCTGACGCTGCCTCAGTTCCTGAGGCAGACCCGGGTTCATCAGCAGCGGCTGCACCAACGGGAAGCGTAACGGTAAGTACAACCAGAAATAGTATCAGGAGTGTCAAACTCCATTTTATGGATAGGTATCGTTCCTTCATGGACCCTTTCTCCTCACCAGCGCGTGGACTACTCACAGTCTACCAATCAGTGTTGTTTGATGAACTTTCGCAGACTACTCATTTCTGAGACTCCTCGTACGATAACAACGACTTCCTCTATTAGGGCAGCCATCCACGTTTCTTGTAAGCCTTTTCCACTTTCTTGGCGACTTCCTTAGCGGTACGTTTGGCATCTGCTTCGACGGTCGCCAAAAATGTCTCGTTCACCCCGGTAGTGACCGCACCAATCACTATTGGCGCGGCGGCTGACGCGGCTCCACCGGCACCGAGACTCGTCAGCATGCCGGGCTTGAGGCTGCTCTTAGTCATGGTTTCAGCCTCAGCGATCAGTTGTCCACCTTGAATGGCCTGGATGCGCGTCCGAAGCTCCGAGCCCCCCAGCCCGAAGCCGACCCATACCCGGGTCGTTTGGTTTCCCTCATCAATCGTGATGAACTGGCCGGTCAGCATCAGCGTGGTACTCGAGGGCCTGACCTGACTGCCGGCACGGGTAGCCTTAATCCCCCGCGTGCGGAGTTCCTCCACCAGAACATCAGAGAGCTTGTTGGTTACCATGTGACCAACTTTATTTTCTTCCTCTGATACGGACCGGCTATTGCTATTGCGCATGACCTTAGCCATTACGCCTTGATCAAGCTTTACTTCCGCCGATGTGACCGCGAAGTCATTAACAATAACCATATCCGGCCGCGGAAGCGAGCCCGTCGTTTTCTTTGTTTGGTTGACCTTGGCCGTCGCACACCCGCCCAGAATCACCAGCACCAGGCCGAACACCATGAGGTCTTTCATCTTGCGCGTTGTGATGTTTAACATATGCTTCCTCCTTTCCAGTTTGTGTAAGGGGTTTACTTAATATTTAATATTGAGACCCGACCCTATTTTTTCGTCACCTGTGGAACACCGTAGGCTTTCAGAAGCTGCCGGTTATAGGCCTCGTGAACATCATCCGACATTCGGAAATCGCTGCCGGGATAAAGCCTTTCTTTTTTCAGAAAGAAACAGTATACACAGTTCAAATTGCAATCTGAACCCGTAGGCTTGGCCATGACGTGAAACGCCCGAGGAGCGTCAGCTGAGGTCATCTATTTTCCTCCTGCTATTCACTTGCCACTCATTCCGAGATATGCTTCAACTGCCTGCTCCACATTAAAGAACATCCGTGGCATTAATGGCATTGGGTCGGACTGATCTTCCCAGAAATACGCATTTTGAGGCCTTAGAACCGGATTTTCATGCCCCAAAATGTCCTTGTAAGGTGCCGGAGATTCCCTCAATTCATAGCTCCCGTTCACTTCAATCACCTCACGCCCCTTCGCCTTGAACCCAAGCTTCTCCTTCGTAGCCGCCACAAATGCCTCGCTGCCCACCGCAGCAGCGGTCAGTCCCGCAAGGACATCAAACCTGAGCCACTCCCGGGAATTGCCGGGCAGCCAACCCAGGATCGGGATGTATTTTCTTAATCGACCCGGTACAACAGACGTTTGCACGTTCACCTTTCATTTCAAACTAGTGTCGAGTGACGAGGGCCGAGTACTGAGTGTAGAGTCTTCCCCTCGACACTCTTTACTCGTCACTTGCTCTGGATTGCCACGGCCAGCGGCCCTCGATCTCCACCACTAAAGACCAGCTCAGGAACGTACGAATGAGCACTAACACTCCCAACACCGCGATGTTGTACAGGGTTGGGCTAAGTGCGACCGTTCTGATGATATCGGCCGCAACCAGAAATTCCAGCCCTAACAGCAGGGCTTTCCCAATCTTATATTTGAACCGTTTGTAAGCGTCACCAACTTGTTGCCTTTGGTGAAAAAATAGCGGCCGATGCCATAAATGATGCCTCCCAAAATAATCACTACTGCCAGGGCCTCAATGCCCTGAGCCACTAGCTCGATTACTTCACGAATCATGCCTGACCTCCTCGCCTGATGTCCTTCCCCATTTGTGATACTTTAATCCAGGTCAGCGTCCTCCCAATACATGGTGCGCCAGCCTCTCACCGCTGCAAGGTTTATAAGCCGAGCAAGATCAATAGAATGACGATGAGAGGTGTGAACGTTTTTCATTTTTACCAATTCAATGAGACTTTTTTGTTGCGTCTTGGGACTCTTGGCTTAGATCCTGATGAAGATCAATCAAGCTCTGTTGACTTGCCCTGATTGTTCCCCGCAAAGGTTGGTCAAGATCCATAATTAACCACATCACCGACGCCACGAGAAGCGCGAGCATCGTTGTTAGGATTCGCATCCTCTGTCCGCGCGTCCCGAAATAATTTCCCACCAGCCACAGGGTGATGGCTGACACAACAAAAAGTACCAAATAGATAGAGAGAGGAACGCGATTCCTGAATGCGGCCAGTCTTTTGCTGTGAAGGTCAATCATCTCATTCAGGGTCTGAAGAAATATCGAGGTGATAGGATTGGGGCTCTCCCTAGCCTGAGTGGCTGCATAAGACCAGATCAAACTAAGCAGTTGTTTTGTTCGGTTGTCCACTTCATGGATTTTCTCTGGAGCGTCATCCGTCATGCCGGCGATTTCTACCCGAAGTGCTGTATATTGGCGCAGCAATTCCTGAATCTCAGAACTCCTAGGCTCCGGCAACGTTTTTGCCCGGAGATAGGTGGTTCCTATCGCATTGGCTTCTTCGACAACCAGTTGCCTTCGTGTTTCAAAACGGCCCGTAGACATCGAATAGGTGAACCCAAGCAAGAGTGCAAGCAGTGTCATTACTGCGCCTAGAATGAGCGCAATATCTCCCTTTTCGATGCTGTCTGAACCAGCTTTCACCCTCCCCTTTTTTACCCAAAAACCAATTTCCGCTGTCACAATCAGCACGCCCACAAGAGCCAGACAGATCATGAGTGGGTCTAATCGATAGAAGATATTTCCCGACATAGAACTTTCCTCCTCCTCAGTGACCGGAACGTGCCCCGTCCCGCCCTCCCGGGATAGGCGGGGTCCCTGCCTACCGGCAGGCAGGAAGGGGCACAATACAAAAATGATATTACATTGCCGGGAAGCCCCGGCGTGCCTGTCCCGTCCTAACGGGATGGCCGGGGAGCTTCAATGTATCTCATCCCCTGTAACCGCCACTCGACACTCTTTACCTACAGACCGGTGAGCATCTGAAACAACCTTGCCGCCAAATCGGCAACCGGATACTTCAAAAACGCCAGTGGCAGCAGCGGCAGGATCGCGGATGCCGCCAGTTGCACCATGAGCCTCTGGCCCGCGGGGATTATTCGCATATTGCGCACGACGTTGACGCTGTTGGTCAGGTCGGCCAGCGACTGCATATCCGGCGTACCCAGCAGGGATTCGCCGGATGCGTTTTCGCCCCGGATCCATTTCCGGTCGAAGTTGTTCACGTAGCGGGACGCCATGCGCATGTATTCGCTCCACCCGGTTATGCGGCATATCCAGAGCTTGGCGGAAAACAGGAAGAGCGGGCCTAAGAATAGCACTGCATTCAGAAGCAGGACCATCGGAATCAGGCGGTACAGGGTCTCGAACGCCATCGTTCCCGAGAAGATGCCTTCCGCAAAAGACGCGGAAAAGACCGCCGAGATCGCGGCCGCCAAGGGAGTGAAATGTTCCTGCACGACCTCCAGATATCCCAGCCCTCCCGCGCTGTCGGGGTGAGTCGGGATAAGGTGGAGATCGAGTTTTTTCACGCGCCAGAGGAAGTACCACCAGAGCCCCAGATGCCAGAGCCAGCGAAACATCAGAAATCGAAAGAGCGGAAGGCAGAACCCCATATACCAGGCAAGGATCGGGCCAACCCGCCCCCCCGTCTGGGCAAGAAGCGGCGCCCAGTTCCCCGACTTGCCCGGCAAATCAACGATCGTCTCAATCAAGGGTAGCGCAAACGCCGCCAGCAGAAACAGAACCTCCGCCAGCCAGGAATCCTTCAGGCGGCTGACACGGCGGATATCCGACTGCAGGGCCGGCAATTCGGCGTCAGGCACTAGGCCGGAACTCACGATTCCCCGGGCAAACTCCGCCATCAAGGGAACCACCCACGTTTCGCACAGGAAGAACAGCGGAATGGCCACCAGGAGTCGGACATGAACGCCGATCACGGCAAAAGAAAACACCTTGTGGCCGAATCCCAACAGGAGCGTCAACAACACCAGAACACCCCATGCCAACAGGCCGAGTGCCACCCCCAGCCAAAAGGTATTCGTTCCTCCCCGGACCAGGCCCAGGCGGCACCCCAGCCACTGCAGAGGACCGCCGAGCAACGAGAATTCCTGAATGTTCTCATCTTCTTTCATGATCCGCATCATCTCGCCCTATTGAATAAATTGAAGACACTCATCGACATCCTGGTCGGCCCCGCTTCGTCAGGGCTTCTCCCCGCGGCCAGAACGGGCTTCGAAGCCTGCGGCCATCGAGGCCCGGAGGTCCACCAACGGCTGCTGAGAAACCGTAACATAGCCGCTCTGCGGGCGGTCGAGCGCCGGCGTGTTGACTTCATTACCATAAGTCAAGAGCAAGCCCGGACCGGCGTCATCAACCAGGATGATGAGGACGTTCGGCGCGTCTTGCTGAAGCCGCTTTGGCTCCACGCGTTTCTGTGGATGGAATCCTGCATCGTCAGCCCCGCGGTGGAGGCGACGGCGTAGGTGGGAACGGCAGAACTTCCTGCCCGTTTGCCTGTCCGACACCCCGCCCCCCCCCACCAACGCGGCACCGCCCATATAACGTGCGGGGTACTCCTAAGCGTTGGCCGTGCCCGAGATCGCTACGAGCAAAGCGACGAAGGTGATTCGGCGCGCGAGTGGTGGTATTTTGGTAACATGATAGAAAAGGTATTGGGATATTGTATAAAAGTCAAATAAAATTACGGCTTCATTCCATAAAACATGCCTATTACCTTATTATACGTCATACGTATAAATATTGGATTTTGTTTGCGGTAACAAGAGATGATGGGTATTTTGCCTGACTTCCAGCCTCAGAAAGCCATTCATCCCGTTTATGCGTGTATCAAGCTGTGGGCTTCCTTCAGTGAAGAAGGAGGAAAAAACTCGATCTCCGTAGTCCTGAAGAATAATGGATGACCCCTTTGCTTTTCAGTCCCTCCATACATCCTCTCTGCCTGCTGAGGTCGGATGCATCAGAAATCAAATAAAGCTCCCTTGATGAGCTTCGGCAGCACCGGGGTTACCTGGAGCTGTATGTTCCACATCTGGCCGAAGCGGTCCGGGCGTATGGGCATGTACTGCGCGGCAAGGCCGAGCTTTACCGGAAGCCTGCCGAACTTTACTATCTTATTGACGCCAAGTCCCACGGGCACCGTCCACCGGTTGTCCTTCTCAACCTCCCAGTTGGCAAGTATATTGCCCGAATATCCCACGCTCCAGCCGTCTTTTAAGAACCAGGACGCAATGGGCTGCAGATTCATCTGGTTGGTTGACTCACGGTGCTTGTCGCCGGCAAAGGATGACCAGTTCTGCACGAAAGCCCCGAGTATCCATTTTTTTGAAAGATAGCCCACCACTGCCGCCGGGCCTGCCTGCCACTTTTCCTGTCCTGTGTATTTGGATGTGGCGGTGGGGAAAATAAAAGTGGGGCCGATGCCCAGCAGCCAGTTGCCGACAAGGCTCGGGCCGGGAGAGAACATTTCCATTAAAATGGTATCGCCAAAGCCCGTTGTGCGCCGGTACTCCACTTTGGGCCGCAGGCTCCCCTTGGGCCGGTACACATGCGGGTAGGGCGTGGAGTTGAAAAGCTGAAACACCGGCCGCGTTATGAGATTCCAGTCTTTGGTGAGCGCTATGGGCAGTACGGGCTGAAACTGCAAATTTGACTGCCAGCGGTCCGGCCGATCAAGGTGGTAATTGTTCTGCTGAATCGACAGAGACCACAGGCTGCTTACCGGGTTGGTAAGCTCCTTGTTGAGCTCGGTCGCCGACGTGCCCTGGTTTTCATCATCTGCGGCCGGGGCGGCATCATGCCTGCCTTCCCCATCCGCTGCTGTGCCGGTAGTGGGAGTAAAAAAAAGAAACAGTGCGGCCGCGACCAGCAACAATTTAACTACCATTTTCATAATTGCTATCCTTTCTTCTTGTTGGGGATATCTGCAAATCAAATCATCAAATAAATGATCGATTACCTATTGTTTGTTAAAAAATTTTTTATTTTGTTACATGTTTCAGGAAGGCTGATTGTTGCGTCCGTCTGGAAAAACACATCATACAGCACCGTATATTTAAGCAGACTGTGTTGATCTGCCGCAGCCAATCAACCCAGCCAGCTAACTGCATTCTTTTTGCTCAGCCGCTCTTCTTATTCTTTATTTCGTCGCCATATATTTCACGTACACCTGATCGATCTTGCCGTTTATTAATTCTTCTTTACTGCCGCGCCATGATCACTTTCATTGTCTGTTCATCGTCCTTGATCAGTTCTCCGCTCACGTCCACGGTCGCGCTGTAGAGCGTGCCGGTGAACTTGAATGGCGGCTGGTATTTGTCCCAAACCGGCGAGCCGGTGTCGGCGCCGCACACCATACCCCCAGCAAGACCGATCGCCAGCGGCATGGTGAGAGGAATATCGACCTGCCCGACTAGCTTGCCATTAATGTAGAGCTGGCCGCGGCCCGGCGCGCCCTTACCGTTCTTGATGTCGGGTTTGCCGGTCACCTCGAACTCGAAGCACAGCTTGTGACGTCCCTCCGGAACAGGGACTTTCGATTCAACGTGGAAGAACTGGCTACCGACGTAGTTGTAGACATAGTGGAGCTTGCCGCCCTGCACGTAGAAGGAAAAGCCGCCCTGGACATCGCCGGCGGAGAGCAGCGCTCCTTCCGCACCACCCTTGGGGATCTCGACATCCGCCGTGATGCTGTAGGGCCGGTTCAGCACATTGGGGCCGGCGTTGACCGGCACCATCTGCGTGCCCGGATAGTATGTGTAGTTGGTGCGAGCGACCGCGATCTGCGGCCTCTCATCGCCAAATCTCAGAGTGCCGCGCGAGTCAATGGGAAGGACGTTGTACTTGCCCGCCTCGACGTACCACATCGCGATCATTTCGATCAACTTCGCTTTGTTCTGGGCCGCAAGGTTATGGTTCTCGGCGAAGTCCTTCTCGATGTGATACAGCTCCCAGCCTTTGGCATCCAGCTCGGTCAGCTTGTCCTTATCGATCGGCGCGCCGAAGAAGGCGCCTGATTCCTTAAAGGACGTGCCCGGCCACGGGCACACCGCTCGCCAGCCGTCGTGATAGATGGACCGGTGCCCCATCATCTCGAAGTACTGGGTGATGTGCTTCGTGGGTGCTTTGGCGTCATTAAAGGCGTGGGCGAAGCTGTGGCCTTCGATCGGCGACTGGGTGACGCCCTTGATGGAGGTCGGGGCCTCGATCTCCAGCGCCTCGAGCACCGTCGGGACCATGTCGACGGCGTGGGCGTATTGCGCGCGCACCTCGCCCCTTGCCTTGATGCCCTTGGGCCAGTGGACGATGAAGGGGTCGCTGATGCCGCCGCGGTAGGTCTCGCGCTTCCAGCGGCGGAACGGCGTGTTCCCGGCGTAGGTCCAGCCCCAGGCGTAGTGATTGAAGGTCGACGGGCCCCCGAGCTCATCGATCATCTCCAGGTTCTGCTTCAGCGAGTCCGGCACGTTGTTGAAGAACTTGTTCTCGTTTACCGACCCGGACGGACCCCCTTCCGAGCTGGCGCCGTTGTCGGAGATGAACATGATCAGCGTGTTCTCCCACTCGCCGATCGTCTTCAGGAAATTGAACAGGCGGCCATAGTGGTAGTCCGTGTGCGTCAGGAACCCGGCAAAAACTTCCATCATGCGGGCATACAGCTTCCTCTCGTCGGCGGACAGCATATTCCAGTCCTGTACATCGGGATCGTGGCGTGACAGCTCGGCGTCCTGCGGAATGATGCCCAGCTCTCTCTGACGCTTGAACACCTTCTCGCGGTAGGCGTCCCAACCGTCGTCGAACTGGCCTTTGTACTTGTCGGCCCACTCCTTCAGGACGTGATGCGGCGCGTGCATAGCTCCAGGGCAGAGGTACATGAAAAAGGGTTTGTTCGGCGCGACCTGTTTGGAGTCGGCTATAAAGCCGATGGCTTTATCCACCAAGTCCTCGGTCAGGTGGTAGCCCTCTTCGGGCGTTTTCTCGGGTTCAACGCTGTGGTTGTCGTACACCAGCTCCGGGTAGTACTGGTGGGTGTCGCCGCCCAGGAAGCCGTAGTAACGCTCGAAGCCGCGCCCCAAGGGCCAGCGATCGTACGGACCTGCCGCTGAGATCTGATCTGCCGGCGTCAGGTGCCACTTGCCGAGGGCATAGGTGTTGTAGCCATGCTGGAGCAATATCTCGGAGAGCATGCCGTTCTCGAAGGGGATGTTGCCGTTGCCGCCGGGGTAACCCGTCGAGCCTTCGGTGATGCAGGACATCGCATTGGAGTGGTGATTGCGCCCAGTCATGATGCACGAGCGTGTGGGCGAGCAGAGCGCCGTGGTGTGCATGTTGTTGAAGAGCAGGCCGTTGGCGGCGAGATTGTCGATATTCGGCGTCTTGATCGGACTGCCGTAGCAGCCCATCTGTCCGAAGCCGGTGTCATCCTGGACGATGAACAGGACGTTGGGCGCACCCTCTTTAGCCCGTAGCGGTTCGGGCCACGCAGGTTCTGATACGTCAAATGTTCTACCGATGACTCCGGTGAATGCGGTTCCGGGTTTGTACTCCTTGAGTGCCATTTTCGTACCTCCTTTTGTAAGTGACCGGCAGCCCTTTTTGGGCTGCCGGTCCTGAATGTAGTCAACTACCACCACCAGAGGTGGTGGCTTGAGGAGGACCTCTAAAAGGGGCCATAGGTCTATTCGAATTTCAATTCCATCTGTTGCTTTTCAAGATTTTCTTGCTCACGGATATATCTACGAATTTGCTCCTCATTCAATCCTACGGTGCTCACATTCTACCCTCGTATCCAAAAATACATCCCATTTCCTCTCCTTCCAAATTCACGATGTAATCGAATTGCACTTTTCCCTTTCAAAAAACCAATTGCATTTGCTACGCTGTATCTTGGGGGTATACTTATACATGCATGTAGGTGATCAGGCATAGCATGACCTTCTATGATTTCAAGATCACGCTGCCGACACAACTCCCGTATAATCTCCCCAACCCTCTCCCGAACTTTGCTATACAATACTTTGTGACGATACTTAGGTACCCATACCACATGGTATTTGCATTCCCATTGCACGTGTGATAAACTTTGCCAATCTCTCATTTCTTTCTCCTTCCCAACCTACCCCTTGGGGCCCTCGGGAAGGAGATTTTATCACTGTTGACCGGCAGAGCCTATTAGGATCGCACCAGCAGAGATGGTGGTTTAACGTAATTAATTATTGAATTGCCATGGCGACGCGCAGGCGTTCCTCGGGCGAGATGAGGTGATCGAGATCCTCTGCGTCCTTGTCGACGTCGATCTCGACCCAGTTCACCTCCCCGCTGAACTTCTTGCGCGCCGGATAGTCGTAGGTCACCGGCGAACCGAATTCGTTGCCCAGGTCGCAGGTTTCGTCGGCGGAGAAAATGAACGGCTCCGTCTGATCCACACGGCCTTCGCCGGCCTTCTTGCCGTCGACGTACAGCGTGACCGTGCCGCCCTTCGCCAGTCCGCCGCCGTCGTACTTGAACTCCATCCGCAACTGATGCGTGCCCGGCGGGATCGTCGACGTACTCTCGACCGTGTACCGGTTCAAACCGTAGAAGTTGTAGCAGTACTTCGGCTTGCCATCCCTGACGTAGAGGCTCCAGCCGCCCGTGACGCCGCCCTGGGCGATGATGACGCCTTCCGCGCCGGATCGGGGCACGACCAACTCGGCCGTCACGGCATGCGACTTGTTCTTCATGTTGACGATGGAGCTTTCGGTCAACCGGCCCATGCCGCCGAAGAGCAACTGCCGCGTGCCCTTGATCAACTCCGGCCGTCCGGCGAGCTCGGAATTGGCGCGCTCGGCAAAGCGGTCGTCCAAGGGCAGCACATTGTACTTGACCGCCTCGATCAGCCACAGCCGCTGCAGTTCGTGCAGCTTCTGCGGATTCTCCTTTGCGAGATTCTTCGACTGGCTCCAGTCCCTGTTGGTGTCGTACAGCTCCCACACATCGTCGTCGAAGGCCGGCAGCTTGGCAGCAGCAGCCTCCCACGGAATGCGGTGCCGCGTGACCGCCGTCCAGCCCTTGTGATAAATGCCGCGGTTGCCTGACATTTCGAAATACTGGGTCTCGTGGCGCTCGGCGGCTTTGGCGTCGTCGAACGAGTACGCCATGCTGACGCCCTCAATGGGCCGCTGCTGCACCCCGTTGACCATGACTGGCTCGGGCAGGCCCGCCGCTTCGAGAATGGTCGGCGCGACGTCGATCACGTGATGGAACTGGCTGCGGATCTCGCCTTTGGCCTTGATCCCCTTCGGCCAGTGAACGATGGTGCCGTTGCGCGTGCCGCCGAAGTGCGAAGCCACCTGCTTGGCCCACTGGTAGGGCGTGTCCATGGCGTGCGCCCAGCCCACCGCGTAGTGGTTGTACGCCTCGACCCCGCCGAACTTATCGAGGTGGGCGTTTAGGAACTCCGGCGTCTCCAAGTGGCCGAACCCGGTGATCGTCACCATCTCGTTATACGTGCCCTGGAGCGAGCCCTCCGCCGAGGCGCCGTTGTCGCCGATGATCACATAGATCAGCGTGTTATCGAGGATGCCGAGGTCTTTCAGCGCGTCAATCAGCCGCCCGACGTGATGATCGGTGTGCTCCATGAAACCGGCATACACCTCCATCTGGCGGGCGAGGACCGGCTTCATCTCCGCCGAGATACTGTCCCACGCCGGGATCTCGGGATGGCGCTCGGTGAGCGGGCAGTCCTGTGGGATGACGCCGAGCGTCTTCTGCCGGGCGAAGGTCTCTTCGCGCAGCTTGTCCCAGCCCTGGTCGAACTTGCCCTTGTACTTGTCGGCCCATTCCTTCGGCACGTGGTGCGGCGCGTGCGTGGCGCCCGGCGCAAAGTAGGTGAAGAACGGCTTGTCGGGCATGAGCGCTTTTTGCTGGCGGATCCACTTGATCGCCTTGGTGGTCATGTCCTCGGTAAAGTGATAGCCCTCTTCGGGCGTCTTCTCGGGCTCCACCGGTGTCGTGCCTTCATAGATCGCCGGATACCACTGATTCGTCTCGCCGCCGAGGAACCCATAGAAGTACTCGAACCCGCCGCCACCGGTGGGCCAGGCATCGAACGGGCCCATTGGGCTCGTCTGCCAGACCGGCACTTCATGGCACTTGCCGAACTGCGACGTCGAGTAGCCGTTGAGCTTCAGCGTCCGCGCGATCGGCGAGATGGTGTTGGACAGGACCGAGTTCACGCCCGGTGCCGACGTCGCAAGCTCGGTGATCGAGCCCATGCCGCACGAGTGATGGTTGCGGCCGGTCAGGAGCGCCTGTCGTGTCGGCGAACAGAGCGCGGTGGTGTGGAAACGGTTGTACTTGAGACCGTTGCCTGCGAGCTTCTCGAAGTTCGGTGTCTGGCACGGACCGCCAAAGGCGCTGGACGCGCCAAAACCGACATCGTCGATCAGGACGATGAGGACATTGGGCGCGCCCGTGGGCGGCCGCAATTCCCTGATCGGCGGATACTTTGTATCAGGATCTTTAGCATCGTACGTTGTTAAACCTACGTGCGGCAGATCCGGAATGGGAAGAATTGATCGTTGAATCTTATCTTGTGCACTCATAGTGTATCCTCCTTTTGTCCGCCAGGTAAATCTGTTCGTTTAACTTACGTAATCGCAACTCAATGTGATTTACTGCTCGAGGATTCCTCCAATTGTCGCAGCACCGCGTCCAGGTTGAACGAGGCCGGCTTCTGGCGCGGGGGGAACTTCTTGAACGCCTCGATCTGCTGCGCCACGAGCGCCTGCATCCCGTAGATCAGGTAGGCGTGAGAGATCAGCCAGTCCCAGTAGGTGTTCGAGTTCTCGTCGGCCCGCTCGAAGGGATCGCGGCGCAGGTGGAACACCTTCGGCCCCCGCAAAGGCACGAACGGCTCGAACCAGCACAGGAGCGTCTTCGCCCGCTGCTCCATCAATACCACCTTCCAGTCGTTCATACGAATCGCCAAGACATCTCCATCATCACTGATGTAGAAGAAGTTCTGGCGAGGGCTTTCCTTGACCTCACCCATCAGATAGGGGAGCATATTGTGCCCGTCAATATGGACCTTGAAGGTCTGGGCTCCGGCCTTGTGACCTTTGAGGAGTTTCTCCTTGATGTACGGTTCTCCGGCGGCGGCCAGGAGCGTCGGAAGCCAGTCCTGATGGGAGACGATGCCATTGAGCACCGTGCCCGCCTTGAACTTCGCGGGCCAGCGCACAAACGCCGGCACGCGCCAGCCGCCTTCCCAGTTGGTGTTCTTCTCAGACCTGAACGGAGTGATGCCGGCATCCGGCCAAGTGTTGTAGTGGGGGCCGTTGTCGGTGGAGTACATGACAATGGTGTTGTCGGCAATGCCGAGATCATCGAGCTTCTTCAGCATCTTCCCAATGTTCTCATCATGGGCGACCATGACATCGTTATAGAACCCCTGACCGCTCTTGCCCTCGTGCTTCTTGGCGCAGTGGGTTCTAAAATGCATAGCCGTTGTGTTATACCACATAAAGAAAGGCTTCCCTTCTTTGTGAGTTTTGTCAATGAACTTGAGGGCATGTTCGGTCACCTCTTCATCGATGGTTTCCATGCGCTTCCTGGTGAGGGGACCCGTGTCCTCAATCTTCTGTCCGCCCTTGCCGTCAGACCAGCAGTGGAGCACACCTCTGGGCCCGAACTGCTTCTTGAAGGCCGGGTCCTTGGGATAGTCGACATCTTCCGGTTCTTCTTCAGCGTTCAGGTGATAGAGGTTGCCGAAGAACTCGTCGAAACCGTGCATGGTCGGCAGGAATTTATCCTTGTCGCCGAGGTGGTTCTTCCCGAACTGACCCGTTGCGTAACCGAATGGTTTCAGCAGTTCCGCGATGGTCGGGTCTTCCGCCGGCATGCCGACATCAGCACCGGGCATTCCGACCTTCGTCAAGCCCGTGCGGATCGGGTTCTGGCCGGTGATGAAGGCTGCACGTCCGGCCGTGCAGCTCTGCTGGCCGTAGTAATCGGTGAAGGCGATGCCTTCGTTGGCGATGCGGTCGATGTTCGGCGTCCGGTAGCCCATCTGCCCTCGGCTGTTGTAACTGATGTTCCACCAGCCGACGTCATCGCCCCACAAAATAAGAATATTAGGTTTTTTCTCAGCCATGATCTTTTCCTCCTTTTGATTTTGAAAGAGTAACAAGTGTTGAGTACCGAGTGACAAGAACCGAAAGCAACTCCTTTTTCTTCATCTTCACCCGACACTCAATCCTCGACACTTTTCCCTCTTACTTCCCGTGACACTTCTTGAACTTTAGTCCGCTCCCACAGAAACACGGCTTGTTTCGACCCGGTTTCATTGAAAATCTTTCCCCTCCTTTCTCTTCCGTTCCCATTACCTTCATGACTTCCTCGGCCAGCCTGCCTCTCCGGATCAGTCCCGCCATAAGCTTCATGGGACGATCAGCGTGTTTAAAAAATGCCTTGTAACCTTCGCAGAGGTAGTTCAGCCCTGGTTCTCCATCCGGCGTTTTGATCAAGCGGTTCTTGGGACACTCGCCGTTGCAGATATGAACAAATTCACAATTACGGCAGTATTGCGGTAGAGTGTCCCGCTTGTCCTGTCCGAATTTCCGCTGCTTGTCAGAGGCTACGAGTTCGAGCGTAGGCGTCTTCAGGATGTTTCCCAGATAGTAATTAGGCTCGACGAAGTGGTCGCAGGAATAGAGGTCGCCGTTGTGCTCCAGAGCCATTCCTAGGCCACAGGTGGGACCGAAGATGCAGACAGTTCCTGCCCTGCCAAGCCAGCCCGCCAGAGCTCCATCGAAATTGAGAACAAAAGTTTGTCCGACATCTCGCCTAACCCACTCACCGAAAATCTCGATTAAGAAACGCCCCCACTGGTCCGGCCGGACGGATCGGTCCGTTATCTTGTTTCCTTCCTGGAAACCGGTCTCCCCGTTCTCATTGATCCGCTCCACGATTGGAATGAATTGAAGATAATGGGCACCAAGTTCATCGCGGAAGAATCGGTACACCTCTAATGGATGGTCGGCATTCTTTCTGTTGACCGTACAGAGGATATTGAATTCCACGAGATGTTTCTGGAGCAATCGGGCGGCTCTCATGACCCGGTCGAAGGTTCCATGTCCCCCTTTGTCTTTCCGGTAGAAGTCGTGAAGTTCCTTCGGACCATCCATGCTGAGGCCGATCAGGAATTTATTCTCGTGGAAAAATTGGCACCACTCCTCGTTGAGGAGGATGCCGTTGGTCTGGAAGGTGTTTTCGATCTGCGTCTTGGTCTTCTGATATTTTTTCTGAAGTTCCATGGAGCGTTGGAAAAAATCGAGACCCATCAGCGTCGGCTCGCCTCCCTGCCAGGCGACTGTTACTTGAGGAACCTGGTGGGCTTCGAGAAGCTGCTTAATATAAGCCTCATGCACCTCATCGGACATGTGGAAATTGCTTGCCGGATAAAGCTTCTCCTTCTTCAGGAAGAAGCAGTAGTCACAATGAAGATTGCAGGCCGAACCGGTTGGCTTGGCCATCACATGAAACGCTAGAGGCATTGTTTGTTGAGGCATAATGTCCGTCAGTTTTTTGTTACTACTCAGGTAGACAGGATTCAGGAGTCAGAATCCAGAATGACCTGCGAATAGACCTCCAACAGCTTGCTGACCTCTTCAAGCAACTGGATTAACTCGGGAACATCGCCGTACTCGAGATCCTTGGCGAGCATCAAATAATATCGAGATTCTTCGATGGAACCTTGTGCGATGTTGTAAAAGCGGAGTTTGTCTGCTTTCCCACGTTTCTTGAACCCTTCCGCAATGTTCGCGGCAATGGAGACGGCAGCGCGCCGAAATTGAGATGACAGGCCATAGGTTTCGGATCGGGGGAATGTCCGAGAAAAACGGTAGGCCGCAAGCACAAACTGGTGGGCCTTTTGCCACACCACCAAGTCCTCAAATCTCGTTGCTGGCGTCCTCATTTTGACTCCTGAATTTTGACTTCTGACTTCTGGCTACTTGAACATCCTCACAATGCGATTAACCGGGCCGCGCAGCAAAACATACGGCACGATCGCCAATATGAACGCCACGATAAGCACTTCTCCCGGATAAATCCCGTGACGGATTTTCAACTGATAGGCGATATCGAGAATGACCGCGAGGATAAAAATCTTACCCACACTCTTCCAGCCATCTTTTAAAAGTTCTTTGCGATGCCCCGGATTAAAAATTACAGCCCAGAAATACGCGGGCTTGCCAATTTTTGCGTCTTTAACCCCGTCAATAATCGCAAAAATGACCGCCATCATCGGCTGTAAGATAAACCGGAAATGGAGCGGGCCGTCTAACCGGCCGTAAAGATTCTCAACAATTCTCTGCCAAATATTCTCCATAGGTTCATCCCTTTCTGTTTTTTGCAATCTGCCAATCTACCTGCATCTATTAAAAGACCTCTGTATGTGTCAGAATAGTAATGAACAGGAATAATCCCAAAAGCCCTACCAGAATTCCCACAATAAAAGAAAAATTTAAAGGTTTGTAGTCTCTCTCGGATAGCTTATCCAGTCGTTTGAGCGTCATAAAATACTCTATGGCACCTAATATCACGGACGTTGTACCAATGGCGATCAGGGTAAGGCCAAGACGCCACGGGCCCTGCGCTTTCAACAGGGGAAGCTCAGCGACCTCTGTTGCAGCCTGAAGGAATTTGTAGATGGTAAAACCAAAACTTATCAAGGACAGGCCTGTGCGGATCCAGGCCATCAAGGTCCGGTTGGCCGCCATAACGGTTCTCTCCACCGCTAGGTCAGTACGCTCACCTGCCAAAACATTAGCCGTCTTTTTTTCTTCGTGTGCCATTATCTCCTCCTATACGCGCTTTCACTTTATTAGCATAAAGATTATACTCGCCACTGTATGTCATCGACCGTTGAACGATTGTGGGCAGGTAACGCTGCGGTTCAGCGGCGGCGCGTGAGACGCGCGTCCGTGCAACCGCTTGTTAGCTGGCCATTCCCGTCACTTCATCCATTCGAGGTCAGGAAGCAACCAAGACTGCTCGAAATAGGCTTCCGTCGGCCCATATAAGCGGGACAGGGTAAACCAGCCCCGGCCGGCGGGAACTGGCCTTTCTCAAAGCGCAGGGTCTAGCGGGCCTTCGACTGACCCATTCGAGCATCTGAAAATCGCCATTGGAGTTGTCAATGTGGCAATCGGCCACTGGCCTATCTTACTGCGGGTTGGGCGTGGGAAGCCCTTCGCGGATTTTCAGTGAGAAATTCTGGTCGTTACCCACCTCGTGTGCACGCTTGTTGATATAACTTCGTTTCCTGAGCTCCTCAAAAGGCAGGCTGGTGTCCAGCTTGTCTAGCTCATAGGCGTACTTCGGAGCATAGCCACTCAGGAGTATCTTCCAGTTGTAGCGAGCATCGCCACCAAACGCCTTGATGTGGGCAATGACATTAGTGGTGCAGTTAGTGGTTAGCGTGTTGTAAAATTCAGGTGTTTCCTTGAGTGTATTGATCTTTTTTATATACTCCACAAAAAGCCGCCGCATGCGCTCCGGTACGGCCCGTATGCGGTAGAGATAGACATCATCATTCCGATAGTTGGTACGTAGCCTGATCAGATCACGCTCATCGCCGACCACATAGATAAGCTCGTATTGTTTGAAGAACCCCTTGATGGTTGAGTAGGCCTCTGTTTTTTCCTTCCTCGTTTCTATGGAAAATGTCACATAGTCTGATCCGCCGAATCCAAAGCTGAACATCACATGGGCAATGGCGTCACCCATCCAGTACGAGGTTATGAGGTCTACCGAGTTGAGCTTATTAATATCGAAGGTCTTATCATAGTAGCGGGGGTCAAAGTCTGTCTCGGTGCGGTAGTTGAAGTTGCGGATGTTGTGGAGCGTGACCAGGTCACCCTGTATCGTCGCATAGGGAAGTACCGCAAGATCGTCCTGCCAGTCGCGGTTGTTTGACGGCTCAATAGATGACCACCAGGCCACAAGTGCGGCAAACACCGCCAGAAACAAGACTACGGTGCGACGGCGGTTTGGCAGGATGATGAATGCACATAGGATCCCCAACCCAAAGAGGCCCGCGCTACAGACCCTCAGAGTTTGCCCCGGAAGATCGGAGTAATAGATGGCAAGTGACCCCCAGACAGTCATCCCGGTCACTATTATCGTAATCAGAATAATTCCCACACGTGCTGTAATCCTGTGCATGACTCTCATTCCAGGTTGTCGAGAAGGATCCGGCGTACTTCCTCAATGGTCTGGGGCTGAGACTGGGTTGAATGACTGGAGTGTACCACCAGTTCTGAGGTCACGCCGTCAAGATGAGCGCTGCTGTAGGATACTACACCGTCATTCCATTTTTTACTGGGGTTCTCCGGGTTCTTCACTGCAATGATGGAGTGGGTCTTGACCCCCGGCGCTATGGGGAGCGAGGCGAGGGTCTTAATAAAGATGTTTTTGGGATTCATATTGTCAGTGCTGAGTTGAATGCCCTCGATCGAGTGAATCGCCACCGCCTGGGGATTGCGAACAATCACGTCTTGTAGCCTACTGAGCAACGGGGGAGACAGCGATATAAACCTCCCGGCGAGACGGGCGATCCAGCCCCCCGCAACAAAGCTTCCCCGGTGCGGGGTAGCGATGAACACCACGCGATTCACAAAAGGAAGTGGTGTATAAAAACAACTGCGTTTAAGTAGTTCTTTTGTATCCGGTTCAGCCTGGAGTTGCTCAAACGGCACAGAGAACCTCTCGTCCCAAAAACGTGTTCCGCTGTCTGTGACGAGGAGCCTTGTCAGGAGCCCTCCCTGGCTGTGCCCGATCACTACCATCTTCCTGAGGGCAGGGTTGTTTCCCTCAGGGTCTAATGCTGTTACGACCTTACGCAAGGCCTCAGCCAGCATTCCGCCAGAGTATAATATGGGATTACCCGTGTTGTAGGTAAAAAGCCAAAACTGGTAGCGTCCCCATAGGGTACGGTCGTTCTGGAGTTCGTTGAACATCTCCACCCAACGCCCAGGGCTTGATGCCGTTCCGTGGACTAAAACTACGGGAATGCGGTTCGGCAGGTACGGTGTCATGAAAAACAAGCCCTCTCTGAAGCGGGCAAGTCTCATGATAGGGAGCGAAAGGTCTCCCTTGAAAAACCTCTTCCTCTCAGTTTTATACACAGCTGTACCTTCGAGGGTATACGCCAGCGCTGAACTCAGTTCAAACTCAAGGGGCACCTGACGCCCCTGGATGGTGACAAGTATAGCCTCCTCTGTAGTATAGAGTTCAAGAGATCCCTGGACACTTCCACTCTTCATTCCCTCTTCAACGTCCTCAAGCCGTAAAAATATAGTAACCGGTAGCTTAATGTTGGGGGGTACCAGCGAGTAGGCAATATTATCAACTCCTTCCAATGGTTTGATAGCTGCAGTAAGCGGCGCACCAATACCGGGCCAGCGGTAGCGATTACGCAAACCACGCACACCCAGTTTAGCCGCCTGTTTGAAGTGTACCAGGCGGTAAGAACCCCACTCTAATGCGGATTCATTAAAGGAGAGATTAAGGGTCCCAAAGGGGAGTTTATAGGCGCCGGCTTTGAGTACTACCTCGTTGCCATCAGTAGAAGTTAACCCTTCAGCTATACTACGGTTATAGAGGTCTACTGCCACGCGGTAGCGCGGATCCACAGGATCAGGGGTGGCGTTTGCGTCTCTGGGAAATAGAAACACGAATGCGTAGCCTGCTGCCGCAAGAAAGTAGGAGCGGTCTCCCTCTTTAGTGGCGTGGAGAAAAGAAAGTTCAGCCAGGGCAAAGAGCCGGTCGGACTCGGGAACGCCGGCAAGACCGTTATGAATTGTGGCAATCACCTGTGCTGGCTTATGGTGAAATGCCTCTGCAAGCCCGAACCGGTTAAGAATCTGGGCGGTAAACGGACTCAATCTGCCCTTGGAGAGCACATTGGCGGTGAGTGTGCGCTGCACGGTCTTGGGGTCAAGGTTTCTCACGCCCACTGGTGTTGCACACCCGGTAATGATTGCGAGGATAATCAACAGACCCGTAACAAGGGCGAATCTCATCGGCCTTTGAGTAGATGTCAATGTTCTTATAGATTTACTTTCGTTGATCATCGTCATAACGGATTTTTGTTAATTAAATAGAGGGCTGATGCGACCATGCACTTCAACTTTACTGGACCATTAATCAGGTGCTATTGTGCGCCATGAATCTCATCCAGTTTTTTTCGCAGCCGTTTCGCCCAGAAGTTAAAGGCATCTTCGGCATGCCCCCACTTGCTCATTCCCTTAACGATTTGGTATTTTCCGGCTGCCTTCCTGTCAATAGCTGCGGCAACCCGCTCATTGGTCTGGGAATCGAGAAATTCTGCCTCCATGGAAGCCTCTCCCACAAAGGTGTGGGTGCCCGTTACGCCTTTCTTGATAGTACTTAGGGCCAGACCTGCTGGAGTAATGGCGGTAATAGTGTTCAAAAGCGGTCTGCTCGCTTTTACATCGGTTATGGCACATCGAATCCTCAGTACCCCGGATCCGGGTTCATCTACCAGTGGGTAGGCATCTTGAAGGGCATTGATCATAGCCTTGTGAAAGGCATCTGCCAGTTGGTTTAATTCGTCTGAATGAATACCTCTGTATTTTTCATCTTTACTGAAATAGAACACCACATGATCCATCATTATCTTGTCATACTTTTTAAAATCGACACCATCCTTAAAATAGACCAGATCCACACCACCCATCTGACCTGGCTCAAACTCTGGGTAATCTTTAAGAAATCCAGAATATTTGGCTCTTCCTCCACATCCCATCGCACATGTTAGGATACAACAAACCATTCCCACTAATACGATTTTTAAAGCCTTCATGGTATCCTCCTTTCTCGTTTTAAAAATTGTTCACTATACAATCCTCTGGTGTTCCGAGGTGATACATTGTTATTTCACTAATGGTATAATGTTTTAACGAGTGTTATTGTATCACAATAGTTCCTCGATTTTCTGTCCTCTCTTGTTTTTCCCCATATTCTAACAACAGATACATAGAAGATTCCATTTTATACTTGTATACCCCCCTTTCCTTAAAACAAAGGCTAGCCGTACCACCGCTAGGAAGATCTGCACGTTTATAAGATCCATCTTCACCGATAATAAAATTCGCAGTGGTACCACAGGTATCTTTTACTTTATCCCCAATAAAAACTATCTCTATGGGGAAGCTGGAGGTATTTATCCAGATCACAGTAGTCCCTTTATTTGTAGTAACAGTAGAAGGTTCTAACACTCCTTTATCCTTGATGAGAATAGCTTTATTGATTATTTGTATCTCTTCTGTTTCTCCCTCGTCTGCATGGGCAAGTTCTTCTGAGTGAGATGTTCCAAGAAGGCTTTCTTCTGTAGCATACGGCATCCAGCGCTTAATGGCTCTGTTCAACCGCCCATTGTTTTTCCAGGTTTCAAGAAATTGGTTGGCTGATTTCAGCAGTTTGTCATCATTCTTTCTGATTGCCCACGCGAGGTATTCTTCATTTAAAAGGAAAGAGAGAGGAGCAAGACCTTCAGCATCTTTTTGTGCTGCGAGCCACCAGATGATCGGTGCATCATGTATTAACATATCAATTCTTTCTGCTGCGAGCGCTTGTACTCCTTTTTTTGGCCAGGGGAAAGGGACTTTTCGGGATGTAAACTGAAATTCTCTTTGTACCAGAAAATCTCCCGTGGTTCCTTGGACAAACCCAACTCTGCCTTGAGTCTTTTTAACAGAAGCTGCAGAAGGGTAATCAGATAAATCTTCACTGCGGACTAAAGCCATCTGACCAGCCTTGAGATAGGGAGAGGTAAAGTTTATACTAGCTTCTCTTGTCTTAGTAATTGACATGCCTGACATAATTATATCTACCCTGTTCTCCAGCAGTGCGGAAATTAGATCACTCCACCCTATAACAACAAATTGCGCTATCTTTCCTTGTGATTTGGCAAGAGCACCGGCAAATTCTGCTTCAAGCCCAAGAATACGACCATCTTGATAGAAAATCAGGGGTGGAGCAGTAGGTGTCAAACCTATTCGCAACACATCTTCTTTTGGAGTGACGGGTTGAGGAACAATCCTTTCATTCTCTGTGGTTGCGCATCCCAGAACAACGAATAAGCTCACAAAGGCTACTATCTTGATAAAAAACTCTTTTTTTATCTGTTTAATAGTCATGCTTATGTCCTCCTTAGCAGGTGATTTAAACATGCTAAATGGTATAGTACTTTAAGGGCATAGATAACATTGAATATATAGAAAATCAATAAGTATTCTTCCCTCATAGTGCTTGCAGAAGATATCTACGCCTCTTCTTTTATGAGAAGGTGCAAAGTGAGGGGAACTTGACATCCCTCCCGGCATTTACTATCATCTGACATCATGATGTAATAAGTGTAATCAGTGGAGGCATTATGGTCAGAACAAACATATCGGGTTCGAACTTGCGGCACAACAATACTGAGGAAACGAAATCCTTCCACAGAAAAATTTACTTTGATGTGTGAATTGCTCTTCATTTTGGTCTTGTTCCTTAGCGAACTTGGCTAGGACATACCCATGGGAGGAGAGAGGAGAAATGGTGATGTTCACTAAGAAGAATAACCAGGGAAAGAAGGAGAGAATAATGCGTACACCGGTAGCGTGCGGACTCATTACTCTTTTGTGTATCTGCTCGTGCGTAAAGCTCCCGGCAAAGCTGGAAAGACCTCCTCGCGAGCCAGCTGCTACTGAGAAAGTTGCTACTGAGGCCGAAGCGCTGATTACTGAGGCAATGCGGCCGTGGAAGGGTGACCTTGATGGCATGGTGGAGCGAAGGATGATTCGTGTCCTGACAGTTCATAGCAATACCTTTTATTTCCTGGCCTACAAGCGGATTGTCGAGCAGCAGGAGGCGCGGGAAAAGGCAAAGAAAGAACGTAGGGGAATATAGATATCATTTAAATAATTTTTATATTAAGCGTACCTCCATGCAACGAATGCGTAAGTTTCTTATAAAAGTGTTTCTGGTGCTCGCTATTGTGAGTTTCACCGCTGCAATTGGACTGTGGCGTTTCCTCCCCAAAGAACATATCAGAGATATACTCACCCGTGAACTCTCACGCAGACTCAATCAAAATATCACGCTGGGCGATTTCTCGATAGGCTTCTATCCCGATATTGAGTTTGTGGCACACAATATATGGTTAGTTGCCTCTTCAACAACTCATGAGATGCTGTCAGCTCAAGCGGTAAGGTTTGACCTGAATGTACGGGAGCTCTTTAATCGAAAGTGTGTTATAGAAAATATTACAGCTCACTCCCCCACCCTTAATCTTATTCGTGACACCAACGGTGCATGGAATGTGGAGGAACTTATACGAAGGGTGCGGTTAAAGGAGAAGAAAGATGATACCACTCAGCCAGTAAACTGGCTTGAATTCAATCGTATCCGTATCAATAATGGCAGTATCAGCTCGCATGATACCCTCTCAGACCTGCAGTTGAGGATACAGAAGATTGCGGCTACCATTTATATAAAAGAGAATAAAATAGATATTGACTCAGCATCAATCTTGCTATCCCCTGCCGTAGAAGTAGAACTTTCTGGTACGGTGTCGCACTTCACCACGCGCAACCCTGCTCTTGACCTTAAAGCGAAAGTACACATTAAAAAGGAAGGTCCATTAGCAGATAGTGTGCCGATTGCATTACCGGTAGGAGCAAAGATTGCAGAGGTTTCCCTTAACGCTTCTGGTTTTCTCACCACCTTAGCGATCAAAGGCACTTTCTCAACGTATCCTCTTACCACTGTAGGCCTTCCGGCACAAGGAACTATTACAGGTACGCTTAAGCGTGAGGAGGGGTTTTTTGAAGTTGATCGTTTCAACATTTCTATAGGCCAGAATACACTGTCTCTTGCAGGAATCTGCAGCACTATCTGGCATAAAGGTAGAACTGCACAGCTACAAGGAACTGCGGTGTTAGCACTTAAGGAAGCCGCAACCCTCATTGGAAAAGACCTCATGGCGGGACTTGAGTTTGAGGGAGTGGCAAATGCAACGATGGCACTTAATGTTTCTTCAGAAAAGGTTAGCCTTAATGCAAATATTGATCTTCTCCCAGCTGGCTTTACCATACCCGGCGTTATGTGTAAACAAGAGGGTACGCCAAGTACTCTCGCCGTCGATGCACACTATAGCTTTCCTGATGAACTTGTTATAGATAACGTTGAGCTAATGGTTGATGATGCAATGCTTGGTGGAAGGGTGCAGGTAAAGCCCGGAAGTGAGCCTTGGCTGGGGATATCTTTTGATACGCGTGCCTTTCCTCTTCAACGTCTGAACAGATTACCCGCTATGCGATTCGAGGACGGCACCATTACCCTTGCCGCGGAGGTGTGGCAATCATCTCCCACTCAAGGGGATATCCACTATAGAGCGGATGCCACCATTGAGCATGCCACGCTCTTGGCGCAACCATTCGAAAAGCCAGTGGGAGAACTCTCTGCAGCAATCGAGGTCGTCAATCAGAAGGCAACCATCCACTCAGCATCTTTTCTTTTCGGAGAATCACGCTATCACGCGCAGGGTGAAGTTACCAACTTCAGTACCCCACACGTTGTCTGCAGCCTTACTACCGAAGCGCTGGATATAGATGCAATAGTGGACGCCTTCGCTGCATCAACACCTCGTGCTGAACCATCTGATGTCCCTGACACAACTACTCACCCGGGCTTTTCAGTAGAAGCGCTGATTGAGGCAGAATCGATGTGTATTGGCAAAGCCAGAACGGGTGCCGTCTCTACGGTGTGGTACGGATCAGACACTATGCACACCTTCGATCATCTTCAGATCAACGCCTTTGGAGGAGAACTTAAGGGGACCTTCAACCTAGCCATTCTGGAGGGTGACATCACCTGGACAGCAGACTTCAGCGAACAGAACATGGCACTTGAGGTCTTATGTGATCAACTCCTGGAAGGGAAAATAAAGGGTAAGGCCAAAGGTCTTATGAATGGAGAGGGGACATTGAGTGGGGTTGCGTCCTCGAGGAGCGAAGACGTATGGAAGTCACTGGGTGGTGAACTCACCTTTCAGGTTGCTCAAGGAGAAATTAAACAGTCACCCATACTCAATACTATTCTTCTCGTTATGGAAGTTCCCGTTGCTTATTTAGCTCTGCCTGGATTGAGGGAATTAACTCTCACCAGTAAGGTAATTGATAGCGTAAAGAAACATGGGCGCAATCTCAACGTCACCCGCATGGCTTTTAAAGAGATCGGCAGTACGTTTCGCCTTGCTGGTGGTGTGGCCCACACCGAAGACCTGTACCTTAAAGGAGAAACCGTGGACCTTCTCTGCGAGGGTGTTATAGACCTTGCCAGAGAGCAAATGGATATGAAAATAGGGGCTGCTCCCATTGGAAGCATAGATAGGTTGTTGGGTAAAGTACCTCTGGTCGGGAAGAAAATAAACGCAGTAAAGAAATCCATCATTTCATTAGATTTCGCTGCACGTGGTCCTGTTTCCGAACCGGAGGTAAAGCTATTACTGAAAGATAAGCTTACACCAAAAAGGAAGAAAGAATAATCTTTAATTATGCATAGCACACAACAACTTACAGGTAAAGGAAAGGGTAATCTTGAAATGGTAGTAAAAAAACGTGGTTGCTATTGTGGAAAAATATTATCAGGAGATTCTGAGAAAGGTGTATGACTACTACACATTGGGGTGCCTAGAAAGAGATAACGAGTTTACATTTCTTGCAAACTGTTAAAGTCGCCTTCAGCGAAATTTTACTGTAACATACTCATCGTAGTGTTAAATATTTCGGACTTCCAATAGCTAAGAAGCAGAAACTTTAATCTTTAGCAAACAAAACCGTGCCA
>Ga0315284_10000695_pt1 | contig 46022 bp, 50 predicted proteins | sample YL17G09_16_MG_FD_203696 | JGI IMG/M metagenome (GOLD analysis project Ga0315284, IMG submission 203696) | Sediment microbial communities from Yellowstone Lake, YNP, Wyoming, USA - YL17G09_16 | ecosystem: Environmental > Aquatic > Freshwater > Lake > Sediment | place: USA: Wyoming | collected...
AGTTTCAAAATAGTTGTGTACTAAAGCTACAATGGTCGGGTAGTTTGACCATAGCATGCAAGCGTTTTCCAGACCAGCTTCTGCATCAGTTGAAATGTAGACTTCTCTCTTGTCAAGGCAGGCAAACACTGTACTGGGCGAATGTCTCAGCCATCCTACCTTAAATTCTGGTTTAGATAAAAGCAATGGATCAATTCTCTTAATGAAGTCTTCATTCTCCGAATTAACAATTATTCTTACCTGAACACCCCTTCTCTAGGGCTTCTGCATACTTGTATTTTGAGAGTGACACAGAAAGTCTCTTCCAAGATGAGCAGACGTCGATACTATTTTTTGTACGGTCAAATGATTCGTTTATTCTAAAGGCGAGTGTCTCCTTTTCAGGAATCATTAGGCAAAGATGTTCTTCAGGAAACAATGTCTTTGGGTTGTGGTTTTGAGTATTCGCAATTCTTTTTGCCTCACTTTGCAGGTCGGTTAAACTCTTTCTTTTGCGTTCAATCAGAATTGAAATTCCCTCTGCTAAGGGGATTGCCCTGAACTCGTTTGGTGCGGCAATTACTCTTTCAACTAAACCTGCTTTTTGCAGGTCAAGAAGTATGCGGTACAAATCCTGTCGGGCTACGCCTGAAAGCTGCCATATCGCCTTTGCCTTTCCAGTTCCCAGCTTGGTCATGTTTAGGTAGACTTTTGCCTGCGAATTTGTCAGACCTAGCTGTAGTAAAATATTGAAGCAATCGTTGTTGTCAGTCAATTATAGTTCACTCAAACTGGGCTTTACTAGTATGTAGTTGCGTTTTTCTTAAGAGTTTTTGCTTTTTGTCAGCGGAAACTCATACGCCAAGTCTTTAAGTATCAGTCACAATAGAAGAGCCTTCCAAGATAAACGGAGGAAAAAAATGTTCAAGAAATATTCTATGGGAAAATCGAAAAAAAGAGGAAACAAAACGCTTTCCATAACTATGATTCTATTATTGGCAACAGTTACCCTATTAGTGCTGGGAGTAAATACTGCGAACTCGCAATATACAAATCTCTATCCCTACATAACCGCTTCTCCTAATCCAGTCGCTGTGAATCAAGGGGTCGTAGTGACCTTTGGATTTCCAATGCCGACTCTACCTCCATCCTATTATTCAGGTTGGATTCTGAGTATTACAAGGCCCGATGGCACCACCATAACCCAAGGTCCGTTCACAGGAGACTCAACTGGCGGTGCACACGCGATATTTACCCCTGACAAAGTTGGCACATACTATCTGCAAGCAAACTACCCTGGAGGTTCAGTCAATTATGGCAATGTTTCAGCTCAGACCACCCCGAAATATGCGCTCATCGTACAGCAAGAATTGGCACCAGGATTTCAGGAACCGCCTCTTCCAACCGACTATTGGGCACGCCCAATATACGGAGAGAACCGTGAATGGTATAACATCGGAGGCAACTGGCTAATGCCCTCGTATGATTATCCGCGAGTTGTAATGGTTCAAAACGGCTATTTCAACCCATACACCTCAGCGCCAAACCAAGCCCACGTGCTTTGGACAAAGGCACAATTGTTTGGCGGTGTTATCGGAGGCACAGCTGGTGTCAATACTTACTACACTGGGTCATCATACAGATTAGAGTTAGCACCCCCAGTAGTTATAGGAGGTCGGCTTTACTGCAACATTGCTGATCCACCCCGTAATGGATTCTATTGTATAGATCTAAGCACAGGAGAGACACTTTGGTACCAGAATCAGACTTTCCTCAGTGGAACCCGTGCAGTTGTTGACGGCACAAACGCTCAGCTCACCAACGGTCAAGTAGTAATGTGGAATACAGTAAACCAAAACGGAGGCGTTCCATACTTATGGGCTATGAGTGGATCTACGTGGGCAAGGTTTGATGCGTGGACTGGAGAATTGCTAAATACAATTGTAAACTGCACCAGCAGCAATGACCGTGTTTTAGGGCCAAATGGCGAAATTCTAGTATATTATCTTGACACAACTCGGGGTACGTTTTATATGTGGAATTCAAGCAGGGTCGTCGCTGGAACTTATAGTCAAAACCGAGCCTTGAACCTCGACTGGAAATTAGGCATACAATGGAATGTGTCAGTGGCAACTGTTCCGGGGGAGACTATTAGAGTTTGGGATCCAAAGAACCCGACGGTTATAGTCTGTAGCAATCAAAGCGCTGGGGACCCTGCTGAATCAGGAGCCTTTGTCGATATCGCTTACAGTGCAACTGACGGGCATTTAATTTGGCAACAAACTCGAAATGAAGGAATTTGGGAAAGATATGTTCCAAATTATCCTTTTGGCAGAGCGGCTGGAGATGGGATCTACACTATTTTCAGAAAAGAGACTAGACAACTTTATGCTTACGACATCAACACTGGAAACAAGCTTTGGGTGAGTGATCCTCGCGAGGACTTCTGGGGAACTTGGAATGGAGGTGTAGCCTTCGCTTACGGGAATATATATTCCGTTGCCTTCGATGGGATGATATATGCGTATGATGCAAAAACGGGGAAGACTCTGTGGACTTGGTCTGAAAACTCGATTAACCCCGGTGGGTTAGAGACGCCTTATAATTCTTATCCACTTTACGGTTCCGTTGCCGTTGCCGATGGAAAAGTCTTTGTGACTAATGGCGAGCACTCCGCAAATTCACCCTTGTACAGAGGAGAACACATGTGCGTTGTCGATGCATATACAGGACAGACAGTATGGAGCATAGATGGATGGTATCAACAGCATTCAATAGTTGACGGCAAAGTCTTAGCCCCAAATGGTTACGATGGGAAGATATACTGCTTTGGCAAAGGCTTAAGCGAAATCACGGTTTCAGCACCATTAACAGCAATACCTCAAGGACAAAGCCTAACAATAACGGGCACAATAACGGACCAATCCCCTGGTCAACCCGGCACCCCTGCTATCTCGGATGAAAGCATGAGTGCATGGATGGAGTACATACACATGCAGAAGCCAATGCCCACGAACGCAACAGGCGTCAGAGTGATGTTAACTGTCATAGACCCTAACGAAAATACTTATGCCATTGCTAACGTCACGAGTGATTCAAACGGGCACTACGGATGCTCATGGACTCCGCCAGTTCCAGGATTGTATAAAATCACTGCCACTTTTGCAGGAACAGACGCTTATGGCAGCTCTTCTGACTCAACCTATTTGACAGTAATTCAAGCACCCTCAGTTTCGCCTATAATGACTCCAACTACCCCTCCAACTCCAACCCCGACTCCAACCGCGACACCTACAGCAACACCGACCCCAACTCCAGCTGTTACGCCTTCGCCAGTGCCTGAACCGAAAGGATTTCCAACAACTGAAATGTACATTGCCATCGCAGCAGTAGTCATCATAATCGCCATAGCAGCAGTAGCAGTTATCCTCAGAAAACACAAGTAAAAACAAAAAAACAACCCTTTTTCCTTTTTTCTTTAGTCGCACAGGCAAAATGTGGGCTGAATGGGCTCTGGCGGTTCCACTTAAAAGTGGTAGCTAAAAGGTTTCAATCTCTCTCCTAAAATTTCCGTCCGCCACAGCCCCAGCAAACCCAAATTCCACATCAGACATCCTCTAAATGTTAAGAAATTCACTGCTGAGTTCTTGTGAATCAAGAATCGCAACCTGCCATTGTGCTGCTTGCTTGCCAGTAAATTTCGTTGAGTCTGTTTTCAATTTCACATATCCTTTTTTGCTGCACCAAAAGAATAGACAACACCATCGGCTCAAAAAATAATCGGGTTACACGCTGCCCCACTTGCCATAGCGTTGCTCCTGCACATATCCATCAACTCGTCAAACGCTTCCCTGTCTTCTTCGCTGGTGAGGGCTTTTTTGAAGCCTTTCCACCGTTCAAACTCAAACTCCAAAGCCAAACGATACGAAAGAACAGTTTTGCTTATTAGCAATACCTCCATGCGCACTTAGCTAATCCTTGGGTGGGTGTTTAGCGATTGTTTTCAATTCTGATGTGAGTGATGTGCGAGACAACGAACTCTTGTTTTGTGAGGGCTTTGTTTGTAGTAAGGTCTCACAATGTTTTCCGTGAAATCTATTACTGAAGAGGCGGGTACATTATTCAGCGTTAAGTCTATCAAGAGGTCGTCTTCTGTTGCATAGGCTAATGTTTTCTTTCTCATGGCAATCATTTATGAGGTCTTGGCGGGCAGAATTTAGGTTTCCCTACTCTATATATAAGTCCGTTATATTGTTGTAGTGAAGAGCGTTGAAAGAATGCTGACAATTGGACGCAACATTAAGGTCTGGATTTTCGTAACTTTGTGTTCTCTTCTCCTTTGGGTTATTTACTGGATTCCGTCTAGTTTGTCACGCGTTTATGACTTCGTTTTTCTATCCGGAGGGGGATTTGGAGGTTGGATGTACACTTGGATGGAACTATCTGGCGCAATCGGCACTATCGTTCGTTCAGTAGGCGTTATCTTCGGGTTATACGTTCTGTTTCTTATTAGAAGCTGCGGCAAAAGAGTTTTCGATGTCAAGAAGTGGATTGTCTCCGCGCTTATAATCGAAGCATTTTATTATGCTATGGTTGGCTTTCCCTCCGGAACTTTCATGTTAAGCTCTGGATATGGCGGAGCATATAGAACGCTGGGCGCTGCGTATGCGCTACAGTTTCTCTTTACCACGCCGCTGCTTATTGTCTTGGCGATAACCTTACATAGGGCTAAGCAAGATTCGCAGGGTTTCAAGTCTTGGAGGTGGGCTGGAGCGGTTTTTGCAGGTTACATTGGAGCTTTGTGGACCAACTCTGTATTTAGATGGTTTGACATGGTTGCAGATGAAGGATTAGCCTTCTTCTCTGTTGGCATCAGAACTGTAGGCGCATTAAACGCTTTTGTGCTCATGTCCTTGGCCTTAGTTTTCGCCCTGATTGGAGCTTATTCTCTTGTTAGAAACAAGGATTCAGCCGTTAGGTGGTTTGGTGCATCTTTGGCTTTGGTGGGGCTGCATTATTTGATCTATTTGATTTACTCGTATCTTGGCGGCATGATAACCTTCGTTATGATTGTTGAGGTTTGGTCAATTCCACTCTTGGGTTTAGGTTTAAGCCTGCTCAAAATGAGGAAGCAAAAACCGATGAGAAATGAGAAAAATGTATGAGACAAACCTTTGCTCACCACTTCATGTCACCCGCGACATCTTCCATTTTTTTGTCCAATATATGATTGCCCATGTGAGTATCCAATGGTTCAGCCTCAGTTTAGCTGTAAGTTCTGCAGGAGGCTCAAGCCATCAAGATTTTCAAGAAACCTAAACAGTCAACGGAGCGGAAAGCATGAGTGCGTTTGAACGAGCTGGAGTCGCCTATCTTTCTGGATCTCGAAAAAGCCTCAAAATAATAATTGAACGAAAAGAGTACTTTATCCACGTTAACGACATCCATAGAGCCTTGGATAATCCCAATTTTCACGCTTCACATCCTTAAGCTATTCAAGCCTTCTTCAGAGCAGTCTTCGAAGCCTACGCAGCTTGAGCTAAGTTTCTTAGTGGTCCTGAAAGAAACAAAACAGAACCAAACAGAAGGGATAGTTTGATGGCTGGAAGATTGGGCAGAGACGATAGAATAGTAACAGCAACGATACTCAAAGGCGTATGGCACAATCTTCTCTGGTTAGGAGGCACCACCTGACTTATGTCCCAAAGCCCAAAGTTGCAGAGATGTTATATAGTGATTGTGAACACATATGTTTCCAATTAAAATTTTGAAGGAAGAAAAAAACAATGCAAAACTTAACGAAACATAATCTTACCAACAAATTTCAAAAGAAACAAACGTTAACAACAATCGCTTTGATACTGGTGCTGATTTTATCGGCATCAGCGTTAATGGCGATTGTACCTACTGCAAGTGCCGCTGTTGTTCAGATCGATACTTACGCATACGTTATGCTTTCGCCTGATTCAGCGGGAATTGGCCAGCAAGTTCTCGTAAGCTACAGAATTGACAAAGTCAGATTCGGCGCCATTGATACAGCGAACCATTTTGAAGGCTTCTCCGTCACAATTTCCAAACCTGACGGAACAACGGAAACGAAGAGCTCGCTTGATGTTGACTCCACCAGCGGAGGATGGTTCATATATACGCCGACCCAAGTCGGAACATACAAGTTCCAGACGCACTTTCCAGCGCAATGGGCAAATGGCACATCTTTCGGCGTACCATACACCTACTTCTATAAAGCCAGTGACAGCTCTCAGGTGTCTCTTACCGCGCAGCAAAATCCAATCCAAGGAATCCCAGACAACCCCTTACCAACTGACGCTTGGATACGACCAATTAACGCCGAAAACAAAGGCTGGTCTCAAATTTCAGCCAACTGGCTCATGCGAAACTACGATCATCCGAACCGCGGTTTCTGCATGACAACTGCTGTCGCGCTGTACACTTCTGCGCCAAATAGTGCACATATCTTGTGGGCTAAACCGATAATTTTCGGTGGTCAAGGTGGAGGAATGTTCGGTGACGCAAGCTACTACACAGGACTATCCTACGAGCAATTCTATATTCCGCTGATTCTTGAGGGTAGAATCATCTACACTGAACATGGCCCCACAGGCACCGCGCCGTTTGGCACTAGAGTTCTTAACCTGTACACTGGAGAAGAGATAATGTTCCTCAACAACACCGACATAGCCTTTGCACAAGTGGTTAAAATTGACAACCCAAATGAACACGGCTTGATTGCTTACCTTTGGAGCACCTCGGGACCAAGCACTAACAGCACATGGTACATGTACGACGCCTTCACTGGAAGACAAATACTGACAGTAACAAACGTCACATGGGGCGGTCTTGGAGGCTTTAACGGCGGACCAACAGCATTTGGACCAAAAGGCGAAGTCCTCTCGTACTCCTTTAGCGGTACAGGCGACAATAGGCGACTAATTTGCTTCAACTCAACCAAAGCCATCTACGCCCGAGGAGCCATCGACACATGGAGCCCTACGCATTTAGGCACAATTGACGGCTCAAGAGGAATCGAATACAACGTATCAATACCCTACATAGCAGGCTTGTCCATATCCGCAATAGGAGAAGGCTACATCCTTGCCCAAGTTCGAGATGCAAACCAGTTCCCATATGTGCTAACAGACGTAGCGTTTAACCAAGCAACTGGACAGCAACTCTGGGTTAAAAACAGAACCGAAATATACACTGCGTTCTTTGCGCAGCCTCAAAGCATCCGTGACGGAATTTACATACAACGCGATGAAGGCAAAATGGTAACATACGCCTACAGCATTCAGACAGGCAACCAATTATGGGTCACAGAACCACTGCCAACCGGATGGGGCATTTTCGAGTACCAAAGAGACATAGCATACGGAAAAATCTACACCACAGGCTACACTGGAGCTGTTCGCGCCTACGATGCAACCACTGGCAGGCTCGCTTGGGAATATGACATGGGCAGTGCAGGATACGAAACAGTCTATGGCACCTGGCCAACATACAACGGCTTCACAATAGCCGACGAAAAGATATTCTTATCCAACGATGAGCACTCACCCGACTCAGTATTGTGGAGAGGCAGCAAACTTTACGCCCTCAACACCACCGATGGAACGCTTGTATGGTCAATCGCTGGAATGATGAGAAACCCCGCTATCGCAGACGGCTTACTTACGGCGCTCAATTCATATGACGGCCAAGTGTACACCTTCGGCAAAGGTCCCAGCGCAACAACAGTGACAACGCCTGACGCAGCAATACCGCTTGGAACTGGAGTAATGATTAAAGGTTCAGTTACGGATCAGTCGCCTGGTCAGAAGAATACACCTGCTGTCGCAGATGAAAGCATGGCTGCCTGGATGGAATACCTCTACATGCAAAAACCCATGCCTAGTGATGCGCAAGGTGTGCAAGTCGTATTAACCGCAATTGACCCTAATGGCAACACCCAAAACATCGGCACAGCTACAACGGACATAAGCGGTAACTTTGGATTGTTGTGGACTCCGCCAGTTGCAGGTCAATACCAAATCAAAGCTACTTTCGCGGGCACAAACTCCTATTCCAGTTCGTATGCAATGACGTACTTGGGCGTTGGTCCAGCAGCAGCCACACCACAACCTACTGCAACACCGACAGCGGTCCCGACAGTTGCGCCGACATCCACTCCAACACCTACAGCTTCGCCTTCGCCGGCTCCGCAGCCTGAAGCTGGTCCAAGCACTGACATGTACATCATCGCAGCCGCCGCAGCAGTCATCATCGTAGTAGTAGCAGTAGCCGCATTAGTCCTTCGCAAACGCAAGTAAAACCAATTTTCCTTCTTTCTTTTTTTGTGAAAGAAAAACAGTTGAGCGAAAAATGTGGGCTGAGTGGGCTCTGGCGGTTCCACTTCCAAAGTGGTAGCAGCAAAAAAGGGTTTCATCTCTCTCCGAAAATCTTTCCGCCGCCAAACCCCCAGCAAACCCTAACGTTAGGGAACTTTTGTGTTCTGTTTCGATTGTTCCCAGAGTTCAGCGCGCTAGGAAATAATACGCGGCAAAAAAAGAAAGCAATAGACAAACATGCAAAATATTATATACGGGGTCTAATCAAAAACTAAGTCGAGAGAATTTATAGGAGAAAATTAAATGACTATTAAGAAAAACAAAATAATAAATAGAAATAGAGTGTTGTCTACGGCTTTTATGATTCTGATCCTTTCCTTTTCCGCCTCTTTGACATGCATTCAATTTGCAAAAGCAGACGATAGGGCAACTTATGCGTTCATAAGCTTGGTGCCTAACCCTGTAGGAATCAATCAACCCGTTGATGTTACTGCCTTCCTTCAACCGATCCCACCAACAGGCTCTGACGTTTTCCACGGACTAATGCTGACGATCACAAAGCCTGACGGAACAACCGAAACTAGAAACATGGACACTTCACCGATTGCCATGCAATTCTTCGTTTACACACCCACGATGACAGGAATATATGAGTTCAAATTGACTTATCCTGGCGAAACACTCAGCGAACACAACTATATGCCAAGCGAGAGTCCAATAACAAAACTGACAGTTCAGGATAGTCCAATACAGCCATACCCGGAAAATCCTGTTCCAACAGACTACTGGACTAGACCCATTAGCGCAAGGAACCGAAACTGGTACACTATTGCTGGAAATTGGCTTATGGGTGGATACAGCCTCCAGTACAAACGCTGGGATTCAGCATCTGGATTTAATCCGTACAGTCAAGCTGCAAGATCCCCGCACATAATGTGGACCAAAGAAATACAGTTAGGCGGACTCGTAGGAGGAAGCTACGGATCCACCAGCTATTATTCAGGGCTATCATACGAGCCAAAAATGACTCCGCCAATAATCATGAATGGCAGAATATACTACAATGTACACGAAAGCGCCTTTGGAACACCAGGTGTAAAACCTGGATTTGCCTGTGTAGATCTACGGACTGGCGAAGAGATTTGGCGCAAAGCAGAAGGAACCATTGACTTAGGGCAGCTGTTTAACTTCGTTTCTGGCAACCAAATGGGTGTTATCCCATATCTTTGGAGTATTGGCTTTGGCGAGTCACAGATGTACGATGCTTTCACAGGAGATTTGGTGCTTAGCTTCAACAACTCTGTATCACCAAGTTGGCCTTGGGGTGTTCCATTCGTTAACTTTGGCAGTGACGGGACTTTGTTCTCCTACCACTTTGATGCAGCAACCGGGTGGCTTGCAATGTGGAACTCGACCAAAGCTCTCCAAGACAACTTTATGATCTATGACTATTCTCCGGGTGTATCAGCTTTTAGACCTCTGGCAGGAACTTACGATTGGATGCTAGGAATTGAGTGGAATGCAACTGTGGCCCCATGGCAAACACCCGCTACTATTGAAGCTCTTTCAAACGGAGTTATAGTCGCAACAAACTACGACCCAGGGTCCGCAGTCGGGTCAACCCACAAAGGCTACAGCGCGACAACAGGGCAAGAACTATGGAGCGTTGTTAGATCTGAGACAGATTCTTATAACAGAGCCTTCGGAGAGGGAATATATGCGGTTCAAGATACAACCAAAGGTACTTGGAATGCATATGACCTAAACACGGGAGTGCGTCTTTGGGAATCTCCTCCTATGGGTTATCCTTGGGGTGTTTATGGTCAACATACTCCTGTAATAGCATACGGTAAACTCTATGGCGCTGGATATGACGGATACGTGCATGCTTATGACATTAAGACAGGACAAGAACTTTGGAAAGCATACTCTGGGAGCTCTGGTTTGGAAACACCCTATGGCTCTTATCCAATGTACTATGGGCCAATTATTGCAGACGGTGTATTATACATGGGGACTGGTGAACATTCTCCGACTCAACCATGGATTAGAGGAGAAAAACTCTTTGCAATAGATGCTAACAACGGAAACACGTTATGGAGCATGACTGGAGCTTGGATTATTCAAGCTATAGCAGATGGGTATTTGGTAGGATACAACGCCTATGATAATCGTATGTATTGCATCGGAAAAGGACCCTCTAAACTTGAAGTCTCTGCTCCACAAACCTCAGTGGCAAAAGGCAGTACAGTTTTGATTCAAGGCAAAGTTACAGACCAATCTTCAGGACAAGAAGGTACTCCGTGCGTGTCCAAAGAGAGCATGAGCGCTTGGATGACTTATCTAAAGCAGCAGGAACCGATGCCATCAACAGTCACTGGAGTTCCAGTGAATCTTAAGGCTGTCAAAGCGGATGGAAACGCGATTTCGATCGGTACAGTGATGAGTGATTTGGACGGTTTTAGATACGAATGGACTCCTTCAGACACAGGTTTGTACAAGATTGTTGCTGAATTTGCTGGCGATGAATCATACGGAAGTTCAACTGCGGCAACTGGCTTGTCTGTAAATGCTCTAATTTCGACTTCATCCACGGCTTCTTCAATTGAGCTGTACCTGCTAATAGCCACAATAGTTGTAATCATCGCAATCGCAATAGTTGGTCTGTTGATACTTCGGAAGCGAACATAAGTTATTTTCTTCTTTCTTTTTTTTAAAAAAAGTAGTTTTAGAGCAAAAATAGGGCTGAGTGGGCTCTGGAGTATTAACGCGGTTTGGTTTGTTTCCGCGTGGTTTCATCCCTTCAACAATCTCCTTCCCAGACCCCAGCAAACCCAGCGAACTCTTCTCTTGGTAATTTTTTAATTCTCTCTGTGAGACTTGAGTTTCAAGTTCAGTTCCGTTCGTCCTGAATATCAGGTAAACGCAAATTGTTGCCTTTCATGTTGGTTGTCATGCTCCGAAATTGAGGTTAGGTTCCTTTCTGACAGCCTCTGGGTTTTCTTGTTTGCATTTCTTGTGTCCAGTAGAGTCGGACCGGACTTAACCCCGAATCAGAGTGTGTGAAAACTCAAATTAAGTTTTAGAAATTGCGCCTTATGTGTAAAAACACGTCCTAAAGTCCCACTACATCGGAATAAAATTAGCAACTTTCAGAAATTGAAATTAGTTTTTACACAGTCTGAATTGGGTTCAAATCTAAAAATGGACCGAGTGGTACTTGAACCTGGAACGGTTCAAAACCTTTAATGGGGCTGCCCGGATTTGAACCGGGGTCTATAGAGCCCAAGTCTACAAGCCTGGACCAAGCTAGCCGACAGCCCCGAACGTTGCAGAAAACATAATTTCGAATGCACCATAAAAACCTTAGCCAAAATCTAGCTGGCTTTTCAGTTTGGATAAGGTTGCGTTTGAGTTAGTGATGTTTTTTGGTAGAAAGTTTTAAATGTGGGTTTGTCCCACTGATAGTGGTGGGAAATTGGAGCAGGTTCACCTTAAAATAGATTCAAAAGGCAGGCTTTGCATCCCATCGCAAATACGAGAAGAAATCGGTGACACTGCCATACTCAAGAAAACCTCTGAGGGCTACCTTATAATTCCCGGCAAGCCTACAGATTTTCTGGAGGAATTTCGGAAGGTTATTTCCAGCGAACCCAAACGAAAAGGAAAGCCCAAGCTCGTTTCGCCAGAAGAAATGAAGTCAATCTGGAGAACACAGGTTTGATCGTTGGGCTCGATACAAACATTTTATGCTATGCTCTTGATCCTGCTTATCCTGAACATGATAGTGTAAGTCATCTGCTAGTTGATCTTTCTTCAGAGAATACTATCGCGTTGAACCCAACAGTAATTCACGAAGCATATCACGTTCTAGTTTTTTACTTGGAATGGCTTCCCGAGGAAGCGGCAAGAAGACTATCAATGCTACTTAAACATCCATACATTGAGTTTTTCAACCAAACAAAGAAAACCGTCAGTATCGCGATCAACTTGTCGGTGCAGCAGAAACTTGGCGGCAGAGACGCTTTGATTATAGCCAATTTCTTGGCAAATAAAGTGCCTGTTATCTACACTCACGATGGGGAACTTTTAAAACTGGAGAAACTCTCGTGGAAAAACTTTAACGTAAAATTCAAAGATCCCGTAACGGAAACCACGTAAAGCCCAAGCTCGTTTCGCCAGAACCATAAAAACCTCAGCCAAACCAATACCGTATTTCTCCCACGTTTCAGTCTTTAGCGTTTGACGACAAATAGATTTGACTTTGGGCGCGGGTGAGCGAGATTGAAAAATGCCTTACCAATTTCAAAACAGTTCCTTTGATCGCGACTGTATTTGTTCCTGTTTTTTTTATCGTATAACCTTGCTGCCTAAGGGTCTTCGTTTTTCTCTGAATTCTCTTGCGTATGCTTCCCCTTTAACGTGCACCAAGAAGAAGTTGAATGCTCTGCTCTGGAGTAATGCATAATATATTGTCAGAAGAACCCAGTATGCGGCTTTGCTTTTCGAGTAACCCAATTTATCATCTTCTTCAACAGACGCATATAGCTGATCCATAGATAAATTATCTTCGACACTATGCAGAAACCTATAGGGGGAGGAGGTAGGCAAAACGCAGGGGTCCCTACTAAGGGTCAATTTTTCGCTGCTTTATATAAGGAGGGTATAGTCTGCTCTGAGCACTAGAGTTCAAAGCTTTCCCACACCGTTAAGTCATGAACCTCTTAACAGTCTCATACAACACGCTTGCCCCGAAAACAAGATTCTCAACCGAAATCCGCTCATCCACACCGTGCTCACGCCTAGTCACCTTAACACCATAACGTGCCTCGCTACGCATCGGATGAAAACCGTAGCACACGCTGCCCCTTCTCCTGAAGAAACGCGAGTCAGTTCCACCCGCCATAAGCAAAGGCGCCACCGCGCAGTCAGGCTCAAACTCTTTAAGGACACTTTTAATGACGCCGTAAAGTGGAGTTTCCACGGAAGATTCCGAAGGCTCCTGCGCTTGGATAATCTCAAACGCAAGCTTCCCCAAATCCACATCCCTTAACAGTTCCTTAATTAGCTCCTGCGCCTGCACTGTAGATTGCTCAGGAAGCACTCGACAATCAAAAACCGCCTCACACTCAGACGGAATGACATTCTCCTTGACGCCGCCATGAATTATCGTTGGCGCAATCGTCATCCTGAGTCTTGGGCGAATCTCATCCGCCACTGACATGGCAGTCTTCTCCAACTCATCCAGCACCTGATCGCTTAACTCTGGATTAGCAAGTAAACGCATAAGAGGCCCCCGCAAGCTTTCATCCTCCGCTGCCACCTCGTTAAGGAACTGCTTCACCGTAAGCACAAGCGAAACCTTCGCACGGTAGTTGCCCAGTTTATCAATAACTTTGTTCATGCGCATGATGGCGTTGTCAGCCGCATCAGGCATCGAACCATGTCCAGATATGCCTTTCGCTTTCACCTTGAACCAGAGCAAACCTTTCTCAGCCGAGTTCACCGTGTACACATTCTTATTCCGGATTGGAAGGGCTGATCCACCACCCTCATTCAAAACGTAAGGAGCAAAAATCTTCGCAGGAAAATTCCGCAGCAGGTAATCTGCTCCGCCAAGTCCGCCCATTTCCTCGTCAGCCGTCGCAGCCAAAACCACATCACCCTTAAGCTTCACACCATTTCGCTTCAACAGTTTAAGCGCCATCACCTCAATAGCGGTCATACCCTTCATGTCCAAAGCGCCACGACCCCAAACAAAACCATCCTTCACAACACCGCCAAAGGGATCTACACTCCACTCAGCCGCGTTGGCCGCCACCACATCCAAATGGGACAGCAAGAGCAAACTTGGTTTCTCACCTGTTCCCCTCAAACGAGTGATTATGCTTCCTCGTGATGGTGCAGACTCGAAAAGTTCACACTTGAAACCTTCCTTGCTCAAGTTTTCAGCGAGATATTTGGTTGCTTTCGTCTCATTTCCAGGCGGATTAGTCGTGTTTATCCGTATCAGTTCGCTCAGGAGGTTTGTAGCTTCCTCCTCAACTTCCCTAATTAGTTGAACGGGCATTTTCAACGTCACTGTTTTCGATGTAGAAAGGCTTGTTGTTCTCTTAAGAGTTTCCAGTATGCACCATTTATTTTTGACGGATATGGGATAAATTAGGGAGTAAAATCATTTAAATCTATAATGAAGTTTATATAGTAAAGTTGAAACTGAAATATGGACTAAGGCGAATCAGCATGAAAGAATTGAAACCACTGGATTATCAACTCCTGTTCGAGCTAATGAAAGATTCTCATCGTAGCGACAGGCAACTAGCTAAAGCGCTAGGTATATCTCAACCCACGGTAACCCGAAGAAGGGCAATGCTTGAAGACAACATCATCGACGGATACACCGTTGTACCCAAATTTGGAAAAATCGGGTTCGAAATCACCGCGTTCACCTTCCTGAAAACCAAGCTTAATCACAAGAAAGGTCAAGAAAAAGAAGAAGCCTTCAACACTCTCAAAGAATGGTACAGCAAACAACCAAACGTCATCCTTGTTCTAGAGGGTCAAGGAATGGGATGGGATGCAATCTGCGTCTCCCTTCACACGAACTACACGGATTTTGCCCAGTTCCTAAGAACCCAAGAATCAGAACTTTCAGACGTGATAGTTGAGAGCCAAACGTTCCAAGCGGACCTGAAACCAGGAGTAGCCATAAAACCGTTCCACCTAAAGTACGTGGCAAAACCAAAGTAACGCAGACCCATCAAACCCCTACCACCGTCAAGGCTGGTTAGTGGGTAACCTTATTTTTCCATACCTCTTGAAGCTTCAAGGCAAGAGTGCCATCTTCCAAAATTAATGCTCCATGGTAACCGCAGCGCGTCAGTCTTAGCTTGATTAGCGGTTACGGGCATTGTTGCTGTTGGTGTTCCAACGTAAAGGCCCATCATTCCTCCGCTCATCATGCCGTACTTCGTGTTCCACATCATGTTCGGTCCCATTTCAGGATAGATTCTTCCTGTGTACTTGTCGATGAGCATTTCGAAGGCGCCGATGCCTGTGCTTTTCTCACTGAATTGGACGTAGAAGTTAAGCGAGTACTCTTCAACTTGTGTGACCGCTAGGTCGGGGTTGCCGATTCTAGTCAAGTAGTTCTGTGCAATGCCAACTGCGGATGTGATGTTTAACTGGCTTGCATAGGTAACGTTTGGTGAGTAGACGCCTGAGGCAGCATAACCTGTCCAACCTCTCCTGCCGCCGCAGCCCCCGCCGCCGTAGTATGGAGTCACAGGTGAAGTTGCCGATGGAGTGCTGGGCTGTGTTGGAATTGTGGTTTGGGGAATACCTGAGTATGCGTATCCACCCATCATTCCTCCGCCGCCCATCATTCCGCCTGAGTAGCCGCCGTAGGGAGTCGTGACTCCGCTGTATGCTCCGTATTGCGTTCCTGCAAATCTTCCACCCATGTAGCCGTATGCTGTGGTTGCGACCAATGCAAATGCAACGACTGCAAGGGTTATTGCAGTTATTATTTTCCAAGTTTTCATTTCGATTCAACCTCTACACATCAACTAGCCTGCGTGTGGTAAGTAGGTTGGTTGAAACAATCGTGAAACAGTTTTGAAACAGTCAAAAGTCCATGCTTTTTAACCGTTTTGTGCGGGCAGATTCTATTTAAGGAAGTCTAACGCTAAGACGTAAGCGATATGAAACTGGGTGTTTTGTTTTCAGGCGGCAAGGATTCGACACTTGCCCTGCACAAGGCTCACGAGAAAGAAGAGGTTGCGTGCCTAATCACGTTGCGCTCCAAGAACCCTGAGAGCTACATGTTTCACACACCAAACATTAACCTCTCCGCGCTTCAAGCTGAAGCTTTAGGCATACCAATGGTAACGAAGGAGACTGAAGGCAAGAAGGAAGAGGAACTTGCCGATTTACAGGAAGCCATAGCTGAGGCTCAAAAAACCTTCCATATCGAAGGCATAGTTACTGGCGCAGTAGAATCCGTTTACCAAGCCCAGCGAGTCCAGCGCATTTGCAACCGACTAGACCTGTGGTGTTTTAACCCGCTGTGGAAACACAACCCGAAAGCACTTTTAGAAGAGCTTGTAGAGAAACGCTTCAGCGTTATCATCTCAGGAATCTTTGCTTATCCCCTCGATGAAAGCTGGCTTGGAAAACAAATTGACCCAAACATAATCAGAAAACTAGTTGCCCTCCAGCAAGAGATTGGTTTGAGTCCCTCAGGGGAAGGCGGCGAAATAGAAACCACCGTCTTAGACGCGCCCCTGTTCAAGAAGAGAATCGAAATCCTCGACTACGCAGTTGAGGCGAAGGGCAACTCGGGAGTCTTCAGGATCAATGCGGCGCGGTTGATACAAAAATGATTTTGATTGTTGACCTAAACTGGAAGAAAGACTCGTTGGGGTTTTACGAGTTCGTTTCCCCAATAGCCTCAGTCGCTGCAGAGCTAGAAGAATACGTGGTTAAGCATTATCTTGAAGTAAACAGCGAGGACACAAGTCGATGCGACAGGATTATTCTTTCAGGCACGGCATTAAAGGACAACGTCACCCTGAAGCAACCAGAAAAATTCAGTTGGATGAGAGACATGGACAAGCCAGTTCTAGGCATCTGCGCGGGCATGCAAACTATAGGCGTAGTCTTCGGTCTCCGCTTGTTCCGCTGCTTAGAAATCGGGATGACACAGGTGACCACGTTAAAGGAGAACCCGCTCTTTTCCTCCACGTTCAAGGCTTACTCTCTTCATAATTACTCCGTGGAGCCCTCTGGAGACTTTGAAGCGCTAGCTGAATCCTCGAAGTGCCCTCAAGCAATAAGGCACAGGCAAAAACCCATTTATGGTGTGCTGTTTCATCCTGAAGTGAGAAACGGCGAAGTAATAAAACGTTTTATTCAGCTGAAACAATGAAGCAATTGCGTTTTTGCTTTGTTCAGGCTTTGGTTGCTTGTACTTCGAGTCGCACCATCTTCACATGCGCTAAGCCATTTTCGTCCAGAGGATAAGCTGCAATGTATCGGTTGGCGATTTCGTTTATGAACGAATCCCTAAGGTGAATGGGGACTCTTTCGGTGAAGGGCAGCCAAGTTGTCTTTATCCAGCCTGCTAATCCTTCTCGCCCTTGAAGCTTTGCGACTTTCGGCAGTAACTCAACTCTTTCGGGTTTGAAGCCAGCTTCGCGTAGCCATGTTTTGTATTCTTCTGGACCATAGAATCCGTAAGGAAAACTGAAATTCTTAAAGTACGGCTCGCATGTGTCTTCACTTATCATTTCTTCAAGGACAGCGATGATCTCTTGGGCGTTACCTTTTCCAGCCATCTGAAACAGCAGTCTTCCATGACTATCGAGGCTGTCTTTTACGCAGGAAAGAACGGTTTGGTGGTCGATAATCCAGTGCAGGGCAGCGTTTGAAAATGCAACATCGAACTGTTCACGAAACGTCAATTCTCGCGCGTCCATTCGGAGGAAGGAGAGGTTAGGGTAATCGTTTTGAGGAAAAGATTGGCGTGCTTGGGCTATCATTTCTTCAGAGCTATCGATGCCAACGACTTTTCCGTGCGGCAAGTATGTGGATAGCATCGCTGTGACTTTTCCGTATCCGCAGCCGATGTCGAGCATTGCTTCATTGCCTGAGAGTTTCAGTTTTGGAATTAGCTCTTTTGCCCATTCATACTGATTTGACGAGTGCTTTGCATATTCCTCAGCATTCCACGAGTATTGTGCTGTGTTTTTTGTCATGTCTCGATTCCACTCTTCGGATGCCGATTTTTGCACTAGTGGAAACGGTAGGTGAATTTAGGCTTTACCCTAAATGTAGCCGTATCTGTACATTCAATGTTTCAGTTTATTCATACCTTTCACTTTGAAGAAGTGTAGAAAGTGGTTGAAAGTTATTAAGGAGAAGCCTGTTTTCCTACAAACGGAAACGGGAGCGAAACGGGGTGAGCTACAAAAACCGCATGCATCCGAAAGTCAGCAACGCCGAGATAGAAGTGTTCAAAGCATTAAGCGCGGCTGGACTCACCACCAACATGGTGACTCAAAGAACAATTATTCTCAAATCAACTATTCCTGATTTTTGCTGGATTAACAAACGCAAAATCGTTTACCTAGACGGGATACAGGCATACTCAAGCGACAAAACACAGCAACGGGACGAAGAAATTGATGAGTTACTGGAGATGCAGGGCTGGGACGTTCTCAGAATCCCCTATGACCCACCATTAAGTGCGCAGGCTCTACAAGAAATTATGGCTATCATCAAGCAGTTTTTAGGCGTAGACGAAGAGTAGGTTTACCATTTATAGATACGACTTCTGTTTGGTTCTGGAAAAGTAAGCGGTACTATAGTGCTCGGAGTAGACTATACCCCTTAAATAAAGTACAAAAACGCAAGAGACCCTGTTGTGTTATTTTCTTTTCCTGAGAATAAACGCAATTCCAGCTACTGCGGCGATAACAGCTACGGCTGCTAATGTGTAAACTAGTTCGGTTGGGAAAGTTGTCTGCTGCGGCTCTGACGACTGAGTAGGCTGCTGCGAAGCTGAAGACGTTGGGCTAATGCTGGGGGTGGGCGAAGAAATTGGCATTTGTAAGGTGTTGTTTTGGATGTTGAAGGGTAGCATAAGTGGGTAATTATCCTGTCTTTTCGCATCTATAATGTAGGGTGTGTCGCCTATGCCGTTGCCATCGTTATCTGTGCCTGTATAGTTACTCCAGTAGTTGCCTTCTTTGCCGTTATCCCAAAAGTTTCTTGTAGCCTCCGAGAGCTCTAAAAAGTTCTCGTCAGAAGTACCCACATCAAAAGTATTGTTTACAAAATTGTTGTGGTAGAAGGTGTTGTTTTTGGTGGAATCTTCAAGGTCTGGCCTGAGGGTAGAAAGACCAGCCAACCAAACAGAATACTCGCAGTTAGTTATGTCGTTTTTGAAAATAACGTTGTATGAGCTATCGTCCAGTTCAATGCCCTTATTGCAACCTGTTATGTTGTTTTCAGAAATAGTGTTGAAAAATACTGACCCTCGAAGGACAATGCCTCCGCCAGATATTGTATTTGCGGTTATGCTATTGTTGTTTCCGCGTATACAATAAATGTAACTGCTAACAATATTTCCTGTCAAATTGTTAAAATCGCCCATTATTTCAACTGTGGCATTAATTACGTTTTTTGTTATGTTGTTATGGTCGCCTTCTAATAGTATACCTCCGTTAATGTTATTTCCAGTAATTGCGTTTGAGGAGCCTGTGATGTTTATGCCTGCGGGGTCATAGTAACCTATGTCAAAATTTTTTATGGTGACGCCATTAGCGCCTATACTTATTCCTGCACCGCTATACTGTAGTTTTCCTTGTATGGTGTAACCTGCGCCGTCAATTGTGATGTTGCTGCATAGAATTTCTAAACGGTAATCGGTTATGTTTCTTGTTAAGGTGTATACGTTTCCTGTTATGTTGATTGGTGCTGTTGGAGGATAGACCGTTGCAGGATCAAGGCGGCCATCGCTCATAATCCTGATAACCGGCAAGGGCAGCATAGGATTCGCGTCTACAAAATTCATAGACTGCCAGGTTGATGTTGACAACAAAAACACCACAAAAGACGAAACGGTCAGCAATGTTAATCTGTCCCTCAACCCCTTCACCTGCTGAATGTGTTCGTTTTCTTACAGTATGAAATTATGTGCACACCATATAGCTCTTCCTGAGGAACGGCACCGTTCTTCTGTGAGAACAGAATAATAAGTGAAAATCTTTTGATACCCTTCGTCTGGAGATTTATCCTTTGGAACCCTTCGACTTTGAAGCCGCATAAAGAATACTTATGCCTAAGCCGAGAAGCGGTATAGTCCATATTTCCACAAGCATAACTGACTTTAGCGCACCCGCAAGAACGGAGTAAACAAGATAAATCAAGAAATGCGCCCCGACCAAAGCAAGGGAAAGGGCAATCAAATACAAGTCACTTGATGATTTTTCGCCATGTTGATGGCGCCGGGAGGGGGATTTGAACCCCCGCGGCCCCGAGAGGCCACAAGCTATATGGTGCTTGCTTTGCAAAGCCATCTCCAGGCTTGCTCCCTGCCTGGCTAGGAGACCCCGGCAACGCTTTTCTGTTTATTCATGCTTGAGCGGTTTTATTATAGTTTCTTCACGCAACTTAAACCTTTACGGAAAAGTTCAGAGCCTGCGGATTAGGGTACTACGTTTCACTTTCAAAAGGCTCTTATAAATTGGAAAACAAATATTGAAACTGTAACTTGAGGAATATCTGTCATGAAGAAAACATCACAGCGGGATTCCCCGAAGAAACAGGTTTGCCTTTGGCTTGACGAACTCAGCACTAAAGAAGCAGAGAAAGCCGCCTGCACAGGGGCGGTTGTCATTTTTCCAGTTGGAAGCGTCGAAGAACACGGCAAGCACTTGCCCCTTTGCACGGACAGCATACAACCCGAATACGTGGCATTAGAAGTTGCTAAGAAAACAGGCTGCCTTGTAGCACCGCCATTAAGGTACGGCATTTGTAACGCGGGACGCAATTTTCCCGGAACCCTCTCAATCGAGTTTGACTCATTATACAGGATCACTCGAGATATTCTTGCTGAGCTGGCACGCAACGGCTTCAACAGGATCATAGTGCTGAGTGGTCACGCTGGGTCGTCACATATGGTAGCGCTGAGACTGGCCGCTCAAAACGTCGTAATGCAAAACGAGAAAACATGCTCGGACAAGAAGACGAGGATAATGGTTTTGTCAGACTTTGACTTCGCGTTTGAACTGAAAGGACAAGGCTTCTCTGAAAAAGACGGGCATGCGGGCGCAATCGAAACTTCACGGGTAATGGCTATAAGGCCAGATTTGATTAAGGCGAAAGGCGAAGCAAGTTTTCCGCAGATGCCCCGGTTTGAGGTCGTCGCAGATCCAGAACGGTATTTTCCCAGCGGAGTGATAGGCGATCCTGCTGAGGCTTCGGAGAGCAAAGGGCAGATGATAAATAAGTATGTGGTAGAGCAGGTCACGAAACTAGTTGAAGAACTGAGAAGAAATTGAACCCTGCGGGCAACATGAACTTTACGGGTGAGCCAGGCGCGGAGGCTACTGTTTTTCAGCCATTAGTACGCGGTAGCCGCTTTCTATCGCTAGAACCTCAAAGTTGCCGAATGCCTCGTTGAAAACGGAGGGCAGCGTTTTTCTGCCTATTTTTGATCGGACGACCATTTGGAACTTGGCTTTGCGCGTCATAACTGCTGGTGCGCTGCGTATTAGGGCTTCCACGGTTTTCATGCCTGCGCTCACGGGCGGATTCGAAAGGACACAGTTGAACGCCAAATCCTCAACTGGCTCGTACAGGTAACCGTGCCTAACTTCAGCGTTTGATGCTTTGTTTCGTTCAGAGTTTTGTCTGGCTAAGAGGACCGCGCGCCTGTTCACGTCCGTCATGACCACGTGTAGTTTTGGGTTAAAAGCGGCGGCTGCTATGCCCACAGCGCCGTATCCGCAGCCTACATCTAAAACGTAGCCTTTCTCGGGCAGTATCATTGATTCGATGAGTAGCCGTGTTCCGGGGTCTACGCGTTTGGTGCTGAAGACGCTTGATGCTGTAATAAACTCGAAGGGTTTGCCGCGGAGGCAAGTGCGGACCAAGCCGAACTTTGCTTCGGATTTTGGAGTTTCAGCGAAGTAGTGTTCAGGGCTTCGGTTTTTCTCGGTCATTCTTGCTGCCACTTTTCCAGACTTTGGGGTAGGTTCCTCTGGTCATGAGTACGCGTTCAAGTGTAGCAACTGTTCCGTGGTTTGCTTCCAGAATCTGCTCGGTGGACAGTTGCGCTTTGCCTAAAGCTATTGCTTCGCCTTTTAAAGTGAGAATCGCGACCATTGAGTCCTTGGCAACGCCGCTTTCAATGGATAATACTCCGGGGGCAGTCAGGTTTGCTCCGTGGCACAATGCGTCAACTGCTGTGTCTCTGACCGTGATTTTCGGAATCAAGGCAAACGCGGTTTCCATGGGTTGGATGAACTCGCGCAGTATTTTTGGGTCCTTTTTTTCTTGCCATTCGCCGAAATAGTATGCCACGTCGTGGAGGGTGGCGTGCGGTTTGCTGTCTTCGCTCAAGGACCCAGCGCGTGTTCGGCGAAGTTCTTGCATGTGTGCGCCGACCCCTATGATTTCGCCCACGTCGAAGCAGAGCTTGCGGATGTAAGTGCCAGCTTCACAGCCGACTTTGAAGAGGACGTTTCTCCCGTCCTTCTCAAGGTAGTTGATGAAGTAAATGCGGCGGTTGCGCACTTGCCGTTTAACCGAAGAACGCAGAGGCGGGCGTTGGTAGATTTCGTCTTCGAACTCCGCGAGGACTTTTCGGACACGTGTTTCTTCAGCGTCTCCGTGAAGTTTCATGACACAGACGTATTCTTTCCCGCTGTATAGAAACGCCTGAACAATTTTCGTAGAGTCCTCTAAGGTGATGGGCAGGACGCCGGTCACTTTGGGATTTCCTTGGCTAACGCGAGGTTAAGCCTCTAAGGTCCCGCCGTGGCCGATGACGTTTAGTTTCATGATTTTCTTTGCCCAAGCTGCGACTTCGTGGCTGGTTGGTCCAGCTGGCTTGTCGAGGTTTATGACGCCGTTTCGGATGTACTCTTCTGGTGGTCTTTCAGCTGGGCTATGCCCATACTTTGGGTTTGTTTCGTCTTCTGCTTTGACGTGCAGTTCACGTTTGATTTCCCATGGGGGAACTGTTCTAGGCATAAGAAATTTTCTCCTTGAACGTGAAAAAGAAGGACGGGGAAGTATAAGAGTCTAGTTTATTGCGCTGCAGGTTGAGTCATTTCTTTGAGCTTGCCTGCTGCCTCCAAGGTCTGGGTTACTTCTTCGTCAGATGCGCCTCGTTTGATTTCGAGTTTATCCTGGAGGACCTGGATGTGGTTTACGTTAACTCTTTTCCTTTTAACCCCTGTGACTTTTTTGGGTCCTGTTATGATGACAAAGCTTTTGTCCATTACGTCGACTATGACGCATTTGTTACCGGTTTCGCGACCAGCCAATTTTACGCATATTCTGCCTACTTCTACTGCGGGCACTCTTGTTCAAACTCCCTTAAAACGAATAAATAGAGAACCGCCCGCGCATATTTAAGCTTGACACAACTCAAGCCATGAGGAATTGCTAACGCGCGCTTTTCGCAAAAAAGCATGACGATGGTAATGTTCCCGTGAGTGAGACTTGCGCTCCTTCAGCTTATTCTTGCTTTTGTCAGCTAGAAAGAAAAAAGAACAACTCCTTTTAGAAAAAACAATAGTGCAGTAAGTTCAACCAGTATTTCAGCCTTTAAATAAGGGAGGGGGGCTATAGTCCGCAAAGAGCACTATAGACGCAGAAATGGCTTAGTTTGATGATTATTCTTGTACTGGGCTTGCGTTTGTTGAAGTTGGACTCAGCGCAGGTTCTTTCCGATTTTTCCTTCGAGTTACAACTGCAACTGTGCTTGCAACAATGGCTACGATTGATCCGATTAAAACTGCAAGAATGAGAAATGACATGATCATGGCGTTTTTGGACTGGCTAGTTGTACCTGCATATTGCTGGTTGCCTGTCCAGCTTGCCCTAACATCAAGCGACGCAAGTAAACCCGTTGCCTCAGGTTTCCAACTGTACACAAATTGTCCGTCAGAACCCGTTACCATTTTGGTCAGCACTGTCCAAGGCGAACCGTCAGCACTCCAATAAACCGTTACGTTCTCGTTCGGTACAGCAGGCGTAATCTGACCCCTCAGCGTAATCGAACTCCCTTCCGTAGTGATGGTCGGAGAAACTTCCAGCTTCAGCACTGTTGAGTCCAACTTCTTGAAACTTGCGGAAACTTGTCCAGGTGCAATTTGCTCGCAGTTTTCGAGCGTGATTATGTTTGCAGGAGCATTTTTCAGGTCATCTGGGCATTCTCCAACTTTCCAGCCTTCCTTCCAGTCTGAACTGGTGCATTCAGCAACGTAATACGTGACTCCATTGTTCTCTAGGGAACAAACGGCTAACCGCGCATCCTTCGGCTTGTCAGCAAGATGCACTCCGATGTTCATGTGTTCCTCATTCGTGTAAAGAAAAAGCACCACGTCTAAACCTCCAACTTTCAGGACTGAAGCAGCTATGAAGGATAAGAGGTCGCAGTCACCTTGGTTCGTCAGCATCGTTTCAACAGGATAATACGCTGGCACAATTCCCTGAAACGGTATCTGGTGAACAAGCACAAGAACCCCATTCGTGAAATCTTCATCGTCAGGATAGATTTGTCTGAGGCAATCAGCTATCGGCTTCAAAGCGTATGGAGTCACGAACTTCGGAAAATCAGCAGCCCCAGCAGACCTATGGCTTAACTCTTTATAATAATCGGTTAGAGACTGTGGAACTATCACGTTAAGCGTGTGCGAGAAAGTTCCATCATCCTGATTTACCAGCTGATAAGAAACCGCGCCGTCAGCAGCTGCGCAGGGTGATAACATATAGAAGAGCATCGACACTGCCAAAATGACAGCTGCGGTTGCCGCGAGCTTAGCTTTCATTCCCCTCATGAATCTTTCTTACCATGCGCTAGCTTATTGACTTTGCGAACTTTCAATAAATATCTGCGAAAAACCGCTAACTCCAGTATTCGTCCTCAGAGACTTTTCCACCGCTCATCTTAATCAAACCTGAAAGCTGCGCAGTCGCCTTCTGCAGCCTCTCTTCTGGCTTCTCCGATTTCTTGCCAGAAGTCGAAAAATGGAGCTCCATGTGCGGCTTGTTCTCCCTGCCCCGAGGATGAGATTTTACGTAAACAAGCGGGTTATCATGCATCACCGTGTCTATCAGCGGAGCCAAAGCCGACTCCATAATATTATCTGCATAAATGCTCTTCTCATAGAAACCAACATCACCCGACGCTTGCTGCAGCAAAGGCACAACCGAAGCTTCAAAAATGGCTTCCATCTCCGCAGGCACACCAGGCAACGCCACCAAAACCGTTCCATCCGCATCCGTTCGAACGCCAGGAGCAGTTCCGACAGGATTCAAAATAGGCTTCGTCCCTTCAGGAATTGTTGCCATTTTAACTCTTGGCGCTGTCATCTCGCCTACATCGATATTACGCGTCTTGGCATACTCAGCGTACTTCTCTTTAACCATCCTCAACGCTTCTTCGTCAACGGCAAGTTTCTGATGCAGCGCCTCAGCAATTCCTTGCAGGGTCTTATCATCAAAAGTCGGTCCTAACCCTCCAGTTGTTATCACGAATTTAGGCTTCCGCTTCAGTACTTCAAGGATGACTGTGGCGATTTCCTTCACTTCATCCGCGCATACCGTTACCCGCTTCACAGCTATTCCAAGTGAGGTGGCGCGCTTACCCAGCCACTGCGCGTTCGAGTTCAAAACTTTCCCGATGAGCAACTCGTTGCCTACACAGACTATCTCCATATCTGCAGTCATAACTTCGCCTTTCTTTGCAGGTTGATTAGAAGTAGAGTTTAAGGGTGCTTTTCTTTTATAGTGTTTGCTAACTAATCGTTTCAAAAGCGCATGTTAAGCGGCTGCTATTTCTTGCTTAGCCACCACTTGAGGTATTCTTTTCTGCGGTTTTCCTTTTCTTCATCAGCAGTCTCCTCTGGAGGACGATTTTTCTCTTTAAGCTCCATGAGTTCCTGCTGTGTCACGGATAAGCCGCAGCTTTTGCATACCTGACATTTGGTGGCTATGACGTATTTCATTTCTCCGCCGCATTCAGGGCAATATGGCATAGTTTTTCACTGTTGAAGTTGCTGCAAATTAATCGCGGATTGAGAGATATTAGTCTTCGCTCGGTTTTTCACATCTTTGCACGTTCCAAAATTCACTTGTTCCCCTTGATTTTGTTAACATTGTCCCAACAAAAATTTTAAAACTCTTTCTTGTTAGCGTCGAAACGCTAATAAACAATTCGTTCTATATACAAATACAGGTATTTCCTTTACTTAGAAATCGCGAGGGAGGTGATTTGTTGGTTAAGGTGAAGAAACGTGTTGGTGGTACGGAAGAATTTGATAAGGCTAAACTGAAGGCTTCTTTGATAAAGGCAGGAGCCAAAGAAGATCAAGCAACAAAAGTCACTGAAGTTGTTGCAGGTAAGGTAAAAGAAGGAGTAACATCCACTGAGATTAGGCGGATGGCAGCAGCCGAACTCAAGAAGGTGGACGCAGCAGCCGCGAAAAAATACGAGGCATTCAAAAAACCATCGAAGTAGTTTCCGAGAACAGGCAACGGAGCGCACAAACTGCAAGGTTTTTACCAAACTTGAACGACTGGAAAAAAGGCAACAACCGTCTTGTGCCATCTTTTCAGAAGTTCAATTCTCGGATTTTTTCAGTCTTCACTTTCAATGATTTACTACATGGTGCTATATATGAGCGTAAACACGGTCGCTCGTGTACATCCCAGTGTTCATTTCGTTCTCTATCTCCCGCAGCAGCAGAATCCGCTTGAACGTTGGCGGATGCGTAGCAAACAAGCTGTTCAACTGGTTCCACGTGGACTTAGCTTCCTTCTCCATAGCCAGTTCCAGTTCACGCTGGTCCAGAACGCCGTCGTGGTCTAGGTCGTATTCATCTTTCTTCTCCATGATCATCTGGACTTCCTGCTTCGCCAAGGCTGGATCCTCAATGTAGAAAGATCTGGCCGCGGCAGTTACATTGGGCGCAATGGACAAGCCGTAAGTGATTTTCGCTAAGGCACTTTCTAGGCTTCTTGGAGAGCCAGTTACGTATGCGGAGTACGAGTCAGCGTAATGCTCGCGGAGTCGGCTCAGCCGCATGACGCTCAGGAAAGAGACTATGTAAATCGCGAACGAAATCACACCGACCACTATCAGTATGGCACCTGAATTTCCCTGGTCTTTGCCTCTTCTGGAGTACCCGCTGAACATACCTGCCCTAAACGCGACTTGCGCCACGATGTAAGCTATCATGGGCAGCGCAGCCAGCACGGTTATCACAATGTAATCCTTGTGCTTGATGTGGCCTAACTCGTGTGCGATTACGCCTTTAACTTCGTCCTCACTTAAGCTCTTCAAAAGTCCTTCATGCACAGCCAACGTAGCGCTGTTGGCGGTTCGGCCATACGTGAAAGCATTCGGCGTGTTGTTGGGCACTATAGCGACCTTTGGCATCGGGAGACCGCTCTTGTCTGCCAATTCCTTGACGGTGGATTCAAGCCAAGGGTTTTCGCCGGGCTTAAGATAATGCAGGTGCGTGGTTGCGCTGACTATGGTTGGACCTACCAGATATTGGAACAGTATGAAAGCGCCTGTGGCAATGAGGGCGAAAATTAAGCCTGACGTTAGGTCAAGCTGTAGAAGGAATAGTATGGCGAATATGAAAACTCCGAATATGAATGCTGCTATGAATATGCTTGTTCCCATGGCAAGCTTGAGGTCGGATAGTCTAGCCAATTGCAGTTCAGCTCCTTCTCGTTTTAAATGACAGAATCAACAGCAGAATTAAGTCTTTCTAAAGAAACTAAGAAAATGCGCTCTTAAAGTGCTTGAAAAGGATGGAAAAAGAAGGTTAGATTGGGTAAGCTCCGCAGATCTTGCAGAACTGAATCTTTGTCTTCACGTAGCTCTTGCAGTACGGGCATTGTATTCCGCCGTTGTCAGGGTAGACATCTGAAGGCTTGCCGAACTTTTTCCTGAATAACTCGTAGTAAAGCAGTTGCTCTTTGTCCTGGATTTTCACGTTGTCCTTTTTGAGAATTGCTTTCTTTTTCTCTTCGAACTCTTTGTCTGAGAACATGTCGTTGAAGTAGGTTCTGAGCACTTCTGTTCCTGTTCCCTGTTCCAAGGGTGCTTTTGGTCGCCAAATTACCTCTTTGGGAATTACGTCTTCGTATGCCTTGCGAAGTATCCATTTGCTGTATTTGACGCCGTCAGTTAGGTTAATCTTCACTTTGATGGGTAGCTTCTTTGCCCAGTCCATGAACAGCGGGTCCAGATAGGGTGCTTTTATGGTCATTCCGAGAGATTTTGCCATGGGTATCGAAGAGAAGCCCATTTCTGCCCACATGTGCTGCTGTTTTTGCTGGAATTCAGTCTCTGACAAGCCGAATTGCCATGGATACCCGAAAAGCTCGTCTAAGCCGTCACCTGTGAATACGCTTTTGATTCCTTTCTTTTTCAAGAGTGTTAAGCCAATGTAAACTGGCATGCTGTTTCTGATTTCCATTGGATCAAACTTTTCCAATGTTTCTACAACTTTGGGGGCGTTGGCAAGGACTTCTTGGCGGTCGAACACGTGTGTTTCCTGTTTTAGCTTCAGGAAAGCAACCATTTTCTTAACGTACTCGGTGTCCTTTGGGTTTCCATCCTTAAATGCTAAGGTCAGGCATGGAATGTCCGGTTTGTATTTTACTGCTTCGTACGCTATTATTGACGTGTCTGTTCCTGCTGAAAATAGCATGCTTTCAGCCATGTTTTTCTGAACAACTTTGTTGATTAGAGTTTGGACTTCGGGCAAAATGTTAATGTATTCTTTTTTGTCAAGTGTCATGTTATTTTCCCCGTGATAACTGAATTTGTCGTATCGCAAGTATTTAAGGGTATCCACATGCATACAAAACCAGCAAAATTGTAAACACCTGTGTGAAAAGTTGAGCAATCAATGAACACGTGCTTCATAACTTATTTGCCTAAATGTTTCAGCTACCTTTAAAAGTTATTAATCTTCGTTCTTAACAAAGACACAAAGTTCAACAATATGCAGGCTCGTAAGCAAGGGTGTAACGTTTGAAAGTAAGCTTAATCCACATAAAAGTCCGTAATAACCTCAAAAGCAACCTCACCGCAGCCAAAGAAGGAATCCACAAAGCCGCAAAACAAAAACCCGCTTTTGTCGCCCTTCCAGAATACTTCTCAATACCAAACTCCATGGAAGAATTCACTTCTGCCGAGAGAATCTCCAAAGAAACCTTCCAAGAAACTGTCAACTTCCTATCCGAAACCAGCAAAGAAATCCCAGAAATCTACATTGCTGGCGGCACCGTGCTTGAAGAAGACCACGGCATATTCTTCAACACCAGCACCCTGTGGAAAAACGGGTCACTTGTGGGAAAATACCGCAAAAGGAATCCCATCGCCGTCGAACTGAAAGCGGGAGTAAGCAGAGGCGACAAACCAGCCGTCTTCAACACAGAACACTGCAAAGTCGGCATGCTCGTATGCGCCGACATGTTCGACCAGGCAATAATAAAGCAAACGGTTGACTTAGGCGCCGAGCTCGTTTTCCTGCCAGTCGCAGCGATGGGCACGCATCCACATGTCAAGGGGCACCCATTAACCGAGAAACTCGCCACTGAAAACGGCATATACGTGGTTAAAGTGGGCAACGTTAGCTCAAGCGCAAGAGGCGGAAGAAGCGCTTTCATCACACCATGGGGCATTGAGCAAGAGGTGTCAGATACTGTTGAGGATTCGGTGATAACAGCGGATTTGGACATGCAAAAACTCAGAGAATACCGAAAGTCGCTCAAAAAATAAATTTCCGGTATAAGATGCTTTTTTAGGCATGCGTAGTGTTTTCTTTCACTAGTTCTGCTAAACCTGTTTTAGTCAACGCTTAGTTCTACTCTGAAGTTGAATCTATAAATAGAGGGGGGTAGGCAAAAAATAGCACAACAAGTTGCAAAAGCCTTAGTAGAGTTTAGCCCAGTTCTCCACTATCTGGTTCATTTCTGTGAACTCGTATTTGTTGAGCCAGTCGCGGAACTCATTGTTTTTTACGGCGTATCTGGCGATTTGCCTAGCGTTCTCGGAGTCATGCACCAGCAGCAAGATGCCCCTTAAATCGTGCCTGCTCAAGTACGCCACAGTCTTCAGCAGCGCATCTGCTTTCTCGTCAGTTAGCATCTCACCGCTTAACTCCACAACCACTGGCTTCTTCAGAATCTTTAGAAAATCGCGTGTTAACAGGTCCACCCAGTAGTTAGTCGTGTAGTCTCTCGCTGAGAGTGGAACATGGAAGTAATCCACCAACTCGGCTATTCGCTCGAAGTCTATTCCGAACCTTTCCTTGGCAAGCACTGGATCAGGAAACATCTCAACCGCGAAAAAACCTTTCACCCGTGACTTCGCATCTTTTATGAAGTTGGTTATCGTCTGCGCTCTCCAATCCGTCCAGTTCAGTCCGCTTTGGCGCCAAAGTTCAACGCATCTTGGGCAAACGCAGAATTCCTGTTCAGGAAAATGGTAAAGGTTCAGAGTTACGCCTTGAATCTTTTCTTTGCTTAAGCCTTCAACGTAATCCAGCACTTTCTCTCGGTACTGCTCGTTCGTGGGGCAAACATAATCAAACGCCAAGTTGGCTTTCCTGTTTTTCCTCAACGCTGGACCATTCTTCGAAACCGCTACTATGCTTGGGTCTTCCCGTATGGCTTTGGCGTCGCAGAAACACGTAACATCATTCTGCATATCTTTCGCAGCTGGAAAAACTTGGCCATCAACCCACTTCGAGTAGTAAACGTGGATGTCAAAGCCTTCAACTTTTTCAGGTGCATACGTGACTAAGCCCATTTTCATGTGTTTGCAGCTCGCGCGCAACAAATATATTCTTGAGGCTTATTTAATTGTTGACTCTACATGGACAAGCATACGGCATATGTATCAATTGATTACTCTAAGTGTGCTCCTTGTTCAGGGCTTGTGTGCATCGGTGTTTGTCCACTCGGAATTCTAGAAACAGGCACGGACAAGAAACCGCAAATTGTTGACATCGCCTCATGCACTCAGTGCGAGGTCTGCGCAAACTTGTGCCCATCAAAAGCCATCACAGTAACAGGCTACAAATCATCCAAAGACAAGTAACTGGTGAATTGATGAAACAGCTTAACCTCGTCGGAAACGGAGTGAAACTAATTCTCAAAGAAAACGTCCTTGCAGTAGTCTCCGATGATTCCCTGAACACAGTCAGCTCCGCCATACACAATGGTGGCGGATTAAAGAAAACAAAAATCATAGTCAACGCGCAAGTCACTGACGAATACGGTGACCGCCACCTTCACGACAACCCGAACGCATTCATTTTGGAATCCTTCAAGAAACTCGGACTCACCGATAGTTTCGTTGGGATGGTTACCTACGCTAACGTCGCGGACTTCGCATTAGTCTCAAAAACTGACGGTGACATTGCCGTTAGCGTTGTTGCCACAGCAGGATGCACTCACGCTGAGTCCGCAGGCGAAAAAATAGAAGTTCAAAAAATCGAAGGCACGATAAACATCATAGTGGTGATAGATGGAAATCCCGTTGAAAGCTGTCTCGTCAGCACTTTAATCACTGCGACTGAAGCGAAAACAGCAGCTTTGAGAGAGCTAGACATCCGAAGCAGGTACTCCGGTGACGAAGCCACAGGAACCATAACAGATGCAGTGGTCGTTGCAGAAACGGGTCAAGGTCCCGCGATACTTTACGGTGGTCCAGCTTCAAAGTTGGGGCAACTATTGGGATACTGCACAAGAAAAGCAGTAAAAGAAGCAGTGATGGCGTCAAAAATTGGAGGGTACCTGCCCTGCAGGTCCATCACAGAAAGGCTCAAAGAAAGAAATCTTTCAGTAGAGAAATTGGCTTCTGAGCTGTCAAAAATCAAAAGCTTGAACGCAGACGAGAAGACTATTCGCGCCACTTTAACTAATTTATTAAACAATGAGCCGCTTTTTGCTTCAGTTTTGTTAGCAGCCGCGAGAATCAATGATGACTTTGAGAAAGGGCTAATTCCGCCGCAACTTAGCGACGTAAACATGCTTGGCAAAAAATTCGGTGAACTCCTATCCAAACAATCCAGTAGAAACTCAACTGTGAATGAATATGCTTCGGTTGACTTGCCTCCCTTCATGAAACAAGTCCTGATAGCCCTCTTGGAAAATGCGTTTTCTGAAAAGAAAAACTGGAAACCTTAAATAACATGCAAAATCAATTCCGTTAACATTAAAGGACCCAAAATGGTGAAAACTTTGAAATTCGGAGTCTTTCTATACCAACCAGAACCAGTCGAAGGCGTTGACTACAACTTTTACCGCATAAAACCAGAATCAGGAACAGTAGGCACACCAAACCCAGAAATGTACACTAACATTGCATGCTTCGGCGACAACGCACTAGCTGCAAAGCGTCCCGAATGGATCTCAGTCTCCAAAGACGGTCCGGCATTCCGCACCAACAAAAAATACAACCTCCGCTGGGACGTACTATGTATGACCAACCCTGAAGTCAGGGAGTATAATCTAAACTTGATAGAGGAATGCGCCAAAGTAACACCGGGAATAAGCATAAGCAGCCAGCACTTCGCTGACCACGGCTTCTGCGTCTGCCCGCGCTGCGTTGAACAATGGCGCCAGAGCGGACTAAACTGGGTTGATTGGCGAGCAAAAACAGTTACTGCCTTTCTCAAAGAGGTAAAGCAGCGCATTGGGAACAAACCCTTATTCGTGAACTGTCTGCCTGATCCGTTGCTTGGCAAAGTAAGATTTGGCTACGACTTTGAAGCTATGGCAGAATACGCTGACTACTTCGTTATTCCGATGTTCTCAAAGGCTTATCCTACTCCGTGGTACTGGGAAACAATCGCCAGAGGCTACAAGAGCTTCCTCAAGAAACCTGTGCTCGTGAACTTCTACGTGAGGGGACCAAACGAAACATGGGACACAGTAGCGCCGACAAAGCAGATAATGACTGTGGCGACACGCGTAGCCCGAACAGGCATAGACGGCATAATCTTCCTCGCAGAGAAAGCACAGTGGATAACTGAGTTCCAGAAAAACGCTGTTGCAGACAAAGAAACACGTGAGTTTCTCAAAGGGCATGGCGGCGACGAAGTTCTCGAACTGTTCAACCGATGGGAAAAACTCTTCTAAACCCATCGTTCCACATTTTTCCTTCTCTAAAACAGTCAGTTCTGACTTTGCATACTAATTAGAAAACTATATAATCCCTCATAACGTAGAACCAACTTGCAGAAGGGCACATGCCAATGAAGATTACTTTGGTTAATCCTCCTTATCCGCCAAACGTGCATTCGCATCCGCCGTTTATTCCGTTAGGTATAGCTTATTTGGGAGCGGTTGCTGAAAAGGCAGGTCACAAAGTTCATGTTATAGACTGCCAAGCAGAGAAGCTCTCTTACGATTCTTTCCGCTCTAGAATAGGGCAAGTTGACTCTGATGTTGTTGGAGTGACAGCTACCACTCTTCTCTACAAATCGGCACTAGAAATGATTAAGATAGCAAAGGAGGTTCATCCTGAATGTACAACGATGCTGGGTGGGTCACACGTGAGTTTCTGGGATGAAAACGCCCTCAACGAGTGTCCCAGCTTGGACATCGTGGTCAGAAGAGAAGGCGAAATGACCTTCCTCGAACTGCTCCAGAAACTGCAGAGCAAAAGCAGCCTTGCTGGCGTTTTAGGTTCAACGTTCAGGAAAAGCGATGGCACAGTAGTTCGAAACGAAGACAGACCATTCATAGAGAATTTGGATGATTTGCCTTTTCCAGCGCATCATCTTTTGCCTCTGGATGCCTTCCACAGAATGGGCAAAACAATCTTTCCATTAACTACAAGCCGCGGCTGCGTTTACTGGTGTGACTTCTGCAGCACCGTGCGGATGTTCGGCAAAGGATACCGCATGCGAAGCCCCAAAAACGTGGTTGACGAAATGGAAATGCTCCAAAACAAGTACGGCGAAAGCCAATTCACGTTTTACGATGATGCGTTCACGGTCAATCGCGAGCGGGTTGTGAAAATATGTGAAGAACTGCGGGCGAGAAAACTAGCCGTAAACTGGGACTGCGAAACCAGAGTAGACATGGTTGACAAAGAACTGCTCCAGACAATGCGCAATGCAGGCTGCATGGCAGTATGGTTCGGTGTTGAATCAGGCTCGCAAAAGATTCTTGGACAAATGAACAAGAAGATAAAACTGGACCAAACAAGGTACGCTTACAAAACAGCGCATGATTTAGGCTTAATGACCGTTGCCAGTACAGTGATTGGCTTCCCAGGGGAAACGGAAGAGACAGCTTGGGAAACAATAAACTTCATCAAAGAACTAAACCCTGACGACATCGGCTTCTATGTTGCCACTCCTTACCCTGGCACGCCAATGTACGACTTAGTTAAGCAGAAAGGCTGGCTTAGAATAACGGACTTCAACAGGTACGACACTGCAACACCCACTTTTGAAACGCCATGGATGAGTATGGATAAAATACGCGAAATTCGCTACAAAGCGCATCAGCAATTCTACTTGCGACCTAGCTACGTGCTCAGAATGATGAGACGAGGCGGAACCTACGGCATATCAGCCGTGAAGACTTCAGGCGCTTACCTGCTAAGGGCTATGCACGTGAAACTCTCGTAGCCTCCTTTTCTCAAAAATCAAGAATGCAAAAGTCTAAGTGCATCTCACGGGACTGCTGTGCTCGGGATACTACCCCTCCCTTACATATAGAGTGAACTTGATTCTCTCATAGGCTCTTGTCTTGAGCTTCTTGAGGATTTTTCGAAACGTTTTCGCTGTTATGGTGTTGTGGGCTAAGTTTTTAAGCCTTGAGTTTGAAGACACAGTTGGGTTGAAAATCATGTTCTTCAGGCAAATTCAGCAGCACAGCGACAACTTCTCCTACATAATAGCGGATGAAACCACGCTGGAAGCAGCAGTGGTTGATCCAAGCTTTAACGCTGGCGAAATCATGCGCATCCTAAAAACTCAAAAATTTGTGCTGAAGTACATTATAGACACTCATGGGCATTCGGATCACACGGCAGGCAACCAAGAGCTGCACTCAGTGCACGACGCGAAAATTGTAGTTCATAAACTCTCAAGAATCAGCGCTGAAATTAAAGTGGACGATGGCGACACCATAATCGTAGGTAATATTTCAATAAACGTCATCCACACGCCTGGGCACTCTACCGACAGCATATGCCTACTTGTGGACAACAAGAAACTGTTAACGGGAGATACGTTGTTCGTGGGCGAGTGCGGCAGAATAGACCTGCCTGGCGGAAACTCGAGAAGCTTGTACGATAGCATCTTTAACAAGCTCTTAAAACTAAGTGATGACGTTGAAGTGTATCCTGGACATGACTACGGGCGAAAACCATACTCGACCATGGGCGAAGAGCGGCGTTCGAACTACACTTTGCAGCCGAGAAACCTTGCGGAATTTATCGAGTTCATGAAGCTGTCTTAATGTTTCAACATTGTAGTTGTAAAGCCCTCTTTGCATAGTCGATAGTTAACGCTTTGCCAAAAACACATGTATCATTAACACTGTTTGCTTGCGATGTTGGTTGCAGGTGTCGGGGATGCCGGTTTAGAGCCGAAAGCGGGCTTATTTGTGGAATTTAAGGAATTATAGAGTTGCATATTCGGATTTAGAATAAATCATACTGTTTTTTATTGTGTCAGCACCAAAACGCTAACCTAGGGTGCAGGTAGGAATCAAGAAAAACTAATCAAGAGGCATAAACAACTTTGTCCAGTACCACACTGCAGACCAGCCCTTTCCGCTTCCTTGAAAAAACGCAACTGGTAAAACTCAGACTGAAAGCCATGCGTTCAGGCGCGTGGTTCAAAGCCTTACCGCGGATAGACAGAGTACTAGTTGATTTAACGATAAAAGTGACAGCTAGCATTCGCAGTCCGTATTTAGCCCAAAGCATTCTCGCCATCGCAGGGAAGTTAGAAGAATTCATCTGTTCTCCAAAGTCCCAGCCACACCCTCTATGACTACATCAAATACCTGCGAAAAACCGTGTAAGCCATAATGGCAAAACGAAAAGAAGAAGTAGTCGGCGCACAAAAAAATTTGTTCTACTACTTCTTTTAGAATTCGCCTGCGTGCCCTCTCTGGAATAAGGCAGCTTCATCATGAAGTCAAAAAGAAAAAAATGTTTTTCGCTGAAGAAACAGTGTTCTTCTCCGAAGGAGGGACCTACTCCATTTCCTTTATTGAAATTGCGACCTTGCACTTCTTTAACAAGTCTTTGTCCTGCGTGACTAATCTCATGTTTTCCTTTTCAGCCATATACGCATATGAGGCATCATAGAAAGTAAGCTGCCTTTCTATGGCAACCGCCAAAACATCGGCTAACGAATCAATCTTCATCTTTCTTAGAGGGCGAATAGCTTCAGAAAAAATCGTTGCCACTCTTCTCGGGTCCTTGAGCTTCTTCTGCTGGTTCTCCCTCCAGAGTACGTTCCCAACCTCATATTCCGTTAGGGAACTAACTGCGCATTCCTCAGCATTGAACCCAACGCCAGAAATCAGTATCGGATAAAGTGCCGAAGTATCGATGAGATACTTACATCTCATGCCTTGTCGCTCTGACATCATTTACCCACTCCTCAGGTTTAACATCCATCAGGCTGCTAAGTTCTTTTGCGACTTTCTGAGCTTTTGCCTTCTTCTCAGCCACTAGCTCCTCGAGAAGCTTCTCTACAGCAACTTTTAAGTCAACCCCTAACTTCTCAGCTTCGTCTTTTAGGCTTTTCTTGACCCTTACAGATAAGACCTCAGTCACCGTATACACCAAGGTTATAATGTATACAAGCTGCATATAAGACTGTTGTGACTACTACCAAGTGAATGATGAAGTATTCGCCCGTGACGGGCTTACCTACAACGAACGGGGCTTCGGCGCTCATAAACTCGGGTATACAAAACTGTGTATGTACACATTCTTGTATAAGTCTGGTGTGGCGAAACAGGTTTAACTCGGGAGAATTCGGAGTACGGCTGGTTCAGTCAGGTTCCGCTAACTCAATTTATGACTATTCTAAGTACCTGCGAAAAACCGTGTAAACCATCTGTAGTAAAACGAAAAGAAGTAGGTGGCGCAAAGCCCATACGACTACTACTTCTATACCCGTGTTCCTCTTTTGTCTCTACGTCTGCAATGATTTTCAGAGTGATTTCTGTGTTGATTAGTTTGCCAAATGACGTTGTTCTCAGGATGCTAAACCGAATCGTTTGGTTGTTTTGGTGCCGTATTGGTGCGTCTCTTGTTTTTCACTTTAATATTGCACAACAATAATTTTATATACGTTCTTTGCCATACAATATTTGTATGTCAGAAGTACTTACCGTAAGGGTTGACAAAGCTCTAAAAGGAAAGATAAGAAAATACAAGATAAGCGTTAGCAAAATCGCAAGACAAGCGCTAGAAGAAGAAATCAGAAAACGCGAAAGGCAAGAACTAACAGATGCGATTATCGAAATGAAGACTCTGCTAGAAAAGATTCCCGACGAAGAAATAATAAAAGCCGTACGGGAATCAAGAGACCAACGATGAAATATCTTCTGGACGCAAGCTCGCTTATGCTTTTAATCAAAAAATCAGACGTCAAATTAACAGTTGAGTGTTTGCGAGACTCTTTGATTCTTGATCTAACCTTTTACGAGGTAGGCAACGCAGTTTGGAAAGAAAGCGCCCTCTTGAAGTTTCTAACGCCTGAGGAAACTAAGAGGATAGGAACCATGACGCAGACTGTTCTTGCCACGATTGATCAGGTGACAAACGAAGGCGAAGATTTTCAGAAAATCCTAGAAATTGCACAAGATGAAAAACTCTCTTTTTACGATTCAAGCTATGTGTTCTTCGCCAAACAAAGAGGGCTCCCCCTAGTTACAGAGGATAAGAAGCTTGAGCTGAAGGCTAAAAAACACGTCGCCGTTCGAACGCTTGCAACACTGTTTTCTCAGTGACGATAACGCTCTTCAGCAAGTCAGCTACCCGTCCTGATTTATTTTGGGTAAGCCAACTCTTTAGTGTACTCCAAAAGCTATCTTTTCCCTAGAAGTGAATACTTCAATTTCCATGACTATTCTCGCAAGCAACTTCGCCTCAATTCTAAACCCCTTTTTCACGAGGCTATTTTGATTTAGTCTTGTCCAATAATCCTTCTCTGAGGGCTCTCATAATAACATGAAGAGTTCCCTTCACTTTCAGGCTCCATGTTTCAGCGAATGCTCTTCCACTGGATTCATCCATCAACAGCAACGCACCCAGATTACGCGACAACACTATCGCTTGAGCCTCCCCAAGATGAACCTCAAAAGCGTGCTCCACTATTTTCAAGCACAGCGCAGCCCCATTTTCATCTAACCTGCAGAATCTTATCCACCCATGGTCAACATATTCTTTTATGATGAGGGCATCGCTGAAACCTTCTTGGAGACCTTTTTCGACAGCTTCTCTGTACACCTCTTCAGGGATTATCACTTCGCCAAAAAGTTCTTTGAGCAATGCTATTTCACCAATTCTTGCAAGCCACTGCCAAATGCCTTCACCTTTTATCTTTAGCAGAGGCGAGCGGGAAACCCACAGGCTTCAATTTGGGCATGGTAGAGTGCTGTTGGCGGCTATAATGCACTTCGTTTTAACTCTTTTAACCTGTCAAAATGGGGATCTGTCGAAACTATGGCATCGACTTTCTCCGCTATTGCCGTGGCAGCATGTATGGCATCTCTTGGATCTAAATTGAATTCTCTGATGATTTGTAAAGCTGATGAAACCAATTCTCCATCAACAGCTATGAGCTCCAAATTGGGGAAGTTCAAGAATGCTTGGCCTGCTTCTATAGCTTTTTCAATTCCGCGGTGTTTTTTCACTGTCCAGAATAACTCATCAAAGGTCAATACCGAAGTTACCGCCTCCTCTTCGCCTTGCTGGATTTTTTGAAGCAAAGATATTGCTTTATTTCCATAGGCTTCAGTGTTTAAGGCTGCATAGATGAAAACGTTTGAATCTAAATAAAGCATCAAGGATTTCTCTCATCAAGCTCTTCTTCGTAAGCGTGCGGGTCCACTTTCGAGACTGATTTGCCACTTTTGGCAATTCTTTCAAACACCCCAACAGAATCGAAACAGGGTTTCTTCAGAATTAATCTATCGTCTTCCAACCTAAACACTATTTTTGAACCGGCATGAATTTTGAGCGCTTTTCGCATTGTGTGGGGAATAACAACTTGCCCCTTCGACCCAACCTTCATTTCCTCTTCGATCAAAGTCACACCTCAAGTCATACAAAAGTAAAACACGCATTTATACTTTGCATCATGCCACTAAAAAACAGATTCAGTTCACTAGCCAATAGTGATTTGCCCTAAGGGGGCTCTTTTCCCGTTAGCTGAGCTCAAAATCTATTCTACCCGGAGAATCTAACGATAAAGGCGGAGAAGACTTAAACTTTAACCCAACCAACCAAATTTTTTACTTCATTAGCACCTGAGTGTTTTTTATTTTTGTTTTATTGAGAGAGAGTTAGATAGAGAGAGATAAGTGGAGTTTGGGTTGGGGATTAATTATTAGTCCAAAAAGAGAAAAGGGGATAAACCGTTGCTCAAGGACTACGGCGTTTGCTAACGACTTTCTCATAAAAGCTCTATTGCTTCTTGCCTCGGTATAGCTACAAGCGTCTCTGTGGCTACGAACTCCGCCACACCTAAGGAGAATTTTAACGCTTCTTTTTCGTTTGCTGCCTCAAATACAACCACTGTATCATAACGCCCCAGGGTCCAATACCAGTTCAGAATGTTTATTCCCTTCTTCTTAAACTCCGCTACTTTTTCGGTGGCGTTCCCAGCCATTGCCTTATCAGGCTTCTTCCTCATTTTACCCAGACTTACAAAAATCAACAATTTTCACCTCAAGTTCATTTCGGGTTTGTTTTATGTGTGAACCAGTAGAAAATTGCAGGTTCGTTTCCAATGGTCCAGCCGTCATGTCCTGGTGGAATATCGACTACGTCATCTGGGCCGAAATCCATTTCTTGACCATCGTCAACTCTCACACGCAATCTACCTGAGACCAACACCCCAAAATGATGCACTTGACAAGAATCTGTTTTAGCAATGGGTTTAATGTCTTTTGACCATTGCCATCCAGGTTGATAAGTCTGCTTTGAAACAGTCATGTCGCCTATTGTGATGTTTTCTGTCCTTACATTCGGAGGTGTCTGAGTCGCATCAGGATTCTTAAAATTCTTTTTCTGTAGAACCAACTTTAATCACGACACTTTTAGTGGTTGTTATAGCCTATTAAGCATGTGTGGTTGTAGTATTACAGTAACAAGTATTGTTATCATCGAGACCCTTTTTAGAAGGCGTTTACTCGATTCCAACTATTCTATATTGATATTTTCTATTATAGGAGATATAGGGGTGTGCATTATTCCGTTTTTTGTGGGTTTGCTGCGTTTTTTGTGTTAGCCTAAAGTTGATCGTGGGACGAGTTATACACCAAAAGATGAATGAAAACGAATTGTGCACACCTCTCGGAGATATTATGAGTAAATGAGAATTTCGTAAGCTCTGAATCCTGTATACACCTGATATGCCTTTTTTCATGCGTTGCTTACGTGAAAAGTTGGTTGAATTAAATTTTAGCCCAACCAACCAACCAACTGCAACTGAAAAGGCTAATTTGCTTTCAAAAGACTTCAAGTTCACCATCGTTTCAATGACCCACCGAGAATACAACTATGAAATCCCGAATCTGTTTTTAGCAGCTCAGGTAATAGGCAGCCAGTCAATAGGTCTCATGGGAAACGCCGAACAAGCAACAATCACAAACCTCAACTTCTCAACGGCAAACCATATTGTTGTTACCGTTGAGAATACAGGCAAGACACAAGTGACCATTACTACTGCTTACGTCAACGCAAGAACAACTACATCTACTCCAGTCCTCCCGCAGAATATTTCAGTAGATGGCAGGTTAGATCTTGACCTTGGCTGCTCATGGATATCAGGAATTCAATACGAAGTTAAACTGACGACATCAAAGGGCAACAACCTAGTCCTATCGACATTCTGTCCATAAGCTGAAAAGTGCATTCCGAAAAACATCTTTTTCAAAGGGTTTTATCAACCATTCGAAGGCTGAATTTTGCTAATATACTGCACTTAACTTTTCAAGCTATGTTGGCGAATATACAAATTTTTGTCAATCGCTCTACTGAGCCCTAAAAATGGAACTTCCCGCAAAACCCAAAAACTTTAGTCCAGAAGCATTCTTAGCTGTGACTTGGACTAACGATGAATTTCAAACCTCACGGCGGGTTTAGAAAAGCAAGACTGCGAACTGGTAGTAAGCTGAAAAATGCAGTTTCCGTCAACTGGATTACCTTCAATTCTCTTGCCGTAATTTGGTTCATAACAGTATTTCCCACACTTTTCTTTCTTGCAGCCGCAGATTCTCCGCTTGATCCTCTTGTACGAGGAGTATTGTATGTTCTTGTTCTTGCAATCACAGGATTATTCGCCTATCTGGATGTCGCAAAATTCGATGTTGCAGAAAGAAAACCAAGAACATTTCTCAAGGTTGAACTCTTTAAAACCTATTTTTCAAGAATATTTTGGTTGTTCATTTATTTGCCTTCCATAGTTTTAGTATTGATGTACTACTTTCTTCCTTTGATACTTTCAACAGCAAACCTGAATAAGTTAGCTCCAATATTTGCTCCCTCATTAATCGTGTACTTGTACGTCCTTTTCGGGGCTACTTTTTATCTATTAGGTATGGTAGGTAATGTGGGCAGACAACCAAAGGTGCTCAAAGCGAGGTCTAAAGCTTATTTCAGGGTTCTCTCAGAATCTTTGTCAAATCCCTCAATTGAGAAACGCGGAAAATTTTCTGGATATTTGAGGGCATTTCTTGAGAGAAGGTCGGAGAGTATCGAAGAGAAAAAGAAACTGAATAGAATATTTGAGGATGGAATGAACAATCTTAATGGACTGCTCTGGTACCTTTACGGCTTTGAAGTTTGTGACTCAAGCAAATATTGCGACTACATCCGTCTTGTAATTTGGACAGAAGACTCAACAGAGCTTGAAAGAATTCGGAAAAAACTCGACGTGTTGGCTTACTACTTAAGACAGAAAATAAAGGTATCAGACATCCTGTGGGCAACCAGACAATTGATTAATAAACAACAGTTTGTTTCCAAAGAGGACTTAATCCAAGAGTTAGACTTTAAGACAGGAATTAATAAGTGGTATTTTCGCCACAAAGAAGGTGTCGCTTTGGCTCTGCTGACTATTCCCATAATTGTGAGTGTGGTAGCATTGTTTTTCTCGATTCCTATTTAGAAAGAAGTCGCGCCCTTTGGGAGTCACCACTTTAAAAACAATTCTTTGACCGCCGTTTTGGTTGTCATTCTTCGTCTTCTTTTGAATCTAAAGAGCGGTAGTAAACGGCTTTGAGAAATGCCAGAGATCCGCCTTCTTTTATCATGTATCGGGTTCCGACGGGCGCCATCAGGTGCGCTAAACTGTGGTCGTTCAGTAATGTAATTAGATTATAGCAGAGGGGTAGGAGGCGTTGTCTTTTCTTTTTAGCCAAGACTCTATTATCGTTCAATTCGGTCAATTGGGCAGGGTTCAGTTTTAGGAGGGCTGTCAGCAGGTTTGTAATGTTTTGGTCGTTGAATATTTCGGTTTGCTGGTCTTCCGGCAATTTTTGAGCTAATAGGGCGAGGTCTTTTAGGGCGAGTTTTGCGTAGTTTTTGACTCGGTTATTGTAGACGCTTTGCACCTGTTTGCTGTAACCGTTTTTGTTTTCGCTCATAACATATTTTCTCATTGAGTTACCCAACATTTGCTTTCACCTTAACAATTACTGTTTAGTTATAGTGGTTATTTAACTAAAATAGTTATATAAACGTTGAGCATACTGCAAGTAGGAAGTGAACAACACGCCAAAAAGTGAAAAAACAACGAAACAATCAGTTCCAAAAATCTGGGGCAACACACAAAAACAAGCCGAGGCGCAAGGCAAACACCCATCCAAAATTCTCCCTCTAAAGGAGAAAACCCAATGACAAAAGGCAAACGCTGGACAATACAGGAAGAAGCTGAGCTGAAAACACTTGTCGAATCTAACACACAAGTAGAAGACATAGCAGCAACATTTGGAAAAAAGCCGGGTGCCATATTCATAAAATGCCAACGCCTTGGGTTAAAACTACAATCCAAAGGCTTTGTGAACCCTTCTGTCCCTATTCCAAGGGAGTTACCAAGCGTCGAGGAAGCTTTGCGGATGTTAGCCGGAGCACTAAAAACAGCCGTCAAGCCTGGACTTGACAAAGTCGAAGTTCAGCGCCTACAGGCTGTGGCAACCATCGCGAAAACCTACAAAGAAATTCTCGCAGATTACATCAATTACCGCGAGATCGAAACTAAGCTTAAGGAGATGGAGGAATTAAATGCGAGGTTACTCAAAGAAAGAGGCCAGGACACTTCGCCCCAACCAGATTCTGCCCCAGTGGCATAGCGTCCAGCAGAGTAACAGGCAAATCAGGCAGGCTATAATCCAAAAAACGCAAGCTCTAAGCGCTGACCCCGTGGAATTCTTTGAACAAATTATAGGTTTCAAGCCATATGCTTACCAGAAAGAATTCGTTGAAATGTTCAAGAACAACCAGTTTACTGCTGCTCGGTGGTGTAGGCAAAGCGGCAAAACATTCATCATTGCAGCGCTGCTCCTATGGTATGCAACAACTCACCCCGACAGCGCAATTGGCATCGTGGGTCCTTCATGGCGCCAAACCAAAAGAATCCTGTCACGCATATCCTTCTTCACACACAAACTGCCACCTGGAATAGCATTCAAACCTCAAAAAACACAAATCCACTTCACAAACGGAAGCACCATCGAAGCCTTCCCAAACAACCCAGAAACAATCCGAGGACCAACACTCCACGTAGTCTACGCCGACGAATTCAACTTCGTTCCCAACGACCAAGAACTCTACGACGCAATTTTATACACGCTGGGAACCACAGATGGCAAATTCGTTTGCAGCAGCACACCCTGGCACACCGACAGCGTATTCTTCAAAATCTTCAACCACAAAGACTACAGCGACTTCAAAACCATGCACGTTACTATAGAGAAAGCTCTGTACCCTAACGGTCCACTCAAACCTGGCATCATCCAAAAAATCAAGAAGCAAATGGGTGATGACCCTGCCCGATGGCGCCGCGAGATGGAAGCTGAATGGGTTGAAGACGACAACGTCTGGTTAACGCAAAGCCTAATCGCTTCATGCATCGGCACCGTTAAAAGCTGTGAGGAAGACTTGCAGGAGTTCAAATCTGAAGCAAGCTACAGCGGCGAATTCTTCGCGGGCCTTGACCTAGCGCAAACCAAAGATTACTGCGTCCTCTCCGTAATTGAAAGGCAAAACGATAAACTGTACCTGAGGCATCTCAAGATTTTCCAACAGCCCACCCTGTACGCATCGGTTTTGGGTTACTTAAAGACGCTGCAGGATCGTTGGGGCGGATTCGAGAAAATACGCGTCGACTTCACACGTGAAGGTCCTTCAATTATCGCTGACATGGGAAACGCGGGCATAGACAACGCTGAAGGCGTCTATTTCAGTGTGCCACGCAAAAGCGAAATGGCAAGCCTGCTTAAGCAACGCATGATGAACCAACAGTTTTTTATTGTTTACGAATTTATATAATTGGGCCGCTGACCTATAGAAAGGGCAGAGCGGCCACCAAAGTTCGTATTAGAAGTGTCTTCGGATTTAGACAGAACTGGGAACGGTTCAAAGTTATGAACCCAAGCCTCTCTAAGTATGTGGTTGAGGAAGTGGAGAAGATGCTCCACTGCCGAGACCCAGAGTACGGTTTCTTAACTTACAAATGCCCAGGGTGCGGAGCCACCAAAACTATTCCTCTTGCATGTAAGAGCCGTATTTGCCCGCAGTGTGGGAAGAAGTATGCGGATGAGTGGGCTGATAGGCTGGCGCAAACGCTTTATGCCGTGTCGCACAGGCATATGGTGTTCACCATTCCTGAAGAGCTCCGGAGCGTTTTGGATGCGGATCGTAGTCTTTTGAAGGTGCTTATGGATGCTGTGAGTAACACGTTGCAGCAGATGATTAAGGAGAAGCATGGTGCGGTGCCTGGCGTGGTTTGTGTTCTTCATCCTTATGGTAAGGATATGAAGTTGAATCCGCATGTGCATGTTTTGGCTACTGAGGGTGGGTTGACAAAAGCGGGTGAGTGGGTGCCGGTTTCCTTTTTGGAGTATGGGGCGTTGCGGCGTATTTGGCAGTATCAGTTGCTTACGATGGTTAAGCGGCAGTTGCCTAAGACATGGGAGAATAGTTGTCTCATCGACAGCTTATTCAAGAGGCATCCGGAGGGCTTCTACGTCTACGCTAAGAGGAGGGTAACTAAGCCTAAGCGGATAGCCGCTTACATTGGGCGTTATCTGCGTCACCCAGCTATAGCTGAGTCGCGGATATCAGATTTTAATGTTGAAACTAACATGGTGACGTTCTGGTATGAGGAGGATGGAGCGAAGAAGTTTGTTACGTTGTCGGCTTTGGAGTTTATTGATCGTTTGGTTCGGCTTATTCCGGATAAGAATTTGAAGTTGATTCGGTATTATGGTTTGTATTCGAGGAGAACGCAAGGTAAACTCCAGAAAATGCTCACGCCTCTTAGCAGAGAAAAGCCTGCGCTTGAGCCCAAAAAAGTGATAGTTAAGTGTCCAAAGTGTGGTCAAACTATGGAACTTTTGGGAGTAACTAGGCCAAACGCAGACGAGTACGATTCAGAGTACGATTCATGGTGAGTAGTAGCTAGCTTATTTGCGCCGAAGGCGCCTTTCTTGTCG
>Ga0315284_10000698_pt1 | contig 45976 bp, 36 predicted proteins | sample YL17G09_16_MG_FD_203696 | JGI IMG/M metagenome (GOLD analysis project Ga0315284, IMG submission 203696) | Sediment microbial communities from Yellowstone Lake, YNP, Wyoming, USA - YL17G09_16 | ecosystem: Environmental > Aquatic > Freshwater > Lake > Sediment | place: USA: Wyoming | collected...
GGCTTGAGGGCTATGGAAAGATGCGAAAAAGCTTTCTTGCCTACTCAACCACCGAACCGGGCATTATGATAATTTAGCATCATCCGTCCGTGTCAGAACCGATTGGTCTGTTTCGCCCACTCCACCACCAGCCGGACGCCGGCGCGCAGGTCGTGCGGCGGATGATATCCCAGCCGCTCGCGCACTTTCGTCAGGTCGTAGCACATGTGCAGGCAGAGGAAGCGCAGCCAGTAGTCGTCGGCGCGGCCGTCCTCGCGATGGTTTGCCAGGATCGTCTCCACCGGCGTGGGCGCCAGCGCGGAGGTGCTGCCCATCGCCTCCTTGAAGAACCCCAGGTAGTCGCGCAGGGTGACGGCCCGCGCGCAGGAGATATTGAAAATTTCGCCGATCGCGCGGTCGGGCTGCTCTGCCGCCAGCACGAAGGCCTGCGCCAGGTCCGCATTCAGCCCGACCTGCACCAGGGCGTCGCCGTCTTCAGGCAATTCGAGCGGGCGACTCGCGGCCAGGTCCTGCAGGAACCAGGCGCCCCGCCCGCCCAGGTTGTCCACCGGCAGCGCGCCCGGCCCGATGATCATGGTCGGCCGCAGGATGGTCACCGGAAAGTCGCCGCCGTGCAGCCTCAGCGCCAACTGGTCGCGCAGAGCGCAGGCGGCAAAGAAATCGCCCGGCCTGGGGTTCCACGGGTGCGCTTCGTCGCCGGGAATATACTGCAGTGGGGCATATACGCCCGTCGAGCCGCAGTGAATGTAGTGGCGGATCTTCCCGGCGAACAGGCCGTGCACGGTGCGGATAGAGACATCGCTGGGCACGGTGTCGATTATCACCTCGGATTTGAGTGGGACAGCGGCCTGTTCGAAGGCGGCGGCGTCATTTTTGTCCGCCTGGACGCAGCGGACGCGGCGGTCCAGCGCGAACCCCCGGCGGTCGCGCCCGCGCGTGAGCACCGTCACTTCGTGCCCGCGCTCGACCAGTCCATTGGCGATATGATGCCCGACTTCCCCCGTTCCGCCCAGCAACAATACGCGCATGATGCACCTCCAATGGTAAAATTCAATGGAAAGGGGTCAGTTCCTGTTGATCGAAGGGAATTTATACAGGCGGCTGTTATTCTCTGCGGCGTTGCCTGCAGTCGTCTCACCTACCCCCCTCCCTCCAAGGGGAGAAACAGATTCGGTATTCCGAAAACAGCTCCACTTCAGGATCGGGGGTAGGTAAGACGGCAACCGGCAACGCCGCAGAGAATAACCACACCCCGAAAAGAACCGTCAGCTCAACTGGTTATCCGGCGTCCGCCGTGGCAGCAGCAGCGAACCGAGTGCGCCGACTAGGGCGACGGCCGCGGCCAGCAGAAACGCGGGGGAAAATGAGCCGTCGAATCTATCCGCCAGTTCGCCGGCCACAAAAGGGGCGGCCGCCTGACCGATGCCGAAAAACAGCGTGATGAAGCCCAGGCCGGCGGCAGAACGCCGCGCGCCGAGCAGATCGCCGCAGGCGGCGGCCATGATGGCGGGGATGCTCCAGGCGCTGAGGCCGAAGAGCACGGCGGAGACAATGAAGCCCGCCGGTGCACGAGTTAGCCCGAATAGCGCGAAGGCGACGGTATGCACCAGGAAGACGGCAATAAGCGCGGCTCTCCGCCCAAAGACATCAGACACCGCGCCCCACAGGAAGCCGCAGACCAGGCTGCATACGCCCATCAGCATGAAGAGCCGTCCGGCCGCAACAGCGCTGTAATGGATATCGATGAGGTGTTTCACAAAGAACGTCATATAGATGATATAGGAGAAGCCGAAGGCCGTGTAGATTCCGCCCAGATGCCAGATTGCCGGCGAGCGATACAGGTTGTCTTTCTCCGACATTTCGGTTGTTACGGCAGGCGGATTGTCGGCAGAGGCGATGCCCGCGGGACGGTTGCGCAGAACCCCCCACGCCAGCAGCGCCACCGCGACCGTGATCACGCCGAACAGGAACCAGCAGGCGCGCCAGCCGGCGGAGGGGGACGAACTGTGCAGGATATGCGGCACCAGCAGACCGGTCAGGATGAGGGCGATGGACGATCCCGCCACGGCGATTCCAGCGGCACGCCCGCGCAGCCGCGGCTCGAACCATGCCGTCCACATCCCCATGATCGCCACGTTGCTCGCGCCGCTGCCCAATCCGGTGATCCCGCGCCAGACGCAGGCGGAGACGAAACCGGCAGCCGAGCCGGTCAGCAGCATGGCGGCGCCCACCACGAGCAGCCCCACCACGGCGACCACGCGCGTGCCGTAACGCGAGGCCAGCGCCCCGCCGATCACAGCCAGCAGCAGATACCCGGTCAGGTTCGCGCTGGCCAGGGCCCCGGTATGGATATTCTTAAGGCCCAAGTCGTCCTGCATCGCCGGCAACACTGACGTATACCCGAACCGCGCCAATCCCAGCGCGGCGAACACGCCCAGCGTGCCCACGGCAAGGACGACCCACCGGTACCAGACCGGCAGAAGTCGCGCGCGGGCCAAACTCTCGGGTGCGGCGTTTTGCATATTGCTTACCATTTATTCAAGGAGTTATTCGGATGTCCTTCCCCCTTCGATAGTATTCGTTGCCCATACAACAGTGAAGCCCCAGCTCGTAGTAGGCCCGTCAGGGCCGTGCCCGTTTACGAGCATAAAGCCCATGACCAAACTAGAGAGAAAGGTTTACTCTTTAACAGGGTAACGGGCTTTATGCTCGTAAACGGGCACGGCCCTGACGGGCCTACTACGAGCTGGAACTTTCCTCTTAGATGGGAACGGGTTTTAGATTCGAAAACGGGCACGCGATTGATGGGTTCTGCTACGAGCTACCTTCTATAGGAAAACGCCGTCTCATACATCGCCAGAATATTCTCCAACGGCGCGTCTACCTGGATGTAGGTATGGCCCGAGCCGAGGATATAGCCGCCGTCTTCGCCGAGGATGTCGATGAGCCGCTTCACTTCGTCCGCCACCTGTGCCGGCGTGCCGCGGCAGAGGAGCTGCTGCAGATCGACGCCGCCGTAAAAGCACAGGTCGCGGCCGAAATCCCGCTTCAGGCCGGCGGGCTCCATCCCCTCGGCGCGAATCTGCAGCGGCTCCAGCATATCGACCCCCGCGTCGATGATCATGGGCAGCAGGGGGCGCACGGCGCCGCAGCAGTGCAGCAGAAACTTTTTCTCATATCGGTGGATCAGCCCGGCGACGCGACGCAGGAAGGGCACGATAAATTCCCTGAACGCCTCCGGACGGAAGAGTGGGGCGCGTTGCGAGCAGTAGTCGTCTGCCATGTAGACAATATCCACACCGTCGCCATGGTCGCGCAGCATCCGCTCCAGCGCGGCGCAGCAGATGTCGGCGATGGTGTCGATCAGGTAATGGGCGTAATCCCGATTCACCGCGAAATCGACCAGCAGGTCCTCCAGCCCGCGCACGTAGGAGGCGATGAAATACGCGCCCCAGGTGAACACGCCGATGATCGCGCGATTGGCGTGCTGCGCGGCGTCGTGCGGGAAGTGTGAGAAATCGAAAACCTCGGGCGACGGCCAGCGGTGCGCCTCGATGTCGGCGATCTCGTCCTTCCCGGACAGCGGAGTGAAGCTGACCTCCTGGTAGGAACCGCCGTCATAGCAGACGGTCTTCGTCCCGTATCCCCAGATCGACAGCCGCTCCGCCTTCCCCTCCTCCTCCGGGGCGTGCATGAAGCTGCCGGGAAGCAGCATCCAGGTATCCACGTGCAGCCGGTCGAACAGCGCCTCCTTCGTCTCCACGCCCAGGCGATCATACAGCGCCTGGTACACCTCCTTCTCGGCGTCGAAGGTGATGGGGATACGCTCGGTCGCCTGGTGGCGGAGGGCGGCAAGCACCCGGTCTTTACCTGACATCTCTGCTCCTCGTTATATCAGCGGCTGGTTCGCAGCGTCGATAGGTGTGGATACATGCGATTCTCCTCACAGCGCCGGTATCGCCGGCAAGCATCGGCTGGCACGATGATTCATCTTCCACTGCCGGCGATAATTTCCTGCCGCAGGAGGAGAAACGCCTGTGAAGTAGAAGTACTAATAATCATCGTTAAGCTCTCTGATCCTCATTTCAGGAGTCTGGATGTGCCAGGAGCAGCACCGGTCGTGTCTGTCATCATCCCCGCGTATCGTCGCGCTGATTTCACCAACCAGACGGTGGCCAGCGTGGCGCGGCAGACATTCACCGATTACGAGATCATCGTCGTCGATGACGGCTCGGGGGACGACATCGTCAGGGATTATCAGTTCCCCCCGTCGGTGCGCCTGATCAGGCGCGAGACGAACAGCGGGCACCCCTCGGTTCCACGCAACGAAGGGATCCGCGCCGCGCGCGGGCGATACCTGGCCTTCCTCGATATGGATGACATCTGGCTGCCGGAGAAGCTGGCGACCCAGGTTGCCCTGCTGGACGCGCGCCCCGAGGTGGGAGTCACCTTCTGTCATTACCAGGAGGTGGATGAGGTACAGCATCTGCTGGCGAAACAACGACCCCCCACCCGCGTCACCGGGGATGCCTTGCGGCAGATGCTCAATTTCTGCTTTATCCGCACCCCCTCGCAGACGCTCATTCGCCGCACAGCCCTGGAGGCTGCGGGAGTATTTGACGAGGGCATCTTCGGCGGTGAAGATTGGGACCTGTGGCTTCGCCTGGCCGCCGGGACGCAGTTTCACGCCGACCCCACCTGCGCCGTGCTCTACCGGCGATCCCCGAGCCAGTTGTCCAGGAATAGGCTTCGCATGCGTTTGGGCAATGTCGCCGTCCTCGAAAAGACGAGGCATTGGTGCACGGAGGAACGGCCTGACCTGCTGCCGCACCTGCGGTATCAGCTTGCCGTGCAATACTACCAGTATGCCAAGCTGCAGATCGCGCGGCAGGAGGAAATTCCAGCGATCTATCGCACCGTGAAGACCGCCGTTGCCTGCCACCCCGGCGCGTTGCGCGCCTATCAGGGCTTCTTCCGCCTGGCCTTCTATGCGCTGAAACGCCGGCTGATGGGAGATCGGCTTGCTGACGATGCTGTTGTTCGCCGCCCTGTGAAATAATTGATCCATCCAACCGGTGCCTGGCGACTTTGGCTATATCGCCGGTGAAGGAAATGCCCCCTTCATCACGAATAGTAGTAAAGCATGACGGCAAATGTTCCCGCGGGAGAGTATGTGGTGAAAAAGTCGCGTTCCATTCTGGTCGGCATCCTGGTGATTCTCGGCATCGTGATCCTGAGCGCGCTCGGCACGCTCTGGTGGCAGGTTGCCGCCGGCGGTCTTCGCGCGGAGCCGCTCGTTGGCGTGATCACCGACAACCAGCGGCTGGTGCCGTTCAAGGGACAAAACCTGCGGGGCGGCATCCTGTATGTCTACACAGTGTCCGGCTCCATCCCCGAAGAGGACCAGATCACGCTGCGCCTCCAACCGGGCAATGCCCTCGCCGGCAGGCTGAACTTGCCGCCGATCCCCACGACGGCGCAGGCTATCCTCACCGGCATCGAGCGGCCACAGTATACCACCGTCGATCTCTCCCCCGTCTGGGATATGCTGCGCAACGGGGATCGGCTGCGCTTTGAATTCGTGCGCGCTTCCTTCTTCCGCCCACTGGTTCCGCGCTGGTTGACTTATCAATGCGTGACGGAGGTGGCGGTCCACGGCTCGCTGCTGCCCATCTCGATGCCGCAACAGCGAACGGAGCACGAGCCGTTCCCCATGCTGTACCAGTTGTATGAACCCGTCTTCAAACCCGATGAGATCGTGCGACTGCCGGGTGAAGATTACGGCATGGAGCGTGGCACGGTCAGCCTCGACAACAAGCCGATCCCCGTGATCCACTGGACGGACACGGAGATCATCTTCCGCATCCCGGAAACGGCGAAACCCGGCGAGAACATCGTCTTCACCATCACCCGCAAGGATAATGTCGCGCACAAATTCCTGGCCACTATCGAGGCGCCATCCTCCGCGCCCCCCGTGCCGCAGCTCGATAAAACGGCGATGCCGCCGGTGACCGCCGGACAAACGGTGCGGGTCTCCGGCGATGCGTTGGGCACCCCCGGCACGGTGACGTTCGGCAACCAGGCGGCGGACATCAGCTTCTGGAGCGATCATGCGGTGGCTTTCACCGTGCCGGATACCGTGCCACCCGGATTGCGCAAAGTGGTTATCACCCGCGTCGACAAGCAGTCGGTCTCCTTCTTCGCCCGGGTGAAAAGCCCGGTGGTCGCGAAGGTGACGTCCTCGCCCGACGCGGTCGCCTTGCTGCTGGAGGGGTATCGGAAGTTGAAAGCGGGAGACGCGGACGCGGCGCGCGCCGGATTCGACCAAGCGGTGGCGCTGACGAAAACCGATTCTGCCGAGGGGATGGCCATACGGGCGATCACGCGCCTGATGAACGATCCGGCCGATGCCGACGCCCGGGAACTGGCGTTAAAAGCGGAGCAGCAAGCTAAAACGCCGCGCGAGCGCGCGCTGGCCTATCTCGCCACCGGCTGGGATCCCGATCTTCGCCAGAACTGGACGCTGGCAAAGACGATCGGCGACCCGCAGGTCAAGGCGCTGGCCGAGATGCTGCTTAGCGATCATCCCGATACCGACTTCAATTAGTCCGTATTATTCATGAAGCGGCCGCTAATCAATAAATCAAAGGTGTTGTGCAGGAGGTGCCCCAATGACTGGTGCCACAGCACCGGACGTGGCAGAGCGGAGCGAGAGCCGTGATTTCGGCCTGTTGCGGTTATTCGGCAGTGTCCTCCTCATCGGCGCAGTGTTTGACGCGCTGTCGTATATCTGTATGCCGTCATTCCTGCTGGGAATACTGGCGGCGTGCGGCGCTGCGACCGGATTGTGCATCATGCTGTGGACAAAGTCAGGCGCCCGCATCGCTGGCCTGTTCTTCACAGGGCTGGTGCTGATCTACCTGCTCAACCGCTTCTTCAACGGTCTTGACGACTTGTTTAGTAATCCGCCGTTCTGGTGCCATATTGACTAGTACCTGCGCTTCCGGGCACGGTATGAAGGACTGGCATCGGGGACCGGGATTGAGCTGTTATGGTACCTGCTATTGATCTTCGCCGCCGTCTGGCTGATGCTGCGACTGGTAAAGGTGAAGAGTGCGCCTCCCGAGTTGTCTTCCTCTCGTTCGGCGCACGCGGGATGACGGCCTGCATTCTCGCGCTGTTCCTGACCGGCTGGATCGTCCAGGCGACGGGGGGCTTTTTCTGGTTTGGCCTGTGGCGCAACCTGCTGGCGGATGAAGGTGGCCGGCAGATTCCGCACCTAATCACCTGGCTGGTTCCGCTAGCGGGGATCGTTATGACCCTGTCGGCTCTCTTCTATATGAATGCCCAATCTCCGCGAGCGAAAGGCTGGATACTCAAGCTGACCATCTACCAGGCGCTGTTGATCATGGCGCTGGATGTGCTCTTCGTCACTAACTACACCTACCGAGGCCACGGCGACCCGCCGCGTTTCGGCTATTTCGATATGTTTTGGTCGAACAGGCGCTGCTGGTGTGCGCGGTGCTGGCGGTGATTTTCGCCATGACGGCGAGGACAACGAGCGTAAATAAGCGATTTTAACGGTTTTTCAATCCATTTTCACCCGGACTGCCTGGCGATCAAGCTGCTCTCACACACTGGTCTGCCCCAACGATCAATTGGCCAACCAGCCGTCCGATTGCCTGCCCCATTGTCCGGCAATCATTTCCGGTCCCCGGTGGTCTGCCCTGTCCCGCTGGGGATCCGCCATCCGACCTACATCATAACCCGCAGATGCGGATAGTCGATGTGATGCAGCGGGCGTGGCTTATTCGGTACCGGCGGGAGCGGGCGCGTGCCGGCGGTCCATTCGGGTTTGATCGCCACGCCCTTGCCGGGCACCAGGTAGGGCGGGTTGTCGTAACAGGCTTTACCGTCTTCCGCCACGAAGAAGAGCATGCGGCGGTTGGGGCCTTCCAGCACCTCGCAGTGGCTGACGCCGGTCCACTCCTCGTTGCCCGGCGGGATCATCGGGTGGCGGAACTCGCCGGCGATGCAGACGCGGTCGGGATACGGCGCAACATGGTCGGTGGTGATGGCGGCCATGTCCCACAGGCCGGCGCCTTTGCGGTTGGCCTCCGCGGTAAGTTTCAATAAACGCGTATACCGCTTGTCCGCCCCGCGCCAGTAGTACCAGTCCGGCGCCTCCTCGATCGTCCAGCCGCGCAGCTCGACGGATTTGCGGTCGCACTCCTCTTTGAAGGCCTTCATCTCCGGCACCATGTAGGAGAGCGCGGTCACCGCCGATGCCCCGCCCTCCATTTTGCGCACGCCCAGCCGGCAGTTGGCCTTTTCGAGGGCGACGGAATCCAGGTTTTTGTCCACCAGGATGCTGTTGCCCGGCCCCCAGAAGTCGCGGTAGCGGTCGAGGAACTCCACCGCGTCGTCCACGTGCTCGGTGCACTCCTCGGGCAGCAGCGCCCACGGATCGACCGGGAAGATCTCCTGTGGCTCCTCGTCGAGGAACACGTTGCAGGTGACGCCCTTCGTCCACATCTTCCGCGCGCCGTCGGCGGCCTCGCGCGGCGGCTCCATCAGCGTTCTCGCCCACGGGGTAAGGGTGATGTCCCAGTTGCGCCCGTAGAGCGGCCCGCCTTCGGTGCTGTTCGGGATATACACGGCGGTGCAGCCCTCATTGACCCTGGTGGGCACGCCGGGCAGGTAGCGGCTGTTGATGCGGCGCGAGTAGTAGAACTGCCAGGTATAGGTGCAGGCCAGCAGCAATTCGTCCCCGCCGCACCCGTCCAGGAAGCCGCGCCGCTCTTCACGCAGCAGGTCGGGCAGGCCTTTTGTCTCGGGGAATTTATAGGGGTCGGGCGGATTGGTCATGCGCTCGCGATCAAAGCGCAGCACCTCGGCGGCCAGGTCCGTCTCCGCCAGCGCGGGGAACAGCACCCGTATTCCGTCGAATTGCTCGGGGATAAGCTGATCGTTACAATACGTGTTCGCCATTTCGGCCTTCTCGCGCCCGAGGGCGTAGGCCACGGCAAGGGAATCGGTGGTGACGTTCATCATGGTTCCTTTTCCGGGTTCCGAATGGGAATTATGGGAGTAATGGGAATTATGCTCAGGTAAGGAGGGAGTCGGGCTCCAAGTATTGCACTTTAGCCAGCCAGCCCTGCTCGGCGAAGGACTGCAGGCAGCCCATCGTCCAGCTAATATGATACCCGCCGGCGTAGCCGGATTCCGGCGGGCCCAATTTGTTCTGCACGGTCAGTGACGCGCCGCCCTGGTGAATCTGGAACAGGCGCCAGGCGGCTTTCAGGTATTTCAGGTCGTCGCTCAGCCGGTAGCCGATGTTCAGCGCTTCCGGCAGGTGGGTCTGAATGTAGGCGAAGGCCTTGCGCTCGGAATCGTGCCAGTAATCGAAGATGCCGATCCCATCGCAGCGGTGGGCCATGATCCAGTCCAGCACGCCGAGCAGGAAGCGGCTGATCTCCTCGTTCCGGTAGAACGGTCGCACGCGGTCGAAGCCGATCACCGCCACGCCGACGCAGAAGGTGGCGTCGGTGGGGAAGAAGAGCTCCACGCCTCTGTCCAGGTAAAAATCGACGACCTTCTTGATGCCGTTCAGGTAACGCTCTTCCCGCGTCACGTCATACAGCGCGCCGAGGGCGACAAGGGTCCAGCCCATCTCGCGCGCCGTCGCCTGCACCACCTGGAAGCGTTCGTCGATATATTTTAGGAAGAAATCCCCCACCCGCATGGCCACCTTCAGCGCGTAAGGATCGCCTGTGAGCTGGTGGTAGAGCAGCAGTCCTTCCGTCCACATGTGGCTGGGGTAGGCGGAGCCGGCGGTGTGGTCGGCGCAGTGGGCGGGAACGCCGCCTTCCTTCCACGGATCGGCGGAGACGGCGACGAAGTCGGTGTGCATCATGTGCTCGGCGGCCGACCGGCAGAATTTCCGGATCTCCGTGTGCCCGGTGCGGGCGAACTCCTTCGCCGCGTTGGCGATGAAGTCGTATTCGTGGTTGCGCCGCCCCTTCTCGAAGCCATCGTCCCCCCAGTTGAAGGTGCCGCGAACCCAGGAGAAATTCCACGTCTCGCGGATGGTGTATTCGGTGCGGGGGTAGCGCTCGGGCTGATAGGGGAAGGTGACGCGCCAGCCGGCGGCCTGGTATGCCTCTGTCGAGACGGTGACGATGGGCGGGCGCAGCCAGCGCAGCCCCTCGTCCTTCAGCTCTTCCGCCGTGCTTTCCTTCGGCAGTTGCGACAGGCACCAGCGCTGGAACAGGGTCATACCCTGCCGCCATTTCAGCGGCTCGCCCCAACCGGGGTGCAATTCCAGCGTGACGTGCCGACCGTCCACCCGCCAGCCCTTGGGGAAGCGCTCGGCGGCTTCCGGCAGCGCCAGCACCCAGGCCGCCTGGTTATCGGTCATGCCGGTCCAGTTGTCCACCATGCCGAGGTAACTGCCGCGCTCATATTGCGGGAAATCGGTTTCCACCAGACCGAGCTGCGTCACATCGGCGACGTGCACCGCGCCGGCGTCAGCGTGGACGGCGATAGGGACGGCGCCTTCGGCCATACGCGGAGAGTGGGCGGTGGGGGTGGCGTGCCAGACGGTGTAGCGGGAGGCGCCGGCGCCCGGCAGGTCGAACTCCAGCTTCACCTCCTTCACCTCCAGCGTCTCGAACGGGCTGACGTTGATCAGGCGAATGGCGAACTCCGCGCCCGGATACCAGCTCCACGCCTTGCGCACGATGGCGCCGCGAAAGGCCTGATATTCACCCGCGCGCGTCAACTCGAACTCCGTCTCGTGCTCCCAACTCGCGAGCTCCGGCGCCTTCGGCAGCGGCGGCAGCGCCACCCGGCGCCGCAGCACCGCGCCGTCGCCCAGGGTCACGGTGACCGTCACCTCGATTGGAAACATCAGGGTGCGGATGGGCAGACCGGCGGGATTGTCACCTTTCTGCAGCGTATACGTGAATTTGTCCGTGCGGCGCAAACTGGCGGGGAAACACATGTCCCACACCCGCACCGAACCGTCCGGCCAGCACAGCAGCGGCCGCACCAGGCTCGGTATTGCCTGCCCGCCGGCGTCGCGCAGCTCCATCCGGTCGTCCGGTTGACAGACTCCTGCCGGAACAGGCATGGACAGCCGCACCGGGAAGTCCACATACTCCCGCGCCCCGTAGTAGCGTGGTTCGACGGTTTCATAGCGATAGTTGGATTCGAGAAGGAAGGGAAAGACAGCTCTCTCTGATGACATGACAGCCCCTGGTGGAATGCAAGATGGCTTGATTATCGCATGAGAGGGGGCAAGGGTGCAAGGCGACTTGAGTCGATTTATAGAGCTATCCCCCACCATGGTGATCGCCTTTTCGCATTCGACCGTCATACCATTGCCGAATCGATCCCTTGACTGATTATCTCACGCAAAAGGAAAAGTGGCTAGTGACCAGTGTTAAGACCGTGTAAGGCTGACTTAAACTAGGTCAGCCTAACGTGGCCTGGAACACTCGCCACTCCGAGTGGGATACTGCACCACCACCTCCGGCGCCTGGCAGCAGAACCGTTTCCAGGGGATCCAATCGCGCGTGTAGGAGCGGTTGTGGGTGATATCCTGGATGTAGCTTTTCATCGTGACGGTCACGTCGTAGGGGTCGGTGTCCGGACCGCAGTGCCGGCAGATGTTGCGCGGGAAGGGGGCGTGGTCGGTGAGAATGCGGCGGACGTGCTCGCAGTCGTTGCCCCAGGATTCGTGACAGAGCTCGCCGAGATGGGTGAAGCGTACTGCGTTGTCGGCGGCATACTGCATGTCGCCGGCGCCCAGGTGCTTGCCGGTCTTCTCCAGGTATTCGTAGCGCTTGGCCTTCAGGTAGGCGCTCATCTCGGGGGTTTCCCAGTGGCCTTCCGTCGCCCAGATGGCGGGGTCCTGCGGGCGCTTGACGCGTATGCCGATACGGCGGTAGCTCTTCTCCACGACGATGGCGCCCCCGACCGTATCGGCATACAACGCCGAATCCCGCCCCCAGTTGTGCAGGGTGTAGCGGCGGAGGAGCATGGCAAGCTGCTCGACGTTCGCCGCAAAGCGCAGCAGCGGCACGCGGCCGATGGGCCAGGTATCCTCGATGGGTTCGTCCAGCCATACGCCGCAACTGCCGCCGCCCAGGTAGGCGACGCCCTTTTCGTTGCCGATGCCCCATTGCTCGATGTAGCCGGTGCGGGGTTTGCGCAGGATGGAGGGCGGCGATTGCGTCTCGGACTGGCACAACCCCGCGTAGGGTTTCACGGGGAGGTGACGGTAGCCTTCCGGTTTCGGAACCGGCGCCGAGTCGATGTTCTGGCCGCCGTTGACGCCGTCCGGGCCGACCATGATGAAGCCGGAGCAATGACCGGGACTGCGCTCGAGCTGGTACATGTGGTAATATAGATCGATTTCTTCCCGGAAGACCGCATAGCTGTAAATCGCTGCTTCCTTAAGCGAACAGTCCGCCCCCTTTGCCAAACCGCGCAGGTAATCGATCCTCTCAGGATAAATATCCTCCAGCTCGGGGTAGCGGGCATAGTCGGGCGGGGTCTCCAGGCGCGCCATCACATAACGCCCCAGGTCGGCGCGGTCCATCGTCCCCAGGGTGTCCCACAGGTGTTTACCGTTCAACAGTGCGTCTGTGTTGTGCCGAATTCCCGCTTTGCCCAATACCTTGCCGTCAGCGCGCCCATCTTCAAAAGGGATAACAGGTATGATTTCAATACAGTATAACATGGCAGTTTCTCCAGACGATAGGCTGTCCATCGACAGCACAGGCTGCGGCCTGTTCAATAATTGTAGCACGGATTTTTAATATGTCTGTCTTCTAACATGTTAGGTTGTATTATTAAACAATTCTTCGATTGCTCACTTCCGCATTCGCTCTCTCCCCCTCGCCCAGGATTGGGAGAGGGGGTCGGGGGGCATGCGCGTCATGTTAGAGCGAGTGGTGGATATAATCCCCGTATAACCGTGCCATAGCAGGACATCGCGGAGCTGTTGGCGCTGCCGGAACGCGCGCCGCGCGCATAAGAGAAGGCAACGGGCCGCGGCAATGCCGCGGCCCGCTGTCCCGGAGGACGGGCTCACGTCTGTTTTAAGTTCGGATATTTATTGACCAGGTAACGATATTCATCAAGCATGACCGGCGCGGGAATGCCGCATATATTCAAGATCAAAACATATTCTTTCATCGCTTTTTCATAACGCAGTATGAATCCCTTCACCTCCACGCGGTATCCCACCTGCATCTCGAGCACTGCGGTCACCTGCTGCCCGATTTTGAAATCGTTGCCATTGTGCGCTTTGAAACGGATTCCGCCCTCGGACACTTCGGCCAGCTCATACGCCTGCCCTGCCACTTTGACATGAGCCGGAACATCCGGTGGGTAGCGCAACCGATAATAACGCCGTTGCAGGTAATCGGGATGGTGCTGAATGAGATACCGCTGCTCGTCATACATCACCGCGGCGGGAATGCCTCTCACGGTCAAGTGCAGGATCAGCTCCTTCAACGAGTTGTCGTAACGCAGCACGACACCGCTTACTTCCACCCGGTGCCCGCTGCGCAGCTCGACGTAGGCGGTCACCGGCTGCCCGGCTTTGACACCAGTGATGTTCTGTAATTTGAAGCGTATACCGCGTTCAGACACCTCGTTTAATTCGTAACCGCGCCCGGCGATGCGGATGCGTGCGGTATCTTCGGGCGGATAGCGCAACCGATAATACCGTCGTCGCTCCGCGCCGGCAGGTAGGCTCATCGACCCATCCCCCTAGATATTTGTCGTTTTTGCATGGCGTTGAGTGAGAATGCATGGTCGCCCGCCTGACAGTGGCGTCAGCGCATTCGCAACCGATGCTGTTGGTCACATTATCGGATGGTTTACCGATTTTCTGAACACTGCCGTGGCGGAAGGTGATTCCGCGGCAACCTTTACGCAAAAATTTTTCGTCTGCATACTGGTAAAGCCATCGACTTTTATGTATACTATCTGCTTGTCGCTTCCGAGGGACCGCCCGGCTGCGATGCCTATGAGTTCGAAGAACGCATAATTAGAACTTGCGAGAATAAGGCACCATTATCTTGGGTTGGCTTATCGAGGCCGCCGTCGGCCATTCAGGCCGGGGCCAGCTTGGGGGTGGTGCTTTCGCACGTCTATGACTGGAGCGAGAGGAGAGAATGCCGTGCGCTGGCCCACGCCGAATTGCATCTGGCCGACGACCGGTCACGCGGAAGGCGTGACCGAGCTGAATGCCTTTGACAACGCCCTGCTGGAGGCCGGCATCGGCAATTTGAACCTGATCCGGGTGAGCAGCATCGTGCCGTCTGACGTCGAGCTGTTGACGGAACGCCCGGATATGGAGCCGGGGGCATTGGTACCGACGGTCTATACCGTCCAAACAAGCGACACGCCGGGTGATATCGTGGCGGCGGCCGTGGGTATCGGATTACGTAACGACGGGCATGGGATGATCTTTGAAAACACCGGCGGATCGCGCGAAGCCGTGGAGGATATTGTCCGCCGGATGGTACGGGAAGGATTTGTCCGTCGCGGGATGGAGCTGGACGAACTCCTGGTTTTTTCGTCCGAGCACAAAGTCGAGCGCATCGGCTGCGCGGTTGCCGCCGTTGTGCTGTGGTGGAGGTAGAAACATGCGGCGAATTGGTCGTCACCTGATGTTGGAACTCTGGGGCTGTGACGCCGAGCGCATCAACTCCATTGAGACCATCGAGCGCGCCATGACGGAAACCGTCGAAGCCTGCGGCGCGACGTTGCTGGATTTGCGCGTGTATCCGTTCACGCCCGTCGGCGTCACCGGGGTGGCGATCCTCTCCGAATCCCATCTGATGATACACACCTGGCCCGAGCACGGGTATGCCGCGGTGGATGTGTTCACCTGCGGGCAGCATACCGACCCGGCGAAGGCGGTGCCGGTGCTGAAGCGATATTTCATGCCGGAGCGCATCCAGGTGATGGAAATAAACCGCGGGCTCATCCTGGAGGATGAACTCAGCGGCATGCCGGAGGGTGTGTATGCGGGAGTTTGCTGAGCCGTATCGCCGCGGCTGGCGGGAGTCGGTGCAGGTCCGCGAGCTGCTCTATGACGGCACATCCGAATTTCAGCATATCCAGGTGCTGGACACCGTCCCCTTCGGCCGCATGCTGGTGCTGGACGACGCCTGCCAGACGAGTGAGGTGGAGGAGTATATCTACCATGAGATGCTCGTCCACGTCCCCATGATGGCCCACCCCGATCCGCAGCGTGCGCTGGTGATCGGCGGCGGTGATGGCGGCGCCCTGCGGCGCGTGCTGGAATACCCAGTCGAAAAGGCCACCATGGTGGAGATCGACGGCGAAGTGGTTCGCGTCAGCCGAGAATTCCTGCTCGGCATCGCCGGCGACGCCTTCGAGCACCCAAACACCGAGCTGATCATCGGCGACGGTGTGAAATATCTGCGCGAGACACGGGAGCACTTCGACGTGATCCTGGTGGACTCCACCGACCCCGTCGGTCCGGCGGTGGAGCTGTTCAACGAGGAATTCTATCGCAATGCGAAGCGCGCCATCGGCGCGAACGGTATCATCGTCACGCAGAGCGGCTCCCCGCTGGTGATGCTGGATGAGCTGATCGACGCCGTCGAGCGCATGCGGGGGATCTTCCCCATCGTGAAGACCTACCTGTGCGGCGTCCCCATCTACCCGGGCGTGTTGTGGAGCTTCACCGCCGCTTCGAACACCGTCGATCCCTCCGCCGCTGATCCGGCACAAATCGCCGCCCGCCTGCGCGCCCACGGCAAGCCGACCGGCTGGTATACACCGGAAATACACCGGGCCGCCTTCGCGCTCCCGAATTTCCTGGCCGCGGCGTTAGGAATGCAAACCCCCGATGACCCGACCGCCCTACCCGTACCCATTTCTGGCGAGTAAGCCGGACTATATCGGCCGCGTGACGCTGCTGGGTGCGCCGCTGGACGCGACCGGCTCCTTCCGTCCCGGTGCCGCGGAGGGGCCGGCGGGCATCCGCTGGGCGTCCGAGAACCTGGAGACCTACAGCCCGGTGCTGGACCGTGACCTGGAGGAGCTGGATTTCGGCGATATTGGCGATCTCGAGCTGTCCGGCGAGTCGATATCCGGCGCGCTGGCACAGATCGAACAGGCGACCCGCAGCATACTCGACGCCGGCGCCATCCCCTGCGTGCTCGGCGGCGAGCATACCATCGCCCTTGCCGTTGCCCGCGCCGTCTTCGCCCGCCACCCAAACGCGCTGATTCTGCACTTCGACGCCCACGCCGACCTGCGCGAAAGCTACGCCGGCAACACGCTCTGCCACGCCTCCTGGGCCTACCACGTCGGCACAGCATACGGCTTCGACCGGCTGGTGCAGCTCGGCATCCGCTCCGGCCTGCGCGAAGAATTTGAGATCGGTCGCCGGCGCAGCGGCTACTTCAGCATGGGCCTGGACATCCCGGATATTGTGCGCAACGATCTCGCCACCCACCCGGTGTATCTCACCCTCGACATCGACGTCCTCGATCCCGCCTGCGCCCCCGGCACCGGCACCCCCGAAGCCGGCGGCATGACCTACCACGAGCTTATCGCCTGCCTGTACAGCCTCGCCGATCTCCGCGTCGTCGCCCTCGACATCAACGAAGTGGCCCCACCCCTCGATCCCACCGCCGCCACCAGCGCGGTGGCATGCAAGCTGGTGCGGGAGCTGGTGTTGATGTTTGGTTCGAGGTAGCGTCTGATCACGACATCTGATAATCTATGAGATCACTGCTTGCGGATAACGGCTGAACGAGGAACTCATCAACCCAGGATGGGCGGATATGCGGACTTATCACCCAAATATCATCATTCTTGTCTTTCCCGACCCGTTCGGCCCGGAAAGCACCACCATTCGTTTCATCGTTTTTTCTTACCTGACGATTGTTTAATAAATTCTTCGGGACTCGGAACACCTCTTGCAACACAGTATGCAATGGTATTTCGTGTCAGCGTCTGAATAACTTCAGCGGTTTCAGCATACGGTTGTTTACCGACGCGCATGACGGCACGCTCGAATTCGGCGGTACCGATGCAAGTCTCATTATTCGACTGGTCTTTCCCGTGACGGTCGTGTTTTCTTTTTTCATCACAGTTGCCATAGTATCACTCCTGCCATTCTCTCATTGTGGATGCCGGTTGACAACGATCGGACCTGATGAATTACTCATTATTTCACCGATACCGGCAGAAGTCAATCATTTGCTCTCCCTGCTTTTCACTGCCAGGGAAGGAGGTTCCGCTTCCTCCAGCTAATAGAGTGCATTATGATCGAACTCTCCAACCAGCATGCGATGCTACAGATCGACGCCGACGGATTCTGCGCACTGACCGACCGGGGTACCGGTACGAACTATTTCGCAACCGGCGTTCCCTTCTTCTCCATAATGAAGGAAGGACAAAACTTCCCTGCCACATCGTTATTGCGCGAAGCTGATTTCCACACTGCCGATTTCCCCGGCGCCCGTGCAGTGCTGCGCGTCACGGCAGAGCAACGATACTTTCTCTTTCAGGTTGTCGAGGTGCAGGGGGACATCGAACAGTTGACCTTCCTCGACCTGCGCCTGGACCTGCCCGGCACGCTGGACGATCCCTTCATCGCCTGCGCGCTGGCGTTGAATCTGCAGACGAATGTGCCCGATCTGCCGGGGCCGATGCGCCGGCCGCAAGCGATGTGCTACCCACGGACTAGGTTTGCCGGGGCAAAGGCGGCGTTGATCGCCTGCCCGCCGGGGGAGATGCGCGCCATCATGCGGGAGGTGGTGAGCGCGGCGCCCGACCTGCCGCATTCGCCGCTGGGCGGACCGTGGGCGCTGAATGCGCCGATCAACCGCGGCTCCTACCTCTTCAACTTCACCGATTGCACCGAGAAGACGGTGGACGAGTGGATCGCGCTGGTGAAGTCGATCGGCTTCACGCAGCTCGATTTCCACGGCGGGCAGTCCTTCCGCTTTGGCGATTGCGAGCCGAACCCGAAGCTTTACCCGGAAGGGCGCAAGAGCCTGAAGCGCATCATCGACCGGCTGCACGACGCCGGCATCGCCGCGGGCTTGCACACCTACGCTTTCTTCATCGACAAGGCCTGCCCGTGGGTGACGCCCGTGCCCGATCCGAGGTTGGGCAGCGACGCGGTCTTCACTCTGGCCGCACCGCTAGATGAAAAAGCGACGGAGATGCGTATGCTGGAATCCACCGACGGCATGTCTACCATCACCGGCTTTTTTGTACGCAACAGCGTCACCTTCCGCATCGACGAGGAGCTGATCACCTATTCCGGCATCGCGCCCGGCGCCTTCACCGGCTGTGTGCGCGGCGCTCACGGCACCCAACCCGCCGCCCACGCACCTGGGACGAAGGCGTATCATCTGAAGGAGTGCTTCGGTCTGTTCGCGCCCGACGGCGACAACTCGCTGCTGGAAGACGTGGCGGCGGCCACCGCGCGCACGTTCAACGAGTGCGGCTTCGACATGATGTATCTGGACGCGCTGGACGGCGAGGACATCCTGGGCGGGACGGACTGGGGCTGGCATTACGGCTCCAAGTTCGTCTTCGAAATCTGGAAGCGATTGAAAAAACCCGCGCTGCAGGAGATGAGCACCTTTCATCATCACCTGTGGTACGTGCGCTCGCGCTTCGGCGCGTGGGACCACCCCAACCGGGCGCACAAGCAATACATCGACATCCACGCCGCCTGCAACGCGCGGGACGCGAAGATGTTCCTGCCCGCGCACCTGGGCTGGTGGGCATCCACGCCGTTCACCGACCAGCAGAACGAGCGCACCTTCCCCGACGTGCATGAGTACCTGTGCGCCAAGGCCGCCGGCACCGACACCGGTTTCGCGCTCATGGGCATCACCCCCGCCTCGCTGGACAGCCCGGAGCTGCACCGCGCCGCCGATATCCTGCGCCGCTGGGAGAACCTGCGCCACTCCGGAACGCTTTCACCCGAGGTGAAGGCGCGCCTGCGGGCGCCCGGCGAGGAGTTCACGCTGCGGGAAGACGGGGAAATCTGCCCTGTCCGCTATATCAAGCACAAGGTTGAAGGGAGGGACGCGAGCTGGAACGTGGAGAATCCGTTCAGTCCGCAGCCATTACAGGTGCGCATCGAAGCATTGTTCATGGCGGAGCCGGATGATTCCGTGGAAGCGGTCACGGTGGCCGATTTCAGCGATGCGTCTCTCTTCACGGAACGACGGACGGCGAACGGGGTGACGGTGGAGCTCTGCACGTCGGACCTGCGTCCCGGCGCCGGCCGCTTCACCGCGCGCAACGACGGCACCCGACCCAATGCGGCCTGGGCGAAGATGCGCCGATATTTCACGCCGCCGCTCGACCTGCATTCCCGCCAGGGTCTCGGCGTGTGGGTCTGCGGCGACGGGCAAGGGGAAGTGCTCAACGTGCAACTGCGCAGCCCGCTGCACGTCAGCAACGCCCTCGGCGAGCACTACATCGTCATCAACTTCACCGGCTGGCGCTACTTCGAGTTGATCGAGCCGGAAGGCGACCGCTACAAGGAGTATCGCTGGCCTTATGCCATCCCGGAAAATGCCTGGGAGTCACAGCCCCCCGACGCGGACACCCAGGAGGCGCTGCATTGGTACATGGGCGGCTACCACATCTACCGCGAGCGGGTTGAATACGACCAGGTGGAATGCCTCGGTCTGTATTTGAACAACGTGCCGGTTGGAAAGGAAGTGTCGGTCCACCTGGGCCCGATCAAAGCGCTCCCGCTGAAAAAAGGCACACTCGCCCGCCCAACCCTGTCGATCAACGGGAGCACGCTGATCTTTCCTGTCACGTTGGAGACCGGGCAATACCTGGAGCTGGAAGGCGATGGCGCCTACACCGTCTACGGTCCCGACGGCGCGGTAATCCTTACGGATCGAGTATCAGGTGCCACTCCTCCGCTCAATTCCGGCGAGAATGAGATTACCTTCACCTGTGATCAAGCCAAAGGTTATTTACCACGAGCACAAGTTACCATAATTGCGCAAGGCCATATGGAGTGCGGTGGCTAGACGCCGCTTTCACTTCGAGCAAGGCTCTCGCAACAGTATCACGATGGGTCTATCCACCCATTTACGTTAACCGGTGGATAGGCCCATCGTGATATTGTTGTGGTAACCTTACGCATAGTGAAAGCGGTGTCGAGCCACCGCACTCCTAAAATCAACTCCCATGTCGAATAATGGCTGTCTTCGGCTCGGTGAACACCACATACCCGAACCGCCACGGCCGGTGCAGATCGTTCGGCTGCATGATGGGCGACCAGGCGTAGAAATCGTATTTATCCTTCTTCGGAATATCCACCCGATAAAAGTTGAGCCGCCATTTCGCGCCCGGTTTTGGCGCAATCATCTCCGGTCCGATCAGGCCGGAGATGGGGATGGCGATCTCCACGCTCCAGCTTTTGCCGGCGCCCGGCTTGTTCAGCTCACCCTCGACGTGGGTCATGGTGAGCAGGCCGTCGATGTTGTGCTCAAAGAAGGTGTGGAAATTCTCCCAGCTCATGCTGTCCCGTGGTTTGCCGTTGAGCACGTAGGTGTCGGCGATGGTGTTGAGCGGGCTGACTTCGATCTCGAAGTAGTTGCGGATGAACCCGGTCGGCGAGAGGAATACCTCGACGACCTCCTCGTTGTAAATCGGGTCGTCGCGCTTCATCATGGTGCCCCAGATGTAGTCGTCCCGGCAGGTGAATCCCACGTAGACATACCGGTCGTTGTAGAGCATGCGCGCGGTGGTGGCGAAGCGCATGGGCTTGCCGTCGTTGGCGCCCACCAGCGACACCACCTCCGCCTGCTTCCACAGTGGATCATCCAGCTTGCCGGTGAGATTGAGATCCCGGTCGATCTTCACACACTTGAGCGTGGGCAACCCGTCCGCCTTTTTCGCGGCGCTCCAGATCGGCAGAAAGGCAAGAGTTAGCATGCACAGCAGCAGCAATAAGCGCATCATTGTTCTCCTATTGGCTCGTTACATGGGAGGGTGAGGCTCCCACCGAGCCGCGATTATGAGCCCGGAATCAGATTTAGTGCTTGTCGAGAGCCGGATACAAAAAGCATACTATTCGAAAGCGTGCTCATGATCGCGGCTCGGCGGGAGCCTCGCCCTCCCCTTCACGCCTGAACCACGGGATTCCCCACCGGCAGCCCGTAAAACTCACGCGGATTGTCATACAGGATGGCGCGTGCGTAAGATTTCGCCACCGCCAGGTCGAACTGCCCGGCGCGCATCTTCTCCAACAGCACCTCATGCAGGACGCGACGCAGCAGGCGGACGGTGCCCAGCATACACTCCGTGGTGCCGCAATCGGTGCCCACGAGGATTTTGTTCCGCGGCGTGGTATCGATCGCCTCGCCCAGCACGCGGCGGCCCAATTCCTCGCTTAAAATCGGCGTCCAGCACAGGTTGAAATAGCAGTTGCGGTAGGTGCGCGCCATCAGCAGCGCCCCGCCGTGGTGTGGCCAGCCGGAATGGGCCAGGTCGATCTTCAGCTTGCGGAATTTGGCGGCCAGGTTGAGCAGGTTCTCGGGATCGCCCCAGGACGAGGGGATGCTGTAGCCGGTGTGCACGATCAGCGGCAGCCCGCGGTCCATCGCCATCGCCAGGATGTGGTGGCACAGGTTGTCCTGCAATTCGCGCAGCGCCTCTCCGGTCAGCGTGTCCGGCCCATTGACGAAATGCTTCGCCGCAACTTCGTTCGGCACGTCCTCAAAGCGGAGCGTGCGGGTGTAGGCGGCCAGGAGCTTCACCGACACGCCGCCGTGGGCGATGAAGGCATCCAGCACCTTCTCGCAGAAGGCCAGGTACTCGTCATACGTCTGTGGCCGCATGCCCACGATGTCATACGCCTGCTCGCGCGCGTCCCGGTGGGCGGGCCAGCCGGCGAATATCAGGCCGTCGAGGATCAGGCTGGGCATCAGCCATTCCTTCTCGACCTCCCGCTCCGCCGCCGGCAGCGAATCCCAGAAGGCAGTCACGTAGGAGAATGCCGTCATCTGTGTCTGCTTGACGATGCCCGCCTTCCGCGCGGCCCGCCGCAGCCAGGCGCGCTCGCCGTGGGTGCGGTAGGCGGTGACGATGCTGTCGTTGACCTGCCGCCAGTTCGCCGTCGTGATGTCCGGCTCGCTGAAGGGATGCAGCTCGCGGATGCCTTCGCGCAGCACGGCATACGTCGTCAGGCCGCGGTACTCCTCCAGCAGCGGCTGCAGGGCGAGGAAATGCTCCTCCGCGTCGTCGATGGTCCACTCCCCGCCGCCGGCCTTGACCGGCATCTCGCCGCACGAGCCGGTCAGGTAGAGGAGATAATCCCGCATGAGGATCTGCGGCAGGCTGAACCCCTGCTTATCGTCCAGCGGCGTGCCGAAATCGAACCCCGCGACGTGGCTGTGCGTGTCAATGATTGGCTGCGCTTCGATGAACGCGCGCAGCTCTTCGGCGATGGAATGCATGGCATACCTCCGGGGACTGACCCCATCTCCGGGGACTGACCCCATATCTCCACTCTTCACCAATCCTCCTCCCGGCTGAGGGTCAGTCCCCACGTATAGGCAAGCTTCCCTGTACGTGGGGACAGACCCCCGGACGGCGCAGGTTCTTCACCTTGCGCAGGATGCCGATCTTGCGGTGCAGCGGCTCGCAACAGCCGTAGTCGTCACATTGCTCTCCCAGCCATATTCTTACTCCTCACCCAGCGGAGCCGGAATCCAGATGTCCCCAGATGTCCGCAGATGTCCGGTTTTCGGGAGATTATTTCTATGATAGCAATTATATTAGTTATATATACTATTCTCCGCACCGTGTCGAGAATTTGACCAGGTAAGGATTTCTCTTTCCTCTTTCTCCCAACCCGGCGGAGCCGGAACCAATAGGCTTTTTCTCTAAAGAGAACAATGCCTTTCGGGGAGACTGTCCCCAACGGTACCCGTGTCCACTCTCAAGTGTCCATGCGATTGTCATATCGTTAACAGTAAAGCCTTTTCCCCCTCGCCCAGGATTGGGAGAGGGAGCTGGGGGGAGAGGGCCCGCGCGAGGCAACCGCCAACTGAATCACCGACCCGTTGCATACGTAGAAAAGTTACCCCGCCACTTCCCGCCGGCTCATCGCCCGCCCGCGCTCGACGAAATAATGCATCGTTTCGTGCTCAACCTCCGGCGGCTCGGAATGGTCGCTGTGCAGGACATATCCCCCGCCGCCGTTGAGGACGGGCAGGATCTTCTGATCCATCTCCTCGTCGATCAGCGTGCGGTCGTTGCTGATCAGCGTGCGCACGTCTACGCCGCCGTAGAAGGCAATCTTATCGCCGAAGCGCTTGAACAAGGTCGGCAGGTCCATGCCCGCCTTCACCTCCATCGCCTGCAGGCAGTCCATGCCGGCGCGAATGAGGCCGGGCGTCAGCGGCTCGACGTAACCGCAGGAGTGCACGATCACCTTGCAGCCGATGGAGTGCGAATAGTCGAACAGCTTCTTATGTCCCGGCTCCAGGATTTCCTGGTACATCACCGGCGACATGAACGGCTTGCCTTTGAAGCCCATGTCCTCGTAAAAGAACATGCCGTCCGGCGTGCCTTCCTCAGCGAACAGCGTCTCCAGATGCATCAGCGTCATCTCGGTGTAGGTGTTGACCATGTCCTTGACCCATTCCGGGTCGTCGGCCATGCCCAGCAGCATGTATTCATGCCCGCAGAGGGGGTGCATCTGCTCGAAGGGGGCTACCCCCGACCAGGTGAAGAAACGCTGCCGCTCCGCGGCGAAGGCCTTCGCTTCCCGGTAGCTCTCAAAGGGGATGCGCCGGCGGTCCAGATCGACCAGGAACGGGCGGGCGTGCTCCTCCCAGGTCTTCCGGTCCTTCACGGTGAAGTCCACGTGCTCCGGCGTGCTGTCATGCAGCTTGTGCCGGCGCAGCATGGCGCCGTTGCCGTCCTTCTGCAGGATAGTCTCGTCCGTCTCCTCGAGGGTGACGGGCTCGAAATCCAGGTTGGCGCAGCTGTTCAGCCAGCCGCCGCCGCGAAGGTCCTGGCCGAAATGCTCGGCAACGTCCTCATCCTCTCTCAGGTGGCCCTGGTCGATCCACTTGCGGACGGTGGCGCTCCACGGGCTGATGGCAATGGGAATATGATCGACCGGTTTGTGCGCGAGCGTATTCGCCATGCGCTCGATGCTGGTCATCTCCATCGGTGTATTCCTCTCTGCAAGTCAATGTGGGCAGCCTGACTCCCGCATAGCTATTACGCGGTGAACCGGGAATTCCCTTTTCCATTTGGCGTGCATTCGGCAAAAAGAGGAGGTTTGCGGGGAGGATCGATCTATGGAGTATCCGGAAACGACAAGCTCAATCCCTTGCGCACGAAAAGGAGTTCGGGACGCTTCGGCGCACCCGCGCGGGTATTCAAGGCTGTCGTATTGCTACCGAAGAGACGGCCGGCGAAAATGTAATCCGTCGGATAGTTTAGCTTAACAAACCGGTCGGCCCCTTCGCTGTCGTCAATGATGATGGCGTCGAAGCGGCGATTGTCAAAGGCATGTAAGATAGACTGCACCAGGCTATCCTTTTTCTCCTGCTCGGTTCCTTTTAGAATGTCATAGATCGCCATATCGTGCGCGAAGGCGCGCTTCCCGGTCAGAAAATTGAAAGTGGGGTGCCGCGGCACATAAACCTCTCCCGGAATGCGCGCGATCACGCGGCACAACCACTCCCCGGCCCGGACATCCGCGCGGGTCGGGATATATTTGACGGGATTGTAATACAGCAGACCGAACTGCAGCAGGCCCACGGCGTAGACAGCAAGCTGCCAGGCGGTTTTCCGGGACGACTGCGCGCTCCGCTCCAGGAAGTAGACGAACGACAGCCCGGCGCAGATGGCCAGCCACGCGAAAGCCGGGATGCCGCCGTTGATCGCCCCGCCCATGTGCAGGCGGGCGAGCCAGGAACCGCCGATCAGCCCGATCCCCAGGATGCCGTACCACCGTGCAATCTCGTGCCATTTTCGGCCCGCTTCGTCGCGTTCCGCCTTCCGCCGACCGGATAAGGTCAGCAGCAGAAAAAGACCGGACACGATCAAAGCAACGCCCCACGGCTTGAAGAGATCGTTGATCCAGAAATCGATAGTCGTAGGAACCCAGGCATGCTGCACGGGCAGGATGAAGAGGTAATACTGATACCACCCCGAGGTGAGCGCGTTGCCGATCAGTACGCCGGCCAGCGAGAGGACGCCGAAGATCGCGAGCACAATTACCCCGCGCAGCCGCTTTTGCCACGCGTAATAGAGGAGCAGGGGAAGCATAAACATCACCATCCCCTGCTTGGTGAAGAACGCCGCAAAGAGCAGCAGGGCGCCGATCAGCGCCCCCCACCAGGAATCCTTGAAGCGCAGGCAATACACGGCGCCCAACAGCAGCAACAGCAGCAGGGAATCGACCCGCGCGAGATCGTACCAGCCATCGACCAGCCCGTAACCGGCGGAGAAGACGGCGGCGGCCAGGAAACCCGCGGCCAGGCTCTGCGTCTCGCGTTTGACGATCAACCCGATCAGCCAGAGGCAGCCGAGGATGGAGAGGAACGACACCAGCCGGAGCGCGGGGAGACCCGGGCCGAGGATTTTGGCGAAGGCAGCGCTGACGAAGTAGTAACCCGGCGCGTAAATGTAGGGCACGAAATCGATGCTCGGCTTGACATACATCGATTCACCGCGGAGGAGGTGACGAACGTGATCCAGCGAGCCGCCCTCCATCCACTCCAGATCGAAGGGATACCAGACGCGGTGAAGCGAGGTATAGAGGAACGCCAGCAGGAACAACCCGGCCACGCCGAACAGGACGACGCCGGCGACTCGAGGAAAAATCCCCGAGGATTCCGGCCGGCGCGGTGGCGCCGTCTTCTTTCGTGAGCGCATCGATCGTTGCGGCATAACGGAGGGAGAGTGTTCCTTTTCGGCTGACTGCATTATAGGGAGTCGCCTGGAGCGATGTCAATTTTCATCCTGTTACCGCACGATTACTCCGACAGCGACAGATTCTCCCACCCCGGCAGTCGGAAGGCGATTACCGCCTCGAAGGGCACCCCCTGCTGCAGCAGTTGGGCGACCGGGAGATTGGGGCCGTAGGCCATCACCCGATAAGCCCCTTCCTGCCCTTTCAACAGGAAGGTTTGCGGGACGGCATCGGAGCGCGGTTGCATGGTGATGAGGACCAGGTCTTTCCACACCAGCGCTTGCCCGAATTCCACCGGCTGACCGAGCGTTTTCACTGCAGCCGTTTTAACCGCATCAGTCACTGCGGGTTCGGCAACGACAGCGGCGACAGGCAGCAGCAGATCATACGGCGTCAATGGGACGTTCAGATTACCGCGCATGAACGGGGCGTTGATCGTCTCCCCGTCGAAGGTGAAGCGGACGGCCTGCACGGTCGGGAACTGCGTCAGCATCAGCACGATGCCGGCCATGCGCACATTATCAGTGCGGGGGAAGTTCCCGGACAGGTCTACCGCCAGCACGCCGCTGGCGATCTGATTCGGGTTGGCCGTCGGAGTAACATTGGACGGCAGCAGCGATGTGAATCCCTGTTGTGCCGGGAATGCACTGATCTGGCGATTCCGCAGAAGGGTAATCGCCCCGGCGAGATCGGCCGGCGTCAGCGCGCCGACCAGGTAGCCCACTTCGCCCGTCGCCGGCTGCAGCACATAAGTATAAAAGGCCTGCCGGAGCGGCTGGGTGAGGGTGACCGGCCCAAGCACGGTGGCCGGGTGCCCGTTAAACCGCAGGCGCACTTCGCGCACGTCCGGCACCCACCACCAGGCTTCGATCGCTGCAAACGCGGCTACGGTCTGGGCGCTGGAGAGCCTTTCTAGGCCGGCCACCTCCCGATAGTTGATCGTGAGCACGCCATCCGCCATCGTCGCCTGCGGATTGGCCAGGCGAATTGCCGGTGAAGGCGTGTAGCTGGCCTCCGGCAGTTGGGATAAGGTATCCGCATACCGTTGCGGAGTGATCGCAACGTCCACCAGAAGCGACCGCGTTGTCGCGATGACCACATCCCGCGCCGCATCGTAGCGGAAAGTGAGAATGCTGATTGACTGCTGCATCGGCCGGCCGTTCTCCTCTTCCGGGCAGCCCGCCAGCAGCAGTATGGCGGATATGAAAAAGCCGAATACGAATAACCAGCGCATTAGTTCCTCCTTTTTCCGATATTGACTTTACCGGAAGGCAAAGAGTTTGCCAGGGAGAAATTAGCACAGGGACGCGTAAAACGGAGGCAACGATGGATAAACTCTACAATCCGGTGGATATCCTGGCATTCGGCGCCCATCCGGATGATGTGGAAATTTGCTGCGGCGGCACGCTGCTGAAAGCCCATACACAGGGGCACCGCGCGGCGGTGGTCGATCTCACCCGCGGCGAAATGGCCTCGCGCGGGACGGCGGAAGAGCGCGACCGCGAGGCGGCGGAGGCGGCGGAGATCCTGGGCCTGGCCGCGCGCCGCAACCTGGACCTGGGTGACGGGCGCTTGATGGATACCCAGGAAGCGCGCGAGCTGGTGGCGGCGGAGATTCGCCGGTTCAAGCCGCAACTGATCTTCGCCCCCTACCCCGGCGACCGCCATCCCGACCACGACGCGGCGGGCAAGCTGGTGCAGGCGGCGTCATTCTACGCCCGCATGAAGAACCGCGTCCTTCTCGACCGCGAGACCGGCGAGCCGCTGGAATCCCACTCCCCCATCCTGGTGCTCATCTACCCCATGCACGAGCAGGTGGAGGTGACGCTCATCGTGGATGTCTCGGAGTTCCACGAACGCAAGGTCGAAGCGGTTAGCGCCTACCGCTCGCAATTCTTCAACCCGATGCCCGACGATTACCAGTTCATCGGCACCGCCGATTACCTGCACATGATCCGCGCCCGCGGCGCCTTTTACGGATCGAAGATTCAGGCGTCCTACGGCGAACCGTTCCTCGCCCGCAGCCCGCTCAAAATCGCCGACCCGCTAATCCTGGCCGGCGGCAAGGCCGGATTATAAGTCTTATACGTCCTACCCCGTCTTCTCCGCCAGCGCCCGCTCCACCGCCACCAGGTCGTCCAGCTTGTCCACGTCGAAGCCGATCTCCGGGTGCGGGGAGATGATGGCGCGGGCGGGGGCGCCGAGGATGCGCGTGGCGACCGCTTCGATATACGGCAGTGTGATCGTTCCCAGCAGCAGGCGCAGCACGGTGCCCAGGCCGAGGATCTTCGCCAGCTTCATCGGGTGCTTGCGTGCGGAATACAGGCCCTGAATCAGTGCCGCCTTATCATCCAGCAGGTTGGCGACGGTGAAGATGGCGTTGCCGCCGGTGAAGGAGCCTTCGCGCAGGCGCACGTAGGTGCGGCGGGCGCCGGGGAAGCGTATTTCGCTTGCCTCGCGCGGAATGATGGGATAGGTGAGCGCGGCGGCGCTGCCCAGGCTGTTGAGGAGGTAATTTTCCAGCCCTTCCGGGGTGACCAGCGGGATATCCCCGGTGATGAAGAGCAGGTGGGTCACATTCTCGTCCACCAGCGCGTTGGCGCCGTGCCGCATGTTCTCCACGATGGAGTCGCCGGCGGCGGCCCGGTAGCCAGGCAGGTCGGAGAGGGGTGGAAGCGCTTCCGCGTCCGCGACGATGGCGGTGGCCACCACGGAGGGCGTCGCTTCCAGTGTTTCGAGAAGGTAGTCAAGCAGGTAGCGGCCGTTGAGCTGCAGCAGCGCACGGTGGTCGCAGAGGTGCGCCAGCGTCGTGGGCACGTGACCCCCGGCCAGCACGACGGCGCCTATTCTCACTGTCGTATGAGCCGTCTCCTCATCAGCCTGTGGAGAATACTGCATCACGGCCTCCAGAACAGTGCTCTCAATTGGTTCCGTCTACGCCGGATTCGGTATCAGCCATGATAAAGCCATTATACAAATAATGTCCCGTATTGCCAAGCAAGCTACTTTAGTCGAGCTTGACGTCAATTCCTGCCCCGCGCAGCCGTTCCGCCCATGGCTCGATCTCCGCGCGGTCGGCAGCGGGGATATCCCCGGGCATGGTCGATTCCCCGCCCAATGCAGCCCATTTCCCCAGGCCCAGGCGATGATACGGCATGAATTCCACCGGCGGCGGGTTTGGCAGCGAGCGCAGGAAGGCGAGAAGGCCGTCCAGCAACCCCGGCTCCGCGTTGCGTTGCGGCACCCACGGGACGCGCAGGATCAGCGGCCAGCCGGCGTCGGTCATCCGGCGGATGTTCGAGAGGATGCGCCGGTTGGGGGCGCCGGTGAGCGCGCGGTGCCGGGTGGGATCGGTATGCTTCAGATCAACCAGCCACAGGTCGAGCAGCGGCGCCAGCGCCGTCAGCCGTGGCCACGGCGCCAACGCCGACGTCTCGATGGCGGTATGCATACCTTCCGCCTTCGCGGCCCGCAGCAGCGCCCGTGAAAACGCGAACTGGACCAGCGGTTCGCCGCCGGAAAGGGTCATGCCACCGCCGGACTGCTCGTAAAACGGCACGTCCCGCCGCACCACCGCCAGCACGTCCTCCGCCGACATCCGCTTCCCCACCATCTCCAGCGCGCCGATGAGACAGGCCTCCGCGCAGCGCCCGCAACGGACGCAATCCGCCAGGCGCAGCCGGTGCGTCTCCGCGGTCACTTCATGCCCGCCATGCTCGCAGACGGCGGCGCACCGCCCGCATCGCGTGCACAGGTTGAGCGTCAACCGGATTTGCGGTCCCGATTCCAACCCCTCCGGGTTGTGGCACCACGCGCAGCGCAGCGGGCACCCCTTCAAAAATACCGTGGTCCGAATCCCCGGCCCATCGTGCAGCGAAAATCGTTGAATATTGAAAACCCACCCGTGCATGCTCCTGATCATAACGGGTGAACGGAGCATTGGCAACTCCTGGGATCGCAGGCGTCCCGCGCCTACCTCGAAGGGGTTAGGGGTTAGGGGTAGTGGGTCGTCACGTTGTAATTTGCATTACAATCATAGCGCCCGGTCCGGTGGTTGAGTGGGCAGGGAAGCTTTTCCACCTTTTCTCACAGCTCCCGAGCCGTATCGAAACGGTACTCCGTTCGTTAAACCACCTCACCAATAGCGCCTGTTCCCACAAGGTTCTCCTATACCCGCGGTGGTTTAACGAACGGAGTACCGTTTCGATACGGCACGAGGACAACGGAAAGAACCGACAGGCTCTCCTGCCTACTCAACCACCGGACTGGGCGCTATATTTGAAAAGCTTCGATGCAGGCGCGGGACGCCTGCGATCCCAGGAAGTCTGTATTGCTCTCCCCCGCGCAATAATGCGATAATGAGGCGTTATGAGCATCACAGTCACGCGCTGCCCCGTTGTGAAGAAGGTCTCTCCACGCGCAGGTCTCATCGATCTCACCGTTCAATGCCCGGAGATTGCCCGCCAGGCCGCGCCGGGGCAATTCATCATGGTGCGCTGCGAGGGATTCACATTGCGGCGGCCCCTCAGCATCTGTGACGCACAGGGGGACCTGCTCCGCGTGGTCTTCGAGGTGCGGGGAGCGGGCACCGCCTGGCTCGCCGGCATCGGAGAGAGAGACTCTCTGGATATCCTCGGGCCGCAGGGGAAAGGGTTCGATCTCGGTGATGTTTCGCGTACCGTCGTTTTCGTCGGCGGGGGGATCGGCATCTTCCCGCTGCTCCACGCCTGCCGGCGGTTCGGATCCAACGCGACCGTGCTGCTCGGTTTCCGCACGGTGTCGCTGATCGCGTTGACCGACGATTTCCGCGCCGCCGGCGCCGATCTCCGCCTGGCGACCGATGATGGCTCGGAGGGCCACGGCGGCCTGGTGACCGACCTGCAGACCGCGCGGCTCGACGAGGGCTCTTGCGCGGCGATCTTCGCCTGCGGGCCGCGGCCGATGCTGCAGGCGACCGCGGTCGAAGCGATGCGCCGCGGCATCCCCTGCCAGGTATCGCTGGAGCAGCGCATGGCGTGCGGCATGGGCGCCTGCCTGGGCTGCGCGTATAAAATTCGCCGCGCCGACGGCTCGGAAACCTACGCCCACGTCTGCGTGGATGGTCCTGTCTTCGATGCCCGGGAGGTGATATGGTCATAACGCCGCAACTCTCCGTGAATATCGCCGGCGTGACGCTGGCCAATCCCATCATCACCGCCTCCGGCACCTTCGGCTTCGGGCGCGAATATGGCGCGCTGTTCCCGCTGTCCGAGCTGGGCGCGATCACCGTGAAGGGCCTGACGCTGGAGGAGCGGGCGGGCAATCCCCCACCCCGCGTGGCGGAAACGCCGTCCGGCATGCTGAACAGCGTGGGCCTGCAGAATCCCGGCGTCGAGCGCTTCATCCGCGAAGAATTACCCTGGCTGAAGGCGCAGGGCACCGTCATCATCGCCAACATCGCCGGCAGCACCATCGAGGATTATTGCGCGATAGCGGAGCGGCTGTCGGACACCGACGTCGATCTGCTGGAGCTGAACATCTCCTGCCCGAACGTGAAGCAAGGCGGCGCGGCCTTCGGCACCACCTGCGAAAACGCCGCCGGCGTCACCGCCGGCGTGCGCCGTTATTGCACAAAGCCGCTCATCGTGAAGCTCTCGCCCAACGTCGCCGACATCGCGGAAATCGCCGCCGCGGTGGTGGACGCCGGCGCGGATGCCCTCTCGCTGATCAACACCCTGCTCGGCATGCGCATCGACATCGAGACCCGGCAGCCTATCCTGGCGAATAACGTCGGAGGATTATCCGGCCCGGCAGTGCGTCCCATCGCGGTGCGCATGGTCTGGCAGGTGCGGAGCCGCGTGACGGTCCCCATCATCGGCATGGGCGGCGTGGCCGCCTGGGAAGACGCGGTAGAGATGCTGCTCGCGGGCGCCAACGCCGTCGCCGTCGGCACCGCGATATACGCCGATCCCTACGCGCCAGTGAAAATCAAGCAGGGATTGCTCGACTACCTGCGGTGCAACGGGATCGCGGACGTGAACGAGCTGGTTGCGGCGGTGAGGGTGAATGAATAAAAAAACGCCCGCGCGCCGCGGGCGTCCCGCGTATACACGCGGGAGAAGTGGTCGGGGTGAGAGGATTTGAACCTCCGGCCTCGCGGACCCGAACCGCGCACTCTACCAAGCTGAGCTACACCCCGTAAACAGCACCACTATAACAAAATCCCCCCGGTACGTCAAGGGCGGGTTTGCCGCAGTAAAGATAGAGTTCGTAGTAGCATCGCGAGATGTGCCGTTGACAAGTATTATTAACGACGCATCTCGCGATGCTACTACGAACTCTATCTACGTAATCCTAACGGCTTCTTCGAATACCTCCAGCAACCGTTCCGCCGTGCGCTCCCAAGTGTGCGCGGCGGCCCAGGCTTGGCCGGCGCGGTGCATGGCGGCCAAACGTTCCGGCCGGTCCAACAGCTCGGGGATTTCCGCTTCCCAACGCTCGTTCCGCAGCGGGAGGATCAGCCCGGCGCCGTTCACCACCTCCGGCAACGCTCCCTCATTGGAGACGACCACCGGCGCGCCGGCGGCCATCGCCTCCAGTGCCGGCAGGCCGAACCCCTCATAGCGCGATGGCATCAGCAGCAGGTCCGCCGCGGCCATGATCGGCGGCAGCTCGGATTGCGGCACGTAACCGGGCAAATGAATATCCTCCTGATACGGCGACTCCGCCAGCGCAGCGCGCACCGGTCCGCATCCCCACCCCCATTTGCCGATGATCACCAGCCGGTGCGGAATGCCCTGCTCCTTCCAGGCGGTGAACCAGCGGATCAGGCCGTCGAAATTTTTCTTCGGTTCGATGGTGCTCACCGCGAGAAGGAACGGCCGGGTGATGCCGTATCGCGCCAGCAGCACTTCCTGTTCGTCCTCCGTGAAGCGCGGCGGCATCCGCACCCCCAGCGGCGCCACGCGGATGCGCTCCGGCGCTACCCGGCAGTAGTGCGCCACGTCGCGCGCCGACGCGTGGCTGGGCGTCGCTACCAGCGTGGCGTGGCGCGCCGCGGGCGGCAGCAGCAACCGGTAATTCAGCGCGTTGCTGAACGTGCACAAATGGGGGTGCGACAGCGCGATGGTATCATGCACGAAGGCCACCGACGGCCCGCGCCAGCGCAGCGAGGTGAGGTAACCGGGCGAGTAGAGCAGGTCCACCCCCGCGCGCTTCAGCACCGCGGGCAGCGACATCTGCTGCCACCAGATGCGTCTCAACCGCTCGCCGCTCCGCACCGGCGCCCGCAGCACCGCATAGGACCGTGACGTCGCGCCAAGGTGCTCCTCGATCGGCACGTCCTCCAGCGCGACCACGGTGAGATCGTGTCCGTGCTCCAGGCCGAGCAGTCCCCGCAACTGGTGCAGGATGGCATGCTGAACGCCGGAAAACTGTCCATATACGAGCAGCGCATCGACGGCAATGTGCATGAATATTACATCTCGGCCGGCGGCCGAATCCCGCTGCTTATCTTACCAGTGATGATGCAGGAAATCCATGACTATCGAGATGCGCCTGGCGACGAGATCACACAACTTACTCCGTGGGCAGCGCATCCTCCCGCGCCACGATGGCGGTGACTGAGGGCGGGGTGATGCTTTGCGCTACGACTTGCACGTCCGGGATGGTTACTTCCCGCGTGCGGCGCTGCAGGCGCTCGCTGTAATCCGGCGACAGGCCGTTGATATGGTTGATCGCCATGTCCAGGCAATACTGGCTGTTCGTTTCCTGTCCCAGCACGAAGGCGCCCGCCAGCCAGCCGTGGGCGAAGTCCAGCTCGTCGGGCGTGATCGGCTCCTGCTGCAAGCGGGCGATCTGCTCGGCGAAGCCCAGGCGCGCGCGCGCGATGTTCTCCGGCGAGGTGCCGATGGCGACGACGAACTCGCCGGTCAACCGCATGGTGATATACTGGCTGCGCACGGAATAGGCCAGTCCCTGCCGGTCGCGCAGCTCCACGAACAGCCGCGAGCTCAAGCCGCCGCCACCCAGGATGGTGTTCATCACCGTCATCGCCGCTTGCTCCTCGGCGCCGAGGGGCGGCGCGTACCACCCGCGCAGCACCTGCGCCTGCTGCGCGTTGGGGTGCGCCCGCGTGACCACCCGGTCGCCCTCCAGCGGTGTCAGCGGCGGCGCGGTGAGCACCGGCTCCCGCCCGGCCAGATTGGCGAAGGCCGCCGACAGCTTCGGCGCCACCTCCTGCGGCGTGAAATCGCCCACCAGCACCAGGTTCATGCGGTCGGGGCTCAAGCCGTTGTAATACCACGCGCGCACGCTGTCCGCCTGCAGCTCCCCGATCTCCTCCAGCACCCGCGTGCTGCTATGGCCGTAGGGGTGGCCTTCAAACAGCGTGCGCGTGAGCAGATCATGCGCCAACTCACCGGGATGGTCGAGCGCCGCCTGCGTCTCGCCGGTGAGCTTGTCGCGCTCCTTGTCGAAATCCGCGAAGGTGGAGTGGAAGAGCATGTCCTCGACGAGATCGAGCGCGGCGTCCAGCTCGCGGTTGATGAACGCCGCGGCCAGCACCAGGCTGTCCGCCAGCACCAGCGGGCGTATATCGATGGCCCGCTCATCCAGCTCGCGCGCCAGCTCTTCGGCGCTGCGGCGCTCGGTGCCCTTCTCCAGCAGGCGGCCGGCCATCTTCGCCGTCCCCGCCCGCGCCTCCCGCGACACTCCCCCGCACATCGCCACCGCCAGCGCCATGCGCGGCGTATTCACCCGCGGCGCCAGGATCGCCGGCATCCCATCGATGAGATTCATCATCTCGTAGTGCATTAAGCTACCCCTTATACCCCCGGCGACACCGTCACCGCGCAATGATGCTCGGCGGACAGGTACATGCCGGCGAAATGCCCCAGGTCGTCGCGGGTGATGCCGCGCAGGACATCCAGGTAATTGACGTAGCCGGTGGGATCGTTCAGCCGCGCCATCGAGTCGGCCACCGCCACCGACAGGCCGGCCGCGGTTTCCGTCTGCGCGGCGAACTGCGTCTCCAGGCGCGTGACCGCCTTCTCGAACTCCCGCATGGCCGGCGGCTCCTGCTGCAGCCGCACCACCTCGTGTTGCAGCAGGTTGTAAGCCTCCTCCACCGCGTCGGGCCGCGCGATGCCGTAGGCCAGCACGTTGCTGCTGTCGCGGTAGGTCCAGTGCGTGCTGCCGACGCCGAAAAAGGGTGTATCCCGCAGTTGCTCGAGCAGGCGCTGGTGCAGGCGACTGCTGATCCCCTCGCCGAGGATAAGGCTCAGCATGTCCAGCGCCACCGTGGCGCGCAGGTCGCTGGACGCCGGCCCCAGGAACCCCATCGCGATGTACCCCACATTCAACGGGTTTGACAGCCGTTCGATCCGCGGCGCGGGCGGCGACCCTTCCGGCGGGAAGCCGGGGTGCAGCACCGGCTCCACACCGTGGAAAGTGAAATGTTCCGCCACCTCCGCGATGACCCGCTCCGGCTCCAGCTCGCCGGTGACGATGGTCACCATGTTCGACGGCTGGTACCAGGCGCGGTAGTAGTTGTAAATCGACGCGCGCGGGATGCCGGCAATCACCTCCGCCGTGCCGATCACCTCGCGCCGGTAAGGGTGGTTGGGATACAACTGCTCGTTCAGCGCGATGATCGCCTGCCGCCACGGGTTGTCGCGCCCCATTTTGATCTCTTCGATCACCACCATCCGCTCGCGCTTCTCCGTCACTCGCGGGTTCTCCGGGTCGAACGGCGGACCGATCTCCTCCTCCGGCAGCGCGGCGTGCAGCAGCATGTCGGCGTGCAGGTCCAGCGCCAGCCGGTAGTGGCTGTGGTCCGCGTTGTCCGGCAGCGTGACGAAATACTGCGTGAAATCCTTCGAGGTGGACGCGTTCACCCGCGCGCCCAGGCCCTCCAGCATGCGGTCGAACTGCCCGGCCGGGAAGCGCTCCGTGCCCTTGAACATCAGGTGCTCGAGGAAGTGCGACACCCCGGTGTTCTCCTCCGTCTCGTTCACCGACCCGGTGCGCACCACGGTGTGCAGGTGCACCACGCTGCCCGGTTTGACGATGGCGAAAATCTGGTGCCCGTTTTCCATCGTCGCCCACCGCGCGGGCCGCTCCAGAAACGGCAGCGCCACCTCATGCATTTGTGCGATCTGTTCCATACCGCCTATCCGTATCCGGCGTAACCGGAACCAAAAAGCAGAACCGGTCTAGAGGCCGTGGTTCGATTTTCTATACAGGCTGTCGAGAAAACAGCTTATATGATACTCGCATCTGCCGGCACAGGGAAAGGCCGGCGGAAATCAAATATAGTGGCTAGTGACGAGTGGCGAGTGGCGAGTGCCCTTGGTAAGACAGGCCGTCTCTGAAACGAATAAACTTTTCGTCTATACAAACACCAGTCACTAGCCACTAGCCACTTCCCTTGACCATTCGTGCCGCGAAAAATCCGTCGGTACCGTGGCGCTGGGGGAGGAGGCGGACGCAACCGGACGGCTCGCGGGCGTCGGCGGGGAGGGTTTCCAGCTTGACGCCGGCGGGTTCGACCTGCCACTCCGGGTGATCGGCGATAAAGGCATTCACCACCTCTTCGTTCTCTTCCGGCTCCAGCGAGCAGGTGCAGTAGAGCAGGATGCCGCCGGGCTTCAGCGCGCGGGCGGCGGCTTCCAGCAGCTCGCGCTGCAGGGTCGCCAGTCCGGAGAGCTGCTCCGGCGACTTGTTCCAGCGCGCGTCCGCCTGGCGGCGCAGGCTGCCCGTCCCGGAGCAAGGCGTGTCCAGCAGCGCGTAATCCAGGCTCTCCGGCTCGATGGGATACGTGCGGGCATCGCTGTGAAAGATGCGGATGGCGTGCAGGTCCAGGCGGGACATCTCCGCGGCCAGCACCTTCAGCCGGTCGGCGGAGGTGTCGGTGGCCAGGATGGAGCCGGAATCGTCCGTCCACTCCGCCAGGTGCGTGGTCTTCCCCCCTACCCCGGCGCACAGGTCCCAGCCGTCGCGGTTGCGGCCCGGGCGCAGCAGCTCCACCATCAGCATAGACCCTTCGCCCTGCACGCTGAACAGGCCCTCACGGTATTCCTCCATCTCACGCGGGTTGCCGCGGGCGGGCAGAATCAGGCCCCAGGCGGAGATCGGCGTCGGCTCCGTCTCGATGCCGTGCATCCGCAGGATCGTCTGCAGTCCCTCCCGCGTGACCCAGCGGCGGTTTGCGCGCAGGGTGACCGGCGGCGGCGTGTTGTCGATCTCCAGCAGCGCCTCCGTCTCCTCCATGCCGAATCGCTCCAGCCAGCGCGCCACCAGCCACGCCGGGTGCGAATAGACGACCGCGAGATACCCGACCGGATTCTCCGCGCGGTCCGGGAAGGGCAGCGTCTCCTTCTCGCGCTCCAGCCGGCGCAGCACGGCGTTCACGAATTTGGCCGCCCCTTCGTGCGCCAGACGGCGGGCGAGCTTCACCGAGCTGTCCACCGCGGCGTGGGCGGGTACGCGCTCGAGCAGCGTCAACTGGTAGGCGCCCAGGCGCAATACGGCGCGCACCGGCGCGTCCAGCTTCGCCATCGGCTTGTCCGACACCTGGCCCAACTGGTAATCCAGCCGTCCCTGCCAGCGCAGCGTGCCGTCCACCAGTTCGGTGGCGAATCCGCGGTCGCGCGCGTCCATCTCCGCCTTCACCAGCGCCTCATCCAGCGCCGCGCTCGCCGACGCACCCTCTTCGACGCGCGCCAGCACCTTCACGGCCAGCAGGCGCGGATCTTGAATTGCCATACGGTTTGTTTACCCCTCAGTGTTCTAGTGACTAATTAGAGCGGGTTGTCGCATGTAATAAGCAGAATAATCATAGCGCTCGGACCGGGCACTATAACTGATAGACTGAATACAACATGACAATCCGCTATAGCCAGTCACCGGTGTTCCTGTCCATTATAACCTTGTCTGACACGTCCGACTCATCCGACCATCAACTCAAAACTCAAAACTCAAAACTTCATCGCCGCCTCTTTAGCCAGCCGCGTCCAGACGTGCAGGCGATCCGGGTGGCCGGCGAGGGTTTGCAGCTCGCGGAGGACGATCTGGTAATAGATTCCCCGCAGGCGGCGGGCGCCGTCGTCGAGGGCGCGTTTCAGGTCGGCTTCGTCGTCGGGGAAAATCACGTCGCTGGCCTTTTGCCGCCACATGATCACGCAGCGGTCGCCCACCTTCTCGATGACCCGGTCCAGGTCCGTCCACGCGCTGCAGACGAAGATGCGCAGGTTGGGGATGGTGAGCACGCCGTCGATTTTGTGCGTCAGGCTTTCGCAGCAACCGTAGGCGGTCAGCCCGTATTGCGCGAGGATGGGCCGCTGGTAGTCCAGGCAGAACTCCTCCCACATCCTGGGGGAGACCTGGTCGAACTCCTGGCTGTTGGCCATGCCCCACAGGTTGCGGTGGGTGAGCCGGCCGTCGGGCCGCGGTTCGCCGACCGGATCGCTGAGGATCATGGCGATTTTATTGTTCTCCGTCAGCAGGCCGGTGGCGTCCACGTCGGCCATCGACTGCAGCACGCAGTCGCGGAGGTAGGCCAGCAGGCGGTGGAGCAGCTCCGGCGCGTCCACCATGTCGAGCATCATCTCGTTCAACCCGCGCAGGTCGGCGGCGTACCACCCCAGCGTGCCCACCATCGGCGGCGCGCAGCTCAGCCGCACGGTCAGGATGTCGCCCAGCAGCTCGTCGGTCCGCGCCAGCGCGCACTGCGTGGCCTCGCGGTCGTATACGTAGCGGGGAACGCGCAGCCGGTCGAAATCCGCCTCCGTCTTCAGCGGCGGATCGTATGACCATGACCCGCCCGCCATCGGCGAAGTGTGCTTGGCGATCTCCACCCCCCACAGATTCGGCGGATCCCAGTGAAAGACCGCCGCCACCGGGAATTCGCTGAAGAAGGGCGTGTCATCGCCGATTTCGTGCTTGATCAAGTCCTGGCGAAACCCCCGCTCGATCTCCCGCAGCCACGGGTCCCGGCAGTGCAGCGCATCCTCCGGCAGCATCTCCGTCCAGCAATCCACCGGCCGGCACCACACCGGCGCCCGATCCGGCTTCCGCAGCGCGTTCACGTCCCGCCACCGCTTGACCACCGCCGCATTCTCCGGGCTCCCCGCAATCGCCGCCAGCTCCCGCGCCAGCTCGCGGATGTAGGAACGTTCGTCACCGGTAAAGACCGTCACTCGCCTGCCCCCTCAACGCATGATTCATCTATAGTTCGCACCGGAAAGGCCTTTCCCTCCCCGAGTCCGGCCCGATCAACATTACATAAGATTTGGTCTTTTACGCTCGAAATGCAAAAAAACATCGATTTGTACCCGTAAGATTCCCTCCCCGCCCCCGTCCCGGCGGCGGGGAGGGAATCTTTTCGCAGATATGTAATAAGCCAGGTGTAGGGAAGCATGCTTTAGTATAACATATGTTTGCCATGGGTGTCAAGGGCCTTCAGAGGGCCTGACGGTGTTGAAGTGTTGCTCGTTTGTGAGACCGGATGCTGTTGGGGACAGTCCCTGCGCCGGGCGGGGTCTCTTCCACACAGGCACTATCGGCGGGGACAGTCCCCCGAAAACCTGTTCCCCGCAAGCGATCAGAAAGGCGAGAACAGCGCGCCAGGGCCGGCGCGCGCTACAGACAGGAACGGAACAGCAGCACTTTCACGATCAGCGTTCTATCGGCCAGAACTCGAACACCGATCCGTCCGGCGCGCGTTTGATCTGCAGGGCAACCGATTGGTTCTTGTCGGCATTCTCCCAGAGTTGGCGGAGGAAGGCGGGGTTGTGGGAGAGGATGATGACCTGGCCGGCATGGGCGGCGAGGTGGCGGATGATGTCGGCGGTGTGGGCGGCGCGGGGGTCGTCGAGCGCGAAGACGGGGTCGTCGATGACCACGATGCGGTTGGCCAGGTTGCGGTCCAGGTTGAGCGAGGCGAAGAAGAAGGTGAGCGCGAGAGTGTTGCGGTCGCCGGCGCTCAGCGCGGACTTGAAGGAGGGGTCGGCCGCGCCGCGGGTCGCGTCGAGGGGCACTTTCATGTCGTTGATGGCGAGGCAATACGAGGTGCTGGGGCGCCCGCCGGGCTGGATGGGGCGGACATCGACCACGCGGAAACCGGCGTCGAAGCGGGCGAGGTAGCCGTTGATTTTCCGCTGGCAGGCGGGGAAGACGGCGTCCCGGTGCGCGTCCAGCGCGCGCCGCAGCTCCGCTTTGCGCGCCTCCGCGTTCTCCTTCGCCCGTTTCAGCTCCAGGTATTCGTCGCAGAGGTCGGCATATTCCGGCAGAGAGCGCGCCTGCGTCGCGCGCAGCAGCGCCAGCTCGCGAGCCGCGCCGGCGGCGTTCCCGCCGGCCGCCTTCGCCTTGACCCCGTCGATCAGCGTGTTGGCTTCGCGGAGTTTGCGGTCGAGATCGGCCACCGCCTGGCGGATGGAGGCATACCGGTCAATGGTCGCCCGCGTTCCCTCGTCGAGGCACATCTCCTCCAGGGGCGCCTGCCCCTTGGCCTGCAGTCGCGCCAGCACCGCGTCTCGCGCGGCACGCCAGGCATCGGCGACGTCGGCGGTGTCGAGGGTGACGTCGGGAATTGCACACAGCTTGCCCCAGAATTGCTGAAGGATCGCGATCTGCTGCGCCGTCTGCTGGAATGCCGCGAGCGCGTCGCCGCCGAAGGAGGCGGTGAAGTCGCGGATGCTCGTCTCGATCTCCCGTTTCAGACCTCGGTAGGCGTGGTGGAAATAAGCCCGGTAGTGCTCGATCAGCGGCGCTCCGGCGACCGGTTGCCCGCAGAAGGGGCAAGCCTCCCCATCCAGGGCGTCGAGCTTCGCCATGCCGGCGGCGACCCACCCCTCGCCGTCCTCGCCCAGACGCCGGCAGTGCGCCTGCACGCCGGCGACCGCCCCCGCCTCCAGCTCCGCCAATCCCTGTCCGAGGAGCGTTTCGATAACCTGCAAATTGAGCTCGGGCAGTGCAATCTCCGGAAACCGCGGGGTGTTTGTCACCGTTCCGGCCATCGCCAGTGCTTCCACCTGCCGTTCGGCCTCCCGCAGCGCCTGCTCGAGGTTGTCCCGTTTGGGCAGCGTGCAGAACACTTCCATGGTGAACGGTCCGCGCGCGCTCTCCGGCACCGCGCGGGAGCGGGCGAGCAGCTCCTTGTTGAGCGCGCCGATGCTCTCCGCCAGCCGGTTGAACTCCGCGGCCAGCGTCACCCCTTCGGAGCCGAGGATCAGCTCGTGCAGGTGCTGGCGATTTTCCGAGGACACCTGCAGGCCGGTGCAGACGTTCTCCTCGACGAAGAGGTCGTCGAAGACCACGATGTCGGGGAGGGTGCGCGACCAGCGGTCGTCCTGATAGTGCAGCGGCTCGGCAGGAGCCTCACCCTCCCCGTCGTCCAGCAGCACCTCCGGCGGCGCGGCGGCGCCCAGCCGCGCCCGCCGGCAGATGGGCAGCGCGTCCCCCGTGCTCAACGAGCGCAGAATCGCGCAGAGCGTCGTTTTGCCGGAGCCGTTATCCGCGTAAATCAGGGTCAGGCGCTTGAAACTCGTTGCCGGGCCGGCGGCTACCTCGTTAAACTGCCCGATCCCGCGTATGGCGTGTATCTGGTGGAGCATCAGGATCTCCTGGCGTGAAAATTCTACTTGAGGGGGATGGGGAAGTCAAATGACCGGAATTTTCTTTCTCTTGCTCTTACTCTTTCTCTTTCTCTCCCGCCGTTTTCCAGAGGGGTGGAGGAAAAGAACGGATAGAGTTATCTTCACTTTAACCGTTCTTTTCCTCTGCTTACTTCTTAACGCAGGAGAGTAAGAGTAAGAGTAAGAAATTGGCACGGGACTGGTCTATGATAACTCCGCAGGACGCTTGCCGAATCCCCGGGCATGGTCTACAATGCTGTCCGGCAAATTCCCGCGTGCGATGAGGTGTGAAGTGATGACGCTGCAGTTCAATCAGGTCACCCCAAAGGTCGTTCCCCCGCTGGATCCGGGATTTGCGCCGCTGGTGCTGGCGAACCGGCAGTATCGGGAGGCGGTGAAGGCATCCGGGAAGGGCGTGCCGCTGGTGATTGCCGTCGAGCGCGGGGACGGGACGCGGTCGCGGTATGAGACGGCGGTGTTCCAGACCGGCACGGCTGATGCGGACAACCTGCGCTACGTGGAGCGGCTGGTGAAGACGCTGCTGTGGGCGCGCGGCGGATGGAAGGTCTACGTGGGCGGGCCGAAGGAGATCGGCGAGGCGATCAGGACCACCTACACGGCCGGCGGCGAGCGCGCCTTCGACGCGGTGGACGTGATGGGGCGCATTTACGAGCGCAAGTTCACCGTGATGGTCTGTTTGGCGGAGGAGGTGCCGGCGGCGAGCGAATCCACGGTGGCGGTGGGCGGGCACCTGGACGGCTGCCGCATCGGCCTTGATCTGGGAGCCAGCGACCGCAAGGTGGCCGCGGTGGTGGACGGCGAAGAGGTTTACAGCGAAGAGGTGGTGTGGGACCCGCGCCCGCAGAAAGACCCGCAGTACCATTATGACGGGATCATGGCTGCGCTGAAGTCCGCCGCCGCGCACATGCCGCGGGTGGACGCCATCGGCGTCAGCTCGGCGGGCGTCTACGTGAACAACCGGGTGCGCATCGCCTCCCTCTTCCGCGGCATCCCGCTGCACCTGTTCGAGAGCAAAATCCGCGACCTGTTCCTGGACATGCAGCAGGCGTGGGGCGGCATTCCGCTGGAAGTGGTCAACGACGGCGACGTCACCGCGCTGGCCGGCGCCATGTCGCTGGGTGACAACGCGGTGATCGGCGTGGCCCTTGGCTCCAGCGAGGCGGCCGGCTACGTGACGCCGGAGGGGCTGATCACCAACTGGCTGAACGAGCTGGCCTTCGTGCCCATCGACGCCAACCCGAACGCGCCGGCAGACGAGTGGTCGGGTGATATCGGCTGCGGCGTGCAGTACCTGTCGCAGCAGTGCGTGGGGCGGTTGATCGGGCCCGCCGGCATCACGGTGGATGAGAAGCTGGGCCTGCCGGAGAAACTGAAGGAAGTACAGAAGCTGATGGCCGCCGGCGACAAGCGCGCGGCGCCGATTTACGAGACGATCGGCGTCTACCTCGGCTACGCGCTGGCCTATTACGCCGACTTCTACCAGATCAAGCACGCGCTGGTGCTGGGCCGCGTCACCTCCGGCGAAGGCGGCAACATCGTCATCCGCGTGGCGCAGGAGGTGCTGGCGAAGGAATTCCCCGAGCTCGCCGGCATCCAGGTGGCGCTGCCCGACGAGAAGAGCCGGCGGGTGGGACAGGCGATTGCAGCAGCAAGTCTGCCGGCGATCAAATAATACATAGAACGGGGTTCGCTTTTAAAAGGATTGAAAAGATGTTAAAGATTATTAATGATTTACTTTTTTAATTTTTTGCAATAAATTAAATTAAAAATGAATCATTAATAATCTTTAACATCTTTTCAATCCTTTTAAAAGCGAACCCCGCCCTCTGTATGAGTTATACGCTTTCCCCCGCAAGGTGGCCGGTGGACCAGGCGATCTGCAGGTTGTAGCCGCCGGTGTAGGCGTCCACGTCGATCACTTCACCGGTGAAGTAGAGGCCGGGGATGATTTTCGACTCCAGGGTGCGGGGGTCGATCTCCTTCACACTCACCCCGCCGGCGGTGGTGACCGCTTCGGAGAATGGACGCGCTTTTTTCACGGTGAGAATCAGGTTTTTCAGCAGGCGCACCAGATCCTGGCGCTGCTCGCGGGTGACGTTGTGCACGAAGGTGTCCATGCCGATGTGCGACAGGCGGACGATAATGGGGATGAGGCTGCTCGGCAGCAGGTCTCCCAGCGCGTTGCCGAACTCGCGGCGATGGAATTTCTCGAAATCGCGCAAAATCCGCGCATCAAGCTGCTCCTCCGTCAGTCCGGGCTTCAGGTCGATGACCAGCTTGCCACCGGGCTCCGCGTGGCGGCTGGCGGAGAGCACCAGCGGGCCGGAGATGCCGAAGTGGGTGAAGAGCAGCTCGCCCAGCTCGCTGTAGAGCTTTTTTCCTCCCGGTGAGAGTGCCGTGAGCGCCACGTTGCGCAGCGACAGCCCTTGCGCCTCTGCCGGCCACGTCTCCTCCGTCTCCAGCGGCACCAGCGACGGGCGGATGGGCACGATGGTATGGCCCAGCTCCGCGGCCATGCGGTAGCCGTCCCCTTGCGAGCCGGTGGCGGGGTAGGAGGCGCCGCCTGCCGCGAGGATCACCGCGTCGCCGAGAACCGCGTCGCCGCTCTCCGTCAGCACGCCGCTCACGCGACCCGCGCCGGACAGCACCCGCTTCACCGGCGTTTCGTTGCGGAACTGCACGCCGGATTTGCGGCAAAACTTGAGCAGCGCGGTTACCACGTCTTCAGCGTCGTCCGAGACGGGGAAGACACGCCCGCCGCGCTCGGTTTTCGTGGGCAAACCCAGGTCGTTGAAGAAGGCGATCGCGTCCCGCGGCCCGAACCGGTAGAACGCCGTGCGCAGGAACTTCGGGTTGCCGGGGATGTGCTCCAGCAGGTCGTCGATATCCGTGTCATTGGTGATATTGCAGCGCCCCTTGCCGGCGATGCGCAGCTTGCGGCCCACCTTGCGGTTGCGCTCCAGCACCGTCACCCGCTGCCCGCGCCCGGCCGCCGTCCCCGCCGCCATCAACCCCGACGCCCCGCCGCCCACCACGATCACGCGCTTTTCCTCTTCTGTCATGGGGGTAGTGTAGCAGATTCATCTAATAATTTGGAGTGCGGCGGCTCGACGCCGCTTTCACTGTGCGTAAGGAGATCGGGATTGTATCACGGTGGGCCTATTAAGCTGGTTGTGACAACTTGTGGATAGGCATAGCGTGATGCTATTATGGAAGCCTTACTCACAGTGAAAGCGGCGTCGAGCCGCCGCACTCCAAAATTAGAGCTTCACCACTCGATCCTCTTCGCTGGCGGTCCGAATCGCGTCCAGCACGCGGGTCAATTCCAGCGCGGACTGCGGGGTGACGGGATACTGGCGCCCCCCGGTAAGGGATTCTGCGATCTCGATGTAGATTTTATTCTCATCGCCATACAGGTCGGCGCCAACTTCCTCTTCGGTGATCTTCGTTTCGTCCGCCTTCATGGTGGCGAACTGCGTGGGGTCGTCGGGACGGGCGGGGGTGTTTTGTAGAATCTTGATCTGCCGGCCTCGTGCCGTGATGGTGCCGCCGTCACCCTGGATGAACCAGGAGGGCAGGTCGTCCAGCGCGATGGTGTATTCCACCTGCACGAAGGCGCCGTTCTCCAGTGTGAGGAGGCCGAAGAACACATCCTCCACGTCGCCGGGGTTGATGACCTGCTTCATGCGGCCGTAGACGCTGCGCACCGGGCTGCCGAGCAGCACCATCGGCGGATCGACGAGGTGCGGACCCCAGTTCAGCAGGTAGCCGCCGCCGTATTGCCGCTCGGTCTGCCAGTCGCTGCGGGTGCCGAAGCTGCACACGCTGTGGCGGATGAAGAAGACGCTGCCAATGGTTCCCGCGTCGATGATCTCCTTCAATCGCCGCAGGTCGCTGCCCCAGCGCGACGGGAGCCAGGGGAGGAGCTGTTTGCCGGCGGATTGTTGTGCATCGATCATCCGGCGGGCTTCCGCCTCGTTGAGCGCCCACGGCTTGGTGACCAGCACGTTGCACCCGGCCTGCAGCGCACCGCAGGTCATTTCGCAGTGCTGGCTGCTGCGGGTGACGATGACCACCAGGTCGAGCCGCTTTTCCGCGAGCATCAGCCGGTAATCATCGTAGAGCGCGCAATCGAACCGCTCCTTCGCCTGCCGCAGGCGGGCGGGATCGATATCGCAGACGGCGACAACCTGGAACGCGTCGTTGCGCGCCAGGGCTTCCCCGTGCATGGCGCTGCCGTTGCGGCCGTAGCCGAGGATGGCGGTGCGAATGGGCATGGATGAAACCTCCGATAGCTGTGGATTCATGAATTAGCATACCTCACCTGACGATGAACCGCAAGCCAGCGCCT
>Ga0315284_10000699_pt1 | contig 45965 bp, 37 predicted proteins | sample YL17G09_16_MG_FD_203696 | JGI IMG/M metagenome (GOLD analysis project Ga0315284, IMG submission 203696) | Sediment microbial communities from Yellowstone Lake, YNP, Wyoming, USA - YL17G09_16 | ecosystem: Environmental > Aquatic > Freshwater > Lake > Sediment | place: USA: Wyoming | collected...
GCTTCCTTCAGACCCCACCTCGCGATGGACGCCCTTGCCGTTCGGCTAGCAGTTTCCGCCATGTGGACCTGCAGGGGACTTAAACCCCTTAGCCGATGCCCATGCCGGGCACGCATGAAAACTCCCCAGGCAAAAGCCTGGGGTTTAGTGGCATTTTCTATTAAAAAGTGATTATTATAAAAATTTTCCCGGCACAAGCTTATCGGGATTAATTTTAATTTTGGCCGGTTTGACGGCCGTCCGGAACTCGAACTCCTTGGTCTTTTCATCGATCACGACCATCTGCTTGACTATTTTTTCATTCTCCTGCCATTCCAGCCACAGCGGGAAGACAAAAACGTCCTTGGTCTGGTTTACCCGGAATTTGAGGACGTAGGCGTCGTCGGTTTTTTGGAGGACATGGGCCGTATAGACTTCGGGAAGGGCGTGGGATTGGAACCAGCCCTTGAAGAACGCCTGGAGATTTTTTCCCGAGACGCTCTCCATGGTGCTGACGAAACTCGAGGTCCTGGCTTCCCCGTATTTATGGGTTTCATAGAACTTCCGCAAGCCTTTAAAGAATGGATCGTCCCCCAGAAGCTCGCGGAGCATGTTCAAGGCGATGGCCGTCTTATTGTAGACGATCGCCTGGAAAGCCTTGAAATCGAGGTAGCTCAACCGTGAACCCAGCGTAATCGGGCCGAACACGGATTTTTTGTCGGTCCACTGGGAAAATTTCTTGAGGATGTTCAAAAAAACCCGGTCGCCAAGCTTCGTCTTCAGATAATAGACGGCGGCGAATTGGGCCAGTCCTTCGCTCAGCCACTGGTCATGATACTCGGCCCCTGTCACAGCCTGGCCCCACCACTGGTGGGCGATCTCATGGGCGAGGTAATATTCCTTCCAACGGGAAAGATCGACCGGGCTGTCGGCGTTGACCAGGTAAGCGGGAGTATCCTGGGTCCGGCGGAGCTCGTTCAGGATGACGAACGAGGCCGGGCTGTGCCCGCCGCCGGTCGGCCAGAGCCTCTGGATCACGTTCAGCTTTTCATAGGGATAGGGCCCGAACCAATTTTCGTAACACTTGATGAGAGCCCGGGATTCGTCCAGGAGGCTTTTTCGCTGAGAGCGAATGTCCTCGGAGGTGAAGGCTTGGATGGGGACGGACGCCTGGCCGCCGTTGCCGTTGCCGTTGGTCACTTTGGACAGCTTGCCGACGATGAAGGACAGGTATTTCACGGGATATTTCGTTTCAAAGGTATAAAGGGAGTTCCCGATTTTATCCAGGGATGAAACGCGCCGGACTTCATCCAATTTTCCCTGCTCTGTGAGCTCGCCGTTGGAGATGCAGAGGAAGTCGGGAGGAATGCTGAATCTCAGCCGGGCCTGAAAATAATCATTGTTGGCGGGCGCAGGATACCAATAGGCCGACTGGCTGTAGAGGTAGCTATCGTAGGCGGGCTGGATGAGCGAGATGGTCTCGTTGTACTGGCCGCCCGGGACGATATCCGTCGTTTGGATAGGGGGCTCGAGCTCTCCCCGGTAGTAGACTTCGATGGCAAAAGGCTTGCCTTTCTCGGCCGGCTGGAGAAGATACACATACAGGTACTTCCTCAACTTGTCCATGGTGTAGAACAGCTCCCGGCCAGTCTGGTCGTAAATCCGTAGGATGCTCAGGCTCGGGTTGAAGTTGAACTTCAGGTTATCCACGGAGTCCAACAGGGGAAGAACCTCGACCCGGGCCTTGGCCGAAAGATAAGTGCCTTGCGGCTTGAAATCGATGTCCATTTGATAACTTTGGATGTCGAACTTCTGGCCGAACGAGATGAACATCTGTTTTCCCTCGCTCTCATCCCGGGCCGGCGAGTAGAGGTTGACAATCCGGCCCTTCTTTTGCGAGATCAGATGAATCTCTTCCTCGGAAAACGGCGAATTGATATAGGTCAGCTCGCCCAAGCGCTCGGCTCCCAATTCGAACACGACCTGGTTGCCCTGCGGGAGGAAGGACAGCAGCCCCTGGGTCAGGGAATTCTCGATGGTGAAGGATTTGGCATAATGTTTGGTGAACAGCGAATAAGCCCGGTTGTTCTCCGGCTCCGAAACGGCCTGTGGGCTTTCCTCGGGGGCTTTAATAATCCTGATGTTATTCTCGAAAAACGAGCTGGAAAAACGCAAATAGACGTATCCGAGACGGTCTTCCAGGAAGTCCTTTTTATAGGCCAGTTCCAGCTGATGTTTCTCGACAGGGTCGGAGGGTGAAAAAAAGAGGTGGCCTTTGCCGATCACGACCAGGGCCGTCTCCACATTAGGAATATTATCGTGAAAAATCCAAGCGTCGTTGAAGGTGATCTGGATGTCGTCGTGGCGGATCTCGACCCGGCTGGCGTGTTCCGGTTTTCCCGAGGGGATACGGATTTTATAGAGATTGCTGATGCTCCCGGTGACCTCTTTTGTTTGGACCTGCCATCGATCATCGGCGTTTTCCAGGACGACATGCCACGTTTCCAGCATGGCCGAGTACACATTCTCATAGAGGACTTGGTAATAGAGGCTGGGATTCGGGTCTTCCTCATTGCCCCGGGTCGCCCGGTGGAAAGTGACTTTGTCCATTTTCCATGTGTCTATGAAGGAGGTGACGACGGCATTTTCCTTCGGGCGAAGGCTCGGGGCAAAATCACTCAAATACGCTGTCTGGTTTTTCGTCTCGAATGACTTTTTGAGACGGATAAAAAGGTCGTCGATGCCGTCGCCGGCGACGACCCCCTGTCGGCCCCAAAAAAAGAAGAGGCACAAGGCGAGGACGCTGCGTCCCCACAATCTCCATTTCACCATTTCATTATAACAAAAGCGGTCCCGGGCAGGACATTTCATTTTCATTCCAAATTTTCTAAAGCATTTTTCGTGCCAAGAGAAATTTGAAGCGGGCAGGCCGAAACATTGCTTTTTCAGCGATTTAGGATTGAAAACGGAGGAAGGATGTTTACGTTATGTAAACAAGTTTTACATTTTTATTTCTTTTCCAGGTTCCTCTTGAGTTCCTTTTTAAAATCTTCCTCCCACGTGACAAAGCTGTGGAAGAATTTCCAGTCCCCCTCGTCAATGCCCCGGGTGATTTCCGTGATATGAGAAGTCGAAGCACCGAACGCCTCGACCGCGTAGACGACGGCCTTCTCCGGGTCGACTTTGTTGCCGCAGGTATATATGTCGAGCGCCCCGTAACGCATCTCCGGCCAGGTATGAGTGGAAATGTGGGATTCCGAAATCACCACCACGCCGCTCACACCGCTGGGAGGAAACTTGCTGAAAGCAATGGCCCAGACTTTAGCCCCGGCGATCTCGGCGGCTTTGACCAGGATCTCCTGGACCTTCTGGACGCTGCCGATGATTTTCGGGTTGCACCCGGACGCCTCTACGATATAGTGATGGCCGATGGGCTCATAGATTTTCTTGGGCATTTTTCCGTCCTCCGATCCTGAACGGTATTATGTCACAACCCTCAAGGCTGTCAAGGAGACTTTTCAGACAAAAACCCGCCGCTCGTCCTTGACGATGTTCAGGACGATATGGGTGACCGTTCTTCCGATGAACCGCATCGCGTTCAGCTTTTTCAAAAAGTCGTTGAGGTCCTCTCGCCCCTTGAAATAGGCAATCACCAGCGAGTCCCATTCGCCGGTCACGTCGTAAACGCCCGCCACCTGCGGGATCAGGGCGATCTTCTTCTGCGTCTCCAGCAGCTTGCCCTGGGAAATGCAGAGGGCGATGATGGCCGTCAGGTCGAAGCCGAAATGCCCGGCGTCGATGACGGGAATATATCCTTTGATGGCCCCCAGGCTCTCCATTTTCTTGACCGCATGGATGACGACCGGGGCCGATGTCCCGACCTCTTTGGCAATTTCCCGGAAGCTCTTCCGGGCGTTCCGATTCATGATCCGAATGATCTTTTTATCGAGATCGTCAATCATGGCATTTTCCCTCTATTTTATATTTTGGCCGCTTATTATACAATTGTCAATATTTTGTTATATAATCTTGACAATTATATCATTTTATTGTATTTAAGATACCAAATGTTAATATCTTCCTCGATCGTTGTCCTGCCCAAAACGGCCCGAGGAACGCCCGCCCATTTTTTAAATTTATTCCATTTCGTGTGGGAGAATTCTAGAGTTCGTAGCGTTGGCCATGAGCGTTGTGGACTCCGTCCTCATCCAATAGAGGAGCGCCCATTTTATCGACGATAAAAAGGAGGTTGGCATTGGATCCAATGAAAGATCGCGAAGAGAAGGAATTAGGGTTTGAAAACGAAGAGGACGTTCTCCGGGCCGTCCTCGATCCATCCCGGAAAATCGAGTTTGTCCGGGTCATCTTTCCCGACATTCTGGGACGGCCGATGGACTTCTCGTTCCCCAGCTCGGAGCTTGAAAAAGCATTTCACGACGGGAAAGGCTTTGACGGGTCCTCCGTCGAAGGATTCGTCCGGATCGAAGAGAGCGACCTGACCATCCGGCCCGATCCTGCGACCTTCAAGGTCCTGCCCTGGGAGTACCGAGGATTCGCCGAGGAGACCACTTGGCACGAAGCGATCATGTTCGGCGATATCCTGACGCCCGAGGGAAAACACTACGTCGGCGATACGCGCTATGCTCTCAAACAAGTCCTCCGGCGCGCCCGCGAGGAATACGGTTTCGACGACTTCAAGGTCGGGCCCGAGCTCGAATTCTTCATCTTTGCCAACAACCGGGAGGCGGTGCCCAAAGATGAGGGCGGTTACTTCTCCGGCGGGAGCCACGGTGAGATCCGCAAGGAAATTCAGCTGCTCCTCAAAAAAATGGGGATTCTCTCCGAATATGATCATCATGAAGTCGCCCACGGCCAGCACGAGATCGACCTCCAGTACTCAAGCGCGCTGGACATGGCCGACACGGCCATGATTTTCCGGTATATGGTCAAAAAGGTCGCCCGGATGCATAACCTCTACGCAACCTTCATGCCCAAACCCATCAACGGCCAGAACGGCAGCGGCATGCATGTTCACCAGTCCCTTTGGAAGGACGGAAAAAACGCCTTTTTTGACCCAAAAAATCCCTATCACCTCTCTTCCACGGCCTTGTCCTACATGGCCGGCTTGATCTGCCATGCCCGGGAAATCTCCGCCGTTTTCAGCCAATGGATCAATTCCTATAAACGGCTGATCGAAGGCTACGAAGCGCCTGTCTATATCGCTTGGGGGCAGAGAAACAGGTCCGCCTATATCCGAGTCCCGGAATACCAGCCCGGCAAGGAAAACGCCACCCGGATCGAGCTCCGCTCCCCCGACCCCGGCTGCAACGTTTATCTGGCCTTTTCGACCATGTTGGCGGCCGGTCTGAGAGGCATTCAAGCCCAGTATCCGCTTCCGCCCTCGGTCGAAGAAAATATCTATAAGATGAGCAACTCCCGCCAGAAAAAATTCAAGATCCAGACGCTGCCCCGGAACCTGGAAGAAGCGGTGAAGCTCGCCGAGAAAAGCGAGGTCGTCCGCGAAACGCTGGGCGAACACATCTTCTCCCAGTTCATCGCCAACAAGCTCCACGAGATCAAAGACTACGCTAAGAACGTCAGCGCCGAATTCGATAAGCAGGTGAGCGACTACGAGGTCCGCCGCTATCTTCCTTTTTTGTAGCGACGTCTCCCTTTTCCGGCTCGTTTGGGCTATTGACACCCAGCCTCCCCTTGGGATAGATTCTTCTCGGGAATTCGACGATGCGACTCGGGTCTCTGAGGGAACAAGCCACTCGGGGAAAAAAATCTAAACCTTCATGATTTTGCCATCCGCTCGGAGAGGGATAAACCGATGATCCTGACCATGAGAATCGTTCATGGATAAAGAAGAGGCCCTCAAGGAGTTTTTAAAAGCCCTCAGGGTCGCCCTTAAGAGCGTCCTGATTTATCAACCGGAGCATGCGGCCGTCGTCCAGGCGGGCGAGGAGCTCAAGAAGAAAATCGACGCCCTCCTGAAATGGATCAACCCCCTGAAAATCGGGTTTACCCAGCAGTCGCTCCACATCGATGATCGAATTTGGGAGAACGATAAGATCTGTGTCGAGATCGCTAGATCCTTTCACCAGCGAAAGATCAAAGGCCTCGAGATTCGCCAAACCATCGACCTCGAAGAGCTGATGATCCTCATCGCCAATTTTTCACTCCCGGTGAAAGAGATCGCCCATCGTGGGGGAATCAAGAATATCCTCGAAGAGGAGGAAGTCCTCAACATCACCGTCGAGGAGCTCGACTATTCCCAGCTTCTCAAGGGCGACGGCGAAGAGCTCGAGGATGTCTGGACCTACCTCCTCTCTGATGCCGTCGATGAAGACAACGCCGAAAATCTCGATGAACTGGCCGACAATTTTGACCGGGTCATCTACAGACTCAATCCCGATGAGATCGCCCAGGTGGAAAGGCTGAGAGAGAATTTTTCCCGGTTTTTTTCCTATCTCAAAGAGAACAACGAGGTCAAATACAGCAAATGCGCCAAAGACCTGGTCCGGGCCGTCCTCCGCGACAAAAACCTTTCCTCGGAAGCCAACCTGGAAAAGCTCAAGTCCATGGTCGGCGGCTTGTCCGAAAAGGAATTGGCCTCGCTCCTTCATGAGGAGATCATCAGCAACGAGGAGTTTGATGCATTGAGCTTCAGCCTCTTTTCCAGGCTGACCGAAGGCGATCGGGACAATCAGATTTCCTCGCACCTCACCCAACTCTTCAAAAAAGACCTCTCCAAGGGAAACATTCCCGAATTCAAGGACAAGATCAAGCGATTGCTCTTTGGCACCGAAACCTCTCTCATTTCCGAGAACTACCGGAAAGCGCTGAGCCTTCTCCTCGAAGGTCTCGCCTACGACAAAAGCCGCAATTTCGACCCCCACCTCCTCCCCAAAAACTACCGCTTCATGCTGCTCAACCTTCTGGACAAGGAAAACAAAAAAGAGGCCGCCGGAGACCTCCTGGAACTCATCCTCAAAGAATGGGACCATATCATTGAAGACGGCGACTTCGACTACCTGAGGAGCCTTCTGGAAACCTTGAAAAAGAAGGAGCGATTCCTGTCCGCCGATCCCCGCGCCCTTCGCCTCGAACGCTCGATGGCCGATTTTGTCGAAAAAGCCATTCTCGAAGGAGCCGATCTGCCCGTTTTCAACTATTTCATCAACACCTTCCAGGCGGGAACCCTCGACGTGAACATCTATCTCAAAAAAATCTTCTCATCCCGCCGGATCACACCGCATATCTTGCGGGCCTTCTTCAAGTTTCACCAGGACTCCCAACTCTATTTCAACATCAATCTCCAACAGCACGCCGGCGACACTCCCTTCATGAACCAACTCATCGAAAATCTCCAGAAAGTGGACTCCCAGTCATCGCTCACGGTTCTTAAGACCATCTTCGCCCAGGACAATCGGGAGGTCAAGATCCGGGCTCTCCAGGCCATGCAGCACCTCTCGCGATGCGACGACAAATTCCTCTTCCGCCTTCTTAAAAAAGGGGACCTTGTTTTCAAAAAAGAGGCCATGGCCGTCTTGGCCAAGTTCGATTCGCTCCGGCCGAGGGCCCTGGAGAAGCTGTTGGGGCTTCCCTCGTTCTTCGGGCTTCAAAATCGGGTCCTCCTGGATCATCTCGGGATCGTCAAAGAATTGAACCTGCGGCCGGCCAGGAGCCTTGTCGCGTCCCTGGCTCGGAGAGGATTTCCCTGGAACAAAAAATTGAGAGAAGAAGCCCTCCGGCTGCTTGAGGACTGGGATGCTCGAAAAAATTAAAGCATTTCTCATCGATTTTATCTCCACCATCCAGGCCGCCAAAATTTACGCCACGGACCATCCCCAGCTCCGGGAATTGATCGAGCGGGCTTTCCGCAACCTGGAGGCGGTCCTCAAAGAAAAACCGGAGATCGTCATCGGGATCGTCGACAACGAGCTGGCCTGGGAGGAAGAAATCCTGTTCGACCTCAGCCGGAAGCTTCACTCCCTTTTTCTCTACCTCAAAGAACGGGGCATTGAACGGATGTCGTTTGAAGCTCCTCTCAGCAAAGATGAGCTCAGCCGGTTCGTGGCGGCGCTGACGAACCCCAAGATCAAGGATTATGAGGACCCCCAAGAATATTTAGCCGAAATGGGCATTCAGAAAATCAAAGCGGGGAAACTGACAGCTCCTCGGCTGGTCCCGAGGGCCGTCCAAAAAGGGCAGGAAGACCTCCAAGGCCAATATGAAGCTTCGGTTCAAAGCGTGACCCAGTCGATCGAGAGCATGCTCGAGGGAAAAGCGCTCAGCTCCCTCGACCTGGGATTCAGCATGCTGGACATCATGGACAGCTTCGCCGGGAAAAGCCAGAAATTCCTCGGCCTCATCTCCATCAAAGAAAAAGATATCCTGACCTTCGCCCATCTCCTGAACGTGTCCGTCCTGGCCATGCATCTCTCCTCGAAGATGGGGTATTCCAAGGACGAAGTGCTGGAACTGGGCAACGCAGCGCTTTTCCATGACATCGGGAAGCTCTTCGTCTCGCGCAAGATCCTGAAAAAGAAGGACACGCTGAGCAAGGAAGAATTTTCGATGATCAGGGACCATACAGTCCTCGGGGCCAGGATTCTCCTCAAGTACGAGGGGACGCTGGGGATTCTGCCGGCGGTGGTCGCTTTTGAGCATCACCTGCGCTATGACCTCAAGGGATACCCGAGGCTGGCCTTCCCCCACCGGCCCCATCCGGCCTCGTTCATTGTCTCTCTCTGCGACGTCTATGACGCTCTTTCCCAAAAGCGGACTTACAAAAAAGACTTTCCGCCGCTCCAGATCTACGAGTTGTTGACCAAGGAAAAAGGAAAGCTTCTTGACCCCGAGGTCGTCGATGAGTTCTTCAAGACGATGGGCGTCTGGCCAGTGGGGACCATCGTCGTCCTGAACGATGAGAGAGTCGCCGTTGTCCGCGAGGCCAATGAGCAGGATATTTTCCGGCCGAAGGTGGAGGTGATCGTTCCCGAGGACAAGCGGGAGCATATCGATCTCATCGAACAGAAGGACAGGCTCGAGATCAAAGACTATCTCAACCCGTATGGAGAAGGCCGAAAATATCTAGACTTCATCTGATTTCCCTTCGCCCTCCTTCCCCTTGACAAGGACGAATTTTATCTGTTATAAAATCCCCCTTATTATTGTTTTCGGCTTTTTAGGTTAAGAAGAGGAGTCATACATTTTATTCTATTGTACTCTGCATCTTCGTCTTCCCCAAAATCCTCCCGCCGTCCGGTATTCCTCATCTCCCCGCCGGGGACTCCTTCCCTGTTGTCCGGAGGACATCAAGAAAAAATCAATCCATTCTGGAGGAAAATAAGTGGAAGCCGTCAACTCGACCGTGAACACATTCCTGGCCAAGCACAACAAAGAAAAAAGGGCGCTCATCGCCATCCTGCAAGACATTCAAGCGGAATACAACTATCTTCCCCGGCAGGCTTTGCAGCTCGTCTCCCGATGCCTGGACATTCCGCTTATCGACGTGGTGGGCGTGGCCACATTCTACCGGGCCTTCAGTCTCACGCCCCGCGGAGAGCATGTGGCTACGGTCTGCCTGGGAACGGCCTGCCATGTCCGGGGAGGCCCGAAAATCCTGAACGAGTTTGAAAAGAAATTGAACATCAAAGCCGGAGAGACGACAAAAGACAACCGGTTCACCCTGGAAACCGTGGCCTGCCTGGGATGCTGCGCCATCGGACCGGTGGTCGTCGTCGACGGCAACTATTACTCCCATACGACCATCGGAAAAGTGGATTCCATCATCAAGACGTACGCCAAGAAAAGAGCAAAAAAATGAGCGCGAAAAAAATCACATCCATCAAGGAACTCCAGGCCGTCATCCGGGAACAGACCGGCCTGAGGAAAGCCGAGACCAGGCCGGTCCTGACCGTCTCCGCGGGCACCTGCGGCCTGGCCCGCGGCTCGCAGAATGTCATCGACGCCCTCAACCGTTGGATCAAAAAAGACAAGCTCGAAAAGAAAGTCAAGGTCAAGGTGACAGGATGCCACGGTTTCTGCGAGGCCGAGCCCAACATCATCATTCACCCCAAGGAAATCTTTTACCAGAAAGTCGGCCCTGAACATGCCGGAGACATTCTCCACAAAACCGTCCTCAAGAAGAAGGTCCTCGGGGAGCTTCTCTATATCGACCCGAACACCGGAGATCGGGCCGCCACCGAGGCGGCTATCCCTTTTTACAAAAAACAAAAACGCCTGGTCCTGGGCGATAATGCCCTGATCGACCCGACGGAGATCGACGATTACTTTTCGATCGGAGGCTACGGCGCGCTCCTCAAAATTCTGAGCGGAAGGACTCCCGAAGAGGTCATCGAGACCGTAAAACGCTCCGGCCTCCGCGGCCGGGGAGGCGCCGGCTTCCTGACCGGCGTCAAATGGGAGCTCGCCCGCAAGGTCAAAGGCGACACTAAGTACGTCATCTGCAACGCGGACGAAGGAGACCCCGGCGCCTACATGGACCGCAGCCTTCTCGAGGGAAATCCCCACCGGGTGCTGGAAGGCATGATGATCGGGGCCTACGCCATCGGCTCGACAAAAGGATACATGTACGTCCGCGACGAATATCCCCTGGCCGTGAGACACATTTCCAGGGCCATCGAACAGGCCAGGGAGCTGGGCCTCCTGGGGGAAAACATCCTGGGGACGGGCTTCCAATTCGACCTCCAGATCGCCAAGGGCGCGGGCGCCTTTGTTTGCGGTGAAGAGACGGCGTTGATCGCCTCCATAGAAGGCAGAGTGGGAGAACCCCGCCAGCGGCCGCCCTTCCCGGCGGTGAAAGGTCTCTGGGGAAAGCCCACCAACATCAACAACGTGGAAACCTGGGGCAATGTGCCCATCATCATCCAGAAAGGCGGCGATTGGTTCGCCAAGATCGGGACCGAAGGCAGCAAGGGCACGAAGATTTTCTCGCTGGTGGGGAAGATCAACAACACCGGCCTCGTCGAAGTCCCGATGGGCATCAGCCTCGGCGAGATCATCTACGACATCGGCGGCGGAATTCCCAAGGACAAGGCCTTCAAGGCCGTCCAAACCGGTGGTCCTTCCGGCGGCTGCCTGCCCAAAGAGATGCTCGGCCTGCCCATCGATTACCAGAGCCTCGCCCAGGCCGGCTCCATCATGGGCTCGGGCGGCATGATCGTCATGGACGAAAACACCTGCATGGTGGATATCGCCAAGTACTTCCTCAACTTCCTTCGCGACGAGTCCTGCGGCAAATGCCTGTCCTGCAGGGAGGGAACGCAGAGGATGTGGGAGATCGTCAAGGGCATCACCGAAGGAAAAGGCAAAGAGGGCGATCTGGAGCTCCTCGAAGAGCTGGCCGGGGCGGTGAAGGACGCCTCCCTCTGCGGACTGGGCCAGACGGCCGCCAATCCCGTCCTGTCCACACTTCGCTATTTCCGGGACGAATATGAATATCATATTAAGTACAAGAAATGCCCCGCCTTGGTATGTAAGGAAATCCTCTCCTCGCCCTGCCATTACATCTGCCCCATCGGCCAGGAAGCCTCGACCTACATTGCCCTGATCGCCGAGGGCAAATACAAAGATGCGTTCAACGTCATTATGAAGGACAATCCCCTCCCCTCGGTCTGCGGCCGGGTCTGCAATCATCCCTGCGAAAAAGTCTGCCCGGCCGCCGAGAGCGGGGAGGCCATCTCCATCCGCGGTCTGAAGCGGTTCGTCATGGACTGGGCGGAGAAGCGGGGCATTCGCTATGCCGTCAAGCCGGGCCAAGGGAACCGGGAAAAGGTCGCCATCGTCGGCTCGGGCCCGGCGGGATTGACGGCGGGATACTATTTGGCATTGAAGGGATTCAAACCGACCATTTTCGAGGCCCTTCCAATTGCCGGAGGAATGCTGGGCGCGGCCATCCCCGAACACCGGCTTCCCAGGAAAACGCTGAACAAGGAAATCGAAAACATTAAGAAAGCGGGCGTCGAGATTAAGACGAATATGAGGCTCGGCAAGGACTTTTCCCTCGACGAGCTTTTCCTCGACGGATACAAAGCTGCTTTCATCGCCACGGGCGCCTGGAAATCGATGAAAATGGGGATTCCCGGCGAAGACGCCGAGGGTGTGAGGGAGTCTCTGGAGTACCTCAAAGCCGTCAACCTGGGCCAGACCATGCCCGTAGGCAAACATGTGTGTGTCGTCGGAGGGGGAAATTCCGCCATCGACGCGGCGCGTGTGGCCATCCGGGACAAGAACTGCCAGAAGGTCACCATCCTCTACCGGCGGACCAAAAAAGAGATGCCGGCCTTCCCCGAAGAAGTGGATGCGGCCATCGATGAGGGCGTGGACATCCGATTTCTCGTCGCCCCTGTAACGATCTTCACCAAGAGCGGCAAGATCACCGGAGTCGAATGCATCCGGATGAAGCTCGGCGAGAAAGACGCGAGCGGCAGACGCAAGCCCGTTCCCATCAAAGGCTCCAACTTCAAGGTCAAACTGGACACTCTCATCCTGGCCATCGGCGAGAGGCCGGAGACGTCTTACATCTCCCCCTACGACGGCATCAGCATGGCCAAGGAAAACATCGTCGTCGATGTAGAGACGTTCAAGACGACGCGGGACGGTGTGTTCGCCGGCGGCGATGCGGTCACCGGACCGAACACCGTTGTCGATGCCATGGCCGCCGGAAAGATCGCAGCCCAAACCATTGAAAAATATCTTGAGGGCCAGCCTTTGACGAGGACTTACTCGCTGACCAGGCCGTCCGTTTTTATCAAGCCGGTCGAGCTGAGCGAAGCAGAGGTCGCCAAAGCGAAGCGGCCCAAGATGCCGCACCGGACGGCCGCCCAGCGCAGGAAGAATTTCAAGGAAGTCGACCTGGGCCTGACGGAAAAGATGGCCTGCCGGGAAGCCCGGCGCTGCCTGCGCTGCGAGCTGGAGACAGAAGACGGCAAAAACGCCTTGGGAGCAAAGAAATGATCGAACTAAAATTAAACGGATTAGAGGTCAAAGCAGAGGAAGGCTGGACGCTCCTCGAAACGGCCCGCTTCTACGGGCTGGAGATCCCCACCCTCTGCTACAACGAGGGGCTCAGCGTGTTCGGCGGGTGCCGGCTCTGCCTCGTCGAGATCGGCGAAGGCCCTAAAGCGAAGCTGGTTTCTTCTTGTACATATCCCACCGAGCCGGGCCTTGTCGTCCGGACCGACACTAAAAGGGTCATAGAGGCCCGGCGGATGATGATCGAGCTGATGGTCTCCATCGCTCCTTTCTCGAAGAAGATCCAGGACTTGGCCTCGAAGTTCAACGTGACCCAGGTCCGGTTTAAGATACGCAATGAGGAGTGCGTTTACTGCGGCCTTTGCGTCCGGATGTGCCGGGAGCAGATGGACGGCAAGGCGATCGGCTTCCAGAACCGCGGCCACAAGAAAAAGATCTCCACGCCCTTCGACATGCGTTCCGAGGAATGCCGGCTGTGCGGCGGCTGCATGTATATCTGCCCCGCCTGCCAGCTCCGCTGCCAGGGACCCGAAGCCGAGACAGCCCTGTGCAACGCCTGCCTGACCATGGACCCCACCTGCCTGGACCATTACGACGAACTCCAGTGCTGGATGTATGATGCGGGCCGGTGCGGCACCTGTGTCCGGGAGAAAGCGTAAGCAATGACCATTCATTATAAATTGCTTAAGAAAATCTTAAGAGGATCATAAGGAGGTAATCATCATGGCCTATACGAGACTCAATCGAAGCGCTGCAACCTTGACCAAGAACAGGACGGAAGGCTCGATCAGTCCTTTCAGCGGGATGTGCGTGACCTGCGTCGACGGCTGCATCGGGATGTGCGAAATCGGAAAATCCGCCTATCGGGGAGCCGAGGTTCTCTATCCCCAGCCGTTTGGGATCATCACGGCTGCCTCAGAAAAAGAATATCCCGTGGACCTCTCCCATTTCAGCATCATGGGAACAGCCGTCGGAGCCTACGGGGTGGAAGCCGACAGCGACAAGGCCACGTTCGAAAAAGTGACCATCGAACAGAAACTGGGACACGACAAGGGCATCAAGATCAAGGTTCCCTTTGTCCTGGGCGGCATGGGATCCACCAATGTCGCCAAGCAGAACTGGGAGGGGCTGGCCATCGGCGCCGCCCTATCGGGGGTGATCCTGACCATCGGCGAGAACGTCTGCGGCATGGACGAGGAAGCCGAGCTCAAGAACGGAAAAGTCGTCCGCAGCCCCGACATGGAAAATCGGGTGAAACTATTTAAGGACTGGCAGGACGGATACGGCACGGTGGTCGTCCAGGCGAACGTCGAAGATACTCGCCTCGGCGTCCAGGAATACGCCATCCATAAGCTGGGCGTCGATGTCGTCGAGCTCAAGTGGGGCCAGGGCGCCAAGGACATCGGCGGCGAAGTCAAGATCAAGAGCCTCAAAAAAGCCCAGGAGCTAAAGAAGCGCGGCTACATCGTCCTCCCCGATCCCGAAGAACCCGGCGTCATCCAGGCCTTTGAAAAAGGCAGCTTCAAGGAATTCGAGAGACATTCGCGGCTGGGCATGGTCGAAGAAGAGGGCTTCATGAAGCGGGTGGAAGAGCTGAGGAAGGCCGGCGCCAAGTACGTTTTCCTGAAGACCGGCGCTTACCGGCCCGCCGACCTGGCCCGAGCTGTCAAATTCGCCTCTAAAGCCAAGATTGACCTCCTGACTGTAGACGGAGCCGGTGGAGGAACCGGCATGAGCCCCTGGAGAATGATGAACGAGTGGGGTGTCCCAAGCGTCGAAATCTGGTCGTTGACGCACCAGTACGCCCATACGCTGGCCAAGAACGGCGAATACCTGCCCGACATCGTTTTCGGCGGCGGCATCACGTTCGAAGACCAGATCTTCAAAGCCCTGGCTCTCGGCGCGCCTTACGTTAAGGCTGTCGGGATGGCCAGAGGCCCCATGGCCGCGGCCATGGTCGGAAAAACGATCGGCAAGCGCATCCAGGAAGGTCAAATCCCCGTGTATGTGGAGCGGTTCGGAAACAACGCCGAAGAAATCTTCGTCACGGCGCCCGAGCTCAAGCGAAAATACGGCAAGAAGTTCGACCAGATCCCAACGGGAGCCATTGGGCTTTATACCTACTTCAGGAGATTGAGTCAGGGCCTGCGCCAGCTCATGGCCGGAAGCCGCAAGTTCACGCTGGGCTACATCACCAGAGACGACATCGCCTCCCTGACCAAAGAAGCGGCCGACCTGAGCGGCATCAGCTATGTCCTTGATGTGGACAAGGACGAGGTGGCCAAGATCCTGAAGGGATAGGATCCGGCCGATCATCTCCGGAGAAAAAGGAGAGGATGATGACCATTAAGCAGTTGCTCGTCATGTATCTGATCACGCTGGCCGTCTTTTTTCTGATCGACATGGTCTGGCTTGGTGTCGTGGCCAAAGGATTCTACCGGCGGCACCTCGGATCGATGCTCAGCCCCAATGTCAATTGGACGGCGGCTATTCTTTTCTACCTTCTTTTCATCGTCGGCCTGCTCGTCTTCGCCATCAGGCCGGCCCTGGTCGGCGGAGAGCCGCTCAAAGCCCTATTCCTCGGTGCCCTGCTCGGCCTGATCAGCTACGCCACGTACGACCTCAGCAACCTGGCCACGTTGAAAGACTGGCCTTTGGTCGTGACGATCGTCGACCTTGTCTGGGGCACGGTCCTCGGCGGCGCGGTCTCCTTCGTCAGCGCCGTTCTCGGCCGCGGACTTCTGAAGCTTTAGGGCAAGCGTAGAACTCCTCAGCAGCCACGGTTTTTTCTTTTTTTTGTCAAACTTAGAACTGGCTGAAGTCAATTTGCCCCCATCCGCTGCCCAGACTGTGGCGAGGAGCGGCTTCTGATGTTCTCCTGCCGCCCCGCACCGCGGGGACACCACTCTGGATGTCTAGGAATCGCTGGTATTGCTCAACCGCTTTCTCGCGCTCTGAATTTTTTATTCCGGGAAAATTCTTTCCAGGAAATTCCGGAAAGAAAGGGCGAGGATCCCGTCGCTGACCTTCCGATCTCTTTCGCCCGTAAACACCAGGTATCCCTGTTGGGTTTTATTTCCGTATGCCTGGACGAAATAATCCAGATGCCGTATATCCCCCGGCCTCAGGTTCTCTCCCCACTTGACTTCAACCGGAATCCACCGGTCTCCAAGGTCGACCACCCAGTCGACCTCCCGTCCCGCATAGTCTCTCCAGTAGCGCAATCTGCCGACCATCCCCTTCGCCCTCATCAAGCGGAGAATGGATAGGCCGACCCACTGTTCGAAAAGCTGCCCCCAGTATGCGGACGTGAATTCCGCCGGCCCGAGGACTTCGGCAGCAGCGTTTCGAACGCCCGTGTCGAAGAAGACATACTTGGCGGACTTCCGCAATTTTCCCCTTTCCCCGGCCGGGAGGAGCGGTTCGACCCTTTCGGCGACGAGGGAGTCCTCAAGGACCTGGAAATGCCCGGAGATGGTCGCGTGGGTCACACCGATATCCTGGGCCATCGACCTCATGCTGACGAGTCCGCAGGAGCTTTCCGCGGCCAACTTCAGGAATTTCGCGAAAGCGCCGAGGTGCCTGACGAGGGCCTCGGCCCTGACCTCTTCTTCGAGGTAGGTCGCGACATACGATGCCAAGAGCTCTCTGGCGAGCTTTTCCCGGCAGTCTGCGACGAGGGTCAGGATCCCGGGGAGTTCGCCATGCTTGAGCACCCGTTTGAGCTCGGTTTCGTTCTTGACCGCGAGGACGTCCCGGTATTCAGGGTAGACCAGAGGATCCATCCGGAAATGGAGAGCCCGCCCGGGCAGGAGATTGACGTCTTTTCGTCTGAGCTTCCTGGCGGAAGAACCTGTCAAGGCGAAGACTTTTTTCTCTTTGTCGATGAGCACCTGGATGTCGTCCAGGACGGAGGGCACCTTCTGGATTTCGTCGATGAAGACGCGCTTTTTCCCGGAAGCCGACACCTCCTGGCTGAGCAGGGATGGGTCCCGTTCATACCTCAACCTTTCCTTTGTCTCCATCAGGTTGAAAGAGAGGTGGTCCAGTAGACGGAAAATCTGGGTTAGGGTGGTCGTCTTGCCGGTCTGTCGCGGGCCTAGGAGAAAAAAAGAGACCTCATCTTTCAGGGCGTCCGAGAGCCTCCGTTCGATTAGCCTGGATATCACGCTATCCATATTAGCCAATTATGGATAGCCCGTCAACCGTTATTATTGAACTACCTTAGCTCTATAGAGCTCGATGCCCAGCAGCCTTAGGTTATAAGCCCCTCATCGCCTTGGGGGATCAGACCATTCTCGAGGAAGGCATGACCTCCAGCGTCGAGCCCGGATTGTTCGACCCGGCCCATGACTTCGGCTACAACCCGAGCAATAATCTTCTGGTGACCAAAAAGAAGGGCGTCCTTGTGGGCAGCGTGCCCTACACGAAAGAGTGGATGTTCCTCAAGCTCTGAGAGATTCGCAGCAAAGCCTCCCCCACCGCGCATCGCTTATCAGGAAGTCCTGATGGCCGCCGAGACTTCGGCCGCAAAAACAGGGAAAGAACATTGCGACCTTGTTTACAAATAGCGAAAATTCGTCTAGGATGCATGGCAAGTGCACCATGAATGTATAGAAAATATTATTAAGAAATCAGTACTGTCTAATTGAGATTTTTTAGCGAATATATGTGTTGTAATAATTGAAGTTACGAGGCAAGAATATACAATTTGAGTTCAAATCGATTACGGTCGAAAACAGGCGTATCTTCTGTATTACGTGCATGATGGAAGACTTTTCAATTTTCTCGATTAGACACTACTGTTAAGAAATATAAAGATTAAATATTTTAATGTAGGTTATAAATCCGTCAATTATTATCTGATTGATGCTGACCAGCATTGTTTAGCCATTGATGTTGGATGGCCGGGAACATTAAACGACTACGGCAGGCAATTGCGTCCCACGGGAAAAAGGGTACAAGATATAAATTATCTGATTGTTACCCACTTTCATGTCGATCACGCCGGCTTGGTTCAAGAATTCAAAGAGCTGGGAGTCAAGTTTGTTTTATTTGACACGCAAATCAAGCATATCGCTCCAATGGAAACGATGATCCAAAAGAAAATGAATTATAAGCCGATCAATTTGGAAGACAATATAATAATTACACTACCAGAATCGAGGGAATTTTTACATCGTATTGGCATATCGGGTGAAGTGGTTCATACTCCGGGACATTCAGAAGATAGTATTTCGGTTTTTCTTGATTCGGGGGACGTCTTTATAGGCGATCTGAGACCAGAGAATCAGATAATGAAGGATGATTTTACAGCGAAAACCAGTTGGCTTAAACTTAAAAAACTTGGTGTAAAACGGATAAATCCGGGACATGGTTATTCTTTTGAGCTATAGAAGAGTAAAAAGTTAGGGCATGAACGTTCAGTCGGGCAGCCAGCTCATGATCCTCCGGGCGGCCTGGCCGGCCGTGGGCGGATCGAAATTCGTCAGGACGATCACGATGTAGCCGCGGCGCGGGTCCCACTCGACAACGGAGTTGATGCCCGGCGCTCCTCCTGCGATTCCAAGGCCGTTGGCGATATCGGGGAGGAAGATTTTCCCTCCCTTCAAGGCCATCACATACTTCAGCATGTCCTGGGCGATCGAATAGCCGCCCCCGGCCGAACTTCCCCGTCCGGGCAATGTTGCGTGGTTGAGAACGCGGGCGCCGCCCGACCGTCCTTCCCTGGTATAGCCCAAGGCCAGGTTGGGAATGCCCGCATCCCGGGCGTATGAATCGGTGTCCAGCATTCCGCACGGTTTAAAGATGTTTTCGCGGATGTAGGCATAATAATCCATACCCGAGGCCTTTTCGATGATGGCCCCCAGGACGATGTAGCCGCCGTTGGAATAGCGGTTATTGGTCCCCGGCTCGAACTCGAGCGGCAGGTCGGCGAACAGCGGCAGGTAATCCTGGAGCGTCCGGATTTTGTCCTTGGGCGTCGCGTCGTAGCGGCGGCCGAAGAAATCGCCGATACCCGAGGTCATGTCGAGCAAATGACGGATGGTGACCTTTTCCGCGGCTTGCCGATTGGGATAGTCCGGCAGGAACTTTCCGATCGGGTCGTCGAGCCCCAGCTTGCCCTTTTTCTCCAGTTGGTGGATGGCGGCGCGGGTGAAGATCTTGTTGATCGAGCCGAGGTTGAACTTGGTGTCCTTGCGGTTTGGGATCTTTTTATCCCGGTCGGCAAAGCCGTAGGCCTCGTGGAACAGCACCTGGCCGTTCTTGGCCACGAGAACGACGCCGGAGAATTCGTCTGCTTGGGTCTGCGCTTCGATAAAGGTCCGGACGGCGGCGGTCAATTCCTGGTCATCGGCCTTGGGATCGGGGATGATGAGATTGTCGGGGTCGTCGACGGCCTCGAAGAAGATATACAAAAGCTTATGCGGCGGCTCTTTTTCGACACGGACCCTTAGAAGGAAATTCTGGCCGTTGCCGGCCTTGGCCAGGACGAATGTTTCGGCTGGCCGCTCAGCCACGATTTTCTGTAGTTGGATGGACTGGAGCCGGGACTTCGTCGCGGCATAGCGCCCGACCCGCTGTTCGACCGAAGTTTCCTTGAGCGCGGACTCTGCATAGTGCGCCAGGAAAAATTCTCGCAGCTTGTCCGGGCTGCCGGAGTTGAAAGCGTCGAGATACGCCTTCAGCCGGGCCGTGGCCGGCGGACCTGCCGGGTTTGAGCCCTGGGCGGCGGCGCCGGCGTTGAGGATGGCCGCAAGAACAACCAATAGGGCGATAATGGAATATCCTCTGCGCATGGATTTTCCTCCTTGATCAACCATGGGGTCCGCGGCTTCCCCCGGGGAGAGCCCCGGTCACCTCGGCCAATTTCATTCTCAGCATGAGTAATAACTTCCTGTTGGAACATCTCGTTTCAACGGATTCCGATGCGCCGTCTTGGGCAAAAAACCCGGCCCAGGCTTTCCTCCCGCGGTCCGGAACAAAAGATAAAATCAGGGCTGATTCCGGATAATTGTCATGATTTACGGCCTATCGGATCAGGTGGAACGCCGTCTGGCGGCCGTCAAGAAAGTGGACGCCGTCCTTCATGAAGGCAACGTCCTGTTCGAGCGGCAGCCGGAAGTCAGCGCCGCCCCATTCGGGCACACTCGTCGTGACGCTCATCTCCGCCGTGAAACAGCTGTTGAGGACGAGCTTCACGTCGCCCCGGCCTTCATTCTTCACCTGCTCCCAAGGAAGCCCGATAAGCGGTCCGGGCTCGTGGAGGAAGTAGCCGAGAGAATGGGAATAGATCCTGGGACCGGGAATGGTCAGATCCCCGGCTTTCTTGAGCATGCGGCCGAGCATCTCGTTCCCCGAGAGACCTGCTTTGAACTCGCCGCAGTAGACATCCTGGAGCCGATTTGCTTCGGCCATCATTTTCTTGAACGTCTCCGGGGCATCCGTCTCGCCGATCTTGAGCACGTAGGCCATCTCCTGGTGATCGGAGATGTAGCGCATGTACTTTAAGCCCACGTCGCAATGAAGAAAGTCGCCGGGCCGGATGACCTTATCCCCTTTTCCGTACTTCTCGACGTCCTTGGGATGGCGGCCGCGGATTGAGACGAAGGGACTGAAGGAAACTTTCAGGCCGAGGTCCGCTACCTTCTGCCAGTAGAAATATCGGAGGTCGTCTGTCGTCGTGTATCCGGGCGTAACAACCCTGTTCGAGAACATCTCGGCGATGATGGCGTGGGAAATCGCCGCCGCCTGCTTCATAAGGTCGATCTCCTCATCCAGGAGGGTCTCGCACCACAGCGTCGCCAGGGGTTCAGCCGACTGGATAAGAGACGCATAATTCGGCTCGATCGCCTCGACGATGCGCTTCTTCAGCACGGCGGTCAAACCGCCCGCCACCCATTGGACCTCGCCTTCGTTGAGGCCGATCTTTTTGGGATTCCGTTCGCGGACGATCCGCCCCAGGCAATCCCACTGGCTTTCCTTTTTCTTAGTATCCCAAGCCGCTGCGTCCCAGACGTTCTGGAAGAGGCCTTGGGTGTCCGTTCGGGAGACGTTCAAACGCTCGACCCCTTTCTCGAGGCCGCGGTCGTAGAAGACGATGATCTGTGTGATCGGGCACCAGTTCTCGTAAGGCATCATGGTCTCGAACACGGGATCGAGATTGTCTTCGTTGCAGGCGATGATCCACATATCGAGGCCGGCCTCCCGCATAAGCTTCGGGAGAAGCTGATCGAGTCGCTTCTGGGTGATCCCCAGGACAAGGCTCGCCCTGTCCCTTATGCTCAGGACGGCCGGGAGCTTCTGGCCGGGCGACGCGGCGACCGAGCCCACTGGCGTAAAAACGAAGAATGCCAAAACCGAAAATGCAATTCTTTTAATCATTCCTGATCCCTCCATCGATGGCCAGCATTATAACATTTTCGACAGCCAGATGCATAAAGTGACGGCGAAGTATTTCCAAGTATTCGATTTCAAAGAGGCGTGGGAATCGCCACTGCAGCCCCTCTAGCGGAGGGGGCCCCGGACACTCTTGGAGGAGGACCCTTTTGCAGGTTCCCCCTCCAACGGGCGGCGGGAATCCCCGCCCGCCCTGCCACCCCTCCAAGGAACATCCTCCCATGAATTCATCGCGAGATGCTCCTTGGAAGGAGGCAGAGAGCGAAGCGAGCGTTGGAGGGAAACCCAGACCAAGGGTTTCCCTCCAAGAGTGTCCGACGGGACTGGTTCCCCAGGGGTCGCAGCGGCGATTCCCACGCCTCCTTGAAATCACACAATCGGAGAAGTCTACAAGAGACGGCTAAGATTTGACAAGCCTTCGGGCGCGAGTGTAATGTTACCGTCAAAGCGCCGCGGGATGACGCACGGATTGGAATGCGAAGGATAGAATCGCGGCGTGTCCCTTTGAAAAGGAGATATCCATGAACAAGCGCACGATTCGGATCATCAGCTTCTGGGCAGTGCTCATCTTGTTCTGCGGCAGACTGGCGCACGGCCAAGCCGCCTCCATGGCCTCGCACGACGAGGCTGCAAAGTGGGCTGACAAGACCCTGGCCGGACTGACTCTCGAAAAGAAAATCGGCCAGATGATCTGCGCGGAGATCGCCGGCGGGTATATCGCGGACGACGACAAGAGACTCGAAGGATGGATTAAGCTCGCCAAGGACCTGGGCGTTGGCGGCTTCGTCCTCTACGGCGGGACTCCGCACGATGTCGTCCGCCTCCTCAACCGACTTCAAAAGGAAGCGGCGCTGCCCCTGCTGATGTCGGCTGATTTTGAAGGCGGCCCGGGCCAGCAGATCACGGGCGCAACTGAGTACCCCGCGAACATGGCCTTCGCTGCGGCCGGATCGGAAAAGCTCATGTACGAGGCGGCCAAGATCGGAGCGATCGAAGGCCGAGCCATGGGCATTCATCTCACCTACTCGCCGGTCGTGGACATCGCCGTGCGGCCCGAGAACCCAGCGGAAAGCGTACGCTCTTTCGGCGGCGATCTCGACCTTCTCGGCCGGATGGTCCGGGCCTATGTCCGAGGCTACCAAGAGAACGGCATGCTGACGACGGCCAAGCACTTTCCAGGGCGGGGCGATGTCGCCCGCATGCCCAACCTGCCAGATTTCAGCTATATCGACAAGCCGGCCAAGGATGTCGAATCCCAGGAATTCCGGGCATTCAAGCATGCCATCGACGCCGGGGTTACCTTTGTTATGACCGAGCATATCGCCGTGCCGTCGGTGACAGGGGGATCGGAGCTGCCAGCCAGCGTCGAGAAGAAGCTGGCCACGGGATGGCTGCGCGAGCGGTTGGGATTCAAGGGCGTCCTGACAACCGACGACCTGTGGTACGATCACGTCATCAAGCGTTTCGGCCCGGTCGAGGTCGCCATCCTGGCCTTGAAGGCCGGGCACGATGTCCTCCTCAAGCCGAAGGATGCGGCGGCGACGGTCCGGGGCGTGGCCGCGGCCGTCCGGTCGGGCGCTATCGCCGAAGCGCGGATCGACGAGTCCGTTCGCAAGCTTTTATATTGGAAAGCCCGGTTGAGCCTGAACAAGGAGCGGTCCGTGGACGAAAGCCTGGTGAGCGGCCTCGTCGGAACGGCCGCGCACTTGGCTTTAGTCCAGGAGGTCGCCGACCGGTCGCTGACCTTGTTGAAGAATTCCGGAGTCCTGCCGGTCCGGACGGAGAGACTTAAGACAATCGTAAATATCAACATCCAGAAGCTGGAGGCCGATCCGTCGCCGGCCGCGCTAGGAGCGAAGTTGGCGGCCGCTTTCCCGGGCACGAAGAACCATACTCTCCGACCCGACATGGACCCGGCCGTGTATGAGAGAGCCTGGAAGGATATCGCTGGGGCGGACCTCGTCGTCCTTTCCTTCTTCGTGCCGCGCAACCGGCTGGGTGACGCGGCGCCTCTCCGCGAGGCCGACTTGGCGTTCATCGACAAGATCATCAAAACCAAGCCCAAGGCTGTGATTGGCATGTCCTACGGCAACCCGCACCTCCTCAGGAAGCTCGAGGCCGTGCCCGCATTCCTTGTCGGATACGGTGAGCGCGGCTGGTTCGGCAACCAGGCCGTCTATTTCGATTCTTTTGTCAAGCTGCTCAAGGGCGAGATCAAGCCGGGGGGCAAACTTCCGGTCAAGGTGAGCGATCGATATCCGTTAGGAAGCGGATTGACATACTAATATGAACGCAATAAATAAGGTGACATTCTATGGGTGGTGCTTAGTCGTCCGCAGGCCCCCGTAGCGGAGGGGGGACCCGGGCACTCTTGGAGGAGGACCCTTTCCCAGGGTCCCCCTCCAACGGGCGGCGGGAACACCCGCCCGCCCTGCCACTCCTCCAAGGAGCATCCTCCCATGAATTCATCGCGAGATGCTCCGAGGATGTCACTTTATTTATTGTGTTTGTATTAATCCGTGGTCCTTCCCGATCTTGCGGGGATTCGGATTCCGGAGAATGATTTTTTCCGGTGTGTGTCACCGAATTCGTGAGTAGGAAATGCCGACGCCAAGTTCCCTCTGCAGGCCTTCAGGCGCTTCCTGTCTCGGAATCCAGGTCCGTGAGCACTTGACTTCAAGCCCTGCGAAGGGGCGACGCGGCAGTCTTAAAATCAAAGGGTGCCAGTCATGATCGTTGAAATCGAGGATCTCCGGCTCGCCCTCATCGATACGGAAGCTGACCTGGACCGGAGAGGACGCGATGTCCGGGTGATTACAGATGGCCCGCAGATCCAGATCGGTCCGGTCCCGGACTTCTATGGGATCCCAGGCCTCTTTTTTTGTCCAGCGCATCCATAAGTCCTCACCCCAGCGCTCCCATCCCCAGAATCCTTTGGCCAATCCCGGGACGGCCTGGACGCGCTTGAGAAGCCGCCGTTCTATTTTTCCTGATCCCCATCTTCCCGATTTGGCAAAAACAAAGAATGAACGCCGCGAAAACTCCAGGCGCTCGTCATAGCGCTGATGCAAAAGTCGCTCAACCTTGCCTAGTCGGCGCAGCCCGGCGCGGCGGAACGTTTGTTCCCACCACCCGATCGTGGCATGGGTCAAATGGCCGAGGTGCGGCCGGCCGCAGTCATCGAGGGGAATATTGCGGAAGGGAATGGCCAAGGCGGCATCCCGGCGCCATTCCTCGTACTGAAGAGGATAGAGCTCGGGGCCGAAAACGTTCGGCCCATAGGCCGGGATCACGGTGAAGAGAATTCCTCCTGGAGTTAAAACAGCTGCCAGATTTTTAAGGGCTTGAGGGATTTTCTCCGGCGGCAGGTGCTCAAGGATATCCAGAGCCAACACCATCTCATAGCCGTCGGCCGGCTGCTTCAAGTCAAGGACATCCTCCCTGCGAATCCAGGGCCGGACGTCGGGAGGGGCGTTTTCAATGCACCACTTCGAAAAATCGAAGCCTTCGGCGTCCACGCCGAGTCCTCTCAGGCTTTTGACCAAAAGCCCCATGGCACAGCCGGCCTCGAGAACTCGGCGCGGGGCAAAGTTCATGGCGATGAAGGAGGCTACCGTCCGCTTGTCTTCGCCGTCGTCATAGATGATGGCGCTGTCAATTTCACAGAGCGGCGGCCGATAATAGTCCGCGCCGTAAAAATCGCCCTGGAGCTCTTTGGCGTAGAGGCCGACATAATCCGGGGCCGAATCCGACATCGGACCTCTCTGGATTCGCTTGATGATTTCGGGGCTCATCGACCTGGCCGCCTTGATTCCATCCTGGATTTTTTCGTTCTGGAATTTGGGCTTTTAGAATTCGCCCATCCATTATATAGATATTTAAAATGGGAGGCAAAGATATCTTGCCAGCCCAGACGGGCCGCAGACAGGGCTACCGGGCGGAGAAAGGCATGATCGTCTGCCCTAAAGAAGGAAGGGGAAAAGGGCGGACAAGAAGTAAGCCGCTACCTTTTTCTTCGAGAGAGCTGGATGGCTCGTTCGATGGCCTGGGAAAGGTCGGCCGCATTCAGAGGCTTGGCCACATAGTCATCCATGCCGGCGGCCAGACAGCGTTCTCGATCCCCTTTCATGGCGTGGGCGGTCATGGCCACGATGGGGATATGAGCGCCCGTCGCTTTCTCTTTTTTTCGGATGAGGTCGGTGGCCATGAGCCCGTCCATCAAAGGCATCTGGACGTCCATCAAGATGAGGTCAAAGATGTTTTTCTCCATGGCGTCCAAGACTTCCTCTCCGTTCTGGACATACGACACATGGTGGCCCTGTTTTTCCATCATATAGATCGCCACTCTTTGGTTGACGATATTATCCTCCGCGAGCAGGACTCGATACGCCCGACGAGGCTGTTGGTCGGGGAGCTTGGCTGGGGCCGGGGCGATATTTTCTTCCTTCCGAGCCGCCATCCCCGTCATTTCTTTGATTTTTTCCAGGAGGTCGGAAGGCTTGAGGGGTTTGTTCAGGTACATCGAGATCCCAAATTTTTTCCAGGGCGCCTTATCTCCATCGGTCCCGGACGAGTTCAACATCATGATGATGGACTTAGCCAGGTTGGGCTCGGTCTTGAGATAATCGAGGAGGAGGAAGCTGTCCTGGCCCGGCAGATGGGCGTCGACGAGGATGACGGTAAACGACGGGCCTTTTTTTTGCCTGGCCCGGTCCAGAAGAATGGTCGCATCCTCCGCGCTCCCCGTTTCGGTGGGGCTCAGGTTCCACGAGGTCACCAATCTCTTCAAGAAGCGGCTGGTCGTCACATGATCATCCACGAGAAGGACGGGGAGTCCTTTAAAGTCCACGGTCTCGGCCCGAACGGGCTTTCCCGATGCGTCCTTCTGGAAGCCAAAGCGCGCCGTAAAATGAAAGCGGCTCCCTTTTCCGACGATGCTTTCGACCCAGATCTTGCCTCCCAAAAGCTCGACCAGCTGCGTGGAGATGGACAGGCCCAATCCTGTTCCGCCGTATTTTCGCGTCATATAGCTTTCCGCCTGGACAAAGGCCCCGAAGATGGTCTTTTGCTTTTCCTCGGGAATGCCGATCCCGGTGTCGGTGATGGTGAAATGAAGTAAGACTTGATCCTCCGTCTTTGATTCCTCTTGGATACAGAAGACCACTTCGCCCCTTTCGGTGAACTTGATGGCGTTGCCGATCAGGTTGATCAGGATTTGCTGCAGACGTTTTGAATCGCCGACAACGGCCCGAGACACCTGGGAGGGAATATCGCAGATCAGTTCAAGCTTCTTCTTCTGGGCCTGGACGGCCAGCGGAGGAAGGGTCTCAAAAACGAGATTTTCCAGGTCGAAGGGAGAAGCCTCCATTTCCATCTTTCTGGCTTCGATCTTGGAAAAATCCAGGAGATCGTTAATCAGGGACATCAGGGATTCGGCCGATGATTTGATGCCTTTTAAATAGACTCGCTGCTCGAGCGAAAGATTCGTGCCGAGGGCCAGCTCGGTCATGCCCAGGATCCCGTTCATGGGTGTTCGAATCTCATGACTCATCTGGGCCAGGAACTCGCTTTTGGCCTTGCTGGCCGCTTGGGCCTGCTCTCGAGCCGAGACGAGCTCTGTGACGTCGATGATGTTCAAGAGGACTCCATCATACTGCTGCCGGCGGTAGATGGGCTTGATATGCAAAATGACTTCCCGGCCGTAGAAGTTTCTTTGATAGACGATCTGGGACGAATGGGGATCGCGCCGGAATTTTTCGAGGTGGTCTCTGAGCTTATCCGCGACCGGCCCGACGTGGAAATCCCAGAGGGTATGACCCAGGACCTCTCGTTTTTCCCGCTTCATGAGCTTCAGGAAAAAATCGTTGACCTCCAGGACCCGGCCTTCCCGGTCGGCATAGACAAGGCCCTCTTCGATCCCCGAGATGATGGCCCGGTATTTCTCTTCCGACTTGAGCAATTCTTCGAGTGTCCGTCTCTGCTCTTCTTGTCTTTGTTCCGGGATCATTGTGGCCGTGGCTCCAAATTCGACATATCTATACCTGTGGCATTTTCATCATTGATCTTAACGGGTTGGGAAGATAGGGCAATCGCCTTTTTAGACGGAAACAGGGGTGATTTTTGTGCCGGCCGTCTCACCCATAAAGAGCAATCGCGGCTAATCCACGAGACGAAACGAAAGGGGGAGAAGGGGAGCGAATCCCTTTTCAAAGCGCCCCGCTTATGCTATAAATACCTCTGGTTAAAAAATGAACATCGTATCCATTATCCTCCAGATCTTCGTGGTTTTGTTCGCCATTACGGTTCACGAAGCATCTCACGGCTGGGCCGCCTTCAAAATGGGAGACCCAACGGCCTACAACCTGGGCCGGGTCAGCATCAACCCCCTGGCCCATATCGATCCGATCGGAACGATTCTTCTCCCCGTCTTCCTGGCTCTCATGGGCCTGCCGGCCTTCGGCTGGGCGAAGCCCGTGCCGGTCAATCCCTACAATCTGAGGAACCCCCGCCGCGACAACCTTGTTATCTCGGCAGCCGGTCCCCTGGCCAACATTCTCGTGGCGGCCGTCTCGCTCGTCCTTCTCCTCATCCTCAAGTTCGCCAGCCCCAGCGTGAATTATTTCCTGAGAAGCAGAGAACTCTCGCGGGCCGTCCTCCCACAGGGTTTTTTCCCGCTCGAGGGCTTGGCCATGATCCTGTATTTGGCCATCCTCATCAATATCTATCTCGCCGTCTTTAACCTCATCCCGCTGCCGCCTCTGGACGGGAGCGGCGTCCTCATGGGCCTCCTTTCGGACGAAGCGGCCCAGAAGTATGAACGGATCCGGCCCTTCTCGATTCTGATCGTGCTGGCCTTGATCTATTTGGGCGTCCTGGACATGATCATCTTCATGATCAATTTTTTCCTCAGCCTTGTTCTCCGATGACCGAACAAAACGCCGTACCAAAAAAAGTCGTTTTGAGCGGGCTCCGCCCGACGGGCCCCTGCCATCTGGGCAACCTGGCCGGCGCCCTCCGCAACTGGATCAAACTTCAGGACATCTACCAGTGTTATTATTCCATCGTCACCTGGCACGCGTTGAGCTCGGAATATATGAAATCCCAGGCCATCAGGGACAACGTGTTCGAGGTCGCCATCGACTGGCTGAGCATCGGCTTGGACCCGGAAAAATGCGTGATCTTCGTCCAGTCCGAAGTCAAAGAACACGCCGAGCTCCATCTCCTCCTGTCCATGGTCACGCCGCTGCCCTGGCTGGAAAGGGTGCCCACTTACAAAGAGATGCAGGCGGAGCTCCAGGACAGAGACATCCACACGTACGGTTATCTCGGCTATCCTGTGCTTCAGACGGCCGACATCATCATCTATAAGGCCGATATCGTCCCTGTCGGTGAAGACCAGGCCCCTCATCTTGAGCTGGCCAGGGAGATCACCCGTCGCTTCAACCGGATCTTTGGCCCGATCTTCCCGGAACCTCAGACCCTCCTGACCGAAGTTCCAAGGTTGGCCGGCACGGACGGCCGCAAAATGAGCAAGTCGTTCAATAACGCCATCTATCTCAAGGATTCGCCGGAAGTCATCCGGGGAAAGATCGCTCCGATGATCACGGACACAAGGCGCATGCGGAGGAGCGACCCCGGCGAGCCTGATGACTGCCCCGTCTTCACCTTCCACAAGGCTTTTGTCCCCAAGGACAAGCAGGCCGAGATCGCCCAGGGCTGCCGGACGGCCGGCATCGGTTGCCTCGAGTGCAAAAAGGTCGTCATCGACGCCTTGATCGAAATGCTCGCTCCCTTCCGGGAAAGAAGAAACGAGTTCGAAAAGAACCCTCCGCGGATCTGGGACATTCTCCAGGAAGGAAACCGGAAAGCCCGCCGGGTCGCTCAGCAGACCATGGACGAGGTCAGGACCGCGCTCGGATTTTGATGGACGCCGAACAAAGCTACCAGGTCAGGCTCGAAATTTTCGAAGGCCCTCTCGACCTGCTTCTCTTCCTGATCAGAAAGAAAAAGATCGACATTCAGGATATCCCTATCGCCCTGATCACCCGGGAATACCTGGACTACTTGAGCCGCAAGGACAGGATCAACCTGGACCGGGAGGCCGAGTTCCTGCTCATGGCCGCCCTCCTCATCTATATCAAGTCACAGATGCTCCTCCCCCGCGAGCAGTTGCTCGAGCCCGAGGAAGACCCGCGGAAAGAGCTCGCCGACCGGCTCATGGATTATCAGACGATCAAGGCCGTTGTTCAGGTTCTCCGGGAAAAAGAAGACGAGCAGATGCAGGTCTGGAGGCGGTCGGCCCTCACCTCGCCGCTGCCGGACGAGGACCTGGACCTCATCGAGGTCTCCCTGTTCGACCTGGCCGAGTCGTTCTTCACCATGATGAAACGGCGGCAGGGAGAGGAGCTCAAGGTCATCAAGGGCAAGGAAGTCACGATGGCCGAGAAGATGAACGAGATCATCAACGTCCTGAAAGAACGTCATTACCTGGATTTCCTGGAATACCTCGGCGAACAGGAGACTTTGGAAGAGGCGCTGGTCGCCTTCTTCTGTCTTTTGGAGCTGATCAAGGCTCGTCTGGTCATCGCCATCCAGGAGCAGCTCTTCCACACAATCAAAGTCTGGCTTCGAAAAGAAGCCCATGTAAAGGCAACCCATGGCTGAAAAGCTCAAGGAAATCATCGAATCCATGATCTTCATTTCGGTCGAGCCCCTGACGCCGGAGAAGATGAAAGAGGTCCTCCAGGACGTCCCGGAGCAAGACATCGCTCAGGCCGTCCAGGACTTGGTGGCGGCCTATGCCGCGAGCGAAGGCGCCATCCGTATCATCCAGACCGCTGGAGGATATGTGTTTTCGACAAAGCCCGAGTTCGACCCCTACGTCCGGCGCCTGCTCCAGATCGAAAGAAAATCGAGGCTTTCCCACCAGGCCCTCGAGACGCTCTCGGCGATCGCCTACCATCAGCCGGTGACCCTGCCCGAGATCTCGGCGATCCGGGGCTGTGACTCCACTTACGCCCTGCATTCCCTCCTTGAAAAAAAGCTGATCAAGATCGTGGGCCGCAAGGAGGCGCCGGGAAGGCCGCTGCTCTACCGGACAACGGATAAATTCCTGGTCTATTTCGGCCTGAATTCGCTCGAGGACCTTCCCAAAGAGGAGGAGCTCAAGAAACTCATGGAGGAGGAAAACGCATGAAACGGGCCGCGGCTTTTACGGCGATCGCTGCCGCTCTATTCCTTTCTGCCTGCCGGCCTCAACCAGTGAAAATGCCCGAGCCCCCTCAGGACAGACATGCGCCCTTTAATTATGCGGGACGAAAGGGTATGGTCGTCGCCGCCCATCCGCTGGCCGCCCAAGCCGGCCTGGACATGCTGAAGGAAGGCGGCAATGCCGTGGATGCGGCCGTCGCCACGGCCTTTGCTTTGAATGCCGCCGAGCCTTTTGCCTCGGGGATCGGAGGCGGAGGCTTTATGGTCATCTATCTGGCCAAGCCGAAAAAGGTGACGACCGTCAACTTCCGGGAAAAAGCGCCGGCCGCCGCGACGCCGACGATGTTCGCCAACAAAGGGGAAGCTCTGGAACAATGGAGGACCGAACGCGGCACGGCCGTCGGTGTCCCGGGGATGCTCGCCGGATGGAGCTATGCCCTGGAAAAATACGGGACAAAAAGCCTGGCCGAAGCGGCGCGGAGGGCGATCGATATCGCGGCCGACGGCTTCCCCGTCAGCCTGACCTTCAGCACGATCAACAAGGACGAATATGAAAAGCTCCTGAAAAATGCGGGGGAGACGACCTGCTATCTCAACGGCGGCGTCGCCTATGAGCCCGGCGATACGTTCAAGAATCCCGAGCTGGCCGACACATTGCGCCTGATCACGACGAAGGGGATCCAGGAATTTTACAGGGGAGAAATCGCCCGGAAGATCGTGGCGGCCGTCCGAGCCAAGGAAGGCATCATGACCCTCGAAGACCTGGCCGGGTATGAGCCGGAAGAAATGACGCCGCTCCAAGGGACGTACAAAGACTTCACGATTTACACCCTTCCGCCGCCCGGGTCGGGCGGACTCCACCTCCTCCAGCTTCTCAACATCGTCGAGAATTGGCCGCTCAAGGATTGGGGGCATAATTCGGTCGCCACCATCCACCATCTCTGCGAAGCCATGCGGTTCATATTCGCCGACCGGGAACATTATCTCGGCGACCCGGACTTTGTGACGATCCCGGTCGCTCGGCTTCTCTCGAAGGATCACGCCCGGAGGACCCGGGAGAAAATAGTTCCGGACAAGACCGCGGCCGCCTACCCCTACGCCGTGTTTGATCCCGCCCAAGAAAAGAAAGAAAATACCACGCATGTCTGCGTCATCGATAAAGACGGGAACATCGTTTCCTTGACCCAATCGATCAATGACTTCTTCGGCGCGGGAATCGTCCCGGAGGGGACGGGCTTTTTGTTGAACGACCACATGGCCGATTTTTCATCCAACCCCAAATCCCCGAACGCGCCCAATCCCAACCGCCGTCCTACGAGCTCCATGGGCCCGCTGATCATGTTCAAAAAAGGCGAGCCGCTTCTCGTGCTGGGCTCCCCGGGCGGAACGAGGATTTTCTCTTCGCTCGTCCAGATCATCATCAACATCGTCGACTTCGGGATGTCCCTGGACGAAGCCATCGAAGCGCCGCGGTTCTTCAGTTATTCGGTGAGCGGCAAGCCCCGGCCGATCTCTATAGAGTCGCGCATTCCGGAGGCGACGCTCAAAGCCCTCGAAGCGCTGGGCCACGAGATCGCCGTCAAAGAAGATTACGATAAGTATTTCGGCGGCGCCCAGGGCCTGATGATCCTCAAGGCTAAAAAGATCATCCTCGGCGGTGCGGACTCCAGGCGGGACGGCGTCGGCGCCGGATATTAAAAAAAGGAGCTTTCCATGAAGATGACCTGGGAAAAAACTATCCTGTCCGTTCTCCTTGTCTTCGCAGTCATCGCCGTCTATTCTTTCGGCCGGCAGGAAGCCAAAGCCTTGTTTGAGCAGCCGGCCCTGATCACTTCGGCAGGCCAGAGCGCGGACGGACTGCAGGCCTCGGTGCTGGCCAAAAAAGCGGAGCTGAAGGCGGACCTGGCCAAATTTGCCGTCAGTAAAGACCTCGAAAATCACAAGGCCCTGATCCTGGTGCTGGGCGCCAGCATGAAGGGGTTGGGAGCCGCCGGCCTCGATACAAACAAAGAGAAAGGGAGGATCGCCCAGCTTCTTGCCGAGGCAAAGAAAAGGAACGTCCCTGTCCTTTGCCTTCACATCGGCGGGGAAGCCAGGCGCGGCCAGCTGACGGACGAAATGATCGGGGAATACCTGCCCTCCGCCCAAATGGCCATCGTCGTAAAATCGGGAAACAAAGACGGCATCTTCACGAAAATCTGCACGGCGAAGAACATCCCGTTGATCGAGGTCGACAAGATCCTGGACGTCGTCGTCCCTCTGAAGGCCTCTTTTAAAAGGTAAAATCATAATCAAATGCCCATTACGAAAAGCGAGTTGGCGCGGGTGGTGCCGACCTGGGCGCCCCACCGGACGCTATGGAAGAGGAGCCTTTGAAACGGTCCACCTGCAAGAAGTATTTTCTAATTGATACATCGCCAAATGCTCCAAGGAAAGGAGGCAGAGAGCGAAGCGATCGTTGGAGGGAAACCCGGTCAATGGGTTTTCCTCCAAGAGTGTCTGACAGGTCCCGCGCCCTTTTAAAAGCATGCCTGACTCCTTGATCCTCCTGCTCATGGTGGCCGTTTTCGTCCTGTTGGCCACGGTTTTCAAACTCCCCATGGGCATCAGCCTGGCCCTTTCCGCGCTGGCCGGGTCGCTCGCCGGCGGCGAAGGGATCGCCCTGAGGCATCTCGTCGAGGGTGCTTTCGGGTTCTTCGACATCATCCTCATCATCGCTTCAGCCATGATCTTCATGAAAGTCCTCCAGGAGTCCGGCATCCTGGACAGCCTGGTGGCCGCCATCCTCAGGGCCTTTTATAAAAACAAGATTCTCCTGCTCCTGACCGTCATGCTGCTCATCATGTTCCCGGGGATGATCACGGGATCGTCGCTGGCGGCCGTCCTGAGCACCGGCCCGCTCATCGCTCCTGTCCTGATCAAGCTCGGCCTGCCCCGGCTCAAAGCCGCTGCCTTTATTGCCGTAGGCGCCATCTTGGGCATGATCGCGCCTCCCGTCAACATCCTGGTCATGATCATGGGCGGCGGCGTGGACATGCCGTATGTGGGATTGACGCTGCCGCTTCTGATCATCACCGTGCCGCCGGCCGTCATCATCGCCCTCTGGCTGGGCACCAAAGACCTCCGGATCGTAAGCAGGGAAGAGATGCAGTTTCTTTTGCCGGCATCTCTCCGGGAGAAATACGGCTTTCGGCTCTACCTCCCGCTCCTCGTTGTCCTCGTCCTGATGGTCCTCCAGAATTTCCGTATCGGCCCCATCCCCGACCTCGGCCTCCCGGCGATCTTCTTCGTCGGCAGCCTGACCGGACTTTTTTGCGGCCGGCGCTTCAACTTTTTCAAGGCTACCCAGAAAGCCATGGAAGAGGCTATGCCCATTCTTTCCATCCTGGCCGGAGTCGGCATGTTCATTCAGGTCATGACCCTGACCGGCGGGCGGGGCTGGGCCGTGATGACCTTTCTCGCTCTGCCTCCGGCCCTGCTCTATCTCAGCATCGCGGTCAGCATGCCTCTCTTCGGCGGCGTCTCGGCCTTCGGGTCGGCCTCCGTTCTGGGTGTCCCGTTCTTGCTGGCGCTGATCGAGAAAAACGCCCTGATCACCTCTTCAGCCCTTTCGGCGATCGTCGGCATCGGAGACCTGATGCCTCCCGCGGCTATGGCCGCACGATTCTCGGCCCAGGTGGTCGGCGAAAAGAATTTCTTCCGGGTCCTGCGTCACTGCATGATCCCTGCCTTTTTGATCTTGGCCATGGGGATCGGCGTCCTCCTGCTCGCTCCCCTGCTGGATAAGGTTATCTAAGAACATGCGCATTCTCTATCATCTGATCGTTCTTTACATGACGATCCAGCTTGTCTGGTACCTGTTTCGCGAGAAAAATTTCTGGAAACAGGCGAGCCTGGTGCTGGTGCTCGTCCTGTTCCTGTTGAGGCTTTTCTTAATTGAATGAAAACTAAGCACATAATTGCAGGCTCGCTGCTCTTGGCGCTGACGCTAACCGTCGGATTCTTTTCCGGGCGCGAATTCCTGAGCATGCGCCAGGACGATGAGATTTTTCCCAGCTCGGGCCTGACGGCGAAAAAGATGCTCAGCGATTATTTTCCGGCCCTCAAAGACACGGCCGGAGACACGGAGGTTTTTATCTTCGACAGCGCGGCCAAAGGAGGGAACCTCCTCATCGTCGGCGGCACGCACCCCAACGAGCCGGCCGGCACTATGACGGCGATCCTCCTGGCCGAAACGATCCGGGCGGCCCAAGGGAAGGCCGTTATCATTCCCTGGGCCAACGCCAGCGGTTTTACCCACAGCGATCCCCAAGAGGGAAGTCCGCAGCGCTTCTTCCTAGAAACCCCGGCGGGCCGAAGGTGGTTCCGGCTGGGATCCAGGGTCACCAATCCCGTCCATCAGTGGCCGGACCCGACGATCTACGTCAATCCCATGGGACAAAAGCTGGCCGGCATCGAGGCGCGCAACCTCAACCGGGCTTATCCGGGAAAAGCCACCGGCTATTTGACGGAAAAAGTGGCCTTCGCAGTCATGGCCCTCATCCAAAAAGAGGGCATCGAGCTCGGCATCGATTTGCATGAATCGGCGCCCGAGTATCCGGTGATCAATGCCATCGTCTTCCATGAGAACGCGTCGGAGTTGGCCGCGATCGCCCAGATGGAGCTCCAGGCCGAAGGATTTGAGTTCCGCCTGGAAGCCTCGCCGCCCAACCTTCGCGGGCTGACCCACAGGGAATGGGGCGATGCGGCCGGCATCAAAACGGTGCTCCTTGAGACCCCGAATGCCTCGCACGGTCGCCTCAAGGGCAGGCCGACGATCTCCCTGATCGTGGACGGAAAAGACAAATACTATGAACAGGCGGCCCGCCTGGGCCGCCTGTTCGTGCCCTACGGCCCGGACGGAATCCCCCTCAAGCTGCGCGTCGCCCGCCATCTCGCTGGAGTCCGGGCCATTCTGGCCAGCTTCAATGAGCTCGAGCCGGACAAAGCGATCGAGCTTGCAGACATGCCTTCCCCCGCCGACGTCCAGGCCAAAGGCCTTGGTCCATTTTTAAAATAGAGGCGGCGAGGCCGTTTTGCCGCTAAGTCAAGGTTTCATCGATACTTAGCATTGACAAAGAGCCCTCATTTAGATAGGATAGTCCATCGTTCATTTCACAAGAAATGGAAATCATCATCGCCAAGAACACGGGATTGTGCTACGGAGTGAAACGAGCCTTGCGGATGGCCAAAGAAACCCGTCGTCGGAAAGAGGGCAAGGTTTCCACGCTCGGCGACCTCATCCATAATCCCCGGGTGATCGCCGACCTGAAGAGCCAGGGAATTCTGTCTGTGGACGATCTGAACGACCTCGAGGAAGGGACGGTGATCATCCGCAGCCACGGTGTGTCCCCGGACGTTTACAGACATCTCAAAAGAAAAAAAATCGAAGTTGTCGACGCCACCTGCCCCATCGTGAAAAAAATCCAGAAGCTGGTGGCCAAGCTGGCCGGGGAAAAACTGGAGATCGTCATCGTCGGCAACAAACAACACCCTGAGAGCAAAGGCCTCATCGGCTACAGCCGCGACCGGGGGGTCGTCATAGAGAGCGAACGCCAGGCGGCGACCGTCGCCTTCAGAAAAAAGCGGGCGGTCCTGGCCCAGTCCACTCAGGACCTGTTCCTCTTCAAGAGAGTCGTCTCGGCCCTGATCGAAAAAACGGAGGAGCTTCGCGTTTTCAACACGATCTGCCACTCCACTCAAACCCGCCAGCGCGCCACCTCCGAGCTCGCCTCGGAGGTCCAAGCGCTTTTTATCGTCGGCGGCAAGAATAGCTCCAACACGTATCAGCTCTTCCAAATCTCCAAACGGATCCTGCCCCGGACCTACTTTATCGAGAGCGCCGACCAAATCACGCCCAAAATGCTCCGCGGAGCAAAAAAAATAGGGATCTCGGGAGGGGCGTCCACTCCGCCCGAAGCCATCGAAGAGGCTGTCGAAAAAATCAAACAGAACTTCGAGCAACAATCTCATGAGGAGAGTCGCGTCCAATGTCAGAGATAACCAAACATCCCGACAAAGACGAAAAAATGACGTCCGAGGATTATGAACACCTGCTGGATAAGTACCAGTTCAGCGCCAAAGAGATTTCCCCCGGCAAGCTGGTCAAGGGCAAGGTCATCAAAGTCACCCCCAGCCATGTCCTGGTCGACATCGGCCTCAAGTCTGAAGGGGTCATCCCCCTTGAAGAATTCCTGGAAAGCGCCGAGCCTTCCCAGCCCCATCCCGGTGATGAAGTCGAGGCCGTGCTTCAGCGCAGCGATCCTAGACAAGGCTATTTCATCCTGTCCAAAAAGATCGCCGACGTCCTGAAGGCCCTGGACCTCCTGGAAAAAGCCTTCAACTACCAGAGCTGGGTCACGGGAAAAATCACCGAGAAAATCAGGAACGGCTACACGGTCAATGTCGGCATCAACACCTTTCTTCCGGATTCCCACGCCGACATCCGGGTCGTCAAGGATCCCGAGAAGATGATCGGCCAGAGCTTCAAGTTCAAGGTCATCAAGTTCGACCGGAAAACCGAAAACGCGGTCCTCTCCCGAAAGCTGTTCCTCCAGGACGAAAAGGAGAAAAAACGCCGCAAGGTCTTCAGCCATCTCGCCCAGGGACAAAAGGTCAAAGGTCTGGTCAGGTCGCTGACGAGCTTCGGTGCCTTCGTCGATATCGGCGGCGTGGAAGGGCTGCTCCATATCTCTGACATCTCCTGGGGAAAGCTCAACCATCCCTCCGAGATTCTTCAGGTCGGCCAGGAATTGGAAGTCGTCATTCTCGATTTCAACGAGAAGGACGAGAAGATCTCCCTCGGCTTCAAACAGCTGACCCCGGATCCATGGTCGAACATCGCCGAGAAATACAAGACCGGGCAAAAGTTAACCGGCAAAGTCACCAGCCTGACCGATTTTGGCGCCTTCGTCGAGCTGGAAAAAGGCGTTGAAGGACTGGTCCACGTGTCCGACTTGAGCTGGTCCCGGAAGATGATTCACCCCAAGAAGCTTCTGGCGACGGGCCAGGAAGTCACGGTGACCGTTCTCGATGTCAACCCAACCACCAAGCGCATCTCCCTAGGCCTCAAGCAGTCGTCTCCTCATCCGCTGGAAATTTTCAAGCAAAAATACAACGCCGGGTCCCATGTCAAAGGCAAGATCACCAGCATCACGGATTTCGGCGCCTTCATAGAAATCGAGCCGGGCATCGAAGGGCTGATCCACATCTCGGATATCTCCTGGGAAAAGATCAAACATCCTTCTCAGAAGCTCAAGGTCGGCCAAGAGGCTGAAGCCGTCATCTTGAATATCGATGTGGAGAAGCAGAAGGTTTCTCTGGGCATCAAACAGCTGGAAGGGGATATCTGGGAAGATTTCTTTGCCCGGCACAAACCGGGCGACCTGGTCAACGTGAAGATCGTCCGCATCGCCGATTTCGGGCTCTTCGCCGAAATCACCCCGGGTATCGAGGGCGTCGTGTTCCTCTCGGAGCTGGACGATCGGAAGATCGACAACCCGGCCGATGCGTTCAAGGTCGGAGAGGAAAAAACGGCGAAGGTTATCAAACTGAACCCCCGGGACAAGAAGATCTCCTTGAGCTTCCGGCAAGCCCAGATGGACATCCAGAAGCAGGAATACCAGAGATACATGGATACCCAGGACGACCGGATGACTCTGGGCGACCTGATGAGAGACCAGCTTAAGAATATCCAGACTCCCAAAAAACGAGCCAACAAAAAGGAGGAAAAAACCGATGATTAAAGCCGACCTCATCAACAAAATCTCCAAGGAACTGAACATCCCCAAGCAGGAAGCGGAAATCGGTGTGAATCTCTTTTTTGACACGATCAAGGACGCCATCCTCAAGGGCGAGGAAATCGAGGTCCGGGGGTTCGGTAGCTTCCGCTTCCGGAACCGGCCCTCCCGCTCCGGCCGGAATCCGCGGACGGGAGACCCGGTCAAAGTTCCTCCGAAGAAAGTCCTCTATTTCAAGCCGAGCAAGCTGCTCAAAGAGCTGATCAATAAATCATGAGGTATATTGCGGCTCCCTGGCGAGAACCCTACGTCCGGAACCTCGAACAGACGAAGGGATGCATCTTCTGCCGCGCCCGCCGCCTCAAGGACGACAAACGGGGCTACGTTCTTTATCGAGGAACCCACAGCTTCATCCTCCTCAATAAATTCCCCTATCTGCCCGGCCACCTGATGGTCGCGCCCTACAAGCACATCGCCTCTTTTGAGCAATCGCGGAAGGAATTGAGCGATGAGATCTCCGACCTTCTCAAGATGGGCCTGGACATCCTGAAAAAGAACTATCGTCCGCATGGCTTCAACCTGGGCATGAACCTGGGCAAAAGCGCCGGCGCCGGCATCGCCGATCATTTCCATTTCCATCTCATCCCCCGCTGGACGGGCGACTCGAATTTCATGCCCATCGTCGGCCGGACCAGGGTCGTCATCGAGGACCTGGACACGACCTACGCGCGGCTGCGCCCCCTGTTCCGGAAAAAAACGAGAAAACGATGAACTTTGAGCTGAGCGAAGATCAAATTCTCCTCCGGGACATGATCCGGAATTTTGCCGAGAAGGAGATCCGTCCCCAGGTCAAAGGGCTGGAGGACAGGCATGAATTCCCAGGCGCCATTATCCGGAAGCTGGGAAGCCTCGGCATCCTCGGGATGAGCATCCCCGCCGAGTTCGGCGGCATAAAAACGGACGCCGTCTCCAATGTCCTCGTTCTCGAAGAGTTGAGCCGGATCTCGCCGACCGTCTGCCTCATCGTCAGCGTCCACTCTTCGCTCTTCTGCTATTCCATCCTGAAATACGGGACGGACAGGCAAAAATCCACCTACCTTCCGCCGGCCGCCAAGGGGGATCTCCTGGGGGCGTTTTCCATCACGGAGCCCGAGGCCGGATCCGACGCCACGGCCCTGAAAACCAAGGCCCAAAAGCAGGGCGATTTTTATATTCTCAACGGGACAAAGGCCTGGGTCACCAGCGGCACGGAAGCCGACGGCCTGATCATCTTTGCGGTCACCGAGAAAGAGCCCGGCCTCAAAAAACTCAGCGCTTTTATCGTCGAAAAAAGCTTCCCGGGATTCCTGGTCTCCAAAGTCGAAAAAAAGATGGGGCTGCATTCATCTCCGACCGCGGAAGTCACCCTTGAGGACTGCCGGGTGCCCGCCGACAACCTGCTGGGCGGAGAGGGAAAGGGAGCCTCGATCGCTTTCCACTGCCTGGACTATTCGCGGATCGGGATCGCCGCCCAGGCTGTCGGCCTTTCCCAGCGGGCCCTCGAAGAAGGGCTGAATTACGCCCGGCAGCGCCAAGCTTTCGGAAAAAAGATCGCCGAGTTCGAGGCCGTCCAGTTCATGCTCGCCGACTGCGCTACCCAACTGGAGGCCGCCCGGCTGCTGACCTACAGGGCCGCCGACTTGTTCGACCGGGACAAGCCCTTTTCGAAAGAGGCTTCGATGGCCAAGCTCTACGCCTCCGAAGCGGCCAATCGAATCGCCTACCAGGCCCTCCAGATCCACGGCGGCTATGGCTATTCCAGCGAATTCGAGATCGAAAGGATCTACCGGGACGCCCGCGTGGTTTCGATCTACGAGGGGACATCGGAAATCCAACGCCTGGTGATCGCCAGGAGCCTTCTGAAAGAATCGTCATGAAAAATCCGGTGGAAAATTCGGTGACACACACCGAATTCAAGATTCGGTGTTATACCGATGACGCTCGTTCGGTGTGTGTCACCGAATTTTCCCCAAAACATTCTGAGGTGAGATCATGCTAAAAACGATGCGGAAAAACGTCAAGTCGCTCAAGCCCACCCTGTGGATCGTCATCGCCATGTTCGTCGTCTCCATTTTCGTGGTCTGGGGCGGCGGCCTGACCAAGGGAGAAGGAGCCGGCGCCGGCGCGCTCGTCTCGGTCGGGAAAGTGCACATCTCCTCCGAGACCTATTTCCAAGCGCTGAGAAACCGGCTGGAAGCCCTGAAAAACCAGTTCAAAGAGCTCAACCGCAGCTTCATCGAGCAGCTCAACATCCCCCAGCAAGTGCTGGAGCAGATGATCGAACAGGCTCTCCTCTCCGAGCTGGCCAAGGACATGGGCCTTCTGGCCTCGGACCAAGAGGTCCGCGACAAGATCATCAGCTTTCCCGGCCTCCAGCAGGACGGGAAATTCATCGGCTTCGATGAGTACCAGCGTCGGCTGGCCTGGAACAGGATCTCCCTGGCCGATTTCGAGGGCAGCCTTCGCAAGGATATCATCCTGAACAAGGTCATCCAGGTGATCACCATGGGCGTCGTCGTCACGCCTGATGAGGTTTGGCAGAACTACCAGAAGGAAAAAGAAAGCGCCAAGGTTGAATACCTGGTGCTCGAAAAAAGCAAGGTCGAGCTGACCCAGAAACCTCAGGCCGCCGAGGCGGAGAGCTATTTTGAAAAGAACAAGGACAAATACAAGATCCCGGAAAAGCGTGAGGCGGCTTACGTCTTTCTCAAAACGGACGGTTTGAAAAAAGAGGTCGCGCTGGGGGAATCAGAGATCGAATCGTATTACAAAGACAACCTGGCCCAGTTCCAGATTCCCGAGAAGCTCAAGGTCAGCCGCATCTATCTGCCGTTTGCCGGCCAGGACAAAGCCCTTGTCCAGGCCGAAGCCCAAAGCGTGATGGACCGGATCCGGAGGGGCGAGGATTTCGCGGCTCTGGCCAAAGTGCATTCCAAGGACGACAAGGCCAAGACCGGCGGGGACTGGGGCCTCTACGAATGGCAGACTCTCGCGGCCAAAGAACAGGAAGAGATCAAAAAGCTCGGGACCGGGAAAGTGTCCGACATCATCACGCTGGAGGACGGGATTTCCATCATCAAAGTCACGGAGAAAGAGCCGGCCGCTACGACGCTTCTGACCGAGGCCAAGCCCAGGATCCGGAACATCCTCCTCGACCAAAAAGCCAGGGCTATGGCCGCCCAGAGGATCGGCAACCTGGAGACAAGCGCCAGGAAGGAAAAAAACCTGGATGCCGCCGCCCGCAAGCTCGGCCAAAAGATCCAGAACACGGGGCTCCTGAAGGAAGGGCAAGCCCTCCAGGACATCGACCCCTCGGGCGCCATCGCCACCGCCCTTTTCAAGCTTAAGGACAAAGAGATCTCCGCACCCATCTATACCTACGGCGGGGTTGGGATCGCCGAGCTGCGAAAAACCGAGGCGCCTCGGGCGGCGAACTTCGACGAGGTCGCCCCCGACGTCGAGAACGACGTCACAGAAGCCGCCAAAAAGGACAAAGCCCTGGCCACCATCAAAGAGGTCCAGAGAAAGCTGACAGACAAAAACTGGGAGGATATCGCCCAGAAGTACAAGCTGGAATACAAGACCATCAACGAACACAAAAAGGAGCAATATATCGGCGTCATAGGGGAAAACCCGGAGATCGACAGGCTCGCCTTCAGCCTGCCCTTCAAGCAGGTGAGCGATCCCGTGGAATTCGAAAACGGCTACGCCGTCGTCCGCGTCCTCGACCGAAAGCAGGCAGAGAAAGCCGAGTTTGAAAAAGAAAAAGAGACCCAGACCTCAAGCCTCTTCGAAACGAAAAAGACCAAGTTCCTCCAATCCTATCTCGCCAAGCTGAGAGACGAGAAGGGCGTGAAGATCAAATACAACCTGTTCCTGCAGACGACCAACGATATTCTCTCCCGGTACGAATCGGAGAAATAGCCCGGATTGTCATCGATCGGGGTCAAACCTCAACATTCAACAAATTCCTTTTTTGAGAGGTGACTTTCTGAAACAAAGATTTTAAAGTGTTGACGGTTGAGGTTTGACCTCATCAACAAATGGCCATCAAAGCAAAGCTGACGACGTTCGATACGACGATGATCGTCGTCAGCCTCGTCATCGGGATCGGCATATTCCGGACGCCGGCCATCGTGGCCAAGGCCACTCACAAGCCGGTTCTTTTCTTTGCCGCCTGGAGCCTGGGCGGCCTGATCAGCCTGCTTGGCGCCCTCACCTTTGCCGAGATCGGCTCCCGCTTTCCCCGGCCGGGGTCCTTCTATAAAGTTGTCGCGGAGAGCTACGGCAGCCTCCCGGCCTTCATGCTCAATTGGACGAGCGTGCTCATCGTCAACGGGGCCGGGGCCGCGGCGGTGGCCATCATCGGCGCCGAATATCTCAACCCGATCATCCTGCCCCAGAGGCTCCAATCCCAGCTGGCCGTCCAGCTCTCGGCGGCCGGGCTGATGCTCATCCTTCTCGTCATCAACTATCTCGGGATCAAGACGGGCGCCTGGGCCCAGAACATCCTGACCCTGATCAAGATCGGGATGATCGCCCTGCTTGTCTTCGCGGCATTTCGGCATCACGGGTTTCCGGCGGCGGCCTCGCTGCCGGCGGCGGGAGAATCGTCGAATCCCTGGTGGCTGGCCTTGGCCATCGGCCTCATCTCCGTGTTTTACACCTACGGCGGCTACCAGTGCACGATCAACTTCGGCGCCGACGTCCAAAAAGCCCAGCGCAACATGCCTCGGGCCATCCTTATCGGCGTGCTCATCATCATCGCCTGCTACCTGTCCATCAACTTCGCTTATTTCAAAGTCCTCGGGGTACAGGGGATCGCCGAGGCCAAGCTCGTCGCAGCCGAGGTGGCCCGCGTCTGTTTCGGCAGCTTCGGCTATCTCTTCGTCTCTCTGGCCATCTTCCTCTCGGCCACCGGATTCCTGAATGTGACGCTGATGCAAATTCCCCGCGCTTATTATGCCATGGCCGAGGACCGCACCCTTCCCCAGGTTTTCAAAAAAGTTAATCCGCGCACCCAGACCCAGGAATTTGCCCTCCTCTTTTTCGGCGCCATCATCCTGCTCTCGATTTCTCTTCTAAGCACCTTCGAGAATATCGTGAACTATGTCATGTTCCTGGACAGCATGAATATTGCCGTCGTGGCTTCGACGATTTTTGTCCTGCGTCGTAAAGCGAAGCTTTCGGGACAGCCCTATTCTGGGGCCCGAGCCCCACTTTACCCGGTCCTGCCGGCCTTTTTCGTCCTGTTCCTGATGGGGATATCGGTCAACGTCCTTTTGACGCAGACCAAGCAGGCGCTCATGGGGGCGGTCTTTCTCGTGACCGGGCTCCCGGTTTTCTTTCTGATGCGGTGGATCAACAAGAGCCCCCGACCGGCTGCGCCGCAGCCGCCGGCCCAAGCTTGATTTTTCAATCGAAGAGACCCAGAGCGATCTGCCACGATCCAAAGACGGGGTTTCTTGTTTGAGTCTTGAACTGCTTGGTCTGATAGACAAAGCCGTAACTGAGCTTGAATCGTTTGCTGTGAAAGGCCAGCCCAAGGACGATATCGGCCGTGAAGGGATTTTTATCGACCCGATGGCTTTTACGGAAGCTGTTGCCGTCAAGAAAGATGTCCCTCAGAACGGCGTGTCCTTCAAGGGCAAAGAATGCCTGAAGGCTAAAGCGGCCTTGGCCGGAAAGCCGCCCGTCCTTCTCCTCCACCAGCGAGGAGCTGTCGCTACCCGGCTGGATACGGGAAGTGCCGAAATCGTTCGGCACGTTCCACCCGATCCTCATCTCCACCCCCGTGTTGGCTCGGGTGATCGCATTGGACAGCTCCCCACCGCCGTGCAAGACCAGGTCCGAGCCGAAGCCTCCAAGTTTTTCTCCCTGCCAAGGCTTCCATTTATGGTCATAGGCGATCCCCAGAACCGGTTCGTTCTTGAGCTGGTGAGCCCAGCCGTTGGGCGGCGCGAAACCGAAGAATTTATGATGAATTTTCTGGATGTCACCGGCGAGGGACAGGGGACCGATGACCCCGATATCCAGCTCGACGGTCTCCATCGAGAACCGGCCGATTCTGTGGAAGCCGAGGCCCGCGTAGGCGATCCCGGCGTACGGCCGATCCCAGACGATGAGATCGAAACGCTCGATGTCATTGGGCGTGAAGATATTCTGGCCCAAAAAAGCCGAAACGAAACGTCGGGAGCCAGGGGCCCGGGCCAGGCAAAGCTTCCGGCTCAGAAAATCCAGCCAGCCCGGCAGGCGAAAATCCGCGGGACGGCCGTTGAGGCCCGGCGAGACCCAGACGAATTTCAAGCCATTCGTATAGCCCCGGTCGGTCCCGGCGAAGAGGTCGTTGTCTAGATAAAATCCGTAGACCCCGGAAGGCTTCTTCGCCCCGGACTCTTCGGCCCCCGCGAAAATGAGGCAAACCGCCGAGACAACCAGAAAAACCGAAAGGAGCTTCAGCCATGGATTCTTGGATGGCGACAAGGAACGTCACTCCTCGGTCAAACCGTATGTCTGTTTGAGGGTCTCATCGAAGACCGCTTTCCGCCCCGGGCAGCGCTTCCGTTGGCACAGTTGGCAGGAAAAAAACGAAACTTCGGTCGGGAAATAAATGCCCGAGACGGATTTCCTGGGGATCATCAACATACTTTCCATCAGCCGGACGCCGATCGCCGCCTCGGTTTCTCCCAGCAGGGCAAACAGAGGCTTCTGTTCCGTCACCGGCCAATCGGGGAGAGACCCGGGGCTCATGCTCGAGATCTTGGAAAGGCCAAAGCGCTTCTTCAAATAGTTCTCAAAATATTCGCCGGCCGATAGGAGGGCCAGGTCGGCGATCGTTTCCAGGTAATACTGCCTGAGAAGATCGCCGGAAGAGCCGGCTTTTTCTTCGAGCCGGCCGCCGATCGTGAGGACAAAAGGGAAAACCCGTTCCGCTTGATCCAGGTTCTTCCGCAAAACGCGGCTTCGGAAACTCAATCCGCCGATCTCGACGGCATCGTCCTCCTTTTTATCGATATAGGCAATCTCGTAGAAAGCTTTCGGAGCGATCAGCAGCAGGGCCGTCTCGAGCAGTTCTTCGACGAGCCGCAGGGCATTTTCGTACTTGCCGAGACGAAGATGCAGGATCAATTCGTTCGGGTCAAGAGAAACCGGTATGTTTTCTATAAGCATAAGGCCCTATTTTAAACAATTTTACCCCGATACGCTATGGGTCAGTTCATCCCAAAATTGCCAAAAGAAACGCCCGACGGGTCCTGTCGGACACCCTTGGAGGGAAACCCTTGCTGCGGGTTTCCCTCCAACGCTCGCTTCGCTCTCTGCCTCCTTTCCATGGAGCCTCTGGCGATGAATTCATCGGAGGATGCTCCTTGGAGGGGTGGCAGGGCGGGCGGGTATTCCCGCCGCCCGTTGGAGGGGGAACCTCGAAAAGGGTCCTTCTCCAAGAGTGTCCGGGGGGCCCTCGAACCACACCACCCGTCGGGTACCGTCGCTTTCTTTAGATTTAATGGAACGCTATGAGCTTTTGGCGAATTAATACAAACGCAATAAATAAAG
>Ga0315284_10000700_pt1 | contig 45937 bp, 45 predicted proteins | sample YL17G09_16_MG_FD_203696 | JGI IMG/M metagenome (GOLD analysis project Ga0315284, IMG submission 203696) | Sediment microbial communities from Yellowstone Lake, YNP, Wyoming, USA - YL17G09_16 | ecosystem: Environmental > Aquatic > Freshwater > Lake > Sediment | place: USA: Wyoming | collected...
GGGTCCGCTGGGAAGATGGCCCGCGAGCCCTGGAGCTCGACGCGGGCGGGGCCCCGGTCGCCCCGATCGGCCTCCCCTTCTCGCTCCGGACGGGCCTCGTCTACCCCTCCGGGACCGCCCGCTCGGAGGACGGCGAGGATCTCGCGGTCGTCTGCCCGATGTGCCGGGCCGAACGCCGGGCCCAGGTCCCGACCTGCGGGAGCTGCGGCCTCGTCCTGAAGGTCCGGCAGGGCATGACCGTGGCCCGCCCGGCGGGCCCACCGCCCGGCGGCGCCGCGATCGCCTGACGGCTCGCCGCACCGCCGTCCTCGGGGGACAGCTCGCATGGCCACTGCATCCCACTACCTCTACGTCGTCGCCGGGCTCCTCCTCGTCGGAGCCTTCGCGGCCCACCTCGCGCACGCCACGCTCCTCGCCGCCGGTCGTCGCCTCGCCGCGGCGCCGACGCCGCGCCCGTCGGACGCATTCGCCGGGGTGGTCGGCGGCAGCTTCGCCGCAGGACTGTCAGCATCTCCCGCCGACGAGGTGGGGCCGCGCAGCGCGGCCGCGCCGTTCGCGATCGGCCTCGCCTGGGCCGCCGGCACCTCCCTCGGCCTGGCCCTCCTCCTGCGCGGGATCGTGGTCGGCCGGGGGCCCTGGGGCAACTTGTTCGAGTTCACCGTCGCCTTCGCCTTCGGGATCGTCGCCGGGTACCTGCTCCTGGAGCGCCGGTACGCGGTCCGCTCGATCGGCTTCGTGCCCCTCGGCGTGGCCCTCGGCCTCTTCCTCTTCAGCTGGACCCTGCCGCAGGAGATCGAGGCGCTCGTCCCGGCTCTCCAGAACCCGCCGCTGCTGACGATCCACGTCGGGATGGCGATGGTCAGCTACGGGATCTTCGCCATGAGCTTCGCCGCCGGCCTGGCGTACCTCGTGCAGGAGCGACGCCTGGCCGACGGGCGCACGGTCGAGCGGTTCGCCTGGCTGCCCTCGCGGGAGACGCTCGACGCGGTCGCCTTCAGGGCCGTTATCGTCGGCTTTCCTGTCTTCGCCGCGATGATCGTCCTCGGCAGCTGGTGGGCGAGCATCGCCTGGTCGCGCTACTGGGGCTGGGACCCCAAGGAGACGAGCGCCCTCGTGACGTGGCTCGTCTACGCCGTCTACCTGCACCTCCGGAACCAGCGCGGCTGGCAGGGCCGCCCCGCGGCGCTCGTGCTCGTCGTCGGGTTCGTGATGGTGCTCGTCACCTACTCCGGCAACCTCTGGTTCCCGGGCCTGCACAGCTACAGCGGGTTGTAGGCCGTCCTGCCGGCGCCCAAGAGGCGCCCCGCAGGCCTGCTTGCCGCCGCCGGGAATCAGATCCCTGATTCCGATGCCCCTGGGGGCATCAGCCGCGCATCGGCCGCGCCATGGGAGGGCCGGCTGCGGCGACGTGATGCCACGGCGATGCGCGCAGGGGCATCGAATCCCGCACGCCTCCTGCCACGAAGCAAGAGCAAGAGGCAGTCGTCCCCGACCGACGCCGATCCGTCCACGCCGCCGCCTCGACGCCTCCGCGCTCAGGGCGTCCGAAGCAGCCCGATCCACTACATGTTGTTGTCCGATCGCGCCACACACCACAACATCTTGTGGTTTGGCGTTGACTGGGCCGCCGGCGCACGGTACAGTACGGGGACCGCCTTCGACCGGGCAGACCGCCTCCGCGACGCGCCGGAGCGGCCAGGGACCGGGCCCGGCGGAGGGCAGCCGCGGCGCCACGGGTCGCATGGGCGCGACCACGGCGCAGCTACACCGAACCGGCCGCTCGGGCCCCCAGGCCCGGGGCGCGCCGGCCGGGAGGAGCACCCGATGGTGGGGCGGGCAGACCGCCACGAGCAGGGCCCGGCGCACGGCGCCGGGGGCACGGACCGGGGTGGCGAACCGCCGTCCCGGAAGAGGAGCACGCGCAGCATGGCTCGAGCCGTCCACGACGTCGTCCCGGTCGTCCCCACGGACGCCAAGCCCGCGAAGCCGCGCGGCAAGGGGGCCGCCTCCGCCGGGGCCACGCCCCGCGCCACCGCCCGGCCGGCCGGCAGCGCCGAGGCGATCGCCGCGCGCACCGACAGCGCCTTCGCCGAGGCGGCCGGGCTGCGGGCCCGTGCCGAGGAGGCCGCGGCGGCGGCCATGGGCGCTCTCCGCTTCACGGGCGAGGGGACGCGTGGCCTCACCTTCGAGCGCCGCTGGACCCGCCCGGGCGTCCATCCCTACGACGAGATCGCGTGGGAGATCCGGACCGCCGCCATCGGCAACGAGTCCGGCAAGCTCGTCTTCGAGCAGAAGGACGTCGAGGTCCCGGCGTCCTGGAGCCAGCTGGCCACCAACGTCGTCGTCAGCAAGTACTTCCGCGGCCACCTCAACACGCCCGAGCGGGAGACCAGCGTCCGCCAGCTGATCGACCGCGTCGTCCTCGCGATCGCGGCCTGGGCCGAGACCCAGCACTACTTCGCCACGCCAGAAGACCTCGCAACCTTCACGGCCGAGCTCACCTACCTGCTCGTCCACCAGAAGATGAGCTTCAACTCGCCCGTCTGGTTCAACGTCGGGATCGAGGCGAAGCCGCAGTGCTCGGCCTGCTTCATCAACTCCGTCCAGGATTCGATGACCAGCATCATGGACCTGGCCAAGACGGAGGCGATGCTCTTCAAGTACGGCTCCGGCGCCGGGAGCAACCTGTCCACGATCCGCTCGAGCCGCGAGAAGATGGCCGGGGGCGGCACGGCCAGCGGCCCGGTCAGCTTCATGAAGGGCTACGACGCCTTTGCGGGCGTCGTGAAGTGCATTCTGGGTGACAGTTATGTCACGACGGGCGGCGGACTCCTGCGAATTGACGAAGCCATTGAAGCCGATGGGCCGGTCGGCTTCACGCCCGACGACTCGCTGACGCTCAACACGCCGGCCGGGCCGACCCGCATCTCGCACGTCTATCGGAGCCCGCGCGCCGACGTCAGGCGCGTCGAGTTGCGGACGGGCCTGGGGCTGACCGGAACCCTGGACCACCCGGTCCTGACGCTGGGCTCAGGACTCCAGCTCCGCTGGATCCGCCTGGCCGACCTGCGCCCGGGCGATCGCGTCGCCGTCGAACGGAAGCGCGAGCTGTGGCCATCGGTGACCCCGAAGCTCGACCTGTTCGCGCCCGACCTCGTGGCCGAGAGGCGTCCGCTCCGCTACCCCACAGAGGTCACGCCGGAACTCGCACGCCTGCTCGGGTATCTGGTCGCGGAAGGCTCGATCGGGGCCCGTGTCTTCACCTTCAGTTCGGCAGACCCGGAAATCATGGCCGACTTCCTCCGCTGCCTCCAGGCCGTGTTCGGACCGGACGTTCGCGACCAGGTACGCGACCTCGTTCATCCGACAACGGGTGTCGTGACGCAGGTGATCAATCTCGGCTGGAAGGGCGCGCTCCAGTTCCTGGCCTACTGCGGCCTCCCCGCCGGCCATTCGGCGGACAAGTCCGTCCCACTCGCCATCCGCCGGTCTCCTCGCTCCCTCGTGCTCGAGTTCCTTGGGGCATACGCCGAGGGCGATGGCCACGTCGGCGCGACAAAGGTCGAGATGGCGAGCGCCTCGCGGCGCTTGCTCGAGGAGATCCAGCTGCTCGCGCTCAACCTGGGCGTCGTGGGCCGCCGGTCCACGATCAACCGCTACGGGCGCCTGGCGTTCTTCGGCGCCGACGCCGCGCGCCTCGCGCGGCTGCTGCGGCCGTATCTCGTCACGCCCCGCAAGCGCGACGCGGCGGCCGGACTGGCCGCGGCGCCGGTCGCCGGAAACCCGAACCTCGACGTCATCCCCGGGCTGGTGCCCGCCCTCCGATCGCTCCTCACCGGCCGCAACGGCTGGGCCCGCACCACGAGCGGCGAGGTGGCGATGACGGGCTTCGGCGTCTTCAACCGCGCCGGTGACAACGTCTCGTACGCGCGGACCCGCGCAATCCCCGGGCTTGTCGACCAGGTCGGGCGCCTTTCGCCCGGGCTCGGCGGGACGATCGAGCGCGTCCTCGACGACGAGTACCTCTGGGACGAGGTCGTGACCGTCGCCGACGCCGGCCAGGCGCTCACCTACGACTTCACCGTCCCGGGCGTACACGCCTTCGTCTCGAACGGGATCGTCTCACACAACTCGGGCGGAAAGACGCGGCGCGCGGCGAAGATGGTCATCCTCGACGTCGGCCATCCGGACATCCTCGACTTCGTCGACTCCAAGAAGCTCGAGGAGAAGAAGGCCTGGGCCCTCATCGAGCAGGGCTACGACGCCTCCTTCACCGGCGAGGCCTACGGCTCGGTTGCCTTCCAGAACGCGAACCACTCGGTCCGGGTGACGGACGCCTTCATGCGCGCGGTCGAGGCCGACGGCGACTGGACCACCCACGCCGTCGTGGGCGGGGCAGCAATGGACACCCGGCCGGCCCGCGACATCTTCCGGCGCATGGCCGAGGCGGCCCACGTCTGCGGCGATCCGGGCATCCAGTACGACACGACGATCAACGACTGGAATCCGGTCTCGAACACGGACCGCCAGTACGCCACTAACCCATGCGTCACGGGGGACACGCTGGTGGCGACGGACGAGGGCTGGCGGTCGATCGAATCGCTGGTCGGCGAGCGCGCCAACGTCATCGGGTCGGACGGACTGCCGCACCCGGTCGACCGGATCTTCCCGACCGGCACCAAGCCCGTTTTCGAGCTGAAGACCCGCGCCGGCTATCGCGTCCGCATCACGGCCGACCACAAGGTGGCGACGCAGCGCGGCGATGTGGCCGTCCGCGATCTCACCCCGGACGACCGCATCTCGCTCCAGGGTCCCGGATTCGGGCAGAGCTCCATCGCACCCCGGCTGGCCGAGGCGATCGGCCTGGCAGTCGGCGACGGCTGTCTCACCTGGGCTTCGGAGGAACGCGCCGAGCGCCCGATGGTCATCCTCACGATGCATCGGGACGAGGCAGCCGTCCTCGAAGCGGTCGTCGGCGAGATCAACGAGCAGAAGCACCTCCGCAAGGCGGTCGGCTCGGTCGGCCGCAACGACGGCGTCCACGTCTCGTTCGGGGCTACCGGCTCGCGCCTGGCCTTCGCCTCGCGGCCGGTCGTCGAGCAGTTCATGCAGTACGCGGTCCTGGACGAGGGCAGCCACGAGAAGCGGCTCAAGCCGGCCGTCCATGGCCTCGACCGCGCGTCGCTCGCGGGCGTGCTGCGCGGCCTCTTCACCGCCGACGGGACGGTGGTGGATGCGGGCGACAAGAGCCAGTACGTCGGGCTGGACTCGACGTCCCTCGAGCTGCTCGTCCAGGTCCAGCGCCTGCTGCTGGCCTTCGGCGTCAAGGCCAAGCTCTACGAGAACCGCCGCGGCGGGCATTTCGAGGCGATGCTTCCCGATGGTCGCGGTGGGATGAAGTCGTACCCCGTCCGCGAGATGCATTCGCTCCGGATCACCCGGACCTCCCGCCGCGCGTTCGAGCGCGAGATCGGCTTCATGGCCGAAAGCCCGAAGGCGGCGGCCCTCGTCTCCCTCAACGCCACCGTCGGGACCTACCGCGAGGAGATGACCGACCCGGTCGCCTCCGTCACGGCGCTCGGCGAGGAGGACGTCTTCGACCTGACCGAGCGGGCGACCAGCCATTTCGTGGCAAACGGCCTCGTTGTCCACAATTGTTCTGAGTTCAGCTTCTTGAATGATTCGAGCTGCAATCTCGGAAGCCTGAACCTCATGACGTTCGTCGGCGGGGATGGCGAGCTCGACGTCGACGACTTCCGCTACGGCTGCCGCCTGACGATCACGGCCCAGGAGATCCTCGTCGACAACGCGAGCTACCCGACGCCCAAGATCGAGGAGAACAGCCACCGCTTCCGGCCGCTGGGCCTGGGCTACGCGAACCTTGGCGCGCTCCTCATGAGCCGCGGCCTGGCCTACGACTCGGCCGACGGGCAGGCGTACGCCGGCGCGATCACCTCGATCATGACCGCCGAGGCGTACCGCCAGAGCGCCGTCATCGCCCGCGACCACGGCGGCCCGTTCATCGAGTTCGAGAAGAACCGGGCGCCGTTCATGCGGGTGATCGAGAAGCACCGCGAGGCGGCGACGCACATCCCCACGGAGGGAGTGCCGGCCGGCCTCGGGGCCGCCGCTCGCTCCCTGTGGGACGAGACCTACGCCCTCGGCGAGCAGCACGGCTACCGCAACGCGCAGACAACCTTGCTCGCTCCGACCGGCACGATTTCCTTCATGCTTGACTGTGACACGACCGGCATCGAGCCCGACATCGCCCTCGTCAAGTACAAGAAGCTCGTCGGCGAGGGCTACCTCAAGATCGTGAACAACACGGTCCCCGGCGCCCTCCGGCAGCTCGGCTACAGCCCGGCCCAGGTCGAGGAGATCGTCGCCTACATCGAGGAGCGCGAGACGATCGAGGGCGCGCCCGGCCTCCTGCCCGAGCACCTCACCGTCTTCGACTGCGCCTTCAAGCCGCGCAACGGCGTGCGCTCCATCCTGCCCATGGGTCACGTCCGGATGATGGCCGCGGTCCAGCCGTTCCTCTCCGGGGCCATCAGCAAGACCGTGAACATGCCCGAGGCGGCCACCGTCGACGAGATCGAGCAGATCTACCTCGAGGGCTGGCGCCTGGGCCTCAAGGCGATCGCGATCTACCGCGACAACAGCAAGCGGAGCCAGCCGCTCAGCACGAGCAAGCTCAAGAGCGACGACGAGACGAAGGCGGCCTCCGACGTGGTGGCGGAGCTGCGAAGGCAGCTGGCGGTGGCCCAGGCGGAGGCGACGAAGCCGCACCGCCGCCGGCTCCCGGCCGAGCGGGCCGCGGTCACCCACAAGTTCGAGATCTCCGGTCACGAGGGCTACATCACGGTGGGCCTCTACCCGGACGGCCAGCCGGGCGAGATCTTCCTCAAGATGGCCAAGGAGGGGTCCACGGTCTCCGGCCTGATGGACACCTACGCCACGGCGATCAGCCTGGCCCTGCAGTACGGCGTGCCCCTGCGCGACCTCGTCAACAAGTTCGCCCACGTCCGCTTCGAGCCCAGCGGCTTCACCGGCAACAGCGAGATCCCGATCGCGAAGTCCAGCGTGGACTACATCTTCCGCTGGCTCGGGTCGCGGTTCCTGGTCGGCGACGACCGGGCGGCGCTCGGGATCCAGGATCGCGGCGGGTCCGTCGTGGCCTCGCCCTTCTCGTTCGGCGGCGCGGCGCTCGCGCCGCAGCCGGAGGAGGGCCCGTCGGCGATCGACGAGGCGCAGGAGCCGCCGACGGCGACGGCCACGGCAACCGCCACCGCGGTGGCCGAAGGCTCGAGCCCGGCGTCGGGCCAGGCCGGCCCCCCCGCGGCATCGGCGAAGCTGGACCTCCCGGTCGTCGAGCCGGCGAAGAAAGGCCACGCCAACGGCAATGGCAACGGGAACGGCAACGGGAAGAGCACCGCGGCGTCGGCCCTGGCGGCCTCGCTCGGCGTCGAACGCACCGCCTTCAAGATCCAGGAGGATGCGCCGTCCTGCGCCGACTGCGGCTCGATCATGGTCCGCAACGGCAGCTGCTACAAGTGCCTCAACTGCGGCTCCACGAGCGGGTGTAGCTGAGCGTCACCGCGCCTGAGCCGGGCCGTCGTGGTCCCGATCTGGTCGTGCCGCAGTTGCCACCAACGGGCTCAACGGACTCCACGGCCAGCCTCGGCGCCCTGAGAAGAAACGCCGACGTGATTGCGGACGCGGGGATGGCCCGCCATTCTGACGGGCCATCCGATTCGCCTGTCCCCGAGAGCTCAGGCGATCGCGGGGTTCTGGTCGTCGCCGGCGCGTGGCGACCCTGCGGATGGGAAGCTCGCGGCCGAGGGCCGGGCTCTCCGCGACACTACGAGTGGCAGGCCACGCTGCGTTCGCGGGATACGTCGCCCATCCAACCGCCCTTCAGGAACCCGGCACTCGCGTTGTCTCCAACCGCTCCTGGGCTGCCAAAAGGGGGAGCTCCGAACGTGAAGACCATGCCGTGAGCCTGGCCGCAACGGTTGGCGTCGAGCTCCGCGGCGCTCGCCACGGTCGGAACCGCAAGCGCGACCGTGACAACGACACAAGCGATCAATCTGCGCATCTTCCGTCTCCTTCGATGAGATTGGACTGGGACGTCGTGTCTTCACGGATGTTCGAGGGTCGCGTTCAAGGCTCGCCGAAGGGCCGATCCAGGCTCGCGCAAGGGCCGGTCTAGACTGGGCGCCAGCACGCAGGTGTGGGACCATGGCGTCCGTGGAGTTTCGGGTCCTGGGTCCGCTCGAGGTCATCGGGCCAGGCGGCTCAATCGAGATCGGCAGCGCGCGCCAGCGCGCGATCCTGGCCGTGCTCGTCCTCCACGCGGGCGAGGCCATCTCAAGCGACCGGCTCATCGAGGAGGTCTGGGGCGACGATCCGCCGCCCGGCGCGCACCACACCCTCGGCGTCCATGTTTCCGGTCTGCGTCGGGCAATCGGGCCCGATCGAGTCGAGACGCAGCCCAACGGCTATCGGCTTCGGTCCGCGGGCAGCGACATCGATCTCCAGCGCTTCGAGGCCCTGGTTTCCGAGGCGTCCCGGGCGTTGGACGAGTGCGATCCGCACCGCGCGGCCGCGCGCTTCACGGCCGCGCTCGCCCTGTGGCGCGGCCCGGCGCTGGGGGATCTGGACGCGACTGCCGCACGAGCCGAGCGGACGAGACTCAACGAGCTGCGCGCCCTGGCCCTTGAACGCCGGATCGACGCGGATCTGGCGTGCGGCCGCCACATGGACGTGATCCCCGAGTTGCGCCGCATCGTCGCCGAGATGCCGTTGCAGGAGGCGTTCTCGGCTCGCCTGATGCTCGCCCTCTACCGATCGGGCCGCCAGGCGGAGGCCCTCGACGTGTACCTCCACGCTCGCGAGGTCCTTGACCGCGAGCTCGGGGTGGAACCGGGACAGGAGCTGGAGGCGTTGCAGCGGGCCGTTCTCGATCACGACCCGGCGTTGAGCATCGCGGCCGTGACGGGACGTCCCCGGCCGTCCACGAGATCTGCCGACACCAGCACGCAGAGCGAAGGCGAGCCACCGTTGGTCGAGGCCGCGGCAGCGGCTCTCGCCCACGAGGGGATCGAGTCGCCGGCTCGAGATCGTTCCCCCGATCGCCCGACAGCATCGATTCAGCCCGTGCCTCGGCGAACCGACACGCGCCGCACGGTCACCACGCTCATGGCGGACGTGCGCGGATCGACCCTCGCCGGCGAACCCCTCGATCCGGAGTCAGCGCGCCATCCGCTTGACTGCTGCTTCGAGGAGATGCGCGCGGTTCTCGAGCGCCACGGCGGGACGGTCGAGCAGGTCGTCGGCGATGCCCTTCTGGCCGTCTTCGGCGTGCCGCTCGTCCACGAGGACGACGCCCTCCGGGCGGTTCGAGCGGCGTCAGAGATGCGCGACGCGCTGACTGCGCTCAACGACCGCCTTGAGCGCGAGCTCGGCGTCCGGATCGAGATACGCGTGGGCGTCAACACGGGCGAGGTCGTCGCCAGCTGGGGCAGCGGCTCCGCAACCCTGGTGACCGGCGATGCCGTGAACATGGCGACCAGGCTCGAGCAGGCAGCAGGTCCGGGCGAGATCCTGCTGGGGGACGGGACGTACCACCTCGTTCGGTGGGCCGTCGACGCGGAGCCCGCCGACGCGATCGATCCGCGCGGCAGGTCCGGGCCGATCAGGGCCTTTCGGTTGCTGAGGGTGACCCCCGGTGTCGGCGGTCGTGCGCAACGCTTCGATTCACCCCTCGTCGGTCGAGAGCGCGAGCGCCGGCGGCTCGAGTCGGCCTTCGAGCAGGCGACCGCCGACGAAACGTGCCAGCTTTTCTCGCTCCTCGGTCCCGCGGGCGTCGGCAAGTCGCGCCTCGTCCACGAGTTCGTGCGGTGCATCCGGCCCGAGGCGCAGGTCCTTCGGAGCCGCTGCCCCCCGTACGGCGAACGAGTCGCGTTCTGGCCTGTCGTCGAGACGATCAAGCAGGCGGCCGGGATCGGCGACGTCGACTCGGCCGATGCGGTCCGCGGCAAGATCGTGGCCCTGATCCGCGGCGATCAGCGGGCCTCGGCGATCGCCGAGCACGTCGCGGCGATCATCGGCGTGTCCGAGGTTCCCTCGACGAGCGAGGAGACGTCCTGGGCCGTCCGACGCACCTTCGAGGCCATCGCCCGAGCGCGCCCCCTCGTGATCGTCTTCGACGACGTGCAGTGGGGCGAGCCGTCCTTTCTCGACCTCATCGAGTACCTCGCCGACACCTCCCGGGGCGCGCCCATCCTCCTGCTCTGCATCGCCCGCCCGGAGCTCCTCGACGAGCGACCCGGCTGGGGGGGCGGCAAGCTCAACGCGACGTCGGTCCTGCTCAGGCCGCTTGCCGCGGCCGACGTGTCGAAGCTCGTACGGAACCTGCTCGGTGGCTCCGGAGCGCCGCAGGCCGTGGAGCGCAAGATCGTCGAGGCGGCCGAAGGGAACCCGCTGTTCGTCGAGGAGTTCCTGGCGATGCTGCTCGACGATGGCGTCATTCTGCGGGCGGGCGACGAATGGGTCGCCACGACCGACCTGGCGGCGATTTCGACGCCCGCATCGATCATGGCTCTGCTCGCCGCCCGGCTTGATCGCCTCCCGGATGACGAGCGCGAGGTCCTCGAACGGGCAGCCGTGGTCGGCAAGGTCTTCACCCGCGAGGCGGTCGAGGCGCTGGTGGAGCACGAGACGATGCCCGACGTGGTCCGTCGACTCGAGGCGCTCGTGCACAAGGAGCTCATTCGGCCCGACCGACCGTCGCCTGACTCTCCCGATTCCTACCGCTTCAAGCACATGCTCATCCGCGACGCCGCCTATGCCGGCCTGTCCAAGTCCGAGCGGGCGGAGCTCCATGAGCGCTTCGCCGACTTCCAGGAGCGGGCAGCGAGCCATCGGCTGGCTGAATACGAGGAGATCATCGGCTACCACCTCGAGCAGGCCACGCACTATCGGCAGCAGCTGGGCCTGGACGACGAGCGGGCGCGGGAGCTGGCGAGACGGGCGGCGCAACTGTTGGGCGCGGCCGGTGTCCGAGCGCTCCAGCGTGGCGACGCATTGGCGTCCAGCCGGCTGCTCGAGCGCTGTCGCGCCATATGGCAACGCTCGAAACGCGGCGGTGTTCTGGGATCTCGCCAAGGCGACGGATGAGAACGGGCGCTTGACACCAAGCCACCCCGGCACCAAACGAAGGGCATCCTCGCCGAGACCGCCACGGACATAGCCTGGGCCGGGATCCCGCCTTGCGCAGCTGCGGAGAGCGGAGCGCCAACTCCGGAGTTTCGAAGTAGCCGCTGCTGTCCCCATGGGTCATCATGAGCGCAGGCGTTTCGCGCGACGCTAGGCCGCCGGGCGCCACTCATGAAGAGGTGAGAGCGTGCCGCGATTCATGGATCTGCATGACGGCTTCGGGGGCGTCACGAGCGAGCAGCTGAAGGCGGCCCAGGCCGCCGATTGGGCGATCGAAGCGGACGAAGGGGTCCACTTCGAGCATGCCTGGCTCGATCCCGAGGCCGGCAAGGTCTTCTGCCTGTCGACCGGTCCCAGCAAGGAGGCGGTGATGCGGATCCACGAGAGGGCCGGTCACCCAACCGCCGAGGTCTACGAATTGCCCATCGAGGTGTCCTGAGCCCAAGACGCCCGTGACCCGGGCTTAGGGCACGACCGAGCGGAGGAGAGCAGTAGGGCCCCGCCCACTGTATCCCGACCTGCTCATCCAGGTCGATCCGGACCCGGCTCTGCTGTCGGTCGAGTACCTCGCACTGGCCTGGCGATCGCACCGCGTTCGGCACCAGGTACAGAGGCGTCTCCGCACGTCGGCCGGGATCCACAAGGTCAACCTGGCGAACCTGACAAGTGAATACCCTGCGCGAACGCTGCCCTGGTGCTCTCAGGCCGCCTCGAGGGTGACCCGGTAGCCGAGCTTCTCGAGCTGCGCGACAGCACGGGAGCGGACCCGGTCGACATCGCGGCGGGCGAAGTAGTCGCCGCCGAGCTCCTCGTACGTGCAGTCCTCGGCGAGCAGGTGCCAGGCGATCACGAGGATGGTGTGGGCGACCGCGACCGCCGCCTTCTTCTTGCCGATGCGCCGGGCCAGCCGCCAGAACTGCGCGGACAGGTACGTCCGGCGGGTCCGGGCGGCGGCCCAGGCGCACTGGACGAGGATCTCGAGCAGCCAGCGGTCGCCGGGCCGGCGCCGGCCCGAGCGGCGCTTGCCCCCCGTCACGTTGTTGCCGGGAGAGCACCCCGCCCAGGACGCGAGGTGGGCAGCGTCGGGAAAGACGGTCATGTCCGCGCCCATCTCGGCGATGATCGACTCGGCCGCCCGCACGTCGATCCCCGGGATCGTGTCGAGCAGGTCACGGGCATGGGCGAAAGGGGCGATCGCCGCCTCGACCTCCCGATCGAGCACCGCGATCGCCTCGTCGAGCTGCTCGACGTGGCCGAGGGCGAGGCCGATGAGGAGGGCGTGGTGACCGGCGAAGCGCCCGACGAGGGCCTCGCGCAGCTCGGGGATCCGCCGGCGCAGGCGGCCCTTCGCGAGGTCGGCGAGGATGTACGGGTCCCGTTCGCCCGCGACCAGGGCGGCGAGCATGGCCCGTCCCGAGACGCCCATGACCTCGGACGCGACCGAGTCGAGCCGGATGCCGGCATCGGCGAGCGTCTTCTCGATCCGCTGGCCCTCCGACACCCGGGCCCCGATGAGGCGCTTGCGGTAGCGGGTGAGGTCGCGCAGGACCCGGATCGTCGCCGGCGGGACGAAGCTGCCCCGCAGCAGGCCGTGCTCGAGGAGCTCGGCGAGCCAGGCGGCGTCGCCCACGTCGGTCTTGCGCCCGGGCAGGATCCGGACGTGACGGGCGTTGACGAGCAGGAGCTCGAAGCCGCGCTCCTCGAGGGCGTACCAGTAGGGTCGGACGTGCGACTTGCACCGCATCCGGCTCTCCACGCGCTCATGCCAGTTGACTACGCGACTTCCTCCGTCGGCGTCGCCCACGGCGAGGGGATGACTGCGCGCCGGTAGCGGTAGCGCGTGATGGCCACCGCGGCCGGATTGAACAGCCTCACGCCGTCCTGCTCGGGCCACCATCTCCGGAGATGGCGCCGTCGGAGTTCCCCCATCCCCGTCTTGGGGTGCTTGTGGCACAACCAGCACCACACCCGCCGCCAGGTGAAGGCGGACAGGTAGGCGAAGGTCTTGGCCGCGACCCCGTGCCGGTGATAGGCGGTCCATCCGCGGAGCACCGGGTTGAGCCGGTGCAGGAGGATGGCGAGCGACTGGTTCGTGGACCTGCGGGTGACACTGCGCACCTTGGCCTTCACTGCCGCCAGGGCGGCTCGGGACGGATAGGTGTAGACGAAGCGCCGGGCTGAACCTCGCTGGCGATGACGCTGGATGCGCATCCCCAGGAAGTCGAAGCCCTGGTCGATGTGGACGATCACCGTCTTCTCCTCCGAGAGCCGAAGCCCCATCGGGAGCAGCACCGCTGCCGCTTCCTCGCGCAGGCGCTCGGCGTCGGCGCGGGTCCCGGCCACCATGACCACCCAATCGTCCGCATAGCGGACGAGGCGATAGTTGGCCAGGCCCGTGCGTCGGCGTCGCTCCCGGGCGTGGGAGTCGCCCATCGCCGTCCAGGCCCCGACGAAGTGATCGTCAAGGACCGAGAGGGCGATGTTGCTGAGCAGCGGGGAAAGGATCCCGCCCTGCGGAGCACCGGTGCGCGACTCCCGAAGCTCGCCGTCCTCGCCGAGGATGCCGGACTTCAGGAACGCCTTGACCAGCCCCAGGACCCGCCTGTCTCCGATCCGGCCACGCATCCGGGCGAGCAGCGCCGGGTGCGAGATCTCGTCGAAGCACGCCGTGATGTCGCCTTCCACGACCCACTCGTACGAGCGGCTCGTGAAGTGGTGGATCTCGGCGATCGCGTCTTGGGCCCGGCGTCCGGGGCGGAAGCCGTACGAACACGGCTGGAAGTCCGCCTCGAAGATCGGCTCGAGCACCGTCTTGAGGGCGGCCTGGACCACCCGGTCCCGCACCGTGGCGATGCCCAGCCGACGACGCTTGCCGCCGGGCTTGGGGATCATCACCTCGCGCACGGGGACCGGCTGGAACCTCCGGGCCTTGAGGTCAGCTCGCAGCTCGGAGAGGAAGGCCTGCTCGCCCCGGACGGCGGTGATGTAGTGGGCGGTCTCTCCGTCCACTCCCGCCGAGCGAGCCCCTCGGTTGCTCCGCACCCGGTGCCAGGCGTCGGCCAGGACAGCCGGGTCAGCGACCAGATTCCACAGGTCGTTGAACCGACGATCAGGATCGTCGGTTGCCCACTGGTGCAGCTTGGTCTGGATCTTCAGTACCCGCGACCGGTCCGCAGCGGCATCCGGCCACGGCGCGTCGGTGTTCACCGGCGACCTTCTGGCGTTCCAGTCCCACGTCTGCGAACACGCTGTCCCCCTTCGCCATGCACGTGGCTTTCCCACGCTCGGACTACTCCGGGGACTCCGCCCCACCCCAGGGCTGTCGGCTGACGACGAGCCTGCCCGCCACCGGCCTGGCTGGCCAGGGGGAAGGGAGACCCCAGGGTGGTTCCCACGTTCACTGCTGACCATTCGACGGGTGTGGCGCCCAGCTTTTCCCCTGCAGCATCGCCGTGGGTACGCCGCAGACCTTCCTCACGGCCTCCCCACCGGCCCTATTCACCGGCTTCGGAGTTCCCCGCGCGACGAGCGCCCGGGTGCGCGCTGCTGCCCGGCCCATATCCACCAGGTTGGGGCCGGTTCTGGACTTGAGGGGGTTCGACCACTGGTTTCTGCAACTCGTACGCCGTCCCGTCTCGCTTGCCGGACCCGGGCCGTCTGGCAGTGCCGGCCCGTTCCGTCGTTGTCGGGGCTGCTCCCACCCTCCCTGGCGTCTCCCAGATCAGGCTGCCCCCAGCTTCAGCAGGCCGCTGCGACGGCCCACCGGAGGGGTCCTTTCATCCCCTCATGGTCCAGACAGCGCCTCGTGGCGCACGACCGGCTTCCAGTACTGCCCGGTCGCCTCCATCACGACGTGGGTCACGCCCTCCGCGGAGAGCCAGCCCGCGAGCGCCGCGAGGCTGCCGGTGAACGTGCGGAACGTGCGGGTCTCGGCCTGGCGCCGGGGACCGTCGGGCACGCGGACGCAGGCGACCACCTCGTCCTTCCCGATGTCGAGCCCGGCGCACCGCTCGTAGAGGACTTCCATGCGGCACCTCCTCTGCCGTGCGTGGCGCCCGGCAGGGCCGTCCGATGCCGACGATGCTGACAAGCGTGCTGGTGGCGAACAGTTCGTGGTGCCGGGACGGCCCCAGCGTCAGTCTGAGCAGCGGGCTCTCTCGCACCAAGGAAAGCCGAGCTTCGCCGGGCGCGACCTATTCTCATCCTTCGTGGTGGCCCGTGGCCATGGGGGTCTGAGCACGGTTGAAGTCCCGACGCCGCCGATCACCGAGCAGCGAATCATCGCGGCACGCCTCCGCGAACAACTGGCCGAGATCGATCGGGCGAAGGCCGCGCTGGAAGCGCAGCGCGCCGCCGTCGACGCGCTGCCGGCCGCGCTCCTGCGAGAGGTGTTTGGTCAGGTGATCGCGGCCTGATTTGGCCGTCAGCAACCCTTCGGGCGCCGGGTCTGGATCGCGAAGGGGACGGCGTGGGCGAGGAGGAAAGTGGAGCGCCCCTGGGGCGTCAGGATCGTCCGCCGTCGCGCGGCCTCCCGGCAGCAATGCCGGACGGGTTCGCAAGGAAGTCCCGAGCGAGAGCGACAAGCTCGGGGTCCCCACGGCGCGCGGCCAGGCTGCCCATCGCCCAGAGCCGGAGGATGATCCGGCTCACGATCGTGGACGCGCGTCGCAGGTCCGCGACCGGCGGGTCATCGTTGCTCGGTCTCGTCACTCGCCGTGGATGGCCGCCCGCGTCTACGGGGGTTTCCTCGCCAACAACCGACCGAACGTACGCCATCGTCGCGGGAGGGGTGCCGAGCGCCATCGGATAGACCCAGCGCGTCAGGGCGTCGATCGCGGAGATGTTCTCTCTCATCTCGCGATCGAACCCGCTGCCCGCGCCGATCGCTCGCAGCTGTCGCACCGTCTGGGACATCGTCGTGCCGGTTCGAGTTCGGACGGGTGGGACCGTCCGGTCCAGCGCAGCGTCCAGCGCGCGAGCGATACCGTCGGCCGACCACCGTGGGTGCCCGGCCAGCTTCATCTCGTCGGCGTGCCGGAGCCACATCCCGATCGCCTCTATGTCGATCAGGTCGGCGACTACGGTGGCCGTCCCAACGAGACGCCTGTTGCCAGGCAGGGGCACGTGCTCGGCGAGGGAGTGGGCGGCGTCGACCGCGCGATCCAGCTCTGTCGCGTCCACGGTCTGTCCTGCGTGGACGAACCCATTGCGCACACGATGCATGAGGAGGAGGTCGCTATGGAGGGCCGTCGCAAACGGGGGTCGCGCGACGGCCTCAGCTTTGTCCAGCAGGTCGGAAAAGCCCGGATCGCCGGCCTTGCCCTGGCTGTCCGGAAGCGTGCCGATGATGAGCCCGAGCATCGCCTCACACGCCGCGTGGGCGGCGAGGAGCCCCATCGCGTTGGTTTCAGGCACGTCCGCGCCGCGCTGGTCCTCGGCGGCTGCAAGCAACCCGACTGCGGCAACCCAGCGATAGAGGCGCCGCCGCTGCACGGGAGCGCCGGATGCGCGAGTTGTCATGGCGCGCACGGTAGCAGGCGGTCGCGCGTACCGGCGACCCGCTCGGACTCTGCGCGGACGAGCTGCGAGACGCGCTGATGCGAGATCCCGAGGATGGCCGCGGCATCGCGCACGCTCGGGCCGCGTCCCAGGAGCTCGTGGGCGAGGTGCCTCAACGCGCCCGACGACTCCGCCTGCAGGCGATCGGCTTCGGCGCGAAGTCGGCCCACCGCATCCACATCGCGGCGAAGATCGCTCGGAAGGATGGTCTCGACGCCGATCTCGAGCGTCGCGGGGTCGACATCGAGGAACAGGGCGATCGCATCACGCGCCATCGATTCGACCCGATCGAGGCGCCGCGCCTGGCCAAAGACGCCCGGCAGCTCGGGGACGTCGATGGCCCACCAGGCGCCGCTCCGCCGGACTGTTGACCCGTGCCGTGTAGATCATCGCTGCCACCACTCCTCGCCGAGCTCCGCCTCGAGCTTGCTCGAACGGGTGGTCCTCGGCGAGGTGAGCGCCGCGTAAGTCGGCGGCAAGGGCACGAGCCGATGCTCTCGCGATGCCCTCGACCGTCGCCAGTACAACGATTCTGTTGTAGTCTCACGTGTGGGGCGTCGAAGCAACCGACGACTTCGCGCTGTGGTTCGACGCGCTTGACGGCGCCGACCAGGAGCGAGTCGCGGCCGCGGTCGAGGTCCTGGCCGAATTCGGCCCCGGCCTCGGAAGGCCGTTCGTCGACACGCTGAAAGGATCGCGGCATAGGAACATGAAGGAGCTGCGCCCGCGCGGAGGCCATCTTCGGGTGCTCTGTGCGTTCGACCCGCGACGAATCGTCGTGCTTCTCGTCGGCGGCGATAAGACCGACCAAAGGGAGCGCTGGTACGAGGGCGCCGTCGCCCGTGCCGACCGCCTTTACGACGAACACCTCGTGAAGCTGAGGCGCGGCACCGCATGAGCACGCGTCGCTGGTCCGAGATCGCCCAGCGCATTGACGCCGATCCCGAGCGACGGGCGCGAGTGGACGAGCACAAGCGGGCGATGAAGGACGCCATCGCCCTCCACGAGGCCCGCGCCGAGCGCCGGCTCACCCAGGGGGACGTCGCGGCCGCGCTCGAGGTCACCCAGGCCAACGTCTCGCGCATCGAGCGGCAGGACGACCTCTACCTGTCCACGCTGGAGGAATACGTGGCCGCGCTCGGCGGGCGCCTGGAGCTCCACGCCGTCTTCCCGGACCAGGTGATCGCCCTGGAGGTGCGACCGCGACAGCGCAGGCGCCGCTGAGCCACCGAAGGATCCGCTCCGCCCTCGGCCGTCGGCGGGTCGGGCTAGACGAGGGCTAGACGCACCGCGGCCGCGCCCGCATACGCCGTGATGAAAGGGAGCCCGGCATCATGTGATCCAGCATCGCGCAGGGCTCGGCCGCTGTGCCCGCGATCTCGCGGCCCACGCGCGCTCGCTCCATGACGAGGTCCGCGGTCGGCCCGCCATGCCGAACGCTGGGGGATGAAGGTTGACAGTGTTCTCATTCGTGAGTACAAGTGTTCTCATGACTGAGTACGGAGGCGACATCGCGTCAGCCGACCTGCTCCTGGGGCGCTCGCGCGTGCGCAGGAGGATTGCCGCACTGCTCGTCGACCGACCCGGGGAGCGGCTGCACCTCCGTGAGATCCAGCGCCGAGTGGGCACGAGTGCCGGCACGGCGAGTCGCGAGCTGGGCCGGCTCGTCGACGCGGGCATCCTGGAACGGCGCCAGGAAGGCCTGCAGGTGTATTTCACTGTTCGCCGCGACACGCCGCTCTACCCCCTGCTTCGCCAGGTCATCCGCCGCACGTCGGGGGCGCCGGAGGTGATCCGAGGCCACCTCCGCGGGCTTCCGGGGCTCCGTCGGGCCGCGGTGTTCGGGCCGTACCTGGCTGGAGACGATACCCCGGGCGGGCCGGTGGACCTCCTCGTCGAGGGCGACGTCGACGCCCGGGAGCTGCGAACCGCCCTCCAGGATGCCGAGGCGGACCTGGGCCGGCCGATCCGCTTGCGCCGCCGCTCTGGCGCCGCCATGGGGGCGCGCACGCTAGGGTCGAATCCGGCCTCCGTGGCCCCCGTCGAGCTCCTTGATCGCCCGTGGCCGTCACCGGCGACCGGCCGCCCTCGGGCGCGGCGCCACCCGGACCCGCAGAGCCTCGCGGTCGCGCGCGAGGCGGCTGCATCTCTTGCCGACGGCTTTGGTGAACGGCTCCGCGGTGTCTGGCTCTACGGGTCCCGGTCGCGGGGCGACCATCGGCCGGAGTCGGACCTCGATCTCCTCGTCGTCCTGGGTACCGTCGGCGCGTGGCGCGACGAGCACCGCGTCGCCGGCGACGAGATCGCGGCACTCTCCCTGGATCACGGCCTCGTCATCACGCGGGTCTTCGTGAGCGAGGCTGACTGGCGGAACCGCTCGACGCCGCTGCTTCGCGCGGCCGCGGCGGATGCGATCGCTCTCCTGTGATCGAGGACGCCCGGCTCCATCTCGCGCTGGCGGGGGAGATGCTCGCCGAGGCTTCCGCCGCCGCATCGCGCGGCGCCCACAGGACGGCGGTGGACCGCGCCTACTACGCGATGGTCCACGCCGCGTCCGCGCTCCTTGCGGCAGATGGCGAGCGAGCTGCGAGCCACGGCCGTCTGATCGCACGCCTCGGTGAGCGGTTCGCCAGGCCGGGGCGGATCGGCCGCGAGCATCACCGGGCCATGCTCGAAGCGTACGAACTCCGTCGAGCAGCCGATTACGACCCTCGCGCCGAGTTCGACATCGCCGACGTCCAGGATCTCGTGGCCGCAGCGCGCGAATTCGTCGCCGCGGCGACCCATCTCGTCGCTACCCTCTGAGGTCATGGTCGACACCCCCCGCCGACTCGCCACCCCGTCGTCCGTGAACGCCGCGATCAAGCAGATCGCCGACGTGATGCGGCGCGCCAACTACGCCGGCGCCCTCCAGTACCTGCCGGAGCTGTCGTGGATCCTCTTCCTGCGGATCCTCGACGAGCGCGAGGAGATCGAGGCCGAGGAGGCGACGGCGCTCGGGATCGCCTTCGACGCGTCGCTCGCGTCGCCGTTTCGCTGGCGCGACTGGGCTGCACCGGGAGGGGCGAAGCGCGTCGAGCTGACCGATGCCGCGATGGGCGGGTATCTCGCCTTCGTCAACGGGGAGCTGCTCCCCCACCTCCGCGAGCTCCGCGACGTGCCGGGCGCCTCCGCCCGCCAGCAGGTGATCAGCCAGGTCGTCAGCGCGGTCGACAAGGTCGCCGTCGACACGGAGCGCAACCTGCTCGACATCCTGGACCGCGTGCACGAGATCCGCGTCGAGGCGGTCGAACAGACCCCCACCTCTTCATGCTGAGCCAGGCCTACGAGGGCCGGCTCCTGAAGATGGGCGAGAAGAACAACGACGGCGGCCAGTTCTTCACCCCGCGCGAGGTGATCCGGGCGATGGTCCGGCTGGTCGACCCGAAGGTCGGCGAGACGATCTACGACCCCGGCTGCGGGACCGGCGGCTTCCTCGCACAGGCGTTCGACCATATGCGGGTGGGCCTGGGCGACGGCGCGACCGCGGAGGACCTCCGCTTCCTCCGGGAGGAGACGTTCTGGGGCCGCGAGAAGGCCGACCTCATCTACCCGATCGCCCTGGCGAACCTCGTCCTCCACGGGATCGACCACCCGCACATCTGGCACGGCAACACCCTAACCCACCAGGAGGTCTACGACGGCCTCTTCGCCGGCGCGCCCGACCAGTTCGACGTCGTCCTCATGAATCCGCCGTTCGGCGGCAAGGAGGGCCGCGAGGCGCAGACGCATTTCGCCTACAAGACGCGCGCCACGCAGTCCTCTTCCTCCAGCACGTGATCGACGCGCTCAAGACGGGCGGGCGCTGCGGGATGGTCATCGACGAGGGCGTCCTCTTCCGGACGACCGAGTCGGCCTTCGTCCAGACGAAGCGCAAGCTCCTCGACGAGACGGACCTCTGGTGCATCGTCTCGTTGCCGCCCGGCGTCTTCTCGTCGGCGGGCGCGGGAGTGAAGACGAACCTGCTCTTCTTCACGAAGGGCGGCCCTACCGAGCGGGTGTGGTACTTCGGCCTCTCGGACGTGAAGGTCACGAAGAAGCAGCCGCTGACGCTCGATCGCTTTGACGAGGTGTTCGCGCTGGCTGAGTCCCGCGGCGACTCCCCGCGGTCGTGGACGGTTACCCGCGAGGAGATCGAGGCGCGCGGCTACGACCTCAAGGCGGTGAACCCGACGGCCAAGGCTGCCGGCGACACGCGAACGCCCCTCGAGCTACTCGACGAGATCGAGACCCGCGGCCGCGAGGTGGATGCGGCGGTGACCCGCCTGCGGGGGCTCCTGACGGAGACACCGTGACCGCTGGGTCCGACCCTCCGCGCCCGCCGGCATGCTCGCGATGTGGCTCGGCGATGGTGCGGCGCGAGCGACGCGCGGACGGCGCGGCATTCCTCGGTTGCAGCACGTTCCCCGCCTGTCGTGCGACGCTGCCGATCACCGAGGAGTCGGCTGCCGGCGCGCAGGCCGAGCGGGTGCCGGTCTCGGCGGCGCCTGCTGCGGGTGCCTCGGCGGCCCGCACCTACGGGCGCCGCGACGAGCGGTGGCGCGAGCGGATCGGTACGCGCGGTCCCTGGATCGTCGTCGCGACGGCAGGGCTGGTGATCGCCGCGATCGTTGTCGGCTCGGCGCTGGGATACCCGACGATCGGCGCGGCTGTGGGCCTCGCGATGGCCGTGACGGTGTTGGGCAATCTCCTGCGCTCGCGCCAGCGCGTGACCGCGTGGCGGGTCGGCGCAGAGGGCGAGCAGGCCACCGCCCGTGCGCTCGAAGGCCTGCCGGCCGGTTGGCTCGTGCTCCACGATCGCCGGATCCCAGGTGGTCACGCGAACATCGACCATGTTGTGGTCGGCCCGCCCGGCGTCTTCGTCATCGAGACGAAGCGATGGAGTGGCGAGGTGTCGATCGACGGCGACACCGTCCGGGTCGATGGCCGGCGGCGAGAAGTCGTCGCCCAAGTCCGGCGCGAGGCCGAGGCGGTCCGGCAGCTGCTCGGGAACGCGAATCGCCCGATCACCGTTCGACCGGTGATCTGCGTCCACGACGCCGACCTGCCGCTCTTCCGCCGTGGCGTCGACGGCATTCCGCTGGTCTCGGGTCGTGGCCTGGTCGGGACGTTGGAGAACGGTCCGGTTGAGCTCGGGCCTGAGGACGTCACCGGGATCGCGGGCGTCCTCGATCGCCATCTGCGACCCGCATAGGAGGCGCAGGCCGGCAGCCCCGGCGGCTCGCCAGGCCACTACGATGCCCGCCATGCGCGTGCGACGGGTTGTCCTGGTAGCGGGGCTCGCGACCGCGGCGGCGGTCATGGTGGGCCGGCGGGCGCTGCGGAGGCACGGGACCGACGGTGATGCCGAGACCGCGCGCGGCGGCTGGGCGACCTGTTCGGCGCCGGGGGCGCGCTGGTACGAGGTCGCGGCCGACGCGCTGCTCGGCGGCCTCTTCCGCCGGATGGCGGACGACCTGGCCGCGGCGGTCGCAAGGATCCCCGCGCCCCAGGTGCTCGAGATCGGTCCGGGACCGGGCGGCCTCGCCGTCGAGCTGGCGCGGCGCGTCCGCGACCTCCGGCTGACCGGCCTCGACATCGATCCCGCGATGGTGGAGCGGGCGGTGCTCCGCGCCCGGCGGGAGGGGCTCGACGACCGCCTGGCCTTCATCGTGGGCGACGTGTCCGCACTCCCCTTCCCCGACGCCTCGTTCGACCTCGTCACCAGCTCGTTCTCCGTCCACCACTGGCCGGACGGCTCCGCGGGGTTCGCGGAGATCCGGCGGGTCCTGCGGCCGCGTGGGAGGGCGATCGTCTACGACCTGCCGGACTGGTGGGGACGCTTCGAGACGAAGGCGCTCCCGCTGGCCGAGGCCGCCGCCGCCGGCGGGTTCTTCGGTGCCCCGACGACGCTCTTCCGGTGGCCCGGCCGGCTGGCGCTCGTGCGGCGGATCGAGGTCCGGGTCGAGGACGGGGCGGCACGGGCGCCCGGCGCGACGACGCCGTGACGCATCGGTGAACGGCCGCGAGACGGAGGCGTGACGGACCCCGCGTAGGGTCGCGGCCCGGGTCGGCCGACCGCGGGGGCTCGCGCCGAACCGTACCGGGGGGGTACCGCCTATCATCGCTGGTCGACCCCAGTCGACGACTCGATGGCACTCCTGGCGGGCGGGCGGTTCAAGGAGGGGCGGCGCTACCGCCCCCGGCGCCGGCCTGAGCCGCGCCGGGCCTCCGGACGCCGTAGCCGGCCGGCAGCCGGTCCCGAAGGATCTCCACGACGGCCTCCGGATCCGTGCCCGGCGGACCGGTCACGATGACCGGCACGTCCACCGCACCGGCGACGCGCTCGGGGGGCGCGGTTCCCACGGCTTTCGCCGGGGGAGCCGCCACGAGAGCGGCCCGGAGGCGCATGTCGGCACGGAGCGCGAGGGCGTGATACGCGACGATCACCGCCGCAACGACGGCGATCCCGATCGGCGTGCTGAGGTCGGAGATGGGGCTCTCCGGGACGTGGGCCCCGAGCACGATGCGGAAGACCCGGTAGACGATCAGCGCGGCCGCCGAGATCGACGAGGTGAGCGCGCCGGCGATGACCACGTAGAGGTAGGCCCGTCGCTCGGTCGAGGTCCCCTCGACGTCAGGCTCGGCCGATCGACGACGCACGGCGGCGGCCCACTGCCACAGCCAGAGCGGGGTTCCCACGATCGCGAACGCGGCGTATTGGCTGAGCTCGAATCCCCACACGTCCCGACCGGCGACGATCGTCCGCACGCCGCCCAGGATGATGTCGAGGAGCAGCCCCAGGACCCACGCCGAGCCGGCCCCGGCGACGGCGATCCCGACCGCAGCCGCCAGGAAGTTCGCACGGCGCTGGGCGGCGGCCACGACCGTCTCGTCGCCGGTCCGGGCAGCCTCGCCCAGGAGCCGGGATCGGCTGAACCACCAGGCCAGCGTGAACGGGAGGTACGCGATCGAGGGCGCGATCACGTCCTGGACCAGCCTGGCCGGGTCGGCGCTCTCGGCGATGCCGAGAGCCCATCTCAGCAGCGCGGCAAGACCACCGCTCGCTGCGAGGAGGGTCGCCGCCGCACCGACCACGATGCCCAGGCCCAGATACACCTGGCGGACGGCCGAAGTCCGCTCACTTGCCGCGCGCCAATCGTCGCCGGCGAGGAGCCGGCTGGAGACGACCCACAGGCCGCCCCAGGCGGCGGTCCCGACCGCCAGCTGCCCGACGCCGGTGGCGACCCGGCCGACCCACCACGCCTCGCCGCTGACGATGTCGCCCCGCCCGACGAGCGCGCGCAGGAGGACGTCGATGAGCTCGGCCGCGCCGAAGCAGAGCATCAGCCCGGCGATGAACGCCAGCGCGTAGCGGGCGAGTCGGGGCAGCCACGCCGCCGGCCCTCGGAGCTCACCGGCCCGCTCGTCGCCGGCCCGGGTCCAGGCGTGGTATCCCCACCCGGCAACGCCGACGACGGCGATGGCGGCCGGGTCCGAGAACGTCCCGCCGTACTCCTCCGGCGCGCCGGCGACCTGGCTGATGAGGATGTGGATCGCGGCCGAGGCACCGAACATCGCGAGCACCAGCGCGATGAACTCGACGAGCCCCAGGTAGAGGGCCCGCAGCGGAGCGCTGCGCTCGGCCTCCGCGCCGGCGACCCCGTGTCGAATGCCGCGCTCCGCGAACCACCAGTGGCTGAGCCAGACCGGCGTCCCGACCGCGATCATCGAAAGGGCGAGGCTGAGCCGGTCCCGGACGTCGGCGCCCTCACCCGAGATGACCGAGCCGCCGAACGCGCCGATCTGGTCCAGCACCAGGGCCAGCAGCTGAACCAGGCCGAGCGAGGCGACCGCCAGGCCGATCCCGGCCATGAGGTAGAGGTACAGGCGGCGGACGGTCTGCATCTCGGAGCCCCTCGTCTACTTCGAGGCCGGCCAGGCCGGCATCAGCTCCGGGCCGACGAGCGCCTCGTCGAGCCGCCAGCCGCCGGGTTCGCGGACCAGCCGAATCGTACGGTGCATGACCGTCCGGTTCGAGCCCAAGCCGCCGCCCCAGAACTGCTCGATCGTCAGGGCGACGGTTGCCCGGTCGCCGGTCACCTCGGTCCGATCGATCCGGACGAGGCGACCGCTGCCATCACCGTACGGCCCGTAGGCGTACTGCTGCTCGTTGAACTGGGCCTTGCTGAACCTGCCCTGGGCCGCGCTTGAGAGGAGGGCGTACGCGCCGTCAAGGTCACGCTCGTCGAGCGCCCGCATGTAGCGCTGGATCGTCCCCTCCGGCGAGTCAGCCGGGTACTCGCGGACCGGGGTCGCGCCGGCGATGAGGACGATTGCCGTGGCCACGACGACGAATCCGACGATGAGCAGGGCCACAATGGCCAGGGACCGGTTCCGCGGCGATCCGAGGAGCCGCGCGTCGATCGGCCGGTTCTCCGGCGCGGGCTCGGCGCCGGTTGGCGTGTTCGAACTGGTCATCGGCGATCCGAACCTCCCAGCTTCGAACCGTCATCATCGGCCCGTGCAGCGGAGCCTGTCAACCTGGGTGAGACACTATGTCAGGTGGCACGAGGCGCCACCCAGTCGGGCCATGCGGCGGGCAGGACCCCGGGAACCGTGGGAGCGGCACCCATCGTCGCGCCGTATCCTCGGGGGCCGAGAGAACGGAGGATGGAGACGCCGAATGACAGCCCCACGTTGCGTCGGGATCCTCACCGCGGGCGGCGACAGCCCCGGCCTCAACGCGGCCATCCGCGGCTTCGGCAAGGCCGCCATCGGCACGTACGGGATGGAGGTCATCGGCTTTCGCGACGGCTTCCGCGGCCTCGCCGAGGACCGCCGCGTGCGCCTGGACAAGGCCGCACTCTCCGGGATCCTGACGATCGGCGGGACGATCCTCGGCACCAGCCGCGACAAGCCGCACCGGATGCTCGTCGACGGCGAGCTGCGCGACATGACCGACGCGATCGTCGCCACCTATCGCAAGGCCGGCCTCGACGCGCTCGTCTGCCTGGGCGGCGGCGGCACGGCAAAGAGCGCGCTGCGCCTGGTCCGCGCCGGCCTCAACGTGATCACCCTGCCGAAGACGATCGACAACGACCTCGCGATGACCGACGCGGCCTTCGGCTTCGCGACCGCCCTGGAGATCGCGACGGAGGCGATCGACCGGCTCCACAGCACGGCCCACAGCCATCACCGGATCATCGTCGCCGAGCTCATGGGGCACCGGGCGGGGTGGCTGGCGCTGGGCGCGGGGCTCGCCGGCGGCGCCGACGTGATCCTCATCCCGGAAATCCCCTACCGGGTGTCGAGCGTCGCGGCGGCGATCAAGCGGCGGGTGCGGCGGGGGACGAACTTCAGCATCGTCGCCGTGGCCGAGGGGGCTCGCACCGTGGAGGACGCCCGCGCCCTCGAGGCGGCCGAGGCCCGGGTCGAGCGGGCGAAGGACCCCGCGGCCCGCGAGGCGGCGCGGGCCGAGATCGCCCTCCTCGAGACGCAGCACATCGGCAACACGCTCCGCCTGGCCCATCAGCTGGAACAGCTCACCGGGCTGGAGTCGCGCGTCTCCATCCTCGGCTACGTCCAGCGCGGCGGGACCCCCTCCCCGGTGGACCGGCTGCTCGCGACGCGCCTGGGGAGCGCGGCGGCGGACCTCGTCCACGAAGGCGTCTTCGGCGTCATGGTGGCCGCCCGCGGCGACGGCACCGCGGCGGTCCCGCTCGAGGAGGTCGCCGGCCGCCGCAAGACGGTCCCGCCCGACCACACCTGGATCGCCACCGCGCGCCACGTCGGGACCTGCCTGGGCGACTGATCGGGCGCATCGCCTCTGGCGGAAGCCGCCCCGCGCGCCTACCTTCGGCGCATGCAGGTCATCCAGGTCGAGGGCGGCGTGCCGATCCACTCCTGGTCGCCGGAGCTCGAGCGGACCGCGCTGGAGCAGGCGGTCAACCTGGCCCGCCTCCCGTTCGCCATCGACCACGTCGCCCTCATGCCCGACGCCCACACCGGCTACGGGATGCCGATCGGCGGCGTCCTGTTCGCCGAGGCGGCCGTGGTGCCCTACGCCATCGGGGTCGACATCGGCTGCGGGGTCGCCTTCGCCGAAACCGACCTCACCGTCGCCTCGCTCGGCCGGCGGGGCCTGGGCGAGGTCCTCGAGGCGATCGAGCGGGGGGTCCCGACCGGCACGAAGAGCCAGCGGCGACCGGTGGACCGACGGCGGGCGGAGGAGGAGATCGGCCTCGAGCGCCCGGCCTCGATCGAGCGGGCCTGGTGGGAGCGCGCGGTCGACCAGCTCGGGACGCTGGGCTCGGGGAACCACTTCCTGGAGGTCCAGCGCGACGCCGACGGGCGCGTCTGCGTGATGCTCCACTCGGGATCGCGGAGCCTGGGGAAGGCAATCTGCGACGCGTTCCAGCGCCGGGCGCTGGCGGGGAACCTCGCCCGCCACGACCCGCTCCCCCACCGCGAGCTGGCCTACCTGCGCGAGGGAACGCCCGACTTCGACGGCTACTGGACGGCGATGACGTACGCCCTCCGCTGGGCCGAGGTCAACCGCTTGCGGATGCTGGACGTCGTCGAGCGGGCCTTCGACGCCCACACCCGGATCCGGCGCTTCGAGCGCCTCGTCGACGTCCAGCACAACTACGCGGCCCGGGAGCGGCACGCCGTCAGCGGCCTGCGGCGCGAGGGCCTCGTCCACCGCAAGGGCGCGGTCCGGGCGCGGGCCGGCGAGACGGTGCTGGTCCCGGGCAGCATGGAGACCGCCTCGTACGTCGGCGTCGGGCTCGGGAACGAGCCCGCCTTCGAGACCTGCCAGCACGGCGCCGGACGGGCCATGAGCCGAACGGCCGCACGAAAGGCCCGGTCGTCGGGCGCGGTCTACGCCGCGATGGAGGCCGAGGGCGTCCTCCTCCTGGCCGGCGACCGGGGCGCCGTGGCCGAGGAGGCGGGCTTCGCCTACAAGGACATCGAGACGGTGATGGCGGCCTCGGCGGACCTCGTCCGGCCCGTCCGCCGGCTGACGCCCCTCGGCGTCGTGAAGGGCTAGGGCGGGCAGGCCAGGTCAACCGGCCAGGGCGCGGGCTACGGCGTGCCGGCGATGGCGCGCCTGCGCAGCTCCCCGAGGTAGGCGCCCAGCCCCGCGTAGTCCGGCAGGGACGACGGCCGGGCCGCCTCCGGCGCGTCGTACGGCGCAGCCACCTCGCGGGTGCCGCGCCCGGGCTCCTCGTTGAGCAGCAGGCCGAGCGGGCCTGCGGCGGCCGCCAGGTGGCGGTCGAGGGTGGCGAGCGGCGCGCCCAGCAGCTGGGCCAGGACGAGGTACGTCGCGTCGTACGCCGACATCCGGTGGCGCTCCACCGCGTCGGCGACGAGGAGCAGCTCCGGCCGGCCAATCTCGACCGTCTCGAGGCCCAGCTCGTCGAGCTCGCGAAGCGCCTCCGCCGTCTGGGCCGCCCGGTATCGGTGCTTTGTCCCCACGACGTTGACGATCTCGGTCCAGAAGACGGCGGGAACGACGAGCTGCGTCCCAAGCCGCGACCAGGTGGCCCCGGCGCGATCTACTGCGGCCGTGGCGACCTCGTCACGGAGGTACGCGATGCCGACCGAGGCATCGACGACGACCCGTTCACCCACCGCCGAGGTCCTTTCGCCCCTCGCGGGCGGCCGCCTCCTCCGCGCGGTACTGCTCCCGCCAGCGCCTGGCCCGCTCCGGATCGTCCTCCTCGTACTCCGGGTAGCCGTCGGCGTCGTCCTTCGAGCGCATCTGCCGGATCAGCTCGACGGCATCGGGGTCGCCCGGCCGAGGCGGATGCGCGGTCGCCATACGGCGACGGAAGTCGTCGATGCGGTCCAGCGCGGCGAGCCGGCGCCGCCGCACCTCGTCGGCGTCAGGGTCGAGGCGCCGCCCGTCCTCGACCGAGACGAGCATGGCGAGGGGGCGGTGGTCGCGCTCGATGATGAAGCGCTCGCCGGCCGAGGCGGCATCCAGGATCGCTCCCAGGCTGCGTCGCAGGTCGAGCGGCGTGACAACTCTCATGGCGTGTCATCATAGCACGCCATGATGGACGCCGAACCGGCGTCCCCGAGCCCTGAGCGGGCGCTCATGCCTCGAGCGGGCCGGCCGCCGGCGGGCGCGGGCGAACCGGCTCAGACCGCTGCCGGGTACCCCGGGATCGTCACCTCGATGAGCGGGCTCCAGGCGACCATCGCATTGACGTCGGTCCGGTTCCAGTTCCGCGCCACGTGGACGAGGAGCGCCCGGCGTTCGTCCTCGTCGGTGACGATCCGGGCTGTGGCCGGCAGGTCGGCGGTCACGCCCTGCTTGAGGTGGACCGTCAGACGGGGGTCCGCCTCCAGGTTGTGGATCCAGGCGCGGGTCCGGTCGCGCATCGGTATCCCCGAGATGACGACTCGGCCGTCGACGTTGAGGAAGACGATCTCGATGCGGCGCGGGTCCCCGCTCCGGCGACCGGTAGTCGTGATGTCGATGACGCCACCGCGGTCGAGGGCGGCGTGGACGGTGGGATCCATGGTGGCTCTCCGGGTTCCGCTCGGGTTGTAGTTGCACGTGCAACTATCTCATGCGGGTGCAACCGCCGCAAGCGCCCGCCGGTCCGGTCCGGCCCGGCGACCCCTACACTCCCGGAGATGCTCCGCACCGTTGTCGCCACCCGCTACGTCACGCCCTTCCGAGAGGGCGGCTCGCTGCCCGGTCTCTGCGAGGCAGACGACGACGGCCTCTACGTCGTCAAGTTCCACGGCGCCGGCCAGGGCCCCAAGGCGCTGGTCGCCGAGGTGATCGTGGGCGAGCTGGCGCGGGCGCTCGGGCTGCCCGTCCCGGAGCTGGTCTTCGTTGAGCTCGACGCTCGCCTCGCGGCGGGCGAGCCTCACTGGGAGGTGAAGGAGCTCCTCGATCGATCCCCCGGGACCAACCTGGGCGTCGACTTCCTGCCGGGTGCGCTGGGCTTCGCGCCTGCGGTGGGACCGGCGCCCGAGCCGGAGCTCGCCGCGGCGTTCGTCTGGCTCGACGCGTTCACCCTCAACGTCGACCGAACCCCGCGCAACCCGAACCTGCTCGTCTGGCACCGCCGGCTCTACGGGATCGACCACGGCGCGGCGCTCTACGTGCAGCACCGGTGGGAGGATGCCCGGCGCGATCCCGACCACGCGCGCCGCCCGTTCACCCAGGTCCGCGACCACGTCCTGCTGCCGTTCGCCGGCTCGATCGTCGACGCCGATGCTCGCCTCGCGCCGCAGACGACCGACGGCCTGCTGCGGAAGCTGGCGGATGCCGTGCCCGCGGCATGGCTGGACGGCGAGCCGGCGTTCCCCTCGGTGGACGACAATCGCGCTGCGTACGTCGACTACCTGCGGCGGCGGCTGGCCGCCCCGCGGGCGTTCGTGGAGGAGGCCGAGCGTGCCCGCACCGGCGCCTGAGCCCGCCCGCCACCCCTTCGCCTACGCGATCGTGCGCGTCGTCCCGCGCGTCGAGCGTGGCGAGTCGATGAACGCCGGAATCGTCCTGCTCTGCCGGCCGAAGCGCTTCCTCGGAGCCCGCGTGGCCCTGGACGAGGCTCGCCTGCGCGCCCTCGACCCGGCCTGCGACCCGACCGACGTCCGGGCCCACCTGGCGGCGATCGAGCGGATCGCGGCCGGCGACCCCGCGGGCGGGCCGATCGCGGCGCTGACCCAGGCGGAGCGGTACCACTGGCTCGTGGCGCCCTCGTCCACGATCATCCAGCCGTCGGAGGCGCACACGGGCCTGACCGCCGACCCGGCGGCGATGCTCGAGCACCTCTTCGTGACGCTCGTCCTGGCGCCGCAACCCATGGACCCCGGAGAAGGAGGCACGACGTGACCTGGGAACGCGCCGAGGAGATCGCCAAGCCGGTCCTCAAGTGCCCGCTCTGCGGCGGCCAGCAGTTCGACGAGCAGAAGGGGCGCATGGACTCGCGCTGGGGAATCACGAGCCACAAGCTCGTGCTCAGGATCTGCAAGCAGTGCGGGCTCGTCCTCCAGTTCTCGGCCGGGCGCGGGATCTTCGACTTCGACTGAGGACTCCGGGCCGCTCCAGGCCCCGGCGTCAGCGCAAGGGGCGCCACGGCCGGGGCAGATACTCGCGGAGGTACGCCCGGACGCGGGCGCGCACCGCGTCGACCGCAGCGTCGAGCCTCTCCTCCTCCGCGAGCGACCCGAGCGTCACGTCGACCGGGCGCCCCTGGCCGTAGCGATCGACCAGGTATTCCAGGCGCCGCCGCTCGACCTCGCCCAGCCCTCGCAGCAGCTTCTCGAGCTCAGCCGGCAGCATCGCGCGGCCCTCTCCACCCGCAGCGCCGCTCGGCACCATCACCACCAGCCGATCAACCCGAGCCCGCGCTCGGCACAGACGCGGAAGAACCGGCGGAGGTGCTCGACCTCCATCGGAGTGGCGGGGTAGTGATCGTCCTTCGACTCCTCGGCCACCCAGACCGGATCGCAGCGCTCGAAGGCGGCCGCGATCTCGCGGACCTCCTCGGGTGGGATCCACTCCGCGCCGAGGCTCGCCCCGGCCACGCGATCGACGACGTCCAGGTAGACCTTGCCGCGGAAGGACGAGCCACCATCGCCCGACGCAATCCCGCCGCACAGCTCGATCGCGGCCTGGTCGAACGCCCGCTGGTCCTCGGCGGTCAGCGCGACGTCGCCGGAACTCCGCGAGGCGTAGGTGTCGAGACCCATCTCCTCCTCTCCTTCAGCGGACCTGCTCGAGACCGATGACGCCCTCCAAGAGGCCGCCGAACTGGTCCCGGACTCGCTCGAGGAGCCCGGCGTCGACCTCCGGCGTCTCGTAGACCAACGTGACGTGGCCGTCGCTGTCGAGCCCGACGCGGGCCACGTCGGCGAACCGGTTCATCTCGAGCAGGCGGCGCATGTACGACCCCTTGTTGCCCCTCGGACGGGCGTCGGCGAGGGAACCGACGAGCGAGACGACCCGCTCTGTCACCTGCGTCACCACCCGCAGCGGCATGGCGCCGCCGAGGCCACGGAGCTCCATTACGACGACGCCCGGGCCGACGTCGCGGAGGGGCAGCTCGGCCGCGGCGACGAGGCCCCGGAAGGCCGCCATCGCCGCGGCCGGATCGAGCGCGATCTCCGCCTGGGCCAGCCGGCATGCCAGCAGGCGCCGTCCCCAGCCGTCCGCGTCGCCGAGATCGCCGCCCCGCACGTCCCCGAGCGCCGCGAGCCCGCGCGCGAGACCCCCCAGGCGGGCGGAGGTGAGGAGCACGAGGGGCTGCTCGCAGGCGATGGCGCTCTTGTCCGGTCGCCGCGTCCCAGACCTTCAGGACGCGGTCTCTTCCCGCCGAGACGACGAACGAGCCGTCAGGAGCGACAGCGCAGTCGAATACCCAGTCTCCATGGCCGGCGAGCGTCCGGACCAAGGGGGTCGACTCACGGGGCGCCCGCCGGGTCCGGATCCACGCACCCGGGGGCGGCGATCCGGCCTCGGCGACGGACGCGACGAGCGGGTTCTCCCACCGGAGGCGGTTGTGCAGCTGCTGGCAGGTGATCCCGGGCCAGCGCGAGAGGACATGCGACTCCTGCCGGAGCGCACGCCTGAACGCCCGGAGGACAGTCGTCCGCTCGTTGGTGGCCGTCATCGCCCGGCCAGGGCAGATCTGCCGGCCGCCAGCGACCCGGCCCCGTGCCGACCCGCTAGCCGGTCGGCACGGGAACGCGCAGCGCCGCCGCGATCAGGACGATCGCGGCCTTCTCCTCGTTCGACATCTTGTCGCCGAACATCGGTCCGGCGGCCTTGGCCACGTTGAGAGCGATCAGCAGCACTGCGCGCTTCAACCCGTCGGCGGCCCCGGGCGGGAGCTTAGCGTCGAGGATGCCAGCCGCCTGTTGGAGACCGTCGACAATCGTCCGGCTGTCCGCGGCAAAGGCCTGCATGATCGCCCGGAGGTCCATTCCGAGCGCCGTGAGCACCTCCCGGGCGAGCTCGTCGCGGAAGAGCAGCGCCTCTGAGAGCTCCTTGGCGAGCGCCGCGCTCTCCTTGTTGTCAATCTTGCGATCGACCGCAGCCACCCCATGGAAAGCCCACAGCGGCGTGAACAGGACGGTCTGCCACTCCGCGTCGGTGAAGCTGTTTCGGAACATGCCCTCTCCTATCAGTCTCCGGCAGGGGGCGGGACCGGCACCAGCCGGGCCGCCGTGATCACGAAACGAGGACGGTCATCGTGTCGCCCTCGACCATGCGGCTCGCAAGGCCCGCGATCTCGGGCTCGCCCTCCTTCTGCGCCGCCACCGGGCGCTTGACGATGTGGATCTTCGTGACTCCCTTGAGCTCCCCCTGCGCATCGGCCAGGGCGAGCTGCTCGACGATCCGGTTGCGCAGGATGTTGTAGACCCATCGAGCCCCGAACCTCGGGGTCCATTCGTCCAGGAGGTGCCTGCTGACGTCCGGATCCCACGACAGGTCGTAGCCGCGCAGCTCGGCGGAGTCCTTCAGCGTCGCCAGCTGGTTCGCGAGCACGACCTCGACGTCCTCGCGCTCCATGGCGTCGAAGACGATGAAGTCGATCTGGCGTCCGAAGAACTCCTCGCCGTACCCGCGCGCCAGCAGGTCGGCCTTGACCGCCTCCACGGAGACCCGGGGGACGGGCCCGCCGGCCCGGTTCGAAGCAGGGAAGCAGGAGCCGGGCAGACCCACCCGGTCCTTGGAGTAGCCGATCTCCTTCTTTGTCTCGTACTCCGCGCCCGCGTTCGTCGTGAAGATCAGGAACGCCCGCCGGAAGTCGAGGAGGTTACCGTCGGTGTCCTCGACCCGGCCCTCGTCGAGGACCTGGAGGAGGACCTTGGCGATCGCCGGGCTCGCCTTCTCGATCTCGTCGAAGAGGACGATGCACTCGGGCGTGTCGCGGATCCTCGAGAGCATGCCGCCCTCGCCGCGCGCATAGCCGATGTAGCCCGGCGGCACGCCGAGGAGCCGGTTGAGGATCGGCCCGGCGTCCTCGTAGCCCGAGCCCTGGAGCGTGTTGCAGTCGATGCGGAGCATCGCCTCGCGTGGGCCGCCGCCCAGGATCTTCGCCAGGATCCGCGCCGTCTCCGTCTTGCCGACCCCGGTCGGACCGCAGAAGAAGAAGACGCGCCGCGGTCCGTCGTGCTTCAGCCAGTCCTCCGACATCCCCGCCACGAACCCGCGGGCGATCGTGGCCATGGCCTCGTCCTGGCCGACGATCCCCTCCTTCAGCCTCTCGAGCACGCCCTTCTCCTTGAGCGTGCCCGGCTTCACGACGCTGTGGCCGAGGGCGTCCTCGACGGACTGGAGAATCGCCTCCTCGGTGACCTCCTCGAGTGGCGGCGTCGTCATCGTGGCCAGCGCGCAGGCCTCGTCGAGGAGATCGAGGGACTTGTCGGGCTGGAACCGCTCCGGAAGGAGGTCCTCGGTGATCTGCACCGTCTCTTTGAGGATCGCGTCCGGGATGCCCAGCGGCGCGTAGTGCCGCCGGTACTGCGACACGCGCCCCTGCAGGATGGCCACCGTCTCGTCCACGGTCGGCGGGTCGATCTTGATGAGCCCGAAACGGCGGGCGAGGGCGCCGTCGGGGGCGATGTAGTGGCGATACTCGGCCAGCGTCGTCGCGCCGATCAAGCTGATCCCGCCGCGCCCCACGGCCGTCTTGAACGACTCGTTGGCCTCGCTGAACGGGCCCCGCTCGTGCATGCTGCTCGAGAGGAGCGAGTGGACCTCGTCGACGAACAGGATGACCTTCGGGTTCGCCTCCAGCACCTTGAGGAGCGTGGAGACGCGCTCGTCATACTGGCCGACCATCGAGGCGCCCGCGCGCAGGAACGACGGCGACAGCTCGAACACGTCGCGGTCGCGGAGGCTCGGCACGATCGCCGGATCCTCCTCGACGATCATCCGGGCGAACTCGAAGACGAGGGCGGTCTTGCCCGTGCCCGGCTGCCCGATCACGATCACGCTCGGCCGGCGCATCTTGAGCAGGTTCTTCTGGAGCGCCCGCACGTAGCGGTCCATGCGCATGACGCCCTTCTTCGGGGGCTCGCCCACGGTGAGCATCCGCCCGAAGGAGGACAGCGCCTCCATCGCCTCGCGCCGCGCGGGCGACGTCTTCCACTGCACCGGGTCCAGTGCGGCGAGCGAGGCCACGACCTGGTCGAGCTCCGCCTCTGGCAGGCCCCTGGCCAGGAGGTATTCCCGGCCCGCCGAGCTCTGGACGGCGGCCGTCAACAGCTGGTTGACCGAGACCTCGCTGCCCCGGGAGAGTTCCCCGAAGACGGGCCGCAACCCCTCGGCGACGGCGACCTCGTCGGGGACCTCGTCGCCCAGCGGCGCGGGCACCGGCAGGTACGGGGCGAGCTGGGGCGCCTTCTCCTCGAGCTTGCCCAGACGGTAGGCCGCCGCCATGAGGAGCTCGGGCGACAGCGGCGAGCCCGCGGGAACCGCGCGCTTCGCCAGGTCGAGCGCCTCCTGCGCCTCGGGCGACAGGTAGGCCAGCCTGCGGGCCATCGTCGCGGCCTACACGACGATGGGATCGGGAGTCGGCGCCGCAACCGGGAAGCCCGGCCCGCGGCCGCCACCGCGGGTCCCGTCCGGGTCGACTCCCGTCTCCATCGTCCTGGTGATCCGGGCGCGCCCCAGGTCGATGGCTGGCAGGAAGGCGCGCAGCATCGCTGCGAGCTGCTTCCGGGTGAGGGTGCCGTCCTCGAGCCAGAGGTCGGCGTACGCCACCATCTCGCCGTCGTTCGGATCCCAGCCGAACTTCGTGAGGCGGAGCCGGTAGTCCATCTCGCCGATGACGCGTAGGACCGCCTCAAGGTGCGGATGGTCGGACGGGCACGAGCCGTAGCCGACGGTCCGGAACTGGACGAAGCGGCCGTCGAGCTCGACGAGCATGACCACCATGTAGGCGCCGTTGTGGCCGGAGAAGTTCAGGAGGATCGCCGGCCGGCTGGGGTCCACGAAGAAGCTGAGCCCCTCCGCCTGGACGAGGGACTTGAGCTGGTCAACTGTGATCGTCACGGCCGTCCCTTCCTCTCATCGACGGTGGCCCGAGTGGCCCGCTCGCCAGCGGGCGATCGCGAGAGCGCTCCGGAACGTCAGGGGGCCTCCCCTGCCCGCTCCAACAGCGCGTCGATCGTGTTGACCTGCATGGCACGGCCCGACGGGATCGCCGGGCGCTTCGAGTTCTCCAGGAGCACGAGCCCTTCCGCGTCCTGCAGGTCCGTGGCCCGGTTCGCGATCGACTTCCCGGGTGCGATCGCCACGAAGATCTCGTCCGATGCAAGCCACCCCGCGATCGCGGTGACGGGAACGCTGGCGCTCGGAACGATCTGCGGGTGATCCGGGTTCGCGACGAGCGAACGCCACTCCGTGTCGGGCACGTGCGCCGCCGGGTTCAGGGATTTCGCGTACGGCGCGCGAGGCTCGGCCTCGCGGTAGACCTGCCTCAAGTGCTGGGCGGTGAGCTCGGCGGCCATCGCGATTCTCCTTGTCGGCGTGCCCGAAACGATTGCTCGGTGGCGGGTCGAAGCGCCAGTGTCGAACGGCACGTTGACGGGCAGAGGCCGTTAGACTCTTGCGGAATCGCGGTCGGTCGGGGTGTGAGATCGGGCGTCGGACATGCCGGGCGGGACGTGGGCGAACCGGCCCGCGGATCGCGTCTCGAAGGGAGCGGCTCACGTGAACGTGACGCAGGCACCGGCGTACCCCGCGCTGGGGGTGGCCGCGAAGGGGGTCGTCCGGCGTGACGATGGGACCATCCTCCTGATCCGCCGTTCGCCCGAGTCGAAGGTCGACCCCGGCTGCTGGGAGCTCCCGGGCGGCAAGATGGACTTCGGCGAGCGCCTGGCCGATGCGCTCGTTCGCGAAGTGCACGAGGAGACCGGCCTGACGGTCGCCGGCCCCCGGCCGATCCACGTCTCGCACTTCATGAAGGAACCCTTCTGGGTGACCTCCGTGACGTTCGAGTGCGCCTCGTTCGAGGGCGAGGTCCGGCTGAGCCGCGAGCACGACGCCCACGCCTGGGTCTCGCCCACGGACCTCGGCGGGCGGCCCCTCGCCCGGGCCATGGGAGAGCAGCTCGATGCGTTCGTCGCACACGCCGCCCGCCGGGCGGGCGAGCGTCGATGACCGGCGAGCCCCGGGACGACCTGCACGCCTGGGCGACCGACCAGATCGAGCGCTACGCGGCCAAGCACCAGCGCTATCGGCGCAACGCGGAGGCGCTGAGCCGCATGCTCGAGCTCAACCGGGCGGCTGACGTCGCCCTCCTGTACGAGGTGCCCGAGGTCGGGCCCGATCTCTTCAGCCGGGTCCGCGAGCAGTTCGGCCAGCTGCTCGCCGGCCTCTTCGCCCTCGAGCGGGGCGGCTAGCGTGCGCGCGGCGGGGGCTGAGCCCGCGGCCGAGCAGAGCGAGCGGGGCGCCATCCCCGAGGACGGAACGAAGGCCACCGGGCGCAGTGCGACGGCGCCGGGCGACGTCGGGCGGCTGGCCGCGTTGGCGGCGGTGGATCGGGCGTTGCGCCGCGAGGCGCACGTGCTGGCTGAGCGGCCCGAGCTGACGTGGCAGCAGCTCCATAACCGGCTCCAGTGGGCCGACCCGCCCCTCGCCGACCGCCTCACCGCCGAGCGGGAGCGGCGCAGCGGCCCCGGCAGCCGCCCATGGCTGCATCGGTACACGCGGCTGGTGGAGTCCGAGGCGCTACGACGCACCATCGCTGGCCACCCCGGTGGGGTGGCGGGGGTGGTGGGGGTGGCGATCAGCCCCGACGGCACGTGGCTGGCGACCGCCAGCGACGACGACACGGTCAAGACCTGGGAGGCGGCCAGCGGCACCGAGCGGGCCACCCTCGCAGGCCACGCCGGCAGGGTGTCGGGGGTGGCGATCAGCCCCGACGGCACCTGGCTGGCGACCGCGAGCGCGGACCACACGGCCAAGATCTGGGACGCGGCCAGCGGCACCGAGCGGGCCACCCTCGCCGGCCACGCCGGCGGGCTGTCGAGCGTGGCGATCAGCCGCGACGGCACGTGGCTGGCGACCGCCAGTGACAACGGCTCCGCGAAGATCTGGGATGCGGCGACCGGCGCCGAGCGGGCCACCCTCTCCGGCGGCGACTGGATGACGGGGGTCGCGATCAGCGCCGACGGCAGCTGGCTGGCGACCACGAGTCTGGACCGCACGGCCAAGATCTGGGATGCGGCAACCGGCGCCCAGCGGGCTACCCTCGCAGGCCACGCCGACATGGTGTTGGGGGTCGCGATCAGCCCCGACGGCACGTGGCTGGCGACCGCCAGCGCCGACGGGACGGCCAAGATCTGGGACGCGGCGAGTGGCACCGAGCGGGCCACCCTCGCAGGCCACGCCGGCAGGGTGTTGGGGGTCGCGATCAGCCGCGACGGCACGTGGCTGGCCACCGCCAGCGCTGACGGGACGGCCAAGATCTGGGATGCGGCGACCGGCCTCGAGCGGGCCACCCTCGCCGGCCACGCCAGCGGGGTGTGGGTGGTGGCGATCAGCCCCGACGGCAGCTGGCTGGCTACCGGGAGCTCGGACCACATGGCCAAGATCTGGGATGCTGCCACCGCCGTCGAGCCGGCCACCCACGCCGGCCACGCCGACATGGTGTGGGAGGTGGCGATCAGCCCCGACGGCACGTGGCTGGCCACCGGGAGCGCTGACGGGACGGCCAAGATCTGGGATGCGGCGACCGGCCTCGTGCGGGCCACCCTCACCGGCCACACCGACATGGTGTTGGGGGTGGCGATCAGCCCCGACGGCACGTGGCTGGCCACCACGAGTCGGGACTGCACGGCCAAGACCTGGGACGCGGCGACCGGCATCGAGCGGGCCACCCTCGCCGGCCACACCAACACGGTCGTGGAGGTGGCGATCAGCCCCGACGGCACGTGGCTCGCCACCACGAGTTTGGACCACACGGCCAAGACCTGGGATGCGGCGACGGGCATCGAGCGGGCCACCCTCGCCGGCCACACCGACGTGGTAGGGGAGGTGGCGATCAGCCCCGACGGCACGTGGCTCGCGACCGCGAGCCCGGACTGCACGGCCAGGATCTGGGATGCGGCGACCGGCGCCGAGCGGGCCACTCTCCTCGGCCACACCGAACAGGTGTTGAAAGTGGCGATCAGCCCCGACGGCATGTGGCTCGCGACCGCGAGCGCGGACCGCACCGCCAAGCTCTGGGATGCGGCGACCGGCATCGAGCGGGCCACGATCTCTGGCCACACTGGCAGGGTGTCGGGGGTGGCGATCAGTCCCGATGGCACGTGGCTTGCCACCGCGAGCGCGGGCTGCACGGCCCAGATCTGGGATGCGGCGACCGGTGCCGAGCGGGTCACCCTCTCTGGCCACGTGGACGGGGTGGCGGAGGTGGCGATCAGCCCCGACGGCACGTGGCTCGCGACCGCGAGTTTGGACTGCACGGCCAGGATCTGGGATGCGGCGACCGGCACCGAGCTGGCCACTCTGTTGCTCGGCGGCAGCGGGTACGTCGTTGCAGTCCACCCCTTCGCACCGGTGGTGGCCTGCGGCGACCGGATCGGGGGCGTGCACCTGGCCAGGCTCATCGGTGTCACGAAAGGGCCGCTGGTGGTGACCGCCACCGAGGACCGTGGAACGCTCACGGTGCGCTGTCCCGCCTGCCGCCAGCCGTTCCTCCTGGATCCCGACCGGCTCGGCATGCAGGCCACGTGCCCTCAGCCCGCCTGCCACAGGGAGCTCCAGGTCAACCCGTTCGTCATCCACGCGGGAGGTGCCCGCGAGCCCGCCGGGGACGCGGCCCAGCCCCGGCCGTCGGCCACCTCGGCGGTCACCTCGGGTGTCCCCACACCCCATCCCATCGATCCGGTGCCGGACGCGGAGTTCCTGAACCCTCCGCTCGAACGGCCGTGGATCTCGCCGCCGCTTCCTCCCCCCGAGCCCGCCCGTCCCGAGCCGCAGGTGCACATCGAGAACCTCGCGGTCGCGGCGCCCGCCGTCCGCGCCACGCCATCGCTCGGCGAGCTCGTCGCGCAGAGCGGCCTCCGCTACCTCGACGTCGGCGGCGGCAGCCTGGCGATGAGCTTCGAGAGCACCCGGGCCGAGCGGCTCGTCGTCCAGGCGAGGACGCTCGAGAGCGGCCTCGCCTTCTTCCTCGTCTCGCTGCCCCAGCCGGGCCTGTTCGGGGGCGAGGCGGCCCTCCGCAGCCTGCTCGGCGTCTCCTTCCGGGCCGACTACGTCAAGGCGCTCGTCTTCCCGGGCGGCGAGCTCGCCTTCGCCTGCGAGCAGCAGCTCGCGCTCCTCTCGCCGGCCCGCGTGCGCGGCCTCGTCGCCGGCCTGGCCGCCCTCGGGGACGTGAAGAAGGGCGACCTCGCCGATGCCCCGGGCTGGGACCGCCGCCTGCTCGCCTGCCGCCTGGCCCAGGCGGCCCACATCGCGCTCGACCCGGCGCAGGCCAGCGCGGCCATCCGGAGCCTCGCCGCCGAGGGCGGGCTGCCCGTCCGCGAGAGCGGGCCAGGAGCCCTCGTCGTGGAGCTCGACCCGCTCGGCGCCGGCGCCCCGCTCAGGCTCGTCACCCGGGTGACCGAGCGGCTCGTCTCGATCATCGCGTTCCTCGGCGACGCCAAGCCGAAGGGCAACAAGAGCGCGTACATGCGCCGGATGCTCGAGCTCAACCGGGCGGCCGACGTCGCCCGCCTGGGGCTCGACGCCGACGGCGACGTCGCCCTCCTCTACGAGGTGCCCGAGGTCCGGCCCGATCTCTTCAGCCGGGTCCGCGAGCAGTTCGGCCGGCTGCTCGCCGGCGTGCTCACGCTCGAGCGAGGTGGCTAGCGTGAACGCGCCGGCCCCGATCAAGCGCGTGGCCAGTCGGCGTGGCCGCCCGGCCTGGAAGTCCGCCCGCTGGCCCGCGATTGGCGCCCTCTTCATTGCCGCGGTCATCCTCGGGTGGATCGGGTTCGACCACAACATGGCCGCGCTCGGCCAACCCGGGTCCTTCCCGGACAAGCTCTACCTCTCCCTCCAGCTCTTCGTGCTCCAGTCGGGCGCGGTCCCGCCGCCGGTCCCCTGGCAGCTGGACGTCGCGCGCTTCCTCGCGCCCGCGGTGACCGCGTACGCCACCCTGAGCGCAGTCGCCGCCGTCTTCGGAGAGCAGATCTCGGGGCTGCGCGCCCGCCGGTCCTCGGGCCACGTCGTCGTGTGCGGCCTCGGGCGCCTCGGTGCCCTTCTGGCCAAGGCGCTCCGCGCCGCCGGGTACGCCGTCGTGGCGATCGAGTCGGACCCCCAGAACGCCGCGATCGGCGAGTGCCGCGAGGAAGGAATCACCGTCCTGATCGGCGACGCGACGGACCGCACGCTGCTTCGCGCGACGGGCGTAAAGCGAGCACGCTTTCTCTTCGCCGTGACGGGTGACGACGGGGCAAACGCGGAGATCGCGATCGACGCACGCGGGCTGGTCGAGGGGCGCACGGGGCCGCCGCTCACGTGCTTCGTCCACATCGCCAACGACAAGCTCGGCGGCGTGCTCAGGCAGCTGGGAGTCGCCCGGCGGGGCGGCGATTCGTTCCGCCTCGAGTACTTCAACGCGGCGCAGCGCGGAGCGCCGGCCCTGCTCCGCGAGCACCCCGCGTTCGACGACGACGGCAACACCCCCTTCGGCCCGCCCCACCTGCTGGTCGTTGGCCTGGGTGAGATGGGCAGCAATCTCGTCGTGCAGGCCGCTCGCCGCTGGAGAGCCGAATCCACCACGAGCGGCAATCGCTTCCGGGTCACCGTCGTCGACGACAAGGCGGACGACCACGTCGCGGCCCTCACCGAGCGCTTCCCACGGCTGAAGGACGCCTGCGAGCTGGTTGCCCAGCGCATGGATCTCGACTCCGCCGGGTTCGAGCGGGCCGACTTCCTGTTCGGCTCGAACGGGGTCGGCGCGGTCACGAGCGTGTACGTCTGCGTCGGCGACGACGCCGTCGGGCTGAGCGCCGCACTGCATCTCCGCCGCCGGCTGGGAGACCGCGACGTGCCGATCGTCGTGCGCACCACGCAACAGGGTGGCGTGGCGGCGCTCCTGGCTGGTGAGCGTGGCGGCGACACAAGCGGGGCGGTTCAGGTGTTCGGGCTGCTCGACCTCGTCTGCCGGCCGGACGTGCTGCTGAAAGGGCAGAACGAGGTCCTCGCGCAGGCCATCCACGAGGACTACGTCCGCCATCAGCGGGACGACGGCGCGACCAGCGAGACCAACCCGTCCATGGTCGACTGGGAGCAGTTGCCGGAGACGCTCAGGGAGTCGAACCGGCGTCAGGCGGCGGACATCGGCCGCAAGCTCCAGGCGGTCGGATGCGACATCGAGCCGCTGACTGACTGGGACGCCGGGCCCCTCGAGCTCGCCCCGGATGAGGTCGAGCTGCTCGCCCGCATGGAGCACGACAGTTTCTGGAAGGAGCGCAAGGCCGCGGGGTGGACATACGGCCCAGAGAAGGACGTGGACAAGAAGAAGAGCCCATACCTGGTGCCGTACGACGAGCTGCCCGAGGGAATCAAGGACTACGACCGGAACACGGTGCGCGCGATGCCGGCGTTCCTCGCCGAGGCAGGCTTCGCGGTGGTCCGGGTGGGGCAGGCGGGACGCGATGGCGGCTGACATGCGAGGGGCGAGCCGGACATTCCGGGTCTTCATCAGCTCAACCTTCGAGGACTTCAAGGAGGAGCGCAACCGGCTCCAGGCGTACATGCACGCGGACGGGTGGGCATCGTCGGCGGCCCGCCAGCGCTTCGACACCCGGTTCCGGCACCCACGCGTCGTGCTCCCGGTCATCCACGCTGCCACCGAGTCCCAGGTGCTCGCCAGCGCCGAGATCGCCCGAAGCGCGGACGCAGACGGCGTCTTCCTCATCAACCACCTGGGTAGCTGTGATCAGCTGTTCTCCATGTACGCTGCGGCGCGCGCCCAGCACTCGGATTGGTGGATCGGCATCAATTGTCTCGACCTCACCCCGCTCGAGCTCCTCGCCCAGGTCGGCGAGGACGTCGACGGTGTATGGACCGACAACGCCGAGGTCGACGAACGACGGGACACGCAGCCCGAAGCCGAGGCCGCTCGACGCGCGGCGAGCGACCGCGGCTGGGCCGGCCTGTACTTCGGTGGAGTCGCGTTCAAGTACCAGTGACCGGTCGCGGACCTCGAACGTGCCGCCCGGCTCGCCCGAGACTACATGGACGTGATCACCACATCCGGACCGGGCACCGGACAAGCCGCTGAGCCTGCCAAGATCGCGGCGATCCGTACCGGAGGCGGCGACCATTCCCTCGCGCTCGCCTCTGGTGTGACACCCGAGAACGTGGACGGCTACCTGCCCTGGGTCGACGCGTACCTGGTCGCAACGGGCATCAGTCGCGACTTCGAGCATCTTGACCCCGGCAGAACGCGAGCCCTTGTCGAACGCGTCCACGACCGGCCCTGATGCAGCGTGCCAGCGCGAAGCGCCGTCGGCGCCACCGAGGAGCTCGAAGGTGGGACCGCCCGGGCGGGAGTGTGAGCCGCTGCCGCCGTCGCGCCATTGGATCGGGGTTGTGGTGCGGGGGTAGAGTCCAAGGTCCCTGAGCACGCGGGCCCCGCGGCCCAACGCCCTGGATGAGGCCCCGCGCGTGGCCCATCTGCCACCCCTCAGTCGGGACTGGCGGCACGGGCGGGAGGCGGGTCGAGCAGCACGAAGCTGTGGATGTCCTCGCCGGAGCCCTGATGGTGGACCCGGGCGTCCGGCCACAGGCGGACCGGCTCTCCCGTTGCGCCGTCCACGAGGTGCTCGACGACCGAGAGATCGTCGAGATCGAAGTACCCCCAGCGGCGGCTGCCGTCCCCGCTCCCGAAGGACGCGTCGAAGTAGGTGCCGGCCAGCAGCTCGACGACGTCGGCCACCGTGCGGGCCGCCTTGGCCGCCCGCTTGGCGCGCTGCCGCATGGCGATCTCCCCCGGCGACAGCCCGATGCCGTCGTAGAAGTCCTCCCACGGCTCCCGTTCCTCCTCGGCGTCGGAGGCCGCCGAGACGGCGGCTCGTCGCAGCCTTCGGTGCAGGGCCGGAAGGTCGATCCCGAGCTCGTCGAGGCGGGAGGAGAGATCGACGCCGTCGACGGCCCGGAAGACCAGCCGATCATCCGGATCCGTGAGGATCACCTCGTCGTCGAACAGATGGGCCTCGAGGAACTGGAGCAGCATCGCTCGGTCCCCGAGCACGACCGGGCCGACGTGCTCACCCTGGCGTATGAAGTAGCCGAGGATCCGCACTCGTGGTAGCTCCAGCAGCGGCTCTCAGATACCATGCTCGCACGTGAGCGAGCGATGGCCGACGTCTTTCTGAGCTACTCCCGGGACGACACGGAGCGCGTGGCGCCGCTCGCGGACGCCCTGAGGGAAGCCGGCCGCGTGGCCGGCTTCGCCGTGTGGTGGGACCCGATGATGCTCCCCGGTACCACCGACTTCGACCAGTACCTGCAGGAGCGACTCGACGCCGCGAAGTGCGTGGTGGTGGTGTGGTCCAGCACCTCCGTCCAATCGCACTACGTGAAGGCCGAGGCGGAGGAAGGGCGCGCGCGGGGGATCCTCACGCCGGTGCTGATCGACCGGGTGAAGCTGCCGCTGTCCTTCCGCTTCGTCCAGACCGCCGACCTCAGCGAGTGGCGCCCCGGCCGACCCCATGCCGAGTTCGACCGGCTCGTCACGGCGATCGCGGAACGCGTCCTGGGCCGTCCCAGGGAGGAGGACGCCCCCACGCCCCCTCCACATCCGCAGTCGGTGTGGGTTCGGCCGCCCGGCGGCAGCTCCACGGGTCGAGCCACACCGAGTGAAGCCGGAGTCACCTCAACACCCGTCGGGCGGGCCGCCCGCGAGTTCCTTCAGCGCCCGGAGACGCTGGCATCCATCGAGAAGTTCGGCAAGCAGGCTGCGGATGCATTCGACCGGCTCACAGAAGGAGCGCCGCGGGCAGGGGCTTCGCTCGATGTCATCGGGGCGGAGCGGTGGTCAGCCAGGGTGACCGGTGCCATCCGCAGCGCTCCCGCCCTTGGACCGGAAGGCGACGTCTACGTGGTGACCGAGGCCGGAGCGCTGCAGGCCCTTGGGCCGGACGGCCGCATGCGTTGGACCGTCGTGGTCGGAGGGGCCGGCCACTTCTCCGCACCCTCGGTCACCGTCGCCCCAGGCGGTCGAGTGCACGTCGTCTTCGACCGCTACCTGTACGCCTTCGATGCTGGCGGCTCGTTGTCCTGGAAGTGGACGGCGCCGGCCGGGGTGACGGCCACGCCGGCCTTCGACGATTCCGGGCGCGTCTTCGCGATGACCAACAACAGCGAGCTGTGGGCGGTGTCCGAGCAGGCGTCGGAGCTGTGGCGGCGCAAGCTCTGCGGAGTCACCGGCGGGGGGACCTGGCCCGGCCCCGCCTGCAACGGGCACGGGCTCGTGTACGCGGTGTGCAAGGGCAGCGAGATCTACGGGGTCGAGGCCGAGGGCGGCGAGCTCGCGTGGTCCGTTCCGACCAACGACCGGATGGAGTCGACTCCGGTCGTGGGCGCCGACGGAGCCGGCTACTTCGCCTCCACCGGCGGGTGGGTCTTCGCGATCAACCCCGACGGGAGCCAGCGATGGCTCGCGTCGGTGGCGCCCCCTCCCGGCAAGATCGCGATGGTGGACGCGCCGCTCGCGATCGCCGACGACGGCTCGATCATCGTGGCTCCGCGGCACGGCAGCCTGTACGCGCTCTCGGCCGATGGAGAGGTCAAGTGGGATGTTCCGATCGGCGGCCAGGGCACCGGTGGCCGGCCGGTGGCCGTCTCACCGAACGGCACCGTGTACGCAACCACGACGAATGGCGAGCTTGTGGTCGTTGGGCCGGATGGAACCGCCCGGGCGAGAGTGCGACCCGATGAGGCGCCGTCGGCTCCGGCCGTCGGGACGGACGGCGTTCTCTACGTCGGGGTCGGCTCGACCCTGCACGCGGTCGAGCCAGCCGGCTAGCCCACGGCTAGCCCGAGGTCACGAGCGACCCGTGGTGCCGGGTTCGGCATGATCATCAACCGCGTCCGCCTCCGAGCGCGAGAGGTAGATATCGAGTCCTACGGTCCTCCCCTCAGCGACGCTGGAGGACG